>Ga0209490_10000202_pt1 | contig 64416 bp, 46 predicted proteins | sample MAT06_FD_187209 | JGI IMG/M metagenome (GOLD analysis project Ga0209490, IMG submission 187209) | Freshwater microbial communities from Lake Fryxell liftoff mats and glacier meltwater in Antarctica - MAT-06 (SPAdes) (version 2) | ecosystem: Environmental > Aquatic > Freshwater > Ice > Liftoff...
GTCTGAAGTCTGAAGTCTGAAGTCTTGTGTCTGAAGTCTGAAGTCTTGTGTCTGAAGTCTTGTGTCTGAAGTCTTGTGTCTGAAGTCTTGTGTCTGAAGTCTGAAGTCTGAAGTCTTGTATTCTGAGGCCGCAAAAGTACGCTAAACATCCGTTTTTTATGTTTTTTAGCCTTCAATTAGGAAATTGTTTAGTATTTTTTTACTCAATCATCCTAAAATTGATTAGGGTATGGTATTTGTAGGAAATAATGAAGAAAGCGATCGGTAAACTTTGAAAGATCATTTACCGCAGGCTGCCCCTCATAAGCAATAGAGTATGGATCATGGGTTTGCCAGTATAAGACCCTCCGGTTTCCAAATAAAAATTAAAAATTTGTTATGCGTTTTCACCTGTAAATGAATTAATTGATGGGTATTAGTATAAGTTTTTATAAAAAATTTATACTAATACCCATCAATTAATTCATTCCCGTGCCACTTCTTATGCGCTTATTTTTATCCCTCTGTTTATTTGTGCTCCTGCTGGGTGTCTTTACCCATTCCGCTCCGCCTGATTATTTGTCTGTATTGGACAGAAAATCCCAGCCCTACGATTTATTTGCTGCTCAACGTGCTTATCCCGATCAGGTATTTGACTGGCGGGGTTGGCAAAAAACGCTGCAACAATTGCGGAAAAAGGAATTATCCGAATTAACTGATATTACAAAAAATGGATCAACGTTCAGTAGAAAAGAACAGTCTGTTAATGCTATTTGCGCAGGTAATAGCACGCTCTGGACGCTGCAAGGCCCCGGCAATGTAGCTGGCAGGTGCAATACCTTAGCCGTTCAGCCGGGCAATGAAAATGTCGTATTGGCAGGTTTTGCAGCGGGAGGCATATTTAAATCTGCCGATGGCGCAGTCACGTGGCACCCGGTTTTTGACGACTACATGGAGTTGGCTATCGGTGATATTACTTTTGCTCCTTCCGACCCCAATATCGTTTATGCCGGTACCGGCGATCCTAATATTCCTTCTATTGTGTTCAATGGTGACGGCCTCTACAAAAGCACTGATGCTGGGGAAACGTGGAAATACGCGGGTTTGAGCGAGGTGGGCATCATTTCCAAAGTGGTGGTACATCCTTCCAACCCACAAATCATCTGGGTAGCAGCGATGGGGAATCCATACATCAGAACCCAGGAAAGAGGCATCTATAAAAGCACCGATGGCGGTGCCACCTGGCAACATACCCTTTTTGTGAGCCCACAGGCGGGCGCAAGTGCATTGGTGATGAATCCCCAAAACCCCAACATTTTATATGCCGGTTTCTGGGAGCGCCTGCGCAACAACCGCGAAGCCATTCTGTACGGCATGGATGCCGGGGTATGGAAAAGTACTGATGCCGGCATGACGTGGAGTAAATTGAGCGGCGGACTGCCAACGGGTAAAATGGGCCGCACCGGATTGACCATTTCCCAACAAAACCCCAATAAAGTTTTTGTAGTGTTTGTAGATACGCTTTCCAAATTAGGCGGCATATTTCGCACCACCGATGGCGGACAAAACTGGTCTCCGGTAAACTTAGCCGGTGTTTCACAGGCGTATGCCAGTTTTGGGTGGTATTTTGGAAAACTTTCGCTCAATCCCGCCAATGACGAAGACCTGTACCTGCACGCTGTCTTGCTATGGCAAAAGGCAGCGAATAACAATGCCTGGCAACCTCCCGCCGGAGGTCACGCCGACAGCCATGACCTGGTTTTTACGCCATCGGGACGCCGATATTGGGCCAATGACGGAGGAGTGGCTCGAAATGATCCCGGCCAGTTGGGCTGGCCTAAAAGCAAAAACCTGCCAACCACTCAAATCTATCGAACTAATTTCAATCCGCTGATGCCGAACCAATATTTTGTGGGGGCACAGGACAATGGTATTCATCGGGGTAATGCCACCGGATTCAACAATTGGACATCGCTTTTCTCGGCTGATGGGTTCCGTAGCCTCTTCCATCCCACCGATCCCAACACTTACTGGTTGGAAACACAGGACGGAGCGATCAATAAAACGACTGACGGCGGCCAAACCTGGAGCTTTACCCCCAAGTGCTTCGGCACCAACGACCGCTGTAATTGGGATATGCCGCTGTTTCAAAGCACCTTTAATCCCCTGAAATTTTACGCCGCAACCCATCGGGTCTATTTCAACGTGGAAGATGGCGGCTGGGGGCCCATATCCAATGACTTGACAGATGGCAATATCTTCGGCGAGCGTTTTCACAATATTTCAGCCCTCAATGAGTCGCCGCTACAATCAGGGCAATTGTATGCCGGTACCAGCGATGGTAATGTATGGCGCAACAATCCCGCATCCGCTTCTTGGGCCAATATAACAGCCGGATTACCCGATCGGTATGTGACTTCCGTGCATGGCTCACCCACCGTGCCACAACGCTTGTTTGTGACCCACAGCGGCTATCGCGACAATGAAAACATCCCGCATATCCACCGTTCTGACAATAGCGGCCAAACCTGGACGAATATTTCCGGTAATCTGCCGCCCATTCCTGTCAACGATCTTTGGATTATGCCGGCCCGGGCCGACAGCGTTTTGTTTGCCGCTACCGATGGCGGCGTGTATTTCACCACCAATAGCGGGGTGAAATGGACGAGATTAGGTATCGGAATCCCCTATATCCCGGTATTCGATCTGGAGCATAACCCGGTGCGCAAAGAATTATTGGCGGCTACTTTTGCCAGAGGATTGTACACGTTTCCGTTGGATTCTATTTTTGTTCAGCGTGCGCCTGTGCAGGTGAAGATAACGGGAACCGCTGGTGCTGCCAATACCACCATTCGTGTGTATCCAACGGGCAGTACGGTACTGGTAACCACTCAAACGGATACGAGTGGAATCTTTTTTGTACCGGGCTTGCCGGGATGCCGCGCTTACACCGTCATTCCATATCGCAACGACATCGCGCTCAATGGTGTCACTACGCTTGATCTGGCGCTGATCTCCAAGCACATCCTAAATCTGGAACCTTTTGACAGCCCGTACAAAATGATCGCCGCTGATGCCAACAAGTCGGGTACCATTACTACATTAGATATCGTAGTGTTGCGCCGGCTGATACTCGGCATTGATACCGCGTTTGCTAACAATAATTCCTGGCGATTTGTACCAAAATCCCATATTTTTCCCAATCTGCTCAATCCTTTTTCGGTTCCTTTTCCCGAATCTGCAGCAATAAATGTGCAACAAACTTCGGTCAATGGCATACAGTTTATACCTATAAAAGTGGGAGATGTAAATCAGTCGGCTAAAAATTGATTCGATGTCATGGAACCGAACCCCGATTTTGAGTGTTTAAGGCTGAAAGTAAGATGAATAAACTTACATTTCGTTTATTGGCAATAGGTTTGCAGGTGTAAACCGACGACTATTGACGGACAACTACTTATGCAAACAGGAACCGTTATAAAATCAACCGGCAGTTGGTACAATGTTCGGATAGATACCTCCGGGGAGGTGCTACAATGTCGGATTGTGGGCAAGTTTCGTTTAGATGATATCCCGCTCACCAATCCGGTGGCGGTAGGTGATCGCGTGGAAGTACATCCCGACGGGCAGCCGGGGCAGGGAATGATAAAAAAAATACTGCCGCGCCGCAATTACGTGCTGCGCCAGTCGCCGCGCCGCAAACGAGATATGCACCTGCTGGCAGCCAATATAGACCAAGCCATTCTGATCGTCACGGTCGTGCAACCCGCCTTGAAACCGGGATTTATTGACCGTTTTTTGGTGATGACGGAGCACGATGAAATACCCGTCACCATCGTATTCAATAAGGCTGACCTCTATGATGAACAGGACATGGAGCGTTTTTTGGAAATGCAGGCCATCTACACCAAAATCGGTTATGGCGTTTTGTTGGCCTCCGTGCCAGAACACACCGGATTGGAGGAATTTCGACGGTTACTCCAAGGAAAAATTACCCTTATCAGCGGGCAATCGGGGGTGGGTAAGAGCAGTTTGGTCAATGCCATACAAGCGCAATTAGATTTGCGCACCGGCGAAATCAGCGATTATTCGGGCAAAGGACAACATACCACTACCTTTGCGGAAATGTTTGAACTCACCTTTGGCGGCTCCCTGATTGATACGCCCGGCATCAAAACACTTTCTTTCAACAACAAAGACAAACACAATATAGCACACAGTTTTCGCGAGTTTTTCCGCCTGTCTCAAGGTTGTCGTTTTGGCGGGCAGTGCCTGCACCGCAACGAACCCGGCTGTGCGGTACACGAAGCCCTGCGCAATGGCGAAGTCAGTGAATTGCGTTTTGAACATTATCTTGGGTTATTGGACGAAGTGGAGAACCAAAATTATTGGGAACGGCATCGAAATTTTGGGTAATCTCATTCCTTTTAGTAGTCCACCTCCGATAAACAAATCCGGCATTACCGGGGGCTACGCATTTTTCTTTAGCATTCCGGCATCGTATTCCGGGCGGACAGTAGAAATCCGCTTGATGGCTCCCGGTGGTTTTGAGGGGGTGGTGAGCAGATTGAAAATAGTCCACAGTCAATAGTCCGCAGTCGTGCAGTTCCCCAATTATAAGGTACGGCTGACAATTTCGGAGCGAAAGAAGCAGGCGATAAAAGACTAAGGAACGGTGTCAGCATAAAGTACTAAACTTAGGTAGATTAGTTTTTGCTCAAATAACGATCTTTTTGGGCTAATAGTGGGGCAATTTAAACAAAAAGATGGGCAATTTGAGTGAAAAGGAATCAGATAAGATGGATACTTTATTTTGACACCGTTCTTAAGACTCAAAGCAGTTGATTGCTTCTATTTGCGCTGCTCACCGTCATCACCACCTTTCCTTTTAATATTTCCCCTGCTAACGGCGTATTTTTTGACTTCGATACGATGCTCTTATCCGTAAAAACCCAAGTGGCATCGGGATTGAAAATAGTGACATCGGCAGGCGCTCCTGGCTCCAGCACCGGCACCGGCAGTCCCAAAATGCGGCGTGGGGCAATGGCTATTTTCTCAATGAGCAGGGGAAGCGGCAAATGGTCGGCCAGATAGGTGCGGCACAGCGAAAAGAGCGTTTCGAGGCCAATCATGCCAAATTCCGCGTAGGGAAACTCTAAGTTTTTGGCCTCTTCATCCCAAGGTGTGTGGTTAGAGCAGATAAAATCAATAGTGCCATCCAATAATCCTTCTGTGAGCGCTTCCCGGTCGGCCTGCTCGCGCAGAGGCGGTTTTATTTTCCAGTTCGATTCAAAGCCTGAAAGTTTTTCATCCGTAAAACACAAATTGGCGATGGCGACGGAAGCCGTCACGGGCAATCCGGCGCGTTTGGCAGCCCGAATCATCTGTACACTTTGCGCAGCGGAGATCAGGTGCAGGTGCAATCGGCTTTCTGCGTATTCCAGCAGGCTCAGGTCGCGCTGCACCATGAGGGTTTCCGAGAGGGACGAAATGCCTTTCAAACCCAATTGCGTACTCACCAATCCTTCATGCATCTGTCCGCCTGCCGCAATGGTCTTGTGGTGTGGCGTATTCATCACCAATCCGTTGAAAGCGCGGGCATACTCTAAAGCGCGCAGCAACAGCCCCGCATCCTGTACCGCATGGACACCGTCGCTGAACGCCACGGCCCCTGCGGTGTGCATATCATACAGCTCTGCCAAGTCTTTTCCTTCGCAACCCTGCGAAATGGCACCGATAGGATAAAAGCGCACGGCACTGCCGACCGTTTTATTTTTGATATACAATACTTCAGATTTGGAATGTACTGCCGGATGGGTATTGGGAAAACAGGCTATGGCCGTAAACCCGCCCATGGTAGCTGCACGGGCGCAGGAAAACAGGTCTTCCCGGTGTTCAAAACCCGGGTCACCGGCGTGTACGCCCACATCTATCCAGCCGGGCGAAGCGCATAAATCGGGGAGGTCATGTACTTGCGTATCGGTATTCGCCGGCAATTCTTGTCCGATGGCAACAATTTTACCGTCGTCCAGCAGCAAATCGGTGCGACGCTCCGGCACATTGGCCCCTTCTATGATCCGAATGTTTTTGAACAACAATTTCATGGTGGTTCTGCTTTTCCCGGCAAAAATAGGATAAACTTAGACGAATTGTACAATAATAGCCATAAAAACTATTGCTTTTCCTTAAATGGATACTTTAAAGCACGATCTTTGCGCGCTTTTTCGTTAACCAAACCATTCTTTTAATTTTTATCCCGCTTCCGATACATTTAATTATGAAAAACAAAACACTTGTTTTAGTTCAGGCCATGCTCATGATGTTGGCCATTACCCCAATTTTCAGCCAAAACTACAATATGCAATTCCGTTCCAAATTGGCATTTCCGGGCCAGGAATTAGCCAATATCTGCGGATACTGGCAAAATGGCAATGAATATGCTTTAGTAGGCGGCTCTCAGGGATTAATCATCGTGGATGTAACCAATCCCGACCAGCCCAAGCAGATTGTACAGATTCCCGGCCCTAATAACCGATGGAAGGAAATCAAAACACTGGGACACTACTGCTACGTCACATCCGAGGGTGGACAAGGCGTCCAGGTAATTGACCTCAGTCCGTTGCCATCTGCCACGCTGCCCAGCAAATTTTACAAGGGCGATGGGGCCATTGCCGGACAATTGGACCGTATCCATGCGTTGCATATTGACACATCTGCTGCCTATTTGTATGCATTTGGCAGTGGGTTGTTTCAGGGTGGTGCCGTCGTTTTAGACTTGCAAGACCCTTTTAACCCCGTTTATGCCGGCAAATTTGACGCAATGGGTTATATCCACGACGGTTATGTGGACAATGATACCCTTTACGCTGCCCATATTTACACTGGCACGTTGAGTATTGTGGATATGCGCGACAAAGCCAACCCTAAGGTGCTTGGCACCGTGCAAACACCTGGAAAATTTACCCACAACGCATGGCTGACTGCCGATCGCAAGCACATTCTGACGACCGATGAAAAAACGCCTTCCTTTGTTACTTCTTTTGATATTCAGGACCCAACCGACATCAAGGAATTGGATCGGGTGGCTACCGGAGATGGCACTACTTCCATCGGACATAATACGCATGTTATCAACGACTATACGGTTACTTCCTGGTATACCGACGGCTTTACTATTGTAGATGCCAAGCGACCGGGGAATTTGGTGGAAGTAGCGCGGTACGATACCTGGGCACCTGCGTTCACTGGTGACTTTTTTCAAGGTTGCTGGGGCGTTTACCCCTATTTGCCTTCCGGCAATATTATTGCCAGCAATATCAGCCCGGCGGAATTGTACGTAGTGACACCCACTTATACCCGTGCCGCCTATCTGGAAGGTATCGTAAAAGATGCCGCTACCGGCAACCCTATTGCCGGCGCTTTGATGGAATTGACCACCCTTGGTAAAAAAGAAAATACCATTTCAGATGGCACCTTCAAAACGGGATACCATCAGGCAGGCACCTTCAGCGTCACCGTGAGCAAATTTGGATACCTGCCCAAAACGGTTAGCGTAAACCTGGCTGTCGGACAGGTAACGGCCTTGGAAGTCCGGTTAAGCCAGGCAGCCTCCACCAATTTGGCCGGAGTGGTGGTAGAAGATGTTGCCGGAAATCCTCCCGTAGAAAATGCCCGTCTGCACATTACCGCAACGGGTGTGGATTCTACCGTTATTACCAATGCTAATGGCAATTTCAACTTGAATTTGCCGGCGGGCAGTTACAAGGTGGTGGCGTATGCCTGGGGGTACCGCCCGATGCAGGTGACCGTCACGGGTGGAACCCCGATCACGTTAAAATTGGTGAAAGATGTTTATTACGATGATTTTGAACTGGATTACGGCTGGCTGAGTTTTGGGGGAGCCACCACGGGTTTTTGGGAGCGCGGCGAGCCAATTGGAACAACCAACGGAGGGTTGCCGTATAATCCGGATGCTGATAATCCAACCGATTCGGGCGACTTCTGTTACGTAACGGGTAATGGCGGCGGCGGAGCGGGCGACGATGATGTGGATGGCGGCTCGGTGACGCTGATTAGCCCGCCCATGAAATTGGCTAACCTTGAAAATGCGGTATTGACCTTCGATTACTGGTTTGCCAATGGCGGCGGCAGCGGTACGCCCAATGATACTTTCTCCGTAAAGGTGACGAATGGCTTAGAAGAAGTGACCATTCTGGAACACACACAACCTAAGGGGCAGTGGCGCCAATCGGGCAATATTGAACTGCGCGGTTATTTAAACTTAACCGATGATGTACAGATTATTTTTACTACGGCTGATACACCGGGTGGACATTTGGTAGAAGCGGCCATTGATGCATTTAAAGTAGTGCCGGGTAAGTTGATTTCCGTGAAATCGGACGTTGTACGCTCCGCATTACTGCGTGCTTACCCAAATCCGTCTTCCAATCATTTTGCCGTGTCGTATGAATGGCCCGATGCAAGTGGCGATCTGACCTTAGATATCCGCAATGCACAGGGGCAATTGGTAGTGGCTCAGCCGCTGAGCAATACCAAAGGTATTTATTCTGCTGGCGACAACTGGCTGCCTGGTGTGTATTTTGCTACCTTGCGAAATGCCGACGGAAGGCAGGGGATGCCGGTGAAATTGGTGCGCCAATAGGGGAACCCGGGAATAAATTAACGCTGCACAGTGGTAGTATATATTTTTTTTGCAAAAAAATCCATACTACCCACCGTGCAATTAATTTATTTACAGAAAATGATGCCGGACACAAAATTCAAACTCAAAGTGGGGGTTTAATTTTGTGTCCGGTATTTTTTTTCTTGTAATTTCAATTTGGCTTGTACCTTTGCATTTTAAAAACTGTTTTTATTTTCGTTAATTGCTTTATTGTCAATAGTTTGCAGGGTTTTAAATTCCTCACTGTTGACTACAAACTACTTAGATCAGGAAACTATTTTCTCGAAAAAAAGGTTATACTCAAACATGAAAAAACACAATTTCTCCGCCGGGCCGGCTATACTGCCCGCTACGGTACTCAAAGAAGCTGCCAAAGCAGTGACGAATTATGAGGGAATAGGTCTTAGCCTGCTCGAACTATCGCACCGAGGCTCCGAATTTACGGCCATCATAGAAGAAGCCAATGCATTAATGCAGGAACTATTGGCCTTACCCGAAGGCTATAAAGTGCTTTGGCTGAGTGGTGGTGCCAGTACGCAATTCTTTATGGCTCCCATGAATCTTTTGGAAAAGGATGAAACGGCTGCTTACACCGATACCGGAACCTGGGCCAATAAAGCCATTAAGGAAGCCAAAGGATTTGGGAATGTACAAGTGCTGGCATCTTCCAAAGAACAAAATTACACGTTCATTCCAAAAGGTTATAAAATTCCAAAGGAAGTCAAATATTTACATTTAACCAGCAACAATACCATTTTTGGCACCCAGCTGCACAGGTTTCCAAAATCTCCGGTGCCGTTGGTCTGCGACATGTCGTCTGACTTCCTCAGCCGCCCGATTGATGTATCTCCTTTTGGGCTTATTTACGCTGGTGCGCAAAAAAATCTCGGCCCTGCCGGCACTACTATCGTGATTGTCCGGGAAGATATGTTGGGTAAAGTCTCCCGGTATCTTCCGCCAATGCTTGATTATCGCACTTTTATTCAGGAAAATTCCCTGTACAATACACCGCCTGTTTATCCGATCTATGTCAGTATGCTGACCCTGCGGTGGATAAAAAAGAATGGTGGCATGAAAGGAATGCAGCGGCGTAATAAAATTAAGGGCGAATTGCTGTACAATGAGGTAGATGCCAATCCGCTCTTCCGTGGCACCGTTGCCAAAGAAGACCGCTCGCTCATGAACGCCTGCTTTGTGATGGGTGAAAAATACACCGCACTGGAAAAAGAATTTTTAAAAGAGACAGAAGCCAATGGGATGGTGGGTTTGAAAGGCCACCGCTCCGTGGGTGGTTTCCGCGCCAGCATATACAATGCTATGCCCAAAAGCAGCGTGCAGGCATTGGTGGATTTGATGCAGGATTTTGCTAAAAGAAAAGGATGATGAAAAGTCGGCAGTCTCACAGTTTACAGTCCACAGTCTCACAGTTGACAGTCCACAGTCTCACAGTCGGCAGTCCACCGTTAGAAAGTCGGCAATCCACCGTTAGAAAGTCGGCAATCCACAGTCTCACAGTCGGCAGTCCACCGTTAAAAAGTCGGCAGTCCACCGTCAGACCGTTGGTAGTGTACGGTTGACGTCGTTAGTCCTATAAACCGTTGATAATTAGGTATATATTGTTTAAATTTTGGGTAAAACAACCAAATATCATCATGTTATACAGGTGGCGGGTTTAGACCTGCCGGTTGATATTACCATCGAGCGGCGTAACGGTGCCCGATACGGTATTACCGGCAAACGCATCACACTGCGGCTGCCGATCGGCGTTGAAAAAGAAGAACTTTGGCGGCACATTGGTGAATTACAAGCGTGGGTGGATCAGACATTTGTTAAAAAGCCAAAACTGCGGGAGTATTTTGCACCTGCTATCTGGCAGACTGGCGATATGCTGGTGGTGGGAATCCGCACTTACACCCTCCTTTTTACTACTGCGCCACAGGCTACCAGCACGGCAAGGATACAAGGGAATACCATATTGCTCAACCTGAACGAGGGGCTCACGGTCACTGCACGGTCAAAAACGATCAAAACATTGCTTTCTCGTACTGTGGCGCGTGATTTCTCTCCGGAAATCACGCGCCGCGTTTTAGATTGGAACGAACGAACGGTACGCCGCCCCATAAAAAGTGTCAACCTGAAATATAACCACTCCAATTGGGGTAGCTGTTCTTCCAAAAGCAACATTAATCTGTCCACCCGCTTGCTTTTTGCCCCGGAAGAGGTGCAGGATTACGTAATTTTGCACGAATTGGCGCATTTGGTAGAACCAAATCACTCCGATCGTTTTTGGGCGTTGGTGGAAAAATATATGCCGGACTATCAGCAAAAAGAGGCATGGTTAAAGCAAAACCGGGATGTATGTGATTTTAGGTAGTTGTTTGAGTGGCCGTAGTCAACCTGAAATCGTGTATCGCCACCGTGCCTCACACCGAGTGTCTCCATACTAACTACTTTTCCCTTATCTTTGCGGCATGAAAAAATTACCCATTGGCATTCAGACGTTTAGCGAAATCCGCAACGAGGGCTACCTCTACGTGGACAAGACCGAACCTATTCATCGGCTGATCTCTTCGGGAAAATATTTTTTTCTCTCCCGCCCGCGTCGTTTTGGCAAGTCGCTTACCCTCTCGACCATCAAAGAAATATATAGCGGCAGCCGCGATCTTTTTCGGGGGCTTTGGATCGAAAGCCAATGGGACTGGAATAAAATTCATCCAGTTATCCACATTCAGTTCAATGAGATAGGATATGCCGCCAATGGTTTGGAAAAAGCCCTCCACAACGTGTTGGAGGAAATAGCCGCTCAATATGGGGTCACGTTGCCGAGCAATAGTTATGATCAAAAGTTCCGCGTACTTATTCGGCAATTGGCCGCACTAAAAGGTAAAGTCGTTATTCTCATTGACGAATACGACAAACCCCTGATTGATTATTTAGAAAAAGAAGAACTCCCCACGGCGTTTGCCCATCAAAAAACACTGAAAAATTTTTATAGTATCTTAAAAAGCGCTGACCCATATATAGAATTTCTGCTCATCACAGGTGTCTCTAAATTTAGTAAGGTTAGCATTTTTAGTGACCTAAATAACCTCCACGACATCACGCTGCATCGTCATTTCGGCACCTTGACGGGTTATACCCAAACAGAACTGGAGCATGATTTTCAGGAATGGCTGCAATGCGCCCTCGAAAATTTTGCCGGAGAAAAGACGGAAACATTCCTGCAACAAATAAAAGTGTGGTACAACGGCTATACCTGGAACACCCTTGATTATGTGTATAACCCTTTTTCCATTTTAAACTTCCTTTCTCAAGGCAGTTTTGAAGACTACTGGTTCAAAACCGGTACCCCGACGTTTTTGATCAAAAAATTGGCGGAAACGCGTTATTTCAACCTCAACGACCTGCGCGCCAGTTCCTCGTTACTCGAAAGTTATACCCTTGATAATTTGGATGTGCGCGCTATGCTTTTTCAAACGGGCTACCTCACCCTGCGCCACCACGATTCTATGCGTGGCATTTACACGCTTGACTACCCCAACCGCGAGGTGGAACAGGCGCTGAGCAACCACCTCATTGGAGCGCTATTGCACCGCCCGGCGGCAGATTCCGTCAGACCCGTGGTGCAACTCGAAGATGCATTCCTGCAAAATAACTCCCAAAAAATCGTGGAAGTCATCAATGCCATGCTAAAAGATGTGCCCAGCCACCTTTTCGACGGCGAAAAAGAGCATTTCTACCACGCATTAGTGCACTTGCATTTTCGCTACCTTGGCTTTTTCATCCAAAGCGAAGTACATACCTCCGACGGTCGGATGGATGCGGTGGTTCACACGCCGGAGCGCATTTTTGTTGTAGAGTTTAAAATTGACCAAAGCGTCGAAGATGCCCTGAAACAAATCCGTGACAAGGGCTATGGCGATAAGTTTAAGACCGAGGGCAAACCTATCGGCGCTCTCGGCATTAATTTTGATACTAAAAAACGGCGGGTATCGGAATGGAAGTCCGAATAATCAATAGGCATTACGTCAATTTAGTCAACAGTACCCAGCTGGTCAGTTCAAAAATCTAATTTCATCTATTTACAATAATTATCGTGCGGCTATTCCCTTTTTCACTGATTGTTATATTCCTGTTTTGCTGTCAAAAATTGATGGCCCAAACACCCGCTACCACCAATATTACGGTCGTGAGCACTGGTTCAAAAATTCGTACTCCGGCCCCTGCAATCCCAAAATTGGTTGTTGGTATCGTGGTGGATCAAATGCGCTACGATTTTTTATACCGCTACGCCGGGCAGTATGTCAACGGAGGTTTCAAACGCCTGTTGTCGGAGGGATTTTCCTGTGAAAATACCCACTACAATTACGCCCCTACCTATACCGGCCCCGGCCATGCAGCCATTTACACGGGTACCACGCCTTCCATCAATGGGGTGATTGGCAATGAATGGTATGACCCGGAATGGCAGGCGCATCGCTACGTCACCACGGACAAACGGTATCAAACGGTGGGTGCTCCTGCCGGGAAAGTAGGGCAGCACTCACCTGCCGTCATGCTTTCCACTACCATCACGGACGAAATAAAGTTATTCAACAATTTTAAATCAAAAGTCGTGGGCATCTGTCTTAAAGACCGGGGCAGTATTCTTCCGGCAGGCCATTTGGCCGATGCCTGTTATTGGTTTGACGATGTTTCCGGCAACTGGATTACCTCCACTTTTTACCCGGATTCTACCGGGCTGCCCAAATGGATGCAGCATTTTAATGAGCGCCGCCTGCCCGATCAGTATATGTCAAAACCCTGGAAGCCAACGGGCAAAATGGTGTATAGTTTTGGCAACTGGGATCAATATAAAAGTGCTGCTTATGGCCCGGTGAGCGGCAAATTTCCGCATGACCTGCCGGCCCTGAAAAAAGGCGGATACGGCGCGCTTAGGTTTACCCCTTTTGGCAATACGTTGACCATGGATTTGGCCATTGAAGCGCTTGACCAAATGGATTTGGGCCGTGATGAATACCCGGATTTTTTGTGTGTCAGTTTTTCCGCTACTGATTATTGTGGACATCAATTTGGCATACATGCCGAAGAAACAGAAGATGTTTATCGGCGTTTGGATGCTGATTTGGAGCGCCTGCTCACTACTTTAGATGAAAAAATAGGAAAAGACAATATCTTATTGTTTCTAACAGCCGATCACGGAGGAGCGGAAACGCCCAATCACCTGACAGATATTGGGATTTCAGCCGGCGTTTTTGAAGAAAGTACCCTGGAAAAAAAATTAGAAGCAGCCATTGGAGCGGCGCTAAACTTACCCGGTGACTATATTAAAGAAATCAGTAATCAGCAAATATGGCTCAATTGGGATGCCTTGAATGACTTAGAAAGTGCCCCCAATGAAGTAGCAGATGTTATTTTGGAGCAATTACACGCTATGAAAGGTGTTTATGATGCTTTCACAGTAGAAGAATTGATGGCTTTGCCGCCTGATTACCCATTTGTTGCAGAACTGCGACGGGGTATCCACCCGCGTCGCTCCGGCGACCTCATCTTTATCCTTGATCCGGGATGGCACCCCGATGATGCGCTGTTTAAAACCGGCGGCACTACACACGGTTCCACTTATGCCTATGATACGCACGTGCCATTAATTTGGTATGGAGGGCGCATTACGGCAGGGGAGACTTATGCGCCAGTCAGTATCACCGATATTGCCCCTACCTTGGCGGCCATGCTGCGGATTATAGAACCCAGCGGCACCACTGGAAAAGTAATTGAAACTGTGATGAAAAGATAAAAGTCTCAATTAAATCCCCTACCTTTGCGCCGTGTTTCACAAAATCGCATTGATAATATTTTTGAAACGCCGGCGAAATGTCGCTGTGCGAGCTTGGATCGTGCAAATAGGAGCAGCCATGATACTCTTCCTTAGCCAGGCTCCATTTCTGACGCTTCGAGCACAGGATGCCAATAATCCTTTTGAGTTGGTTGACAGGCTACCGGAAACAGCAAGAATGTCTTCTATTGCCGGACAATTGACCAACCCATTTGAGGTGGTACCGCATAAAAAACCCGGCGTAGCACAGGTGTTAGCGGAAAACGAAACGGCTCCTTTTACGCCTTTCTCTATTTTGCCCCGTGGTGGAGGGATGCCTCAATCAACCCTGTTTTGGGTGTTGGTTATAGTAGCCGGATACCTGGCTTTTTCCATTGCAGCCAACGGCGGGGCAGCGGGCAAAGCGTGGTTGAGTTTTTTGAGCGACAATGGACTCAATGTAATGCAACGGGAAGCTTTTGGTTTGGTAGGAAATGCTCCCTACTATTTTTTATACGGAAGTTTTGTGTTGAATGCCGGATTATTTATTTTTTTAGTGGTTCGTACCTTTACAAAAGAGGCTTACAATAACCTGCCTTTTTTGTTGATGTGTATAGCAGGGGCAGGGTTGGCTTTTATAACCAAACATCTGCTAATTAAATCTGTGGGCTGGTTGTTTCCGGTCACTAAAGAGACAGAACGCTATAATTTTTTGATGATCGTATTCAATTGCGTACTAGGGCTATTTTTGATGCCATTCAATTTTTTATTGGCTTTTGCGACGGAATATTTCCGGTTTTTCCTCGTTTTTTGGACATTAGGGCTGGTTGGCATCTTTTACCTGTACAGGGCATTACGTGCCGCCGATATCGGAGTAAAATTTTTGGGAACCGACCAATTTCATTTTTTGTTGTACCTTTGCGTCGTTGAAATATCGCCAGTGCTGTTGGTCATCAAATGGGCAACCGTACAAGGATAATTTAACCACTTTAAACCATTTTCACAAAAACACTTTTTCGAATGTCTGCAACTGCTGCAACCGCTCCTGTGGGAGAAAAGTACAAAAAAGTTCACAACATTCTTATTTCACAAGCAAAGCCAGCTCAGCGTGCTGCTTATGATGAGTTGGAGAAACGTTTTGGGGTGCGTATTGATTTCATTCCGTTTGTGACCATTGAAGGTCTGACGGAAAGGGAATATCGCAAAAATCGGGTTTATCCGAATGAGTATACCTCCATGGTGTTTACCAGCAAGAATGCGGTGGATCATTTCTTCCGGTTATGCGGTGAAATGCGTATCCGAATGTCTGAAGAAACTAAATATTTTTGTGCAACCGAGAACATCGCCAATTATCTCCAAAAATTTATTCAGTTCCGCAAGCGAAAAGTATTCAATGGCGTAAAATCCATTACAGAGCTTCGGTCATACATCTTGCGCAATAAAGATGAAAAATTTTATTTGCCCTGTAGCGATCAGGGCAATCCGGAGTTAATGGCTTTTTTTAAAGAAATAAAAGTGCCCATTCAGGAGGCTGTGATGTATCGCTCTGTTTACAATGATATTCGGGACCTGAAAGACATCAAATACGATATTATTGCGTTTTTCTCTTCTTTAGAGATTAATTCTATGTTTGATCAATTTCCAGATTTTCTTCAGGAAGATCGCCGTATTTGCGTGTTTGGGACCACTGCCTTAAAAGCCGTCACCGATCGTGGAATGTTGGTCAATATTCAGGCGGGTACTCCCGAAGCACCTTCTATTGCGGTGGCCTTGGAAAGCTATTTGAAATTGTCAAACAAGGGTAATTGAGTCCTGAACCTTTTTTGATTGACGATTACATGCGATATATGATTGTTGATGTATCGCGATCCTCAACTTCTCAACCTATAAACCTTTTTTGATTGACGATTGATGATTACATGATATATGATTGTTGATGTATCGCGATCCTCAACTTCTCAACCTATAAACCTTTTGATTGACGATTACATGATATATGATTGTTGATGTATCGCGATTCCCTCTCAACACCAAAACACCAAAACACCAAAACCGTTTGAGCAAATTCCATGCGAATTATATGGTTTACCCCCGGCTTCGCTGCGCATGAAAAAGACACTGATGCCGTGCCTTATTTGCAACAATTGGCCCTTGAGCTCCGTCAATACGCAGATTTGCGCATTGTAGCAGTAGAATATCCGTTTACCAACAAACCTTATTTTTGGAATGATATTCCGGTGTACCCCTGCAACGGGCAAAACAGGCGTTGGTTTAAATGGCTTTCAGCGTTGCACGCTTGGAAGTATAGCAGGATGTTGAGCAAGGGGCATACTAATATTGTTTTTCAAAGCTTTTGGTTAGGTTGGGCAGCAGTATTAGCCGAAAATATTCACACCCTGCTGAAACTCCGTTTTTTCGCCGCACTCCGCCCGCCCGCTTCTATATATATTCATTTTTGCACCCTGATGGGACAGGATGTTTTACCTGCTAACCTCCGGAGGCTCCAACTATTAGGTCATAATATGCAGAAGCGCCTTATTGTTTTATCTGATTTTCAAAACGATAAATTAGCCCAAACAATCGGGTTTAAAGCGCCTTTTATCATTCCTTTTGGCATCCGCTCCGCCGAAATGATGGAAACCTTTCACGAAGAACGCTCCATAGATATACTCGGAGTGGGTTCGCTCAATGTAATTAAAAACTGGGGCAAGTGGCTGGAGATAGTGGCATCGGTGGCCAATAAAACACCTGCTATACGAGCGATGATTATTGGCAAAGGTTTGCAAAAAAATCACTTGACAGCATTGGCACAACAACTTGGAATAGCAAACCGGATAACCATCCGGTCCGATTTGAATCGCCCGGCAGTATTAGCCTGTATGCGCCGATCCAAAGTCATGCTGCACACCTCCGATTTTGAAGGCCAAGGTTACGTATTCAATGAAGCGGCGGCACAAGGTTGTTATGTTGTGAGTACTCCCGTTGGAGTGGCTCCGGAAATAGCAGATTGTGGCGGTAATATGCAGGAATTAATCCTAAAAGTACACCGTGCCCTCCGCCTTCCTGCACCTGAATACCCTTTTGTGTCCGCTAAAATGGAAGACACTGTACATAAATACTTACATTTATACCAACAATCAATTTATTTATGACCAAAACTCAAAACTACGCGCTGGGCAATTGGCATAATCCTGTAGGGGAAACCACGCCACAATACCACGCTATTACCGGCAAATTCCTTGCTGAAGCCGGAAATTTTGCAGATTATGCCGCCATGGGAGACTATGCTAAGGCTACTGGCGGGAAAACCCTTCGCAAGATGACGTTTTTTGAGCGGGGCCTGATGCTCAAAAAACTCGCCCTGTTTTTGACAGAACACAAAGAGCGGTATTACGAAATAAACGCTTGGACGGGCGCTACCCGTGCCGACTCCTGGATTGATATGGATGGCGGCATCGGCAACTTGTTTGCTTATGCCTCCTTGCGCAGGCGCATGGGCAATGAAACCTTCTATGTAGAGGGCGAAACGGCCAAACTATCCCAAGAGGGTACTTTTATCGGCCAACACGTTTGTGTGCCGAAAATGGGTGTAGCCGTTCACATCAACGCATTTAATTTTCCGGTGTGGGGTATGCTCGAAAAATGCGCCGTCAATTGGCTCGCTGGAATGCCGGCCATTGTAAAAGCCTCGGAAGTGACTTCTTTTGTCACCGAAGCCGTTGTGCGCGACATCGTGTCCAGCGGGATTGTGCCGGAAGGGGCACTGCAATTCATCGGGGGAACGGGCCGGGGCATCCTCGATTTTGTGACCACTCAGGATGTTGTCACGTTCACCGGCTCCGCTAAAACGGGAAAAATGCTGCGCGGATTGCCGCATATCAACGAACACAGCGTCCTGTTCAACTTAGAATCCGATTCACTCAATGCGATGATCTTGGGAGAAGATGCTACACCCGAGACACCCGAATTTGAAGTATTTATCAAAAATGTTCGTTCGGAAATAGTGGTCAAAACGGGCCAAAAGTGTACCGCAGTGCGGCGCATCATAGTACCGGCCAACCTGCTGGAGGCCGTCAAAAATGCTTTGGCAAAAGCGTTGGCCAAGACCGTAGTGGGCGACCCGGCGGTGGCAGGTGTCCGCATGGGAGCCTTAGTGAGCAAAGTTCAGGTGCAGCGGGTTCGGGAAAGCGTGGAATCACTGCTGAAGGGCAGTTCCATGGTGTACGGAGATTTGGATAATTTTGAGGTGACAGGAGCCAATCGCACTGACGGTTGTTTTTTTTCGCCTATTTTGCTGCTCAACGAACGCCCGTTTGAGTTTTTGGAGACGCACGAAACGGAGGCATTCGGGCCGGTTTCGAGCATCATGCCGTATCAAAATTTGGAAGAAGCCATCGCATTAGCCAATCTTGGAAAAGGGTCATTGGTCTCCACCATTTGTACTTATAACGCTGATACAGCAAGGGAATACTTAATGCAAGCCGGTGCTTTTCATGGCCGCATTTTGATGTTAAATCGGGAATCGGCCAAAGAAAGTACCGGACACGGGTCGCCCATGCCGATGTTGTCGCACGGAGGGCCAGGCCGGGCGGGCGGGGGGGCAGAAATGGGTGGCATTCGTGGTGTGTTTCACTACCTACAACGGGTGGCAGTACAAGGGCATCCTACCATGATTTCCGCTGTCACCCAGGTATATCAACAGGGTGGGGCTTATCTTGAAACAGAAATTCATCCCTTCCGCCGATATTTTGAAGCATTAGTCATCGGCGAAACACTCATAACCGCACGGCATACGGTTACGGAGGCCGACATTGTCAATTTCGCTAACCTGACGGGGGATAATTTTTATGCACACGTGGATGAAACGGCGTTGGAAGGCACCTTGTTTGAAAAACGGGTGGCACACGGGTATTATATTTTGTCGAAAGCCGCCGGGTTGTTTGTAGAAGCCAAAAAAGGTCCGGTATTGCTCAATTATGGCTTGGATGAATGTCGTTTTATCAAGCCGGTTTACGTTGGCACCACCATCGGAGTGCGACTGACGCTCAAGGAGAAAATTGATACAGAAATGAAAACACCAGACGACATCCCGAAAGGCATTGCCAAGTGGTTAGTGGATGTATATGATCACACCGGGGATACGGTGGCGCTGGCCACTATTTTGACGATGGTGCGAAAGCGGGGTTCATAGCACCTCTCCCACCACAAAAATACTACCAATCACTAAAATCAAATCTTGTGCGGCCGCAGTGCGTCGGGCAGCCGTGAACGCACGGCGCACGGAAGGGTAAGCACGGCCTTGCAAGCCATATCGGGCTGCTTCCTGTTGTAAATATACGGCATCCAAACCACGTGGAATATTTGCTTTAGCAAAATAATACCTCGCGGCTGTTGGAAACAACACCAATGCTTTGGACAAGTCTTTGTCATTGACCATGCCCGTAACGATGTGGAGGGTTGCGCCCGACGGCCCTGCTTCCTGAAGCCAGGTGTTCATGCGCCCAAAAGCCTCTTGCAAACCAGCCTCATTGTGCGCACTGTCGCATAAGATTGTCGGGTGTTGGCCGATGACCTGCCAGCGGCCCATGAATTTAGTGAGTGCACTGATATTTTTGAGACCTGTTCGCAGCACTGTGTCATTGCTACGATTACTCACTATTGGCATTTTTTGAAATATATGCCAGGCTTCTAAGGCGGTAGCGAGGTTTTTTCCCTGATACGGCCCTGCGAGGTTGACTTCCAGATCGGACAGCCAGCGTTGTCCCTGTCGGTCAATATGATAACGGGTGGTAGTGCCGAAGTTACTTTGATTGTCTGGCTCCGTCACGGTCAGGTGTTGGTCAGCAAAGACAAATTCCGATTCGGTTTCCAATGCTTTTTTTATAAACACCGGTGCTGATTCGGGGTGTGTTTCGCCAATGACTACGGGTACGCCGGGCTTGATAATACCGGCCTTCTCAAAAGCAATTTCCGGGAGTGTATTGCCCAGCAGGTTCATGTGGTCGTAGCTGATATTGGTAATCACACTCAAGAGCGGCGTGATGACATTGGTGCTGTCCAAGCGGCCGCCAAGGCCCACTTCAATGATCGCAATATCTACTTTTTCGCGGGCAAAATGGTCGAAGGCCATCGCCACACAGAGCTCAAAAAAAGAAGGCTCTACGGATTCGATTAACTCCTTGTGCTGCGCCACAAATGCCGTGACCCGGCGCTTGGGCATATATTGGCCGTTAATTTTGATGCGTTCCGTAAAGTCTTTATAGTGCGGGCTGATGTAAAGCCCGGTCTTTAGTCCGGCAGCCTGACACAATGCCGCCAAAATGTGGCTGACAGAACCTTTTCCATTGGTTCCACCCACGTGAATGGAGGGAAATTTCTGATGTGGATTGCCTAAATGCGCGCACAGCATCAGGGTATTGGTGAGGTCTTTTTTATAAGCCGCAACCCCGATGCGCTGATACATCGGAAGATGCTGATACAGATAATCGAGTGTTTGTTGAAACAAGGATTCGGGAGGGTTGTTGAGTTGTTGAGTTGTTTAATTGTTGAGTTGTTTAGTGGTTTAATTGTTGAGTTGTTGATGGCCGCTTTAATTGAGTCTGCCTTATAGCATTCAATTTGTTGCTGATTTTTTCAAATAATGGTCGAATTTGGGTTGTTTACTCGTTCCTAAGGAAGTATCAAAATCGCGTTTATTTTCGCTTATATACTTAATAAATTTTACAACAAATAAACGCATCAACAAATCAACATTTCTCTCCAACCGTAATCACGGAAAGTCCCACCTGATTGAACACTAATTTGTCCATGATTTTAAAAATGGGTACAAATAAGTCATATAGCCCCATTTGCCCTGCTGGAATGACGTTATTGCCCTGCAATTTCCCGGAAATAAACCAGGCGGGAATGCCCGTAGCATTGAAATACTGGCTGTGCACTATTGTATAGTTTGCCTCGGTAAACAGTGCATTGAGCGTCGTTTTGTTGTAGCGGCGATAGTGCTCCAGGGCCATGTCAAGGTTATTAAAAAGCGACTGCCAGGCGGGCACCAAAACGATCAGTTTACCACCTTTTTTGAGCAATTTAGCGCAATTTTCGAGGGCTAAGCGATGGTCATAGATGTGTTCCACCACGTTCAGGGCAAACAAGGTGTCAAACGAACCGAAATAATGACCAAATTTTTCCTCAAATGCAGCATCCGTGATGTCCATCAGTTCCACGCCCAGCGTACCCACCTGCCCGTCAAAGCGGTCCTGCAATTTAGCACAGTAATTTTCACGGATATCTGACAGTAAAATCTGGTAATGATCCCGCAAAAAATACGTGGAGATATTGCCGATACCGCTGCCGATTTCCAATATTTTTCCGCTACAATGCGGACGAATCACGTCGTACATCCATTGGTTGAAACGGGATGCTTTGGCCACCGCATCTAAGGTGGCTTCTCCTTCTATATCCTCTGATTTAAAAATAAATTCCTGGTTCATTTTACAAAAAAATTATATTTTACCATACAATAGATGGCGCGGACGGCATCTTTCCATCCTATTTTTTTTCCTTCCTCGTAAGTCCTGCCATAGTAGGATATTCCCACTTCGTAAATCCTGATTTTCGGTATTTTCGATATTTTAGCCGTTACTTCCGGCTCAAATCCAAACCGTTTTTCCTGAAGGTGTATAGACTGTATAATGCTCGTTATGAACATCTTATAACAGGTTTCCATATCTGTCAGGTTGAGGTTGGTAAAAATGTTGGACATACGAGTCAGAAACTTATTACCAATTGTGTGCCAAAAAAATAAAATGCGATGTGGATTGCCGCCCATAAAGCGCGAACCATATACTACATCTGCCACACCTTCCAACATGGGTTTGAGCAACAAATTATACTCCTGTGGGTCGTATTCCAAATCGGCATCCTGTATCACTAAAAATTTTCCGGTAGCCTTTTTTATGCCCGTGTGCAAGGCCGCGCCTTTGCCCTGATTCACCTCGTGTTTGAAGTACTGAATATCCAAATTCGGATTTTCTGCCATGTATTGTTCAATGGCCATTTCAGTATCGTCTTTTGAACAATCGTTTACAATGATTACCTCTTTGGAAAGTCCTCCCAATAAATTAACTTGCTGTATTTTATTTAAAATCAAATGAATCGTTCGGCCTTCATTATAGGCCGGGATCACAATAGAAAGTTTCTGAATATCCATAGTGTACGCAAATCGCAACATTTTAGCGGGCGCAAAGATATAAAGAATGTTTTAATTGCGGAAATGGTGTTTAGCCATAAATGATATTATAAAGGTAGCGCCGTTCCACTTCATGTTGAAGATAGAAAGCAACAAAATAATTTTTTTGACTACTTTTGCCCCGTCAAATCAACACCGTCAATAAATATGGCAAAAAAGCCTACAATTCCTCCGGCAAAAAAAACATCGGTTTCAGTGCCGATAGCGCAAAAAACAAAAAACAAAATTACTGACAGCCCTAAAAACAAGGCTGAAACAGGGTGGTGGCCTTTGGTCATTGCGGTGCTGCTCATTACGGCACTCTGTTACCTGCCGTCTTTGTCCAACGGGTTGGTCAACTGGGACGATGACCCAAATATTACAGATAATCCCAATTTGGCACGGGTAGAGCGGGAGGGGATGTTTTCCACTTTTGCTGATATTTTTAGCTTAGAGAAGGGCCATGTCATTGGCGGCTACAACCCGTTATCTATCTTTACATTTGCCATAGAAAAATCGTTGGCGGGAGGATTTAATACCACGCTGATTCACACAACCAACCTGCTGTTGCACCTGATTGCCGTGTTTTTTGTGATGCGGTTGCTGGTTGCTGTCGGCATCAATCGGTGGGGCGCGGCATTAGGCGGACTGCTCTTTGGCATTCATCCCATGCGCGTGGAATCGGTGGCTTGGGCTACGGAACGCAAAGACGTACTATTTGGCGCATTTTTCTTTGCTGCTTTAGTATATTACGTGCGTTGGGTCAAAACAGATGATCGGGCTAAAAAATGGACCCTCTACTTAGCCACTTTTGTATTGGCTATCCTCTCCGATTTATCAAAAGTGCAGGGTGTTACGTTAGTATTGTCTATGCTAACCTTGGATTATTTGCTGGAACGTCCCCTACAATTGCGGCTGATTTGGGAAAAAATACCCTTTTTTGCTTTGGCCATCTTTTTTGGTTCCATCAACATCTACACCCTTCGCCTGCAAGGCACTATGATAGATGATGTTACGAACTTTACTTTCGTAGACCGCCTTTGCATTGGTGCCTATTCTTTTTGTGTATACTTGTATAAATTGATATTTCCCTTTCCCATGTCACCCCTCTACCCCTACCCCAAGCCGCTACCCATTTGGGTATATCTGGCACCGATTGGATTTTTTGGGGTTGCGGCGCTGACGGTGCTGGCATGGATCAAAAACCGCAGGATTTGGGTATTTGGCGTTTTATTTTTCTTATTCAATGTTATGTTTCTGCTCCAGATATTCGGCGCGGGGCAGGGTTTTCTGGCTGACCGATTTACTTACGTCCCTTATTTTGGTTTTTTTGCCATTGCTGCCTGGTATTTTGGCAAAATGGCAGAAGATGCATCAAAAAGAACTTCTTTGCTGGTAGGAGTGGGTATTTTGAGCGTTTTATACGGTGTTTTCACCGTGAAACAAGTAGGTATATGGAAAAATGGCGATACCCTATGGTCGCATGTAATGAAATATGAGGGAGAAAAAAACTCCCTGCCCTTCTGGAATCGCGGGCAGTATCGCCGCAATATTTTGGGCAATTACGATGCGGCTTTGCAGGATTATACCAAAGCCGTGACGATTGAACCTAAAAACCCGGAACTGTACAACAGCCGGGGTAAAACTTATTTTGACATGGCAATGTCGGGTAAATACCCTGCGCAACTCAGCGCGGAGTACCGCGAAAAAGCATTGTCCGATTACGGTACTGCCTTGACTTTGCCGGGCCTGAAAAACAAATCCAAATCAGAAATTCTCATAAACAGAGGGGCCGCCTTTGGTTCCAAGGGTATGTTGCAAGAGGCTTTACAGAGCCTCAACCAAGGTATTGCCGTGGAGCCGGACAATAAAAATGGATACTTCAACCGCTCCATCGTCTATTACAACTTACAGCAATACGATAGTGCTTTAGTAGATTATCGCAATTACCTGCGATACGACCCTTACAATGCCAATATTTGGTATGAAAGTGGTACCCTGTTGAGAGCGCAGCAAAAAAACAGTGAGGCCATGGATGCTTTCAACCACGCGATTAAATTCAATCCTAATTTCGGATTGGCTTATTTGGAACGGGCACGGGTATACATACAAGCGGGTGATAAGGTTGCTGCCCAACGCGATTATCAGCGTGCACAACAGCTGGGCCAAAAACTCACTCCTTCGGACACGCAAATGTTGAGTAATTGAGGAGGTGAGGAATTGAGGATGCGATCCGTAGCCCTTTTTACCTCATTATATTTTAAAAAATGCAAATTGAGTTAATACTCTTTTTTTTTCTCATCGCTGTTATATACGCTTCTGCGGGTTTCGGCGGAGGTTCCAGCTACCTGGCCGTGATGGCCTTATGGAGTATCGAAATGGCCGCTATGCGTACCACCTCTTTATTGTGCAATATTGTAGTGGTGGCAGGCGGTACGTGGATTTTTTGGAAAAACGGACACCTCCGCTGGCGACGTATCCTGCCCTTGTGTATCGCTTCTGTGCCATTAGCGTTTTTAGGCGGTGCTGTGCCGCTAAAAGAAACCACTTTTTTCCTGTTGTTAGGCAGCAGTCTTGTTCTTGCTGCCCTACTCCTGCTTTTTAAGCAACCGTCAGGTGACACATTTTCTGATATTTCGGCAGAAAAGAAGGAATCGAAAATGCAGCCTAATGATACAGTAGTTTCGGGTGCATTGGGCGGTAGTATCGGCCTGCTGTCGGGTATGGTGGGCATAGGAGGCGGTATTTTTTTGTCACCCTGCCTGAATCTGTTGCGCTGGGATGCCCCTAAAAACATTGCAGCCACTGCCAGTTTTTTTATTTTAGTCAATTCCATTTCGGGGCTTGCCGGGCAGTTGTGGCAGCATAAATTTACGCCAAATTGGGCCTTTACCCTGCCGCTATTAGTAGCAGTATTGGCCGGTGGCCAAATAGGCAGTCGCTTGAGCGCGCTAAAATTGAAACAAAATCAGGTGCGGCAAGCGACTGCCATTTTGGTACTCTACGCTGGAATTAATATCCTGTGGATGCACTGGTGATGAGTAATCAGTAATTGAGCGTCGGGGCGCGTGCGGATACATCAAAAATTATGTAATCATCAATCGTCAATCAAATAAGGTTTAGGCACCGTAGTCAAATCACCGCATCAATAAGTTAACAAATTAAATCGGTTATTTATTGATTGTAAAAGTTACCCTATAGTCCTTTTGCTCAATCTTTTGGTTGGCTTTAGTATCAGGTGAAACCCCCGTTACCCGAATGTGGTACCCTGCATATTGGGTAGAATCTGTGCGGCCGGCGGTAAAGTCTCTAAAGGACAAAGTGCGGATGGCACTGGAATCCTTCGTGATAAGTTTTACTTTGGCATCGGTCCAACCGGCAATGATGCAGTTGACCTCCTTCGGGCAGCGATTGTCCTGTGGTATTTCCAGCAATTCGAGGGTAAATTTGCCCGTTGGATCAACCGACTGTTGTCCGACGCACAACTCAAAGGATTTGCTATTGGTAAAAATGACCTTTTCATCACACAAATCGGTTTTTTTGCAGGAAGTAACAAAAAAACTGAGTGCAGACAGACTTAAAAAAAACGTGATGATTTTCATAAATACAAAAATTTAAAGTGTAAAATTTGCTAAAAGCAATTTTTCAACACCCTGATTAATAATAAAAATATACGACCAATAGACGGGTGAAAGACGATAGGAGGTTGTAATTTTTGCAGTTAAAGTTTCGTTAATAACGCGATCTCACCGTTGGAAACATACAATGGCCTATTTTTTGACAGTTATGCTTTATGCTGGGGCATTGCTCGTATATGCAGTATACCGATTTACTGTTTGATCGACAAGCCTTTTCCAGCACAGCATTACTTTTCCGATTACAACTAATTTTTATTTCCGAATATGATTCGTTTTATTACCGCCTTTTTAGCGTTTTTTTTTGCTTCCGGCTTACTTTTTTCCCAAACAGCGCGTATTCAAATTATCCACAACGCACCACAGCCGACGATTGATGTATTCGTTGACAGCGTGTTGCGATCGGATAATTTAGTATTCAGAACCGCAACACCTTATTTTTCTGTTCCGGCAGAAAAACCCGTAGTGTTCAGTATTGGCGGAGATGCCACCAATTCGGTGGCCGATGCATTTTTACATTTTAACACTACTTTTGAAGCCAATAAAACCTACACTGTTTTTGCTGACGGGGTGGTTTTTGGCAATCCCGCATTTGAGATGCTCCCATCAGCCGCTCGTGAAACCAGCAGTAACGCTGCAAAGGTGGACATCTCAGTACACCACGGAGCACCGGGCACGCCGGCATTGGATATTGCTGTTTTTGAAGGCTCCACCCTGTTTAGTAATGTGGCATATCGAGATTTTACGGCATATACGACGGTCGATACAGGGATTTATTACCTGCTGGTGCGCGAAACGGGTACTAATAATGATATATTTGCACCAGCTTACTATGCGGACTTGCGGGCATTAGGTGGAAAAGCCATTCGGGTTTTTGCCTCCGGTTATCCCAATGGCGACCCCGGGTTTCGCTTAATGGGAGCACTTCCCGATGGCACGGTGATAACATTGCCCGCCACTACGACTCCTACCGTCAATGCTCGGGTTCAATTTATCCACAATAGCCCATCTACTTCGGTAGATATTTACGCAAATGGTACCCTGTTGATCAATGATTTAGATTATCGAAAAGCGACACCTTATTTAGATTTGTATAAAGGCAGTTACACGCTCGCCGTGGCACCAGCCAATAGTACCTCCGCAGCACAGGCATTTGCTTCTTTCCCTTTTGAGTCAGTGGCAGGCAATACTTACGTGGTGATGGCTTCCGGTATTCAAAACAATGCCGCAACACCTTTCACCCTCGTGGTTAATTCCCAGGCAAAGGAAGTAGCCAATTTTCCGTTTGGTGTAGATATTTCCCTGTTACACGGCGCGATTAACGTCAATGCAATAGATATTGACGCGGTTTTTCTGGCAGATAACGTCGCAGATAACCTGCAATACAAACAATTTACGCCCTATATCAGTCTCGGCCCTGAAAAATACGATCTGGTTGTCCGTCAAAATGACTCTACGAAGATATTGGCCTCCTACCGTTTGGATATGACCCAGTGGAGCGGCCAATCTGTCCATATTTTTGCCGGAGGCGTGCTGAATGGTAATCCTGCATTTGGCCTGTTTGCGGCATTGCCCACGGGAGAAGTCACAGCGTTGCTCCCGACTCCTGTCACTCGGGTACAGATTGTACACAATGCTATTGATCCGACCATTGACTTATACGCCGGTAATACCCGTTTAGTAAATGACTTGGAATATCGCACTGCTACAGCCTATCTTACGTTGCCAGCAGATCGCTCCATCAAATTCGGCATTGCCGGTGCCGGCAGCAACTCGCCATTCCAGGTATTATTTAGTTTTACCCATAGCTTTGAAGCCGGAAAACTGCATACTTTTTTTACAAATGGCATCGTATTCGATACCATTTTTCCGGTGAACATGAAACAGGATGTAGCGCAAGCCGCTTCACCGAACCCGGCAAAAGCAGCATTTTCCATTTTTCATGGAGCGCCCGGCACCCCTTCCGTAGATATCAGCGTGTTGGGAGGAGGATATGCCTATACCAACCTGAGTTACGGGCAATTTACGCCTTTCTCCACCCTTGATCCGGTTACGTATTATTTCCAATTAGCACCGCACGGGCAGGCCACTCCCCTTGCTACTTTTGAGGTAAAGTTAGATACCTTAGCCGGAACATCATTCCGACTCTTTGTCAGCGGCCGTGCCAGCGGCAGCCCGGAAATAGGGTTGTTTGGCGTATTCCCTGACGGAAAGGTGATTGAATTTCCCAAAAGTGTGGCGTTGCCGTTGGCACGGGTACAATTTATCCACAACAGCCCATCGGCTACGGTAGATATTTATTGGGATAATAAGCTGCAAATCAACGACTTTGAATTCAGAAAAGCCACCCCCTACATGGGTGTTCCGGCGGGTAGAAACGTGGAAATCGCCGTAGCGCCGGGTAATAGCACCTCGGCGGCGCAAGCCAGTGTGACTTTTACCCTGCGTTTTACGGAAAATAAAAACTATATCCTGACTGCTTCGGGTATTGCCGGAGGCAGCCCTGCATTCAATCTATTAGTCAAAGAAGAAGCGCGCATTACTGCATCAGATGCCAATGTGATTAGTCTGACCGCTTTACACGGCGCACCCGGTGCGCCCGGTGTGGATATAGATGCCGTTTTGGTACAGAATAACCTCCTCACCAACCTGACTTACGGAAATTATGCACCCTATTTTGAATTACCCGTAGATTTGTACGATTTTGCCATTCGTGCTACCGGTAGTACCGATCCAATAGGTACTTTTCGGGCCGATGCCAGTGCGCTGGGTGGGCAATCTGGCTGTTTGTTTGCCAGCGGAGTGGTGGGTGGCACCCCTGCTTTTGGGCTATATTTGGCGCTTTCTAACGGTACCGTACTTCCCTTAACCGCCACACCCATGGCAAGGGTACAGTTGCTACACAATGCACCATCTACGACAATTGACGTATATGCTAATCAGCTGCGGTTGATTGACAATTTTCAATTCAGAAAAGGTACCCCCTTCCTAAACCTTCCGGCAGCGCGCAATATCGTCGTCAATATAGCGCCGGAAAACAGCCAGTCAGCCACTCAGGGTCTGGTAACTTTTCAACTCAACTTAGACAATGGCGGGCGTTACCTCGTAGCGGCAATTGGGCAGTTGGGCGGCTCGCCAGGTTTTGATTTAGTAGTCAATCGCAATGCCCGTGAAACATCCTCCGTGCCATCCCGCGTTGGTGCTACAGTACTGCACGGCGTACCCAATACCTCGGCCATAGATGTGGATGCGTTGTTGGTGGCCAATAGCCTTGTAAACGGCCTTGGTTATGGCCAGTTTACCCCTTATCTGACCTTAGATGCAGGAATAGCCGATTTTGGTGTTCGACCTTCCGGTTTCCCGGATGTGCTGGGTACTTTCCGCGCCAATCTGACGAGCCAGGCGGGAAAAGCTATTTGTATTTTTGCCAGTGGCCTTCCCGCAGGCACCCCGACGTTTGGGTTGTTTGCTTTGCTGGCCGATGGTACCGTGATAGAAATGTCGCGAACCCCCACCGCACGGGTACAGATTATCCACAATGCACCCTCGGCAGTCATTGATATTTATGGTGGCACTGTTCGCTTAGTAGATGATTTGCAATTTCGCCGCGCTACCCCCTATTTGACGATTCCTGCCAGTCGCACTTTCACCCTCGCAGTGGCAGGTGAGGGCAGCCAGTCAGCAGGGAATGCCATTGCACAATTTTCGGCCAATTTTACGGAGGGCCGCTCCTATTCGGCCATTGCTGCCGGCCTGCTGAGTGTAACGCCTAATTTCAATTTGTATGTGAGCGATCAAGCGCGTGAAAAAGCCCTCAATCCGGCAAATTTTGAAGTGCGCGCCTTCAATGGCTCCATTTTTGCGCCGGAAATGCGTATTTTGCCCCATAACACCGGCGCGCTTCAATTTAGCAATATGCCATTCGGGCAATATACGTCCTACCAAAGCGTAGCACCCGGTGCTAACTATGTAACGGTTTATGCCGATACAAAACCGATAGAAACCGTTGTGGTAGAAGGCACTGCCGGGAAAACAGGCATTATTTTTACCACCTCCGAACAAGGGCTGGAAGCCAACTACCGAACCTGGATGGCCCTGGCGGATGGCACCACCTTCCCATTGCCTATTTTTGTAGAAACCCGTGACCTGAGCGACAAAATTGCTTCCTTGCAACTATCGCCCAATCCCGCAATGGATCATTTATTGGTACAATTAGCACTGAAAGATCCGGAAACATTGCGTTATGCTGTGCGCAATCTGACTGGGCGTATCCTCCTGGAAGGTGGCTGGAATCGCCTCGGAGCAGGAATGACCACGCAATCTATCGCTTTAGGCGGATGGCCGGCAGGAATGTACCTATTAGAAATACGTTCGGACAGAGGTGTAATGACAAAAAAATTCGCAGTGGGACGAAGGGATTAAGGAACTGACTTCGTTATAACCATTTTCCCCAAAAAATAGTTGTCATCGTTCTCCCTTCAATTCCAACCCCTGCCTGATGCCCTTCTCCACCGGAGGCACCCCGCGTTCCATCCAGCGGGGCAGGGGAGCATCCAGCAGATAATAATCGAAAAACTGCTGCATCCGGTGCTGAAAATCTATGCGATTTTGCAGTTTGACGGGCCAGTGTGGTTCGTCGTTGTAGTTGAGCAGCCACGCAGGTTTGCCCAGCCGACGTAGCCCCGAATACAATTCAATGCCCTGATACCACGGTACCGCACCATCTTTGTCGTTGTGCAAAATAAGCAGTGGAGTTTTTACCTTATCCAAAGAAAATAGCGGCGAATTTTCCAAAAACCGCATCGGATATTCCCACAAGGTGCCCCCGATGCGGCTTTGCTGACGTTCATATTGAAACGCCCTGCTCAGACCTGTTTCCCAGCGAATACCGCCATAAGCAGAAGTCATATTGGCTACTGGAGCGCCCGCTTCCGCGCAGCGGAACAAATTGGTGCGCGTTACAATATAGGCCGCCTGATAGCCACCCCACGAATGCCCCTGAAGCGCCGTGCGGGCGGGGTTAATAAACCCTTTTCCAATGAGTTGGGCAACACCACTGACAATGGCATCGTAGGCACATTCGCCGGGGTAACCCGTTCGATACGGAATATCCGGGGCGAACACTACATAACCCCGGCTGGCATACACCGTCCAGTTGATTTGCGAACGGTGGAAATCAGGGCTGCGATGGCGGTGAAGCTCATCGGAGAGTTTTTCGTAAAAATTGACCACCAGCGGGTATTGTTTCGTTGCGTCAAAATTGGTCGGTTTTACCAAAAGGCCACTCAATAATTTACCGGAAAGAGAAGTCCATTGAATGCGCTCTATGCTGCCCCAATTATACGCTTTTTGTTGGGGATTGGCATCCGAAATGCGCCTCGGGCGTGTGGCAGCAGCAGGCGTGTTTTGCACGTATTGCAAATCCGGGAACGTTTGGTAATTTTCTTGCGTAAAGACCATCGCCGGAGCATTTTTGGCCGCTACCACCTGACGGGTAAAAGCCAAATCTCCGCTCAACCAGGGGGTGACCTGGCCGGTTTTCAAATCTAAGCGGCTGTATCCCTCTGCTTTTGTATCCTTATTAACCTGATGCAATAGAATCGTTTCATCGGGGCGGATAAACCTTTTTTCGGGATCGAGTCGAAGGTAGCGATAAGCGGTTTCCGTCTCGCGCCCACGGGTCAGGCGCACGGGAGGCAGCGCCCCCGTCGGGTCTGTTTTCCAAATATCAAACTGGTCGTAGAGTAGCAGCGCCGCATCGTTTTCCAACCATCCGGCAGCCCCGTAAGGCGACGGGAAATCCGGCACGTCATTGTCCACCTGTTCAAAATCGGATATTTTTCGATTAGTTAACTGCCGGATATTTTTGGTTGCAGAATTCCACGCATACCACGCGGTATCGGGGTCACTCCACCAAATAATGAATCGGGTGGCAGGGCTTAACGAAGGGTTGCAACGCAGGTCGCGTACGATCCGTTGCCGCTCCCCGGTTTCCACATTTACGGCGTAAATATCTTTGTGGGCGGTGCCTTCCGAGGTCAGGTATTGCGCGTAGGGTTCTTCTGTGAAACCCAGTGCCATGGTTGCATCCCTTGCTTCCTGAAAGCGTACTTCGGGCATCTCCGGCGTAGCAATGGGTGCAAAAGCATTGCGTTTTACGTGCCACACCACCGAATAACTGCGCTTTTTCTCATTGTCCATCTGTACTTCCTGTTCCGTGTACAAGTGCTTTTCCGTCCAGGCCCATACTTCCACATTTACAATTTCTTCGGGCAGTAGGGTAGTGTCATTGAGTACGGGTGGCGGGGCGGCACCAAAATACAATTTAGTACCATTTTCTGAAAACGCTATACGGCCATTTTCACTCAATCCCCATCGAACGGAATCTCCCCGTGCGTACTGATCTAAAAAAGCACTTTTGGCATCAGCAATGCGCCGGGCAGAATCCGTCGGAACCGATCCCCAATAATGCAGTGCCCAGGGGCGAATTCGGGCTTTACTCGTATCAGTATCTGCCAAAAAAGCGGCCTGATAGCCGGGTTCATCCAATGCTAATTGCTGAAATTTGCCCTTGGCGCGGTGCAGGGGTTGCACCTGATTTTTTTCCATATTCAACAGGTAAGCGCCGGGTTGAAAAAAGGCAGAGGAGGCTGTGTACAGCAGGGTGTCGCCTTTGCCGGAAGTGTGCAGCAGCAGTCGTGGCCCGCGTTTGGCCAGTACATATTGCGTGGTGTAGGCGATGGTATCCTCGCGTCCGGTCGTTGTGTTCCGCACGATGAGCCGATACCCATTGTCTTTGTCTTCTTTTTTCGCTTTTTTATTGCTTTTTTTATCCAAAACGGGTTTTTCAGCGTTCTTGTTCGGATTGGCTTTAGTGCTTGCCGTATCTTTTTTGGGAGGAGATGCTTTAGGCGATTCTACCTGATAAGCTAACCAACCGGCCCATTTATCAGGTACTGCCACAGATTTTAGCCGGGGTATTTTTTCCAGTTGCCCGGACGACAGCGTATAAATCGCCAGTGTGTCCTTGGGCAAATCTTCTTCCTTGACTTTGCGGCGGCGCTGTGCCTTGAGGGAATCCAAAGCGGGTTTTATTTTAAAAATCAACAGCTGGTTATCAAAAGAAAATTGCGGCTCTGAAGCACGGGCAAATACCCGTGTTTTTTGGGTGGCGGCATTCCAAAGGTGCAGCGCAGCATCGCCTTCCGTCACGGCTGTTTGAGCCCAGGCAACCCATTGACCATCATTGGAAATTCGGGTTTGTTCAATTTTTCGCCAACGATGTACATCGGCGTGTTGTATGGGTTTCAGGGATTGGGCTGCGGCTGCGGCGGCACAAAATAACAGCAAGTGTAGAAGAATAAAACGCATAAAAAGCAATGATCGAGGTAGTTCAGTTTGCAAGATTTGCAAAATTGGTCGAAATTATCGGGCAAAAATCAAAAATAAATACTATCTTTTTTTTATTTTTATACCAATTAACTTTCAGAGGGCGTATTTTTGCCGTTTTAGGAACGGGCAAATGATAACTTGTTCTTTTTAGGTAGACTAATTTTTGCTCAAACAACTATCTTTTTGTGCTAATAGTGGGGTTATTTAAATAAAAATATAGGTAGTTTGAGTGAAAAAGAATCACATCAAAAGTATAAATTTGGTTTAAGGAACGAGTAAATAATAAGTTGGTCATTTCAGGTAGATCATTTTTGGGTCAAGCAACCATCTTTTTGCGCTAATAGTGGCATGCTGAAAGCAAAAAGATGGGTAGCATGGCACTAAAAGGGTCACATCAAATGGGTTAAGTCATTATTCACTCGTTCTTAACTGTTCCTTAATCAACTAATCTTAATAAATGGAATTACTTGGCATCGGTTCTCGTGTAAAACACCCGGCTTATGGCGACGGGGTGATTGTCCGCCTGCACGTGGCGGCTTATGAAACGTGTTTTACCCAATTTGGCCTCAAAATGGTTGGCAAAGAGTACGATAAATGGCAAATCATAGAGCATATCCCGGCGGAAGAAGCGGTTACTTTTACAGAAGCGGAGCAGTCGCTGGCGCGCATCCTGCGGGCATGGTCGGGCATCAGTTTGGAGAAGGTACCCTTAGGCGACCGCTGGAAAAATGGAAAAATAGTGATTCATTCCGCTGATTCGACCGTGCAACCCAAAGAAGTACCCGTTGACACATTTTTTCATAAAATTGTGATGATGCGCGACCGCCTGCGGGTGCTGGAACAAAGCATCAATGCCAGCAAAAAATTGGATGACGAAGATAAAGTGAATCTGCAACAGTACATTACTCGTTGCTATGGCAGCATGACCACCTTCAACTTCCTGTTTAAAAACCGGGAGGATTATTTTACTGGAGATAGTGGCACGGGAATGAATTAGTTGATAGTACTTACATAATTTTTTTGCAAAAAAATTGTGTAAGTACTATCAACTAATTCATTTACAGATAAAAACGAATAATAATTTTTTATTATTAAATAAACTTTTCAATGTTCTGGATGATCAGAGAAGGATGCATTAATTGTTTATCAATATTTTGTGAGACTGTGTACTGCCGATTATTAACTACTTAATTATTTACAGGATGACAAAACTCATTTTTTTCGCCCTGAGTGCCCTGCTTATTACTGGCATAGCCCTCGTGAAATACACTTCTTTTTCCTGCTGCGGTATTTCAAATGCTTTATCAGTGGACAACGCCAACGTGCTCCTTGCTTCCACGGCAACACCCGAAAGACCTATTGGTGATAAAACTAATATAATTGCTTCACCCGACAATCCAACGGAATTGGGCGATGTGCATTGGCTACGCGATATAGAAACAGGACGCACGCAGGCTAAAGCCACCGGAAAACCATTGCTTATCCTGTTTCAGGAAGTGCCGGGATGCTCCAATTGCACCCGTTTTGGCAGCGGCCCCCTGCGCCATCCTTTGATTGTCGAAGCCATAGAGACCTGGTTTGTTCCGGTCTGTATTTACAACAATAAAGGCGGAAAAGACGCTGAAGCCCTGCGCCAGTTTAATGAACCCGCGTGGAATAATCCTGTCGTGCGTATCGTGGACACGGCCAACCGCGAGCTCGCAGCGCGTATGGCCGAGTTTGGGTCGTCTGCCCGATTGGTAACCACGATCGTGCAGGCAATAGCGCAACAAAAGGCTACGGTACCCGAATACCTGAAACTGCTGCAGGAAGAACTGATTGCCCGGGAGGCCGGCTTGGAAACGGCTACTTTTTCCATGTACTGTTTTTGGAGTGGAGAAGGCACGTTGGGGGCAGTACCGGGCGTGGTGGAAACAGAACCCGGATTTCAGGATGGCCGCGAAGTGGTGCGGGTGCTGTTCAACCCCGCAGTGGTGCAAAAATCGGCCATAGAAGCCATTGCTCAACCAAAAGGGATCACCACTTGCGCACGTAACGACGGATTTCGCAGCGATCGTGAACCCAAATATTACCTCAGCCAAACCGATTATCGCTTCCTGCCCATGACCTCCCTGCAAGCTGGCCGGGCCAACAGCCTGACGGGGAACGGACAGCCACCGGAAGGACTTTTTTCACCGCGACAATTAGCCTTGTTAAAAAAAATAACCCAACAACCTGAGAAAAAATGGAAAAATATAGTGGGGGATAAGGATTTGGTGAGTGCTTGGAATTTGGTAAATAAAAAATAGGGATTTCACGTACCAAAATCAAAATTTAGATGTTACAAACAGCCACCGTCCATCCAGCAACTCTGGCAATACTAAAAAAAGTGATGCACATGGCTGCGTTCCATAGAATTTTTATACCTTTGCCTCTTAAAGCCTCTTTTGTTGGGCTTTTGTGAAAATCACTTCTCGAAATGAAGGTATCGCTGAATTGGATTCGAGATTTTCTCGATATAAATAAAACCCCGGATGAAATTGCTGATATTCTGACATCACTGGGTTTGGAAACGGAAGGCTGGGAATCGGTAAAACCATCGCCAGTAGATTTGGATAAAGTGTTGACCGGCGTAGTGACGGCGTGTGAACGCATACCCGATACAGACCACCTTTCCGCCACCAAGGTAGATGTTGGAGACGGCATTATTCGATCTGTCGTGTGCGGCGCGCCCAATGTGGCCGCCGGGCAAAAAGTATTGGTTGCCCTGCCAGGTGCCCATGTTTTTAGCAAAGACGGCCAATTGTTTGCCATTGGCGAGCGAAAAGTGCGTGGCATCCCTTCGCAGGGCATGATCTGTGCCGAAGATGAATTGGGCATTGGACATGACCACAGCGGTATTATGGTATTGCCCGCCGATACGCCTCTGGGTGTTACTGCGGCTGCTTACCTGAAAAAAGAATCCGACACCGTCATCGAAATTGGGCTAACCCCCAACCGCGCCGATGCCACCAACCACCTCGGTGTGGCCCGCGATCTGCTCGCATGGGTGCGGGTACACGAGCAACCGACGGCGATGCTCCGCAACCAGGCAGCACCGCCTGTCCCGGCGGTACAGCCACTTCAACATATTGTCGTTAGCGTATTGAATTCCGAAGCTTGTCCGCGCTATTGTGGCGTAGTCATCACGGGCATTCAGGTAAAAGAAAGCCCCGACTGGCTGAAAAATCGCCTGTTGGCCATCGGGCAACGCCCCATCAACAATGTGGTGGACATCACCAATTACGTGCGGGCTGAATTGGGCCAACCCCTCCATGCCTTTGATCTTTCAAAAATAGGCGGCCAAGCCATTTTGGTCAAAACACTGCCCGAAGGCACCGTTTTTAAAGGTTTGGACGGCAATGACCGCAAGTTGTTGGCTGAAGATCTGATGATTTGCGACGGCCATTCCGCGCCTATGTGTATCGGTGGCGTATTTGGCGGCGCAGAAAGCGGTGTTACCCAAGCGACCACAGCCATTTTTTTAGAAAGCGCTTTTTTTAATCCGCGCTGGATTCGCCGCTCCATGCTGCGACACAACCTCCGCACCGATGCTGCCTGGACTTTTGAAAAAGGCGTTGACCCCAATAGCTGCCGCCGGGCATTGGACCGGGCCGTGCAACTGCTGGCGGAACTTGCCGGCGGGCAAGTTGTTTCCATTGTCACCGATATTTATCCCAATCCGATAGCACCTGCCCGGATTCCGGTGGAATACAGCCGTATCAACCGGTTGATTGGAGAGCAGCTGACCAACGAACGGATAAAAATGATTCTGACGGCCTTAGAGATTGGAATAGAGGAGGAAACAGCAGCGGGATTTACGGCCATTGTCCCAACCAATAAACCCGATGTGACTCGCGAGGCGGATGTCACTGAAGAAATTTTGCGGGTGCACGGTTTGGACAACGTACCCATTCCGGCGCAGATACGCAGCAGTATGGAAATATCGCCGCGCCCTAATCCCGATGCGGTGCGCAATACGATCTCCGATTTTTTAGCCGCCAATGGTTTCAACGAGTGCATGGGTATGTCGTTGTCCAACTCGGCGTATTACACGGGCGATCAGGCCATTTTACCATTTGCGTCAGAACAGCTGGCCCACGTGCACAACACGGCCAATCAAGGTTTGGATTGCATGCGCCCCACCATGCTGATGGGGTTGCTGGAAGCGGTACGCCACAACCAAAATCGCCAAAATCCCGATTTGCGCCTGTTTGAATTTGGCAAAACCTACCGCCGTACTGTCGCAGATGAAAAATCCGGTCTGATCGAAGGTTTTCAGGAAACACAACAATGGAGTGCGTTGATGACTGGCACACACAGCCCCGAAAGCTGGCAGCCTGTAGCCAAATCCAAAGTAGATTTTTATACCCTGAAATCGTATGTCCTCAACCTGCTGACACGATTGGGGATCGTGGGTTTTCAGGAAACAAACTGGTCGGAAGCACCCTTTCAGTATGCGTTGCGCTGTCATCGCGGCCCCCGGGAGCTGGTTACCTTCGGCGCCATTCAACCTGCTTTACTCCGCAAAATGGAAATCAAAAATCCAGTATTTTACGCCAATTTTCACGCGGAAAACCTGTTGGAGTCCCTTAAAAACCATCAAATACATTTTAGCGAGATCAATAAATTCCCCATCGTGCGCCGCGATTTAGCCTTGGTGCTGGATCGCCACATCGCTTTTGGTGACATTCGGCAATTGGCCAATAAAACAGCAAAAAAACTGCTGCGCGAAGTGAATTTATTTGACGTTTTTGAGGATGAAACAAAAATTGGCACCGGTAAAAAATCGTACGCGGTAAGTTTTACCTTTGAAGACCCGGAAAAGACCCTGCAAGATAAAGAGATAGACGCGGTAATGGGGCAGTTGCAAACGGCATTTGAAATGAAATTGGGGGCCTTTGTACGGCAATAAAGCAGTTTTAAAATTTACTTATTGCTTTATGAGTAAGTACACCATTACACAACAAAAAATGGTCAAGTTTAAAATATTGATTATCAGTTTAACATTATGCGCTTGGTGTTTTCTTTCGGGTTAAAACCCCCTAATCGTTTTTGTTTTCCCCAGCGTTAAAACACTGGGTTGAGAAAAAACGAAATTTGAAGACGCGAGTACAGCAATAGTGATTTGTTTAATCGGGTTATATTGGGGCATTAAAATTAAAAAAATAATTATAAATAATTGATTTTTAAATATTTGTAGTTATAATTAATTTGTTGTGTGGTAGTGTGATGAGTAAGTTTTGAATTTACTTTACTTAATAAGATACATTTATACAAGACTCACACAGTCAAATAATTGTGAAACTAATAACCACTTAATGGGTTGTTTGTAAAAAACCTAAAACCCCTAAAAAATCTCAACAAATCTTTAAATCCACCAATCAAAGGAAGCAATTTTTTAACCATTTAACATCAAATAACATAGTGTATGTGATTCGGTAAACGTGACAATTTATTTTTCAACGCGTTTATACAAAACACAACCTAAAATCAATAACATTTATCATGGATATCGTCAGTATAATAATTGGATTGGCTATCGGAGGGGTTATCGCTTTCATATTAGCTAGTCAAATGCACAAAAAGGACAACCAAAAAGCCATAGAAGACGGCAATCGGCAGGCCGATATGCTGCTACAGGAAGCTCGCCTTTCGGCAAAACGCATGGAAGATGAAGCATCACTGAAAGCAGAAAAATTAGTATCAAAAGCGGATGCAGAAAACGAGCGCATCAAGCAACAAAAGATACAGGAAGCCAAAGAGCGGTATGCTCAAATGCGCAATGAATTAGAAACGGAAAAAAACAGACACCAACTCAAGATGAAAGAGCTGGATTTGGATATTTCAGCTAAGCAGAAAGAACTTCAAATGGCGCAGGATGGTTTTCAGACCAAAATAAACGACTTGGAAACCCGCAAAAGCGATTTGGAAACCCGTAAAGGCGATTTGGATAATCGGTCATTGGAAGTCGAAACTTTGCGGGAGAATTTGGATAAACAACTGAAAATTGTCCAAAAACGCAAAGAAGAATTGGATGCGGCCAATGAAGAACGCATCAAAACCTTAGAAAAAGTTGCCCAACTGTCACAGCAGGAAGCCAAAGACCAACTGCTGGAAGCCGTGCGTGCCAAAAGCGAAAGCGAATCAATGGCTATTGTAAAAGAAGCCGTAACCCAAGCCAAGCTCAACGCCAATAAAGAAGCGAAAAAAATCATCATCCAAACGATTCAGCGCACCGCTGCCGAAATCACCATCGAAAATACCGTATCCGTGTTCCCGTTGGAAAATGACGACATGAAAGGCCAGATCATTGGACGGGAAGGCAGAAACATCCGGGCATTGGAGGCCGCGACTGGCGTAGAAGTCATTGTGGATGACACCCCTGAAGCCATCGTTATTTCTTCTTTCGACCCCATTCGCCGGGAGGTAGCCCGTTTGTCGCTTCAGCGTTTAGTAGCCGATGGCCGTATTCACCCCGCCCGAATTGAAGAAGTCGTGGCCAAGGTGCGCAAACAATTGGAAGAACAAATTGTAGAGATTGGGGAACGCACGGTGATTGAAATGGGTATTCATGGCCTCAACGGCGGCTTAGTACGGATGGTAGGTCGTATGCGTTTTCGCTCTTCCTACGGGCAAAATCTGTTGAAACACTCCATTGAGACCGCAGAACTTTGCTCCATCATGGCCGCAGAACTGGGCCTCAACCCCAAGCAGGTCAAAATGGCCAAACGAGCCGGCTTGCTGCACGATATTGGTAAAGTAGCCGAAGAGGAAACAGAACTCTCCCACGCGCTCGTGGGCATGAAAATGTGTGAACAATATGGCGAACATCCGGTTATTAACAACGCCGTAGGTGCACACCACGATGAGATTGAAATGAATAATATCATTGCGCCCATTGTTCAGGCTTGTGATGCCATCTCCGGTGCAAGACCCGGCGCCCGTCGTGAAATTTTGGAAAACTACCTGAAACGGATTGGCGAATTGGAAGACCTTGCACTCAGTTATGAAGGCGTGGCTAAAGCATTTGCGATGCAGGCAGGTCGTGAATTGCGGGTTATTGTAGAAGCTGAAAAAGTAAGCGACCAGTATGCCGACGATTTGTCGTTTATGATTTCTCAAAAAATTCAGGATGAAATGCAATATCCCGGCCAAATCAGGGTTACAGTAATAAGAGAAAAACGCTCGGTAGCGTATGCCCGATAGAGAAGGAACGGGTAAATATAAAACAAAAAAACATTAGCACTTTTTTAATACAATTCGATATTATTGTCCTAAACTTTCGTATTTAGGATGATAAATAATCATGTAACTCATTGTTATGAAAAAACTATTGTTTCCTTTTTTGTTTTTATACGTACTGTTTTGCGCGGCTGCGGCGGTAGCACAGTCAAATGAGAATGACATTGGTACACCATTTAGTGATGCTACATACACCGCTAAACCAAGTGTATTGAACGGCGATCCGGCTTATCGCTTAGTGGCCACCCGGTTTGAAAACTGGGACACTATTCAAAAATTATGGACGCGCACGGATTCCATGCATTATTTTTATACGCCGGACAACTTGTTGGATAAGGTTGAAAACTACCAATATTCGGCGGGTAAATGGTCAAACAGCCTGCGGGAAACTTATACTTATGACGGAAATAAGAACCGCACGTTCTTACTGCGCCAACGCTGGAATGGAGCCGGCTGGTTCGATGATTCGCGTGTCATTTATGCCTATGACAGTTATAATAATCGGTTGTTGGCGCAAAGTCAATCGTGGCTCAATAGTGCTTGGAAGGATGTTACCCGTTCGTTGTACAAGTATGACAACCAACATAACCGGACAGAATGGACGCGCCAAAAACCCCAAAATAATGCCTGGCTCAATCAGTTAAAATACATTTACCAGTATGATGCCGCCAAAAGACTTACAATTCAGACAACCCAGGCTTGGGATATTAATAGCAGCACCTGGGGTAATGTTCAGTATCTTACTAATACTTACAATGCCGCCGGATTGCGCCAGGAAGAGTTGGTAAAAATCTGGACCAATTCCAATTGGTCTAATAATCTAAAGGCGACCTACCAGTACGGTACAGACGGGCGTTTGGAAAACACATTAACAGAAATTTGGCAAAATAACAGCTGGAATGACTTTTCTCAGCATCAATATGAGTACAACAAGGAAAATTTAGTAAAATTGGCAGAATACCAGTGGATGGCTAATATCTGGCAAAGCCATACCCTTTACGAAAATGCTTATGATGTACATAACAACCAAACGTTTCAACGGTATGCTGTCGGAGAACGGGCTTTATGGCGAAATGAGCAACAGATTTTTTCTTTTTACGAAACCCTGACGGGCATTGCGTTTGGAGCAGAGAATGAATTAGATTTTTCAGTTGGCCCCAACCCAAGTACGGGTGTATTTACAGTTCGGTATTCCAATCCCTCGGATCGCCTGAAACGCGCCCGGGTGACAGATGCCACCGGGCGATTAGTAGTAGATTTGCCATTGAATAGTGTGGGAACCGAAACGATAGATTTGAGCCAAATACCCGATGGAATCTATCAGTTGTGGCTAACTACCCGACAAGGCAAACGAGGAACAAAACAAGTGATAAAGATGACACGGGAATGAATAAATTGAATTGGTATGATATAAATTTTTTGTAAAAAAATTTATATCATACCAATTCAATTTATTCATTTACAGAAAAAAATGCTACGAGGGTTATGAGTAAGGAACTATAAATAATCGTGGTTTTGAATTTCAGTAATTACTTTATTATTAAAGGTTGGTAAAAAGAACAAGTTATCATTTACTCGTTCCTAAATTGCAGGGTTTATCATTCATCAGTACTCATCAATGGCTTTGGCTGTCAACTGCTGACAGTCTACTGGCCAACTACATAAATTATGTTTCATTTAAAAGAAGGTGATCCGGCCCCGTTGTTTTCCGGAATCAACGAAAATGGTCAACAGATAAGCCTCGCTGATTATCAGGGAAAAAAATTAGTGTTATATTTTTATCCTAAAGACGATACCCCCGGCTGTACCGCAGAGGCTTGCAGCCTGCGCGACGGGTATCCGCAATTTCAGGCTAAAGGATATGAGATATTGGGTGTAAGCCCTGATGCAGTCAAAAAACACGTGAAATTTCGCCAAAAATTTGATCTGCCGTTTAGCTTGTTAGCCGATGAAGACCACAGCGTATCCAAACTATACGGCGTTTGGGGAGAAAAAAAATTTATGGGCCGTGCTTATAACGGAATTCACCGAACTACCTTTGTTATTGATGCTGCCGGAAAAATTGAACGTATCATCAACAAAGTGGACAATGAAAATCATTCCGATCAGATATTGATCTGAACTAGTGGCACGGATAAAAACGCGTAAAAAATTTTTACTATGACACAGATTTTTCGATGTTCCGGGTGATCTGAAGAGGGTGCATCAATTAATGCGCAGCCCAATAAGAGAGATGAGTAGTGTATATCTAAATCCCTAAACCTTGTTTGATTGACGATTACATGATTTTTGATGTATCGTGACGCTAAACCTCTAAACCTTGTTTGATTGACGATTATAGATTGTTGATTTTTGGTGTACCGTGATGTGTACCGTGATGTGTTTAATTGACGATTGATGATTACATGATTTTTGATTTTTGATGTATCGCGACATTCAACCCCTCAACCCCTCAACCACTCAACCCCTATCACCGTGTTTCGATTTTATTATTTATCCGCCATCATTTTGTGCGCTCAGGTTGCACTGTCTGCTCAACAAACAGATTTTGATGCCATTGTACAACCAGTGGATGTAAAAGCCCGCGATTTTTCCGAATATTTAGTTCAATTAGCGTGGATGAATCACCCGGAAAGCGCAATGGCGCAGGAAGCGATCAAAATAGAGCAAGATAAGGCAAAAAACACCGGAAGAGAATGGATGCGCGATGTGCAGACCTCCTTCAACCTAAATGAAGGCAACCTGCGTCCGGCTACCAGCGATGGCAACGTATTTTTTCCGCGTTACAATTTTGGGTTAAACCTCAATCTGTACAATATAGCCAGCCAAAAAACCAAAAACAGCGCCGCTAAACACGAGGTACAGTTGGCCAATCACAAAATGAACGGCCAGAAATTGGCCCTGCGCTCCGAAACATTACAGCGATATGCAAAATTTAAATTAGCAAAAGAATTGCTTAAAACCCGCACACTCGTGGAGCAGGAAGTGTATGCCAACTATATTCTCATCAAACAGCTGTACAATACCGACGAAAAGACATTTGAGGAATACACCCTGGCCTCCGGTGCTTATTATGAAGCACAGGAAGCCAGGATTCAGGCCCAAACCGATATAGAAATCAGCCGACTGGCGTTGGAAGAAATCATAGGGTTGAAATGGGGTCAGGTACAGCATCCGGCAAAAGAAGAGTAATTGAGGATTGATTGTTGAGTAATTGAGGATTAACAGCAAAACACCATATACGGAACGTGCATAAGCAGCTGTGTAGAAATAAACACGATTATAATTTTATGTAAAACTCATATAATCAAATAGTTGTGGAACGCATAATTAATAACTCATAACTACTTATCGGGTGGATTTCAGCAAAAACCCTGATACTGAGCAATTACCGAAATGAAAGCGGCGTATCAATTGTTTTCAGGAGTAACATCTTAATAAGCATAAAATATGTTGGCCAATGGAGTCTGCTCAATTTGTCGATATCAACCTCCTCAACCCCTCAACCTTTCTCAACCCCTCAACCCTCCTCAACCCCTCAACTCAACAAGTCTATGTTCACCGCCACTACCCGCCTACAGTATACCGATGCCCTCACCCGCTACCGGCGGTTGCGTGGCACCGCAGCCTCCTGCCTCTTTGAATCCGATTCAGCTTCTGATATTTCCAGCCGCCTGTCTGTCATCGGCTTTGAACCCACGCTGGAAGTTATAGGCAAGGATGATCACCTGACGTTGCGACTGTTACAGCCTCGCGGCGCAGCCTGCTATCAGTTTGTCAAAAATGAATTCGCTGCGTTTATTACCGGCGAAAAGGCCGGGCAATTGGACCTTTTTATCCCAAAAACACCGTTTGCAGGTTCAGAAGATGATCGTTTGGAACGCCAGAACATTGTGCAGCCCCTGCGCCGATTATTAGCCGAATTTCAGAACGAAGATAAAAATTTTGTGGGCTTCTACGGTGCATTGGCCTATCGCTTTGTTTATCTTTTTGAAGATGTACCACACGAAAAACCATGCCCGGAACCTGATTTTCACCTGTTCCTCTTTGATAATATACTCCTGTTCAACCATTTAACCAAAGACCTCTCTCTGTATGTTACCCGCGATAGTCAGGAAATGGCCCGCGAAGACTCTGAGCGCTTGCTGGAATGGATCAATCGCCCGGAACCTGCTGTCGGACCCGCAGTAAAAATTGGTGAATTTACCTTCAGTCCCGATGATGCCACTTTTAAGCAACACGTAGAACGCGGCATAGAACTGTGTTTTGAAGGAGAATTATTGGAAATAGTACTCAGCCGAAAACTCACTGCTCCCGTGCAAGGCGATTTGTTGCCCCTTTATGAGCGTTACAAACAGATCAACCCATCTCCCTACCTGTTTTTCTTCGATTTTGGCGATGAAACCCTGCTCGGCGCCAGCCCGGAGCTGATGCTGCGCTACGAAAACGGCAAAGCCACCCTGCGCCCCATCAGCGGAAGTGTACGCCGCAGTAATAACCCTATTGAAGACCATCACCTGATCATGGAGCTGCTCAATTCGCCCAAAGAAAATTCCGAATTGGATATGCTCATTGATCTGGGGCGAAACGATCTGGCGCGTATTTGCAACCCCGGTATCGAAATAGACGCTTATCGCATCATAGAACGCTACTCGCACGTGACGCACACGGTTGCACAGGTGAGCGGCACGCTGCAATCGCGGTACAGCGGCTTCGATGCCCTCATTGCCAGCCTCAACGCTGGTACCCTGACGGGCGCACCAAAAATAGCAGCCATGCACTACATTGAGCAAATAGAACCCCATACCCGGGGGTACTACGGTGGCAGCATCGGCTGGTTGCTGTTCAATGGCGATGTCAATACAGCGATTACCATCCGCACCGCCCACGTTTGCGACGGCTTATTATCCTTTTCTGCCGGGGCCACCTTGCTCTACGAATCCGTTCCGGAAAGCGAGCTCAAAGAAACCAAACTCAAATCGGGGGCGTTCATGGCGGCAGTGGAAGGATTTAGGAACGATTAGGACACGATAAAAGGTCGTAGAAGACTTTAGATAACGGATGTAATTGGCACAAAAATTACTTTCCCAAAACATTGGATGTCAACGAATTGCGAGCCGTTAGTCAGAAGCAAATAATAAGTTGGTCATTTCAGGTTAGTCATTTTTGGGTCAGACAACCATCTTTTTGCGTTATTAGTAGCACGCTACAAGCAAAAAGATAAAAGGGGCACATAAAATGGTTAAATTTTACTGGTTCCTTAGGTAATTTACTGCGGCTTCACCTCCACCCGCCTGTTTTGCTGCCGCCCGGCTTCTGTGTCGTTGTTGCCAACGGGCTGTAACTCGCCGTACCCACGGGCTACTATTTGCTTTGCCGGTACGCCATTGTCCTTTAGCCATTGCTGCACCGCTTGTGCCCGTGCTTGCGAAAGCTGCTGATTGTCAGAATCGCCTCCCACATTGTCCGTGTGTCCGCCAATTTCTACCCTGATGCCTTGGTTTTTCTTCAAGGCATCTGCCAGTTCCTGCAAGGCTGGCAACGATTCTGGTTTGAGCATAGCATCACCGGAGGCAAACAGAACAGACGAGTTGAAAGTGTAGGTTTTTTTCTCCAAAAGTGTTTTTTCCACCGTTTCGGGGATATCCTTGTCTTCTATGATCGAAAAATCATCGAAACAATAGTAAGCGATACGTTTGGTTTTTTTCCAAAAACTCACCTCATTACTGCTTCTTTCATCCATTTTCTGGCGTTCTTCCGCCGAAATATTGATATCCGTCACCGCATCGGAGAAAAAATTGCCAAACAGGAAATAGCGGTAAGGTTTATCAGCGGTAAAAGTCATACTGATTTTACGCCAGTCATCGGCCTCCACTATTGCTGCCCAGTTCACCTGCGGTTTGATGGGCATATCTACCTGACTTTGCATAAAATCCTCTTTATTATTGATCGGACTTTCCGAAAACCAGAACCCAAAATTGCCACAGCGTACAGCGCGAATACTGGTATTGCGCCCAAAGACCAAGTTTAGGTGATTGACACCCAGCGTATCGTTGGTTTTGGTGTAAAAGCTAATCCGGTATTTTTTGCCTTTCTCCAAAGGGCGTGCCAGAGAACCCTGAATCATCTCGTGATAGTCCGTTGCAAACTGGCTGTCATAAAATGGGTGGTACATAATCAACCCCGTCATGCGTTTGCCGCGGCGCGGCCGGGGCATGACCGGACAGGCCACCGCACTGTCAAACACGATCAAGTCCGGCGTTTGTTTTGTATAAGTCTGCCAGCCCACCGCATTATCGTTAAAAACATCAGGATTCATCGAAAACTTGCAGGGGAGGACCGCCACCCTCAGTCTTTCGGTTCCAGGCATCCGTTCAAACCCGCTGTTTACCACTAAATTTTGGGCAGATAATAGGGATTGTGTAAAAATCAACCCCACCAAAACACATTTAGTATTATTCATTTTGCAACTTTTGTCACTTTTGTGTTTCAAAAAACCGCTCTACGGGCTTTTGTGTACTTTTGTCACTTTTGTGTTTCAAAAAACCGCTCCACGGGTCTTTTGTGTACTTTTGTCACTTTTGTGTTTCAAAAAACCGCTCTACGGGTCTTTTGTGTACTTTTGTCACTTTTGTGTTTCAAAAAACCGCTCTACGGACTTTTGTGCACTTTTGTCACTTTTGTGTTTCAAAAAACCGCTCCACGGACTTTTGTGTACTTTTGTCACTTTTGTGTTTCAAAAAACCGCTCTACGGACTTTTGTGCACTTTTGTCACTTTTGTGTTTCAAAAAACCGCTCTACGGGTCTTTTGTGTACTTTTGTCACTTTTGTGTTTCAAAAAATGCTCTACGGGTCTTCTGTGCTGTGTTCCGCGACATCGTCGGGCGAGGACGACCTCGACGTACTTTACCGCACTCCAAGTGGTACCATCACCCCCATGCTTAGCCCAATCCGCCGACTTTTATCACTATATTTTTGATCCTGCGGTGTCCCTTCCACTTCCACCGACACATCGCTCAACCCCAATATGTATCGGGCATCAAACAGCAGACCAATACGGCCCAATTGGAGTAGTACTCCGCCGCCAAAATGCAAATGCGTGCTAAAACGCGGAGCGGCATATTGGTCATCACTAATTTCAGCTGCTGCGTACCCATTCTTCACAAATTTTGCGGTTGCCTTTTCGTTTACCTCAAATCCGTTGAGTACCTTATCATCTTTAATCACCCGAATGACACCCTTTGCCGTAGACTTTCCCCGAAGTCCCATCGCAACCGATGGCCCGGCTTGCAGGAAAAAACGCAGTCGGTCGGAGCCAAATTTCAGTTTACCGAGTACGGGCACCTCTATTATAGTGGTGCGGCTTCGGCCCGAAAGCGTCACTTCCAGCAAAGTGCCGTCAGTACCCTCTGGCTCACTTTTATTGAGAATTTCAAATTTTGAACCCAACGTGCCGTACATAATCTCCGGTTGGACAGCAAAAGACTGCCCAATAGCGATTTCAATCGGGATAGCCGCCTGAAAACTTCCAAGACGTTGTAATTCCGGAGCATCCACTTCCGACGAATTTTGGACAATAGTACACCCCAAAACACCAGCACGAAAACCAATGCTAACTTGTGCCGTTAGCGCACCAGCGCAGAACAGAAAAAATAATAAAAATAAATTTGATTTCATAAACAAAAAAGTGTGAACAGTTTTTATATTTGCGCAAAATTAATCGTATTTGAGTATCCGCAAGTAAAAATATAAAGCGTATTTATGTTTTGAAAATATTGCATATTAGATTAAATTATTTTAATAAATAACTCACAATAAATTTTTTATGTATTATTTAATTTTAATTTTATGAATTTTCAAAAAAAAGTTTAAAAATACTTGACATAATACAAACAAATTGTTTAACTTTGCATCATTATTAAGCAGCTCATTCAGTTGTACATAACGTTAAATGGCAAAAAAAATTGAACTTTGCTTTTGTTGAAACAGATTCAACTATTCAAACTAACGTAGCGAATTCAATTAATTAATGCCTACCATTCAATTACTCATCTCTCAAACTCCCTCCTCTCCATGGCAGACGACAAAGACAAAGACAGAGACAGCAAATTAAAATCCCTTCAGGCCACTATTGAACGATTAGACAAAACCTACGGAAAAGGCACCATTATGCGACTCGGCGATAAGCAGGCTGTTGAAGTAGATGCAATTCCTTCCGGCTCGCTTGGATTGGATATAGCATTAGGGTGCAACGGCTACCCCAAAGGCCGTGTGGTTGAAATATACGGCCCGGAATCTTCCGGTAAAACCACCCTTGCCATTCACGCCATTGCAGAGTGCCAAAAAAGGGGTGGTATCGCAGCCATTATTGATGCAGAACACGCCTTCGACCGCTTTTATGCAGAAGGCTTGGGCGTAGATGTCAATAATTTGCTCATTAGCCAACCCGACAATGGTGAGCAGGCATTGGAAATCACCGAAAACCTCATTCGCTCCGGTGCCGTAGATATTTTAGTTATAGACTCGGTAGCAGCGTTGGTACCCCGTGCTGAAATAGAAGGCGAAATGGGTGACTCCAAAGTAGGACTTCAGGCCCGATTAATGAGTCAGGCTATGCGTAAACTGACATCAGCCATCAGCAAGAGCGGCTGCTGCTGCATTTTCATCAATCAATTGCGGGAAAAAATCGGGGTCATGTTTGGTAACCCGGAAACCACCACGGGTGGTAATGCCCTAAAATTTTATGCATCCGTCCGCTTAGACATCCGCAAAAGCGGTTCTGCGGTCAAGGACAAAGAAGGAAATGTAGTGGGCAATCAGGTAAAAGTGAAAGTGGTCAAAAATAAATTGGCTCCGCCCTTCCGTATAGCAGAATTTGAGATCACTTTTGGCGAAGGTATCTCTAAAGTTGGCGAAATTGTTGACCTCGGTACGCAGTTTGACATTATACACAAAAGTGGTGCGTGGTACGCTTATGCCGGCGCTAAAATTGCACAAGGCCGCGATTCTGCCAAACAATTCCTATTGGATAATCCGGAGGTTGCCGCCGAAATTGAAATAAAAGTAAAAGAGCGAATCGCCTTAGGTGCAGTCAAGCCTACGGCTAAAGCAGCAGCAGCAGCAGCAGCTTTGGCAGACGACGGCGAGGACGATTTCTAACATACAATTGGCACGGGAATGAATTATTTGATGGTACTTGTATGGGTTTTTTGCAAAAAAATTCATACAAGTACTACCATCAAATAATTCATTTAGGGACGGTAAAAGAATAACTTATCAAAATTCGTCGGCAAATCATGCCTAATCGTTATAGGTTATTTTTTGGCTATCCCTTACAGATGAAAACGCATAATGAATTCTTTATCCCTTCCTTCAACACATATTGTTATGAAAAAAGGATGCTTCTTAGTTCTTATCGCCCTATTATCTACGGGTAGTGCTTTTTTTGCGCAAAATACCAACACCCCCGCCCCTTTCGGTGCAAACGCCAATGGAGAAAATCTGAATAATGACCTCGCCAATATGCTTGACGGGCGACAGTATCATTCCGCCGTGGCGTTTGATAACCGTTACAGGGGTATTCAAGGCTCTCCCTTTATGTGGGATGATTGGTCAGAGGGCATCTTGGTAACCCTTGATTCGCAGGTCATAAAAAAGACACTACTGTTCAAATTTGATGCTTACAGCAACGAAATCTGGATAAAAGACGCAACCGGCAATGAACGCGTCCTGTTTAGTAATCAGGTTCGCTCATTAGAACTCAAAAGCGCAACCGGAGAAGCCAAACTGCTGCGCAAATTTGAAGTACCCGGCGCGGACGACCTACATCGTTTTTATGAGGTAATATACACCGGAAAAAATTATACTCTCATCCGGGAGATCAAAAAAATACTCAAAAAAGCAGATTTGGAAGATAAAGGTTTGGTGACCGTAGGTAAGCCTTATGATCGTTTTGAAGCGGCTCCTGTAAATTATTATTTGCGGGAAGGTAGCAGGTTATTTGCATCGGCTTCGCTCAAAAAGAAAGTGTTTATAGAAAATTGCCCCGCCGATAAAACGGCAAAAGTAGAAATATTTTGCAAAGAAAAAGGGATAAAAGGCAAACTCTCCATGGCAGATGCTGTCATGTTGCTACAATATATGGATACGAATTGAGTTGCATATTTAAAATTTTCCTAAGCAGATGAATAGAAACAGCGGCAATTTTTTGTGTGAATAATTGACTTTCAATTTTTAGCAAAAAAATCAGTGCTCCCTGATCCCTTTATTACCAATATTTTGCGAGCCTGTTTGACTGTAGACTATTTCAATGTATTTCAAAAAAATTTCAGATACTTTAAGCATTCAAAATACAGCATTGCACCATGCAGAACCGCTGGAGGCATTGCAATCGCTGATTTTCCCTACCCTCTCGCCGGAAGAGCGGATGGCCGCCCGCCATTACCAGCGGCACTTGGAATTGTTCCCGGAAGGACAATTTGTCATTGTAGATGGCGATCAACCAATTGCTATGACGACCACCATTCGTCACCACTTTACGACCCACGATCATACGTTTCTGGAAATATCGGACAACCTTTGGATGAATACCCACGAACCGGATGGCGATTGGCTTTATGGCATGGATGTAGGCGTACACCCCGATTACCGTGGACGCGGATTGGCCCGCGAAATCTACCGGGCACGTCAGGAAACCTGCCGCACACTGGGCTTGAAAGGCCAAATGACCGTTGGAATGCCCAATGGATATTTACGATACGCCGATAAAATGACGCTGGATACCTATTACGGCAACCTACTATCCGGTGAAATAAAAGACCCTACTGTGAGCGCACAACAAAAAATTGGTTTTGAATTGGTGCGCCTCCTCCATCACTACTTAGACGACCCCCAATGTGGTAATGGTGGTGTCCTCATGATTTTACCGGTACATAAGCAGGTTTGAAAGCCGCCCATCTGCCAAAATGTCGTACTGTTTTATTGGCATAATTACTGATCTATTAAGAGTATGCTCCGCAATAGTGGGTAGTTGCTCCGTCCACTAATAATCTTTATTTTATGTATCATTTTCTTGCATCCGATAGCACCTCAAAAAATAAATCCTATAACTTTCTACGCACCGACCAGGATGACGACTTACTATTAGATGCCTATTCGCGTACGGTAACCTCCGTTGCGCGCCGGGTAAGTGATGCTGTAATGCATTTGAAAGTAGAAAAAAAACAGCAAAACGCTCGCAATATACCACCGCGCCCGAATCATGACGGACATCCTGCCGGTACAGGTTCCGGGTTTATTATCAGTTCCGATGGATTTGTGGTAACCAATAGCCACGTAGTAAACGGAGCCGACCGTATAGAAGCAACGCTCCAGGATGGACGGTCGTTTTCTGCCCGGGTAGTAGGTGATGACCCGTCTACTGATCTGGCGGTCATCAAAGTGGATGGCGACAATTTGTCAACCGTTGGGTTTGGGGCAAGCGACCGGTTGCAGGTTGGACAAATTGCCATTGCCATCGGCAATCCTTATGGTTTTCAATATTCCGTTACTGCCGGGGTCGTCAGTGCTTTGGGCCGCACCTTGCGCAGCCAAAGCGGGCGACTAATTGATGACGTCATTCAGACGGACGCGGCACTCAATCCCGGCAACAGCGGAGGCCCTTTGGTAGATTCTGCCGGGCGGGTCATTGGGGTCAATACGGCAGTGATTTTACCCGCTCAGGGGCTTTGTTTTGCAGTGGCGGCCAATTTGGCAAAATATGTGGTGGGGAAACTCATCCTGGAAGGCCGGGTTCGACGGGGATATTTGGGCATCAGCGCCCAAACCGTGACCCTGCCGCCGAAATGGTTAGATGCCATGCAACTCACCACCAAAGGCGGCATTGCCGTGCAGCAGGTAGAGGCCGATGGCCCGGCGGGCAACTCCGATTTGCGCACCGGCGATGTCATCGTGCAGTTTGAAGGCCGCCCGGTTGACTCCTTAGATGCTTTGCACAAATCACTCAATGAAAGTACCATTGGCCGTGACATCAATCTTTGGGTGTTGCGGGATGGCAATTTGAAAAGCATCGGCGTAAGGCCGGGAGAAATGTTGTAGGTAAGTGGCACGGGAATTAATTAATGGATAAAAAATGTACCGTGAATCCCAAAACAGGATCTTTGGTACGATCGGTATCATACAACACCTGAACGGTATTATCGCCCGGACGCACCCACGCTTTTGGGATACTGAAGGTTTTTTCTTCCAAGGTATTGCCCGTCTGTGGCAACCACGCTGCATTATCGTAATTGAATGCCAAAACTCCCTCCCGGTTGGAGTTTACATTTTGTGCCCGCACGGTGACGCGCAACTGATCGCCTGGCTGCGCAAATATTTCCGGCGGCAGCGATAAATGGTACTCCCGTGATTGCACGCGGTCTTCCCATTTTCCCACCTCTACCACAAAATTTTGTTTTACGGGTTTTGGCTTTTCGCGATCCCAGCCAAATACCATTACCCCGCTTTTTTTGGACGCTTCCGGGTAAAATTGCAGGTTCTGATACACCCAAAGCAGGGTTTTTTCATCCGTGAAAATATTGTCCAAATAATAGTCGCCTAATAGCCAGCCCCGCGGATTGCTTTGCACCGTACGCACCACCTCCTCAAAGGTGGCAGCACTGTTTCCGCCGTTGGCATTCGGCAGGTTGGGCACATAGCGTTTGGTTTGTGTATCAAACCGATTTTGCCGAAACCACAGGACCTTGTCATTTTTCAAATACCAGGACACCGCATTGGGGATGGTGGCCATCACCACATCGCCCGGCTGCTGATTTTTCAGGACAAAATTGCAAGGCTCCTGCCAGTTGGTAAATGCCCATTGTGACACATTCATATCCACCACGTGGCCTTCTAATTTTTCTGCCAACACCAAAGTTTTTAATTCGCGCCAGCGAACACTGACCAATACTGCAATAAATGGCAGTGAAAATAACACCCACGCCGAAGTGCCCGACAATCCGGGCAGGATACGTTGAGAAAGCCAATGCCAAATAGCGTATAACCCGACAGATGCAGCCAATAAAAAATAGGGAAAAATAAAAATCAGGTAACGGGGCAGGCTGGGTTCGCGGAAAATAAAACACATCAGCAAAAACGGCACCAGTAAACTGCTCAACAGCCACCATGCAGCGGCTTTATTGATGCTAAACGCCGCCAGAAGGCCCCAAAGGGCAAAAAAATACAAAAAAGTGGGGGAATATCGAAAAGCGCCGTTATAAATATCAAAGGCTTCCCAGGGTTTTGTGGCCCATAATGCACCAATGCGCGACCATTTTGGCAGCGCCATATCCGTAATGTTGGAAAGCGCCAAACCCGATAACGGTTGCCGGATCCATTCACTCAAAGAGGGGATAAATACGGTGAGCAAAAACGGCAGCGACACCATGCCCAGCCAGAAATATTTATTGCTCCATTGATCGGCTTCTCCACGCATTATTTTTCCGATTGCCATCGCGAGGGCGTAAATTCCCACGGAAAAAACAAAGAAAAACGCAAGTTGATGCGACAAAAAGGACAGCAACAGCACGACTGGCAGCAACAAAAGGTAGCGTGGATGTAGCTGATTTTTTTGCCAAAAACCAGCGGTACCGGGCGTTGCTTTATCTTCAAAAGCCTTTAAAAATATCCATCCGGTGAGCAGGAAGAAAAACCCAAAAATGGCGTAATTCCGCGACATCCGCGACCAAAAAATAAGGTACAGGGAAAAAGTGGAGGCAAATGCTGCCAAAAAACCAATGTGCCGATTGAAAAGCCGGGTTCCCATGCGATACACTAACCAAACCGTGCCGACCCCAAACAGCACACTCACCAAACGCGCCCAAAACACCGATGCGCCAAAAATCTTAAAAAAAGGCAGGAGTAAAAAAGTCAACAGGATACCGTTGTTATCATCAGTGAACAAGGAGCCGGTACCGTTCACAAATTGATCGGCTCGCTGAACGTGCACAAATTCGTCCACCCAAAGCGATAAAGCCGTGAGATTGGCCACTCGCAGTAAAAAGGCAAGCACTAACAAAACGCCTAATGCCGGTAACGCATAACGCAATGCTATGTCCTCCCAATCGGGCGGCGGCAGAGTAGGTTGCGTGTTTTTTTGTGCAGCAATTGGCTTTGGCGCTGCGGAAGGTTGTACTTTTGTTTTTAAATTGCGCTGCTTCATGGCGCAAAAGTAGTTTTTAGCCGCATAATGAGTAAGTATTTTTTGTTTTTTTCGCTAATAGCGAATGTTTTTTTTCTTTTCGCCATCGTATACGGAGTACAACGGCTGGGAGGAGTACAATATGCATGGTATCGCCTCCGGCACAGCGAAGCCGGGCTATACGAACATCGGAAACAATTATTTGAACAAATGCCCGTGGCTCCGGGGGCCATTATTTTTTTAGGCGACAGCCAAACTGAGCAGTGTGAATGGCGCGAATGGCTGCAATGGGATAGCAACTTAGCAGTACTCAATCGGGGCATTACGGCAGACCATACGGCAGGTATTCAGGCCCGGTTGCCGGAAGTGCTGCGGCATCGCCCTTCCAAAATTTACCTCATGGTGGGCATCAATGACCTCCTGTTTGGAGGCAGTCCGGCGGAAACAGCCCGGAGATATCGGGCGTTGGTGCAAACCATTCGCCGCGAATCGCCCGCTACCATTTTAGTGATTCAAACCCTCCCCCCGGTCAATAATACCCTAAAAAAAATGAGTGTTTCCAATACGGAAATTCAGTCACTGAACACAGAATTGATAGCGCTGGCACACGAATATGCCCTTCCTTTGGTGGATTTGTATGTCCCGCTGTGCGATTATGCAGGAAATTTATCCAAAAAATTTACGGAAGATGGCCTGCATTTGAATGCGGAAGGGTATCGGGTATGGAAGCAGGCTGTTAAGGTGGCGAAAAACACTAAATAGCAGCACGGGAATAAATTAGTTGATAATGTATTAAATAGTCCCACTATTTGCACAAAAGTATATCTTTGCGCCAAAAAACGTTTGTAAAAAAAATTAGCCATCAGCTATGCGCGACCTAAAATTTTTAATAGCCTATCTTGTCCCTGCCAGCGCCTTTTTCGCTATTTGGCAGCAGGGGGTATACGCTTGGATTACAGTAGTATTGGTGTTTTTTCTGCTGCCCCTTATCGAATTATTTACACCGCAATCGGCTGCTAATACGCCGGAAGAAGAGGAGCCTAAACGGGTCGGTATTGTGTGGTTTGACTGGTTACTCTACCTGAATGCACCCTTGCTTTTTGGTGTCGTGGGCTTTTACCTTTGGACTATTACGACGGCTGAAATGACGATATTGGAAGCGCTTGGCCTAACCTTTAGTACCGGGATCGTGGTGGGTACCTGCGGCATCAATGTAGCCCATGAGCTGGGACATCGGGTGAAGAAAACGGAGCAAATGCTTTCAAAAATGCTATTAGTACCCGCCTTGTATCAGCATTTTTTTGTGGAGCACAACCGGGGGCACCATAAAAATATGGCAACCGATGCGGATCCTGCTTCCGCCCGATTGGGAGAAAATATCTATGGTTTTTGGTTGCGTTCCATAGGAGGTTCCTGGCAATCTGCCTGGGAAATTGAAGAAGAACGCCTGATAAAAGCCCGGCTGCCGGTATGGAGTTGGAACAATGAAATGGTACGTTTTTCGGTCGTTCAGGCAATATATTTAGCCGCTGTGGCATTCCTGTTGGGTTGGCCGGGACTCATCGGTGCCATTGCTGTGGCATTGATTGGGGTATTATTGTTAGAAACCGTCAACTATATAGAACACTACGGCCTGCGCCGCCGCACCCTGTCTTCCGGACACCCGGAACCAGTAACGCCCGCCCACTCCTGGAACAGCAACCATGAGTTGGGGCGTATCTTCCTCTATGAACTGACCCGTCACAGCGATCACCATTACAAATCTACCCGGAAATACCAGATACTTCGACACTTGGATGAAAGCCCTCAATTGCCTTATGGTTATCCTACTTGTATGATTATTGCGCTGGCTCCACCTGCTTGGTTTTGGCTAATGAATAAAAAAGTGCCAATGGCGCGTAAATGATTACTTACTCCTTTTTTATCATCAACCCCGGTGTCAGATTTCCCGCCCGATCGGTAAAATACCAGGCATAAAAGCCGGGTGTCTTGTCCTAGCATAGGTTGACAGCAAAACACCATTTTAGGTCATGTTATTTAAAACAAAAAAATGTAAAAGGTACAGTGAATCGTTCAAATCACAGGTGCTAAACGAAGTGCTGTCAGGTCTTAACAGTATTTCAGAGATCAGAAAGAAGTACAATTTAGGCACGATGACGATAAGCCGTTGGATGGCATCGGAGGGCATCGCTTCGGGAATTAATCTAATTGATGTACCTTTGCCATCAGGTATGAAATCATCAAAAGAAGTACACCGCCTTATCCGAGTTTTACAATTTTATCAGCTTGCGCCGGGTGCTATGTCCGTTGGTTTGTATATCCAAAAAATATACACCGGAGGCCGCATCGCCGAGGTCTAATTGAAAAATGTTTTCTCCGTTTTTCAGCGAAACCTCCATCCGCTGTACCGGCCTGCCTGCCACGTCTGTAACCGATAAAATCCCCGTTCCGGCGGTAGGGGTATAAATCATGGTACACCCTCCTTACCGCGCCACGATTAATTTCTGCATCCATTGGCCCACCTTCAACCAATAGTATCCATTGGGCCAGTGCTGGGTGTCTATAAACTGCTGCTGTTCACGCAATGTTTGTTGATAGACCAACCGTCCGCTTAGGTCATAAATATCAAGACGGAACGCTATTAGATCAGACCTCGGAGAAACCAACAGAAAACCCGCATCACTGGGGTTGGGCGCTATACTAAAAAACGGCTCTTTCAAGGGCTCTTTATATGGCACCGTGTAAGCCGTGCAAAATCGGTCATTTTCATGCCGCTCATCCGGAATTTGATTGGGGGAAGAAGTCCAAAAGCACAATTGTATTGGCAGCTGGGCCTGTCCGGGCACTTCAATATCACCAAAGTCAAGCCAGACAGAAGCACCTGGCAGGAGATTTAGGTTGGAATAGCGCCTCTTTTTCGACGATACGGAATAGCATACTCTCGACGGCAGGTTATTGGGGAATCTGATATTGATCTGAATGTTTTGAAGGGAGACAGTGCCATAATTTTGAACCCTTATCCTGAATTTTCCGCCGTTGAGGCCATATAAAGTTGGTGGCCAGGAATTTTGGGTAATTTTTACACGCAATGGCTCTTGTTGTTCCACTTCGGCAATGCCGGCATCAGGGTGAGTAGGCGTGACTACATCGGAAACACGCAGGGTACGCAACCAAAAAGCAGCGCCATCAGAACGAAAGGAACCGTTGAAGTTAAAACCTACGGAACTACTGCCATCCATACCGGCAATGGCTATCATATCGGCTCGTTGCCGGGCCATCAAACCATGGTGCCAGCGATCGGGCATGGGCCAGGTTTTTAATAATTTGCCGCTCAAGTCTATTTTTGTCAGTTTTGTTTGCTCATTTTGCTGGCTCAAATAGAGTATATTGGCACCATTATCGGTGATCTGGAAATCTGTTATCGGACCTGGCGGTCAAAATCTTTTAAAGGTGTAATGGTCAGGTTGGAGCCAATGTTTAGGAAATAAAATTTTGAATCCTTACCCGACAAAAACAATGCGGTGGTCGGGCTGATTATCTCCATTTTTTTCACCCAATTTGCTTCTATACTTCCATAGCATACATAATTATCTCCTCCTTTTTTCCAAAGTTTAAAACCCTCAGAATTGGCCGCGATAAAATCCTCCGTGCCGGGCATCAGGTTAATTAAACGGGCATCGTTATTGTTCCCTACCAGCTTGGCAGAGGAGAAAACAGTACCCGTTGCGGTACTAATTTTTTCGACCCCGCTATAATGGAACCCTAATAGGTTGCCGTCGGGTGCCAGTACCAATTTATTGGGTACAATCTCCTTGAAGGTTATCGGATCAATATTTTTTTGCCACACTTGCACCCCATTGCTATCTATTTTCACCATATTGTTGGGGCTGCTGGAGATATCACAGGCTGTTTCTGTATATAGTAGTACAACCCCGCCGTCTTCCAAAGAAAGCAGATCATTCACATACAGAGCTTCCGGCTGCGGGGCATTTACCAAATGCTTCCACTTCAAATCACCCGATTGATTAAAACGCAGCACAAAAATGGAATCATTATACGGGCCTGCGGGGTGGGTACCCGTCCGAATGGCCGCCACCCAATCGCCCCTGCCCACGGTTTCAAAAGCGTAGAGTTGGTCATCGAATCCTAAAGGAAAGGATTGGTCTATGATTTGGGCGCTTAATGCCGTGAAGAGACTCGATACAAGAATAAAAAGTAGTGTGTTGTGCATGAGAAATAATGATGAATAATCTAAGTGGTTACTGGCTAAAATTACGTACGATTTTTGTAAAAACAGTTCATATGTAGTAGTATGCCGCGTTTATTTCGGCTCACCTACTTAACAATGGATTGGACGATAAAAAATGTAGTATTCGGCTACCGCGCCACCACCACCCGCTTCGAGAGTACCACTTCACGCCCACGCCGAATGACCACAAAATACAGCCCCGCCGGAACCGCCGCTAAAGAAAAAGTAACTACCCCGGCAGTAGCGGGCAGGCTTTGTACCAAACTCCCGGTATTGGATACCAAGGAAACCAATACCCGTTCTTTTTCCCGCTCGAACGCTGGCGGAAACCGCACATGGAGCCACTCATCACCCGGATTGGGATAGACCTCAATGCCCACTCCTTTCAAAAACACCGGCTCCTCGTTGGCTGTAATGATCGTCCGGGGGCCGCAGCCGGGTGAAAGGCAGCCGTCAGCATCCAATTTCAGTATCCAGTTGTGGGTCTCCGGTACACCTGTCATGTTGTTGCTAATCAATCCTGCGGTGATGAACCCACCATCGCGGGTAGGAATAACCTGATAAATGTTAGGGAAACTCCCGCCATAGGTCGTATCTGCGTACTCTCGTTCCCACAATACCTCCCGCTTGGCATTCATGCGAAATATCCATGGGAAGAGAACACGGGGCGATGTGTTGATGCCAAACCGCCGGCCGCAGCCTGTAACCCCCCCATCAGGAGTGGCTGAAATGCCACTGATATCGGCAAGGGTCACGTTATCAAAGACAAAGGTATCACGGATTTGCCCGTCCAAGCCTATAAAGTACAAAGCAGGCGGGTTTTTATCGGCATTGGGGTCTTCCCGACGCACGTACCACTTGGCCACTATGGTAGCACTATCCGGCTGAATCACCAGGCAGGTACCTGGCAGATAGGAATCCGCAAATTCGTGGGACCAGAGGATATTGCCATCCGTATCCATGCTGGATACGCCGCCCGAATTATCCACAGCGCAAGCTATATGGCAAAAGGGGTATGAAAAAACCACCTGCCCATCATGCGTATAAACCAATCCACGAGAGATGCTCCAGCGATACTTCCCGCCATAAGTAAATTCATCCAAACTGTCTCCCTGCATATTGGTTTTGACGAAATACAGCAGCGGATCTCTTTTGTTTACAGAGTCTCGGTACCGTGCCCCAAAAAGGATAAATTCCTGATTACGTGTTAAGGCCAAAAGAGGTCCACCTTCAATCACATTACTTTTTCCATACTCCTGAGTCCAAAGAACATTTCCTGTTAAATCTATGCAACAAAGAAAAAATTGAGCATATTTCTCATTGGTACTACCGCAAATATAAATTAAATTATCATGAATCAGCAAAGCCCCTCCTCTGTTAGGATAAAATGGTAACTGCTGGTACCAAATAATATCACCGTTCTGATCTAAACGGGTCATATTACACCATACTTCATTATCATTATCGGGATTTCGGGAAGTAGATACCAATATGTATCCTTCTTTAAATTCTGCTATTTCCCAACCGTTTTCAGAATTTAATGGATAGTTGGAGAATATTTTTGAAAAGGTAATCGGTTGGGCTGATATAAAAATGGGCAGGCATAAAAAATAAAAAATAAGTGTACGCATAGCACAGACAAGTAAAGCCGGGCATATTATGTCATTAAGAATGACACAATATGCCCGGTAATGGAAAAAAAAATTAGTGTTGGATGTGGAATTTGCTTTGATACAGCAATTTGCCTTTGTCCGCAAGAGCAACAATATATAATCCGTTTGGCCACTGCGCTACCCGAATATTTCGTTGATGTTCCGAAGGCTGTACGCGGGTATTTATTAGGACTATACCTTGCATATCATACACCAACAAGCGGGCATCTGACTCAAGCGCCAGCGGGGGCCACGATATCGTAACGACTTCAGAAGCCGGAACTGGCACCACTTTTAGTTCAGCGAGCAGGGTTGTCTTTTGTTTTTCTACTGGCTGGCTGCGCTCCTCCACAAAAAGCAGGCTGTCCGGTGCAAAGCGGCGGTCTTTCAGCAGTCCGAGCAGGGCACGGGCAAAACCCCGCACCGGAGAGGTACTTGCTGCCACTGCTGTCAATACAGATTCCTGTGTGTCCGTCAGGTCGGTGTACCCGCCCGCCTGCAAACGCAGCAGGTTGATGCGTTGTATCGCCCGAAAAGCGACATCTTCTTCATTTTCAATCGCCATTTGCTCCAACCATTCGGAAGCGGCGGTATAGTCGCCCCTTTCCACCCGCAAGCCGAGGATGGCCCACTGAGCGGCTTTGGATGATTCGCTGTTGAGCAGGGCCTCCGCTTCGGCATATTGCCCGTTTTTAGCGGCATTGTCCACCAATTGGCCCAAAATGCCGTCTTTTTGTTTCCTTATCTCATAGTATGCGCTTTTAGCCGCCGGATCCGTGTTGATTTGCGGCAGCAATGCCTGCAAAGCTGCCCGGCTGGTGCTTAATGCCTCGGGGGTAATGCCGGATTCCGGCCTGGCAATGCCGCCACCGCCAAAGGGCGTACAGTCAACTTGGCCTTCAGTCAACTGAACGTCCTCTTTAGTGTAATTCCCCGGCGTAAAAGGTTCCGCGTTGCAGCCCACCTGAGCACCACCGGGGTCGTACCAGTACTCAAAAGGCACTGTTGGGCCGCCGGTCAGGAGGTCGCGATTGCTCAATCCGGTGAAACAATTGGCTGACGGGCGCGTTGCACTGCCCTGTATCGGAAAGATACTACCGTCTATAGCGGGAAAGATACTGGGAGACAGAACAAAATCTGACCAGGCATTGCTGCGCATATAGAAGGTATTGCCTTCCACCGTCAGTATTTCATTGGTACCGATAATGGCTATACCGGTCATTTTGCCCTGATCGAAGGTATTACAGGCAATCACACTTTCATGGGAAAAGGTATTGTAGGCGGTATTGGTTATCCATCCGCTGCGGCGGGTGTTATAAAAATAATTACCACCGATAGCGTAATTGCTCGGCCCGTCTAAAATCACGCCGTAATCACCGTTTATAAAGGCATTATTTACTACATTGATGTCAAATTTTCCTTGTGAATAACTCCCATAGAACCCCGTGGCGAGCGAGGCATTGATGTGATAGCGGTTGTCTGAAAACTCATTTGAAATACTATTGCCTGCTCCAATAACAATTTTCCTGCTCATCGGATAGGTTGCAAAGGCAGAAATGCCTGTTTCGTTATCGTAAAACCGGCTGCCGTATGTGACCGTTACAGCAGCATCATAACTGCGAATTCCCTCTTGAGCCATGCCGAAAAACAGGCAATCTGAAAACTCAATGCCATCGGTGTCTGCAATTTCAGCCCCTTCACTGTTGGGAATAAACAGATCGAAATTAAAATCAGTATTGGAGAACCTGCTACGATTAAGGGCAGCCCGGTATCGTGCAAAAGAAACGCTTTTTTTGTTGTTTCCAAACCTTACCTGATGGACCCAAACCAAACCGCCCCCGAAATTAGGCGCGAGTCCCTCGCCTGCTGATATGCCAAGATTGGCCCATAAAATTTTGGCATCATCCGCCCAAACGATACCCGCTTGGGCAGGATTATTGAGGGGCGCATCGTGATCAGGTTGCGCCAACAGGCTGTTGCCTTGTACTGCCACTCCTTGCCAAAAATTGGCACCACAACCCTTGGTTAATACGCCCCGTTCGTGTACATATAAACGAGCATTTCGTTCTACTACTATTTTTTTGTCCGTTCGCATCGTGACGGTGGCATTTTTTACCTCCAATTGGGCACCGGAATGTACAAAAACATTGCCGGGCATATCGGTATCCACCTCAATGGTGGTGGAATGCCATATATGGATATCAAAATCGGGACAACTGCATAAGGGCGATACATCCGCTAAATTTTTGTCAATGAACCCATGTAAGGCCCTGACACTGGCACAAACGGTAGGAAATATACCTTTCGGGCATCCCGTCCAGCTAATAACACCCACCAACATGGGGCCGCCATTCACCATTATGACGGCAGGGCCTCCACTGTCTCCGAAGCCGCCGCTAACGTTTTTTTCGAATAAAGGAAGCATCCCACTATTGACAGCACCAGGAACCGGTGGTGGGCAACCATTGGAGGGGTCATCCAACAGGTCATTGGCATCAAAATTATTGATAATCGTTAAATCAGCGCCCATCAATACATTTGAGGCACCTGAACCTGGACTTGTGTAGCCCCATCCACTGATGAATACTTTTTTATTGGGAGCAATATCTTGTGGCATCGTATTGTTGGGAGTAGCATACGAAATAAATTGTACATTTTCATTGAAGCAAAGGGGAGAGGAAAGGTGTATCAGCGCTAAATCAAATCCTTGTGTAACATCCCCGGTATAATTTGGGTGAATAATAATTTGATCTATCTGTACCCTTTGCCCAATATTATTCATGGTTTGGTCTGTTTAACCAGCATGAACCATCAGATTAGCCGGAGCGATTGGCATACCATCGGGACGAAAAAGGCAGTGTGCGGCTGTCAATACCCATTGGGAGTTCAAAATGGTGCCTCCACAGTTATGAAAACCAAAGTATTCTATGGATACCGTCCACGGAGCGCGGCTGATATCAATCGGGTATCCTCCATATATATTCAGGGCTTGGCCACTGATTTTTTGTGTGGGAATCCATCAGATAAAAAGCAAGAGTATCCGCGAGATGTTTTTTAGTGCCGCAGTGGGCAATGGTAAGCGATTTTTCATCATAAAATTTTTTTATGCAAAAATGAAAGTATGAACAAAGATACGCATATATAATTTTTAAAAGCAAGTTTTTTAGGCTTGGTTAAAAATTTAACAAAAATTCACAAAAGATTCGGCATCCTTCATAAGGTAACTATCCAGCCGGTCATTTTTTGAAGATTTTTGAGTATTTTATCAGTTATTTATATATTTAATTTAAAATAATTTAAGAATTATATTCTTAAAATTAAATTAATTCAATAAAAAACAGTCATTT
>Ga0209490_10000204_pt1 | contig 64198 bp, 41 predicted proteins | sample MAT06_FD_187209 | JGI IMG/M metagenome (GOLD analysis project Ga0209490, IMG submission 187209) | Freshwater microbial communities from Lake Fryxell liftoff mats and glacier meltwater in Antarctica - MAT-06 (SPAdes) (version 2) | ecosystem: Environmental > Aquatic > Freshwater > Ice > Liftoff...
CCCCCACCCTCCGCATTCTTCAGCGTGGCTCAATGTGAGCGCACCATGAGGCGGGTGAAAGCGATCGGCGGTCACGCGCGTGCCCTCAGACGGCCGCGTGAACTGCGAAGAGCAGAAAGCGGTGACTCATGAATATTGTTCCCGTCAAGATTCTTCAACTCCTCCAGTTCTCCGAAGAACATTCGGATGTCTGGACGACCAACGCCGCATCGATCGGGCTCTCCGCCGGCGATGCCACAGCGTTCAAGAACAGTTACACCGCGGCCAAGACGAAGTATGACCAGCAGCAGACGGCGATCGCGGCGGCCCGCGCTGCGGGCGCCAACAGCGCGGATGCGATCCGCGACCTGCGCCGCTCGGCGGCGGACACCATCCGCCTCATCAAGGCCTTCGCCGAGCAGCAGAACAAGCCCAACATCGTCTACGGCCTCGCCCAGATCCCGGCCCCTTCCGTGCCGGTGCCGCTCCCGCCGCCCGGCCGTCCGTTTGATTTCACCGCGCAGCTTGAGCCGATCGGCGCGATCACGCTCCGCTGGAAGTGCGAGGCGCCCGGCTCGGGCACGGTCTACATCATCCGCCGCAAGCTGGCGGGCGCCACCTCGTTCCAGTTCCTCAACGCGGCGGGCAAGCGCGAGTATCGCGATGCCACCGTCCCCGCGGGCGCGGCCAACGCGACCTACCTCATCAACGGCCAGCGCAGCGATGTCGTCGGGCCTGATGGCCTGCCCTTCTCGATCATGTTCGGAGTCACCAGCGGTGGCGGCCTCGCCATCACCGCGCAGGGTGTCAACGAGACCGGCGGCATGAAGATGGCCGCGTAATCGCACGCGCCGGAGTGTTCAATCAAGGCGGTCCGCGGCCAGCAAGGCGCGGGCCGCTCTTTCGTTTGATCGCATCGTCCGTGAGTTGGGGTGCGAATACTTGGGTGATGCTTCGCCTCTCGATCCGCACCCATGATGACCGTGACCGGGCGATCCGCTTGCCGCTCTCGAGCGTGGGGTGGATCGTGCGCGCCTGGTGGGGCGGGGTCGAGGTGAGTCGGCGTGGCCGTATGCGTGGCCAGATTCGTGGCCAAATTCGTGGCCAGATTCGTGGGCTGGTGCGTGGGCTGGTGCGTGGGCTGGTGCGTGGCGTGTGGCGGCTTGTTCGGTTTGCGCCGGCGTGGGTTGCGCTCGGCGGGGTGGGGCTGTTAACGATTCTCGTGCTGCTGATGGTGCATGACACGGCCATGGGGCTGGGGCTCTTGATCATCAGCCCGGTGATGTCGCCGCTGGTGGCGGTTGCGCTTATCACCACGCGCGGAATGCTCGGGCTTGGGGGTTTGCTGCCGCAGCGCGTGCGTGATGATGCTTTGATGCTGGCCCACTGCCCGCGCTGCGCCTATGCACTCGGCGAACTTGTGTGCGAGGCCGACCAGTGCCTGACGTGCCCCGAGTGCGGCGCGGCGTGGAACTGGGATGCGATCGGGGATCGGGCCGGTGGACCTGTTGCCGGAGGCCGAAGGGGCGCGCGGGCCGAGGTGGTGGTCATCGCACCCATGAGCACCGCCGATTTTCGCCACTGAGTTGAAGTCGGACCCCGGTCATGCGACACTGGTGCATGGCCAAACGCTCACCCCCCAACCCCCCCACCCCCAACCCCCCCAACCCCACCCCCCCTCGCCCGTCCACCACACGTCGCGGCTCCCGCGGTGGTCGCGCCGAGCCGAGCCATCGCGCGCGAATGTTCACCATCACGGGTGCATCGTGGACAGACCTTGCCGATGATGGTGCCAGTGCTGAGGGGAGTGGTGGTGGTCAGAAGGCGTTGATCCGAATCGAGCAGGTGGTGGCGGTGGCGCGCGGAGCCAAGGGCGATCGGAGCGCGGTGAAGCTCAGCCCCGCCGCGATCGCAAAGATCCGCGCCGGGCGGGCCGCGCTCGAGAGCGTGCTCAACGATGGTGAGGCGCACTACGGGATCAACACGGGGTTTGGTTCGTTTGCGCGGCAGCGGATCTCGAACACCGATCTCGAATCATTGCAACGCAACCTCATCCGCTCGCACGCCGCGGGTGTGGGTGAGCCGCTGCCGACCGAGACGGTGCGTGCCATGATGCTGCTGCTCATCGGCTCGCTCAGCCGCGGGCGCTCGGGTGTGCGCATCGATGTGGTGCGCGGGCTGGTCGATATGCTCAACGCCGGGGTTCACCCGGTGGTGCCCTCGGTCGGCTCGTGCGGGGCCTCGGGCGATCTTGCACCACTGGCACACGTCGCGCTCGTGCTGATGGGTGAGGGTCAGGCGGAACTGAACGGGCGCGTGCAGAGCGGCGCGGCGGCGATGAAGTCGGCGGCTATCAAGCCCGTGACGCTCAAGGCGAAGGAAGGCCTCGCGCTCATCAACGGCACGCACCTCATGGCGGCGCAGGGTGTGCTGCTGGTGGAGGATGTGCGCAACCTCTTCAACGCCGCGCTGGTGGCCGCGGCGATGTCGATCGATGCCTGCCGCGCGACCGATGCGTTTCTGGATGACCGCGTTCACCGCCTGCGCGGGCAGCCGGGGCAGTTCATCGTCGCCGAGCAGCTGCGCGATCTGCTCGATGGGAGCGGGATCATTCCCTCGCACCGGCTCAACGACCCGCGCGTGCAGGATCCATACTCGCTGCGATGCTCGCCGCAGGTGCTGGGCGCTGCGCTCGATGTCTTCTGGAACTTTGAGTCGTGCATCGAGTGTGAGCTGATGGCCGTGACGGACAACCCGCTGGTCTTTGCGCGCGAGGATGCGGGGGATGCGGGGGGTGAGGGGGGTGAGGGGGGGGTGGACATCGTCTCGGCGGGCAACTTTCACGGGATGCCGCTGGCGGTGCAGCTTGATGCGCTGGCGATCGCGATTGCGCACATCGCAGGAATCTCTGAACGCCGCGTCTACCACATGCTCTCGGGCTTTGATGGGCAGACCGGGCTTCCACCATTTCTTTCACCAAGCCCCGGGCTGCACTCGGGCCTGATGATCGCGCAGTACACGGCGGCCGCGTGCTGCAACGAGCTGATCGGGCTGGCGATGCCCGCGAGCGTGGCCAACCTGAGCACCAGCGCGGGGATGGAGGACTACAACTCATGGGGCCCGCGAGCGGCATCCAAGGCAAGGCGCGGAGTCGAGCTGGCCCGCAACGTGGTGGCGATCGAACTGCTGGCGGCGAGCGAAGCCCTTGAACACCACCGACCATTGAAATCAAGCAGACCTGTCGAGCAGGCCCACGCGCTGATCCGCACGTGTGTGCCCCGGCTGAAGGCCGATCGGCCACCAAGCCCGGATATCGCGGCGATCGTGGGGATGATTGAAGCTGGGTTGTTTGCCGTTTGAATGACGGCGAAGGCCAGTCGGCAGGAACGCCGCTGCCACGGTCAGGCACGCTTATCGCGCAGGATCTCGGCGTAGGCGTTGTGGTTGTGGATGCTCTCGAAGTTCTCGCTGCTGATCGAGTACCAGGTGATGCGGTCTTCGGTGTTGAGCGCGATGGCCAGATCGCGGATGATGTCCTCGACAAACTTGGGGTTCTCAAACGCGTGCTCGGTCACCCACTTCTCGTCGGGCCGCTTCAACACGGCAAAGACGGGGCAACTGGCCGCCTTCTCGATGATGTCGGCGAGGCACTCGATCCAGAGAGGTCCTTTGGTCAGATCAAACCGCACCTTGGCCTGGATCAGGCACCGCTGGTTGTGCGCGCCGTACTGCGAGATCTCCTTCGAGCATGGGCAGAGGCTCGCGGCGGGAGCCGTGACACCCATGACGAAGTCGTCGGTCGTGCCCGTGCGCGATGAGGTACACTCGAAGCTCACACGATAATCCATCAAGCCCTGAGAGCCGGTGACCGGCGCCTTCTTGTTGATGAAATACGTGAACTCGGCGGCGAAGTGCGCTTCCTCGGCATCAAGCCGGGCGCGGATGGCAGCGGTGAGCTTGGGGATATCTTCTGGTGAGATCGGGATAAGGTCGCTGCCCGCGCCGGCGTGCGCCACACCCGCGTGCTCGTTGAGCACTTCCAGAAAGCGCGACATGTGCGTGCCCTTCTGATAGTGCGGGAGCGAGACGTACATCGCGATGCTGGCGACGGTGGTCTGTGTGCCGCCACCGTGCGAACTGGGAACGCGGAGACGGATGGGGTAGGTGACATCCTTCACACCAACCTTGTCGATCGCAACACGACGCGCATCAGTGCTCGCCTGCACATCGGGCATGGACGAGCCAGCGACTGGTGGTGTGCCTGCAGATCCATTGGGCTTGGGCGCGGTGCGTGCGGTCTGTCCGGAGGCTGAATGATTAGCCATGGTGGTCATCTTTGGTGTCTCTTTGGGAGAGTTCGTGCGCCTCATGGAATCGAATCATATTCATCGTTGGATGCACAGATGCAATGCTGGTTTCCCAATTGTGAATGGATGCGAACCAATGTTCGCCACCCGAACTTCAGGATGGGCCTGACGGAATGTCCTGGTTCGTCGCGGAAACCCGCGTTACCGCACCCACGCCTCATCCCACTTCATACCCTCGGCAAGCTGCGCCGCTTCGCTGCGCTCGATCATGCCCGCCACGGGATACGCACAGTAATCGAGGCTGAACGACCCCGCCGGGCGATGGTTTCCGCTCAGACCGACACCGCCGAAGGGGAGCTTGCTGCTCGCCCCCGCCGTGCCCGCGTTGACATTCAGGCAGCCTGCGCGGCATTCAAACAGGAACCGCTCGGCATCCGTCTGTGTGCGCGTGAAGATTGATGCGGCGAGTCCGTAGCGCGTCGCATTGGCCTGCTGTATCGCTTCATCAAGATCACGAACCTCGCAGATGCGCAGCACCGGGCCAAAGACTTCGACATCGCAGCCGGGGTCGCTTGATGGTCCGCCCGCATCGCTCGACACGAAGCGTTTGATGTGGACCACGCTGGGCGAGACGAAGTAGCCCCCGCCGCGAATCTCCATCGGCGCGGCATCAACAATGGGCTCGGCACCACCCCCGAACGCCTGTGCCTGAAAGTCAAGCACGGCCCTGCGCGAAGCCTCATTGATGATCGGTCCGGCAAACGTTGCAGACTTGGATCGTGGATCGGCAAAGACCAGCGCGTTCGTTGCCTTCTCGATCAGGTCGATCAACCGATCGGCCACACGCGCGTGGGCAATCACCCGTCGCGTGCAGGTGCAGCGTTGTCCTGTTGTGTTGAACGCACACCGGACGATCTCGATCGCGGCCTGACGAAGATCGGCATCTTCCATCACGACCGCCGCGCTGGTGCCGCCCATCTCCAGCGCGATGATGCGGCTCGGACGATCGATGTTCGCCTCGAGGATCTGGCGGCCGACCGGCCACGAACCGGTGAAGAGCACGCCATCAACATCCGCGTGCGATGTGAGCGAGGCTGCGATATCGCCCCCGCCCTGCACGAGATTGATGATGCCCTTACCGCCGTTCGGTGCAGCCTCCCTTTCAAGAGCCTCGGCAAGAAGTTCGACAAGCAACTGCCCAACACCCGGGGCTTTATCGCTGGGTTTAAAGACCACCGTGTTGCCCATCGCAAGCGCGGGAATGATGTGCCCGTTGGGCAGGTGCGCCGGAAAGTTGAACGGACCAACAACCGCCATCACTCCGTGCGGCCTGAACCACGCACGCCCTGTCTTCTGGCCGCCCATCTCAAACTCAAAGCCATCAACGCGTTTCAAGCCGCCCGTGGCGGAGAGATCGAGCGTGATATCAACCTTGCTCGCAAGGGCGGAGGCTTCACCCTTCGCCTCCCACATCACCTTGCCGGTCTCATCGCAGATCAGCTCGGCCATGGCCGGTGCTTTGAGCTTGCACAGATCCGCGAAGCGGCGAAGCACCGCAAATCGCTTCTCCTTGCCGCACCGCGCCCACGCGGGAAAGGCCGTGCGTGCCGCACGGACGGCCGCGTTGACGTGGTCGGGGTCGGGGTTGCCCGACCAGACGATCTGCTCGGGCTTGGCCGGGTTGTTCGACTGCACCCTGGCAACTTTGGCGGTCTTGCTGCTCGACGCGGCCAGGCTGACCCACTCGCCCCCAACAAGGTTGCTCGGACCGCGCGACAATGAAGCGTGCTTGAGAATCATGAGCGATCAGGCTCCGCCTTTGGCGCGATCGGGCGCGAGAGGTGTTGAGTGAGACTTTCCATTCTTGATGCCACTGCTTTCGCCATTCTTAGTAGTCGTACGTTCGGTCAATCGACCCGACTTGGATGGCGATCGATGGGCATCGCCCTCAAGCGGTGTCCAGCCGACGCTCATTCCCGGTTCGACTTGCAGGAGGTCCAACTGCTCGCGTGACAACCGTATCGAGTCACGACCTACCAAAGGGCAGGGAATCTGCAATGCGCGAAACTCGCCATCATCATTGAGCGCGCTGACCACCGCGAGCGGGCCGCCACTCTCCTCGCGAGCAAGCATCGGTTCACCCAACCGCACGCGACGCGTCGATTTCACAACCGTGATGTCGTCGGTACGCGCTTCCAGGTTCGGCCCGCCATCAAACGGATCGATGCAGTCTTTGTACTCAAACCCGAGCTTCTCAAGCAACCGCTTGGCCGGCTCGGTCTCAGGACCGACCTGCGCAATGATCCGTCTTGCTTCCGGTGGCAGCAGCGTGAGATAAATCTCCTCACGCGGCAGCAGGCTGAGCATGAACTCCTTGCTGTGCTGGCAGAACCGATCGGCCTCGGTGTACGTCAGGTTGATGAATCGTCGGCCGAGATACTCCCAGAGCGTGTTCTGCCCATCGGGCGTGATCGGCCCCATCATCTCAGCGAGAATGCGATCGGCAACCACCGGGCGATATAGACCCATGAAGTGAAACCGTGCCAAACTTAGAAACCGACCGAGCCGAGCCTTGTGTCCACGATAACTTGGCTGAAGAATCAACCCGCCGATCTCGGTCGGCCCGCTCTCATCAAGCTTCAGCTTGGCAACAATGTGGGTTGCGCCGATCTGGAGATTGGTGGAAAACATCTCCTTGCGCCGCAGTTCAAAGCTCAGGTTTGGCTGACCCGGACCACCCATTGATGTGATGATCTGGCTTGTGCCCAGCACGCCTCGTGCTTCGGTATCTTCCAGCACAAACATGAAGAGCTTCGACCGCTCCGTGAGCGCGGCGTGGCCGGACGGGATCGCACCCTTATCCTTCGCCTTGCGTCCAGGCTTCAGCACGGGCGGCAGTGTTCCATCAGCGCGACGACTTGCCGCCACATCAAGAAAGCACTGCCGACTCCACTGCACCTTCTCAGAAATGATGTCCCTGTCCGCCGGAAGATTGATGAAGTGGACCATCTTGGCCAGCTTCAAAAGCGTGGGAACATCATCCATTTTGGCGCGGCGCATCAGGAACACGGGTAATCTCCATTTCGTGCCCAGATTGTAGCGCCACACCGCTCGACCACTCGCAAACAATCGAGACTCACGGTCGGCCAAACCATCTCTTCCATAAAGAGTTTGGCTCCGCTCACCCCTCAGCCGCCGCGCTCGCCATGCCCCTTTCAATGCACGCAAAAACACGCGGCCAGTCACCCTCACGCATCACACCCAATGGTGGCAACATTCGTACGTGGTACGGGCCATGCCCGCAATAGAACGCGACCACTCCCTCATCAAAGAGGTGCTTGCACAGCTTGGCAATCTTGTCCTTCTTGCCGCCGAAGGGCGTAAACCGCATCATCCCGCCCGCACCACCGACAACATCCGTGAAGTCGGCGCCCTTGGGAAACCACTCCGGGTGCCTGCTCGCCAGTGCACGAACCTGCTTGGAGAATGCCGCGTGGTGCTTGGCGATCAGGCCTTCTGGCCCATAATACCCGCCATCGCGCAGCCTCTCGATCACACGGGTGCCGATGTTGAACGCGGGTGTGCTGCTGGTGAACGTGCCACTGAGCAGCCCGGCCTGCGGGTTATATTCTTCCGTGTACAACGTGGCGCAGACCTGCGTCATCTTCCCGACGCAGAAGACATCGACATACTCGCCCACATTCAGCAGTTCATAGGCAAACATCCGCTCCGTACGACCGAAGCTCTGGATCTCGTCATCCCAAACCGCGATGTTCGCCTCTTTACAGACCTTCATAAGTTCGACAAAATACTCACGAGGCGCGGTGTTGAAGCCCCCTTCGCCCTGAATCAACTCGAAGATGAAGCACGCGTGCTGCTTGGGGTAACGCTCGATGTACTGGCGAAGGTGCATGACCGACATATCAATGAACCGGTTTTCGCCACCCATCCGCGCAGCAACCGCCGGGTCGTAAAAGGGCATGTAGTCGACCAGTGTGCTCAGCGGAATTCCCTCGCGATACGCCGCGGTATCGCCGATCTGACACATGGTCACGCTGCGCCCCATGAAACAATCTTTGAACGCGATCACGCGATTGGCGGGTTGGTGCTTCTGATAGCAGACCTTCACCGCGTTCTCGTTGGCCATGCACCCGGAGGTTGAGCAATATGCATACTTGAGCCGACTGTGCTTCTTGGCCTCCGCGAGCAAGACCTCACCAAAGCGATACGCCTCGGTGTTGCTCATCAGGTTGCCGTGTTGAAACGTATCCGCCAGCGCTCCTCGCACGCCCGCCTCGATCATCTCGGTATCGCTGTGCCCGAAAAAGTGCACGCCGATTCCGGTAATCATGTCCCACTTCACGCTCCCGTCGAGCAGCTCGACGAGCGCGCCGTTCCCGATACCTGATCCAAGGTACGGATACAACAGCCCGCGCCCGCGGACATCCGCCGCACTCGCCATGAGCGCATCATAACTTTCCTTCAGATCCGCCTGTGGTGGACGAACATCCGTCAGCATCGCCGAGTGGGCAGCCGCCTGCTTCACCAGCGAATCTATCGCCGCGTGGACCGCCGGGCTTGCCCCGAACCGCTCACCAACCGTTGAGAGACTCGCCGCCGAGGTTGGGGGTGACGGTGTTCTCTGTGCAGTTGTGGTCATGTATTTTGCATCCTTTCCTCCGTCGCTCATCGTGGCCTCGACGCTCCGCTCTGAACAGTATCGACCAACACCGCCATTCCTCGCATACTGACAATCATTGGCCCGAACGGGTGCTCGCACGCATCATATAGACGGCCAGCAGTTGGCACCGATCCACAAGGCTATCCAGTTCAATCCACTCCTCGGGTGTGTGCAGCCCGCCACCCCGCACACCCAGCGTATCAAGCGTCGGCAGCCCCGCGGCCTGCATCAGGTTTCCGTCGCAAACACCGGCCGTTTTTGCGAATGGAAGCTCGTGTCCAAGTTCCCTGCTCACCGCGCTCGCCAAATGTGCCAGTCGCATCGTGCCCGGCGTCTTGGGCTTGGCCGGGCGTGCCAGGCTTGTCTCGATACGAACAGGAATGCCCTTCGTACAAAAGTCTGCCGCGATCGTATGAACACCCGCCAGAATCTCCTTCGCCCCATCAGCATCTGGAAAGCGCATGTTGCCCCAGGCGCGGGCGCGATCCGGCACAACGTTGGTTGCCTGCCCGCCCTCGAGCGGCCCGATGTTGACTATGCGCTCGCGGTCAGGATCGCTCAACTCCGCCATCCGCAGCACCACCGCCGCAAGCGCGTTCACCGCCGAGACACCCTTTGCAAAGTCACGCCCGACATGCGCCGCCTTGCCCTGAACTTCCACGAACAACTGCCCGCTCCCCGCGCGCTCGATGACCATTGACCCACCCGCGCCCGCTGGTTCGAGCGCAATGCCCACGCCCCCAAGTTGAGCGACGCGAGCGGCCTCATTCGTGATTATGCGGTGGCTGTGGTAGCTGCCGGTCTCCTCGTCGCTATTCAGCATCAGCGTCCAAGGCAACATCACCCCGCACGCCTCAAGAGCTTCGAGCGCGCCAAGCGCGATTACCAGCCCACCTTTCATATCCACGCACCCCGGCCCGATACCGATCTTGCCCGCTTCATCCACCTGCAACCTTTGAAAGCTGCCCGCAGGATCATGCACCGTGTCAAGGTGCCCCGCGATCAATAGCGGCGCATGGCCCGCATCGCGGCCAAGTTCTTCGCGTCGGCATATGGCCACGGGCGGGGCCTCTTTCGCCTCATCCGCAGCATTTCCCAACGCACCATACCCCGGGCTTCCATACAGCCACACAGGTCTCTGATCGCCCGCGTGAAGCTCAACTCTCGCCCCCAATGCCGCTGCCCGCTCGGTAAATACACGGCGCGAGACATTGAGCGCATCAACATTTCGGCCACCCGTCGCCAGGCCAACATGCAACTGAAGATCGGCGAACAGGTCACCTTGACGCGAAGCAATAAGATCGCACACGCGCTGTTCATTCTCGGATAGGCTCATGAACGGCTCCCGAGATCCCACATCCCCTCAAAGACATCCTCCGCACGACCGGTCATGAACACAGTTCCCGATGCTCTCTCCCAGTTGATGCTCAGGTCTCCTCCCGGAAGGTGCAGGAGCGCGCGCCGTGCAAGCCGACCCGTCGTCACGCCCGCAACCAGCACCGCGCACGCACCCGTTCCGCACGCTTGAGTGGCTCCGCTGCCGCGCTCCCATGTACGCATCGTGACTTCGGATCGGCTCTGCCGCGACACAAAGTGGGCATTGATGCGGTTGCGAAAGGCCGGGTGATTTTCAACCAACGGCCCCATGCGGGCCAGATCAAGATTCTGTAGCCCGGCTCGTCCTCCAAAGAGCTCAGGATTCTCATCATCAAACAATACCATATGAGGGTTGCCCATCGAGACGAACGTCCCGGTGCAGACTATGCGTTCGTTCGATCCAAGCTCGAGGCCATATGCGTGCTTGACCCCGGCGAACGAGAGCCGTGAGATCCGCACGCCCGACTGCGCGGGTCGCAACCCCGGCTTGCCCATGTTCACCGTTGCCGTGTGCAGCACGCCCGAACGCCGCGAATACTCGATAGAGACCACACCTGCGCCGGTCTGCACTTTGATCTCATCGCCGCGCACACCCAGGCGGTCATGCGCGAACTTCGCCACGCACCGCACTCCGTTGCCGCACATCTCGCTCTCGCTCCCGTCGGCGTTGAACATCCGCATCCGAACGTGTGCCCATTGTCTTTTTCTCTGCGCTGTCGGCGGGCAGATCGCGATCACCCCATCGCTCCCGATGCCCGTGTGGCGATTGCTCATGCGACGAACGACACCGGGCCATGTCTTTTTCGCCATATGTACAGCAATGCTCGGTTCATTGATCACGTCAATGTACACATAGTCATTCCCGCATCCGTGCATTTTCACAAAGCTGATCTTCATCGGCTGCGATCTCCCGATCGTACAGGGATCTGCTGATCGGTGCTCGGTGAGGCAGCCATCCACTCGATCACCATCGCCGCGACCAGCAGCGCCATCGCCATCCCCATCGCCCGCTTCAGCCATCGTGATGTGCGGTCAATCGGCGGTTTGCCATCCCAGTCGCTCACCATCGCCCGCAATCGAAGCTGCCGATACGCAATCGATCCGTGCCGCCAGGAGAATCGCGTGCGTGAGAGGTGATTGAGGGATGCCACCGAGTCGAGCGCGCCAACCATCGCTTCAACTGCCTCACGTCGAATCGCCGATGGCTTCGGAACCGAGCGCCCCCCCCCCTCGCTTGGCCCGGCATCAAACTCGCGCTCCCAGCTCGTAGGCTCCTCGTGCCGCAGCACGCGGCTGAGCTGCTGCACCGCAAACGCATCCGCCTGCCACTCAAATCGCCTGCTCACGAAGCCGAACCACCAGATCCCCACAGCAAACGACCCGACAACCAGCACCCCGGACAACCCAAGAGAACCCGACACCGCATCTGCGAGTTGCGGGTGCCCGGCAATCGTGATCAAACTCAGACCACCCCATGAAACCAGCCCGAGCATCAACGCCGAGCCGCTCACCCCAGCAATCATCGTGGCCGCGAGCCACGGCATATGCGCATGCCGGGCATGGCCGACCTCGTGCGCCATCACGGCCTCAACTTGTCGCTCCGGAAGCTGATCGAGCAGCGCATCGGTCAGCAGAACGTACCTCAGCGGTCCGATCAATCCGATGACCGCGCCGTTGATCATTGTGCCCTGCGTCCTCCACACCAGCAACCGCCGCACACGGACATTGCTCATGCGGCAGAGATTCATCAGCCGATCGTTGATCGGACCCGGCCCGAGTTCCACGGTATCCCACACCCGCCTGAGTATGACCGGGCTGACCGCGAAAATACCCACAAGTGCCACGATCTGCAGGCACAACTTGGTCGGGCCGATGTTCTGCTCGCTCGCGAGCCACCCGCCCACCTCACCGACCAGACCCGCCTCGCCCGCACGATGCACAACCATGGCAACCGCACGGTCGATGGCCTCGCTCATCGCCGAGATCATCAAGATTGGCACCAGCGAGAGCAGGATCTGGTGCCGGATATTGAGCAGCACATACTGCCCGCGTGAAATCGGCGGATACAGCGGCCGCCCCGTCTCGAGCAGCCGATACATGGTCGCGTTTCGTATCGCACAATCGATCGGGTAGTACGCCCACCACCCTGCGACAATCACCAGCAACGGGGGCACAATCACCACCAGTTCATCCAGCGCAACCACATCGCCCGCAAAGGCACGAACCGCATCCAGCCAGCCGAGCACGAGAATGTTGAAGGCGTGAAGCGCCAACGCCAGCCATCGCGAGCTTTGCAGCGTGCGATCGGCGAGCACCATCGATCTCCACGCCCCACGATTCTCCACATCCCGCGCCAACGCTCTTACGATCAGGACGGTTCCCAGCCCGAGCAGCACCTGCATTCCTACCGCAACGGCCCAGACCCATCCCGACGCGAGAGTTTGCGCACCGTGCAGGCTGCTCTGCGCTCCCTCCGACACGCCCGATTGCACAACGGCATCGTGCAGCACGATCACCACGAACATGGCCATGATGATGAGGTGCAGCATCCGTGCCTCTCGAATCGCGAGCCAGCAGCCCGCGCACGCAACTATCGGTCTTCCTTCGACCCTTCCCGAAACTCGCCCAGATCAATCATCGCGCCGTTCCGCTGGTAATAGTCCGCGTTCAGCACACCTTCGCGCACACTCGTGAACACCACGCACGTACGCCCGTGTGTCGCGGCATATTCAAGGTCGCCCACCCCGGGCCCCGCGTAGTCTGAGTTGCTGATCGACTGTACATGAAAGTGGTAGTGTGCCAGCGCACGCCCTCCAGCACCCTCGGCAGTAAACATTTCTTCTGGAGCCACGAAGGTTCGGTCGTTCACGCGCTGCCCCGGTCGCGGCGTATATCCGTGCGCCACAAACCCGCCCGCTCCCGCCCCGTCCACCGCTTGCTTAACACCCCATTTCGGGGCCGCGGGCGCACCCGGCACCGTGTCAACCGACCACAACCCGCCACCATACTCCGAGCTTGTATCCGCACGATCAGCGCCCGCCTGTTTGAAAAGCGATTTCAATACACCCGCATCTTTCAACGCCTCATCCACCACCAGCACCGTAAGTAGATCTCCCCAAGACATCTGATTCTGCCAATCTTCCAACGTCTCTTTGCTCAAGCGTCCGCTGTCGCCCATATCCGCCGTCTTTCTCCACTTTCGGCGGCCCTGCAACCGTTCGCCGAACTCGGCAAGCAGTTGTGATCGATTGCGCACCAGCCATTCCGGCTGATTCTTTGCCGCCCATCGAACGGCCTCGACGTTGCGAAGCTGAAGCACACCCCCCACACCTTTCAGTTGATCCGGCCCGAGCCGCTGCACCGCCGCGCTCGCCTCGCTCCAATACGCATCGGCTCCCGCATCCTTGGTATCGAGCAACCCCGTCACCCATGCCAGTTCTGAACCCGTCACTGGCACAACCTTCAACTCCGTCGCAGCCTTCCGGATCGGCACCAGTGCGGGATCATCCGTTGCCGCGGTCTCAAGCATCGCGGCCCGCTGCGCACCATCGGCATCAAGCCGACCGAGCAGTTCCCAGGCCGCCAGCCGCTGCTTGTGCAGCAGTTCCGCCATCTGCCCTTCCAAAAGACCCACCACTTCGCCCTCGGGCTTCAGATACACCTGAAAGGCAATCTCTTCGATCGTCTTCCCCGGATAGAGCGCCAGCAGCGCGCCCCGCTCAGGCCGATCCGCATCCGGAGGCACCGGCACCTTGCGGGCATACGAACGCACGAGCGAACCCGTCAGTTCCTTCCACTCGCTCCCACCATCCCCCTCGACCCGCTTCCGCACCGCCGCGCAGATGTCATCGATCACCGGCCACTGCGCCTCGGTTGGCAGACGGAGCCGGAGCAGATTGCGAGTGTCGGCCTCCACTGCGGGAGTTCGGTCCACCAGCAGCTTGGCGAGCGCGTTCTGTCGAAGTGGCGAGGGCGCGCTGCTCTTCCAGATCAAGTTCTTAAGCGTCGCCCGAACCCCCGCCCCCGCCCCCCCCTCTTCCCCCATACCCCCCACACCACCCGCCGCCCACAGGCGCTCCAGTGCAGCGGTTCGCTTGCTCAGCCCCGCCTCGGCATCCAGCACGATCGCCGTGTCCTCGACCGGATCGCCATTTGCCAGCCCAGCGGCACCCAGCAGAACCAGCCCACCCACCAATACGCTCAGCAGAAAGTTGCTCATGGAATCAAGCGTAGTGCCCCGCATCCGCGCACGCCCGGGCCAGCAGCGGTCCTACGATTGACCGTGGCCCGCCTACACCCCAATCCAGCTCCCATCAACTCTCCTCAGCCCCTCTCCACCCCGCTTCCCCCCAACGGTCCGCGCTCTGATGCGCTCATCGACCGCGTCGCGATGGTGATCGACCTCATTCGCCCCGCGGTGCAGGCCGATGGCGGCGATGTCGAGCTGATCGACATCACCCCGGAAAAACAGGTCCGCATCCGTCTGCACGGGGCCTGCGTCGGGTGCCCATCTTCAGCGGTCACGCTCCAAGTCGGGATCGAGCGAAACCTCCGTGAGCACATTCCGGAGATTACCGGCGTTCTTTCGGTCGATTGAATCCACCTATTCAGGGTGTTTTTCTCTCGCACACGACTGCAAACTTTACGCTTGGCCCGTGCGGCCTTTGTGGTATGATGGCGGTGTCGGTTTGAGACCTTGAGGTCACAAACGCGGCACGGGGTACACGGCCAAGGGGACTGGAGGTCCAAGTGCTTGTCATCACTCGACGTGAAAATGAAGAAGTCGTCATCGGAGATCCGAGCAATCCGATCGGGATTGTTCGCATCGCCTCGATCAAGGGCGACCGCGTCCGACTCGCCTTCGACTTCCCACGCAACATCGATGTCCACCGCCGCGAGGTTGCCAATCAGATTGTCGAAGATCGCCCACAGGTGATCGGCGTCATCAACAAGAACGGCATTGCGTAAAACGGGCCGCTGGCCTGTCGACCTCAATCGAACCGACTTTCCGCCAACTCCGCCACTTCAGTCTCTCTGGGCATTCTCCAGATGGCTTTGGAGAATGCCTGGGACCGCTTGGTCCAGCCTGAGTGGCAACCGATATCGGTCAACCTCACTCGGCCTTGCCACCGCTCATGTCGTAGATCCATGAGTCGCCCGCACGCTTCCAGTTAAGGACCTCGCCCTTGCCGAAGAAGAGGCCGAGTTCGCGCTCGGCCGCCTCGGGACTGTCGGAGCCGTGGATCAGGTTGAACGAGTTGCTCACACCAAAATCGCCGCGGATGGTGCCCGGGTTGGCCTTGCTGCCAAAGGTCGCGCCCATCAGGTTGCGGGCGATGGTGATCGCGCTGTTGCCGCGCAGGGCGAGAACAAGCACCGGGCTGCTGGTCATGAACGCGACAAGCCCCTTATAGAAGCCGCGTTCCTTGTGGGCCTCGTAGTGCGTGGCGGCCAGTTCGGGGCTGATCTGCATCAGCTTGCACCCGACGACCTGCAGGCCTTTGTCTTCAAAGCGGGCAAGGATGCGGCCCGTGATTCCGCGTTGAACGGCGTCGGGCTTGAAGATAATGAGCGTGGTTTCCATCGTTGTCTCCATGATTCGATGTGTTGTGGGGGGTGCAAGAGTAGGTTCCTCATCACCCGAGTGCATCCGATCCTGCTGGTCCAACTATTGGCCCAACTGCTGGCCGGCAAGCTGCCCGCGAAACGCCATCTCCAGCCGCATTTCCCTGGCCCGATCGTGGCTCAGCGAAAGCGGAAGGATGATGCTGAACATGGATCCGCGGCCGATCTCGCTCTCGACCTGGATCTCACCCTGCAGCATCGCGGTCAGGTCCTTGCAGATCGCCAGCCCGAGGCCCGTCCCCGCGTGTCGGCGCGTGTGCCCGCTGTCGAGTTGCTGAAACTTCTCGAAGATCTTCTTCTGATCCTCGGGCGCGATGCCCGGGCCGGTGTCGAGCACGCTGATCCGCACGCGGTCTTCGGCGGCGTGCCCCTCGCTCCCTCGCGCCACCAGCCGCTCGGCCCGCAACGTCACCCGCGCCTGTCCCGCGCTGGTTCCCTTGCGTTCATCTTCAGCCTTCTCACTGGTGAACTTGATCGCGTTGCTCATCAGGTTGACAACGATCTGCTGGAGCTTCTCCGAGTCGGTCTCGACCGTGGGCAGATCTGGAGAAGCATCGACCACAAGCTCGACCCCGCCCCGGTCGGCCAGCGGGCGGAAGAGCGCGGCCCATCCCTCGCAGCTTTCTTTGAGGTTCACCGGGCCGAGCTTGATCTCCATCTTGCCCGCATCAAGCTTGGCCATGTCGAGCAGGCCGTTGATCATTTCAAGGAGCGAGCGGCCTGCGTTGTTGATGTTCTGAAGATAGCGGCGGCGCTTGCTCAGCCGCGACGAGTCGTCGCCCGCTTCGGCCTCCTTGTCCGCCGCTTCGAGGAGCAGTTCGGTGAAGCCGATGATCGAGTTGAGAGGTGTGCGCAGCTCGTGACTGACATTCGCCAGAAACTCCCCCTTGAGTTTGTTGGATTCAAAGAGCGCGACGTTTCGCTCGCTCAGCTCGTTGACCTTGAGATCGAGCGAGGTGTTGATCGAGGTGAGCTGCATCTGACTTTCGGTCAGGTTCTCGAGCATCTGATTGAACGTCTCGCTCAACTCCTCAAACTCATCACCGGTCTGGATATCCGAGCGCGTCGCGAGGTTGCCCTCGCGCACCATCTCGGCCGTCTCCTTGAGCGACCGAACCGGCGAAAGAATCAACCGATTGGTGATGAGGTAGAAGACCAGCACCGCCAGCCCGAGCGCGATCAGCCCTGCGCTCAACAAATAGGCCGTGTTGATGACCAGCAGCCGCGCAGCCCCGGTCGATGTGCGTGTGAGCAGGTACATGCCGCGAAGGCGGCCGTCGCTCTCACGGTCGGCCCGCGCATAGCGGTATTCACGGTCGGTCCCGACCCACGCCGCCAGGTGGCGCTCGGTATCGTCGGGGCGTTCGCGGAAGCTCTTCCACGCCGCAGCAACGAACTTGTCGCGCGGACGATCGCCCCCCGTCCCCCCCGCCATCCGTCCCCCACCCGAGGCCGCCACCTCGGGGAGCATGTACTCGACCTGAGCATCGCCGATACGGTCGGAGACTGCGGGGTCGGAGACCGGCCCGACCGCCGTCGTCTGCTCCAACCCGTGCCGCCAGACTTCAACCAACTGGCGTGAAAGCTCCTTCTGGGCCTCATCGACGAGCGCGTTCATCCGGAGCCAGGGAATTGAGAGCGCGGCAAAGACCACCAGCAGCACGGCGCCGCCGAAGAGAAGAAGGCATTTGTTGGCCAGTGAGATGCCGCGCCACATGATGGCGAGTCTAGGGGAAGTGGCGGAGTGGCGGTTGTCGGCCTCAAGCAAGAGTCATCTTTGGGCGATGTTCGGCTTTACGAGTCAGATCCCGCACCTACCCACTTCGCCCTTCGCCATTCGCGGCACAATCCCCGCACCATGCTCGCCTAACCTTCACCCACCGCGTGTGCAACAGGCACCCTCGGTCGTTTCCACCCCAACACCGCCCCCCCCCCCCCCCCCGCGCCCATACCCCATGCCGTCCATTTACCTTGAAACCTTCGGTTGTCAGATGAACGAGCTCGACAGCGAGCTGGTCATGGGCAGCCTCAAGGCCGTGGGGTATGCATTCACAGCCGACCGCGAGCGTGCGGATGTGGTGCTCTACAACACCTGCTCGGTGCGCGAGCGCGCCGAGCAGAAGGTCTGGTCGCGGCTCGGTCAGGACCGCCTTCGCAAACTCGATCGGCCCGAGATCGTTGTGGGTGTGCTCGGGTGCATGGCCGAGCGCGATGGTGAAGACCTCATCAAACGCATGCCCGTGGTGGACATTCTCTGCGGGCCGGGCGAGCTTGACAAGCTGCCGGGGCTCCTTGATAACGCGGTGCGCACACGCTCGATGACGGGGGGCTTCGCCACCGATACCAATCTGACTCGACCCACCGTGATGACCTCGGCCAGACAAGTTGCGCTGCAGGGCAACACCTCAAGGCGGAGCGCGACACTCGCGGCCGCCGAAGACACACTCGAACTGCTGGATCTTTCGCGCGCGGTCTCACCCGAAGATCACGGGATGACCCGCAGCGCGTACGTTCGCATTACGCGCGGATGCAACAAGTTCTGCACCTACTGCGTCGTCCCCTTCACACGCGGAGCAGAGGTTCACCGCCCGCCGAGGCACATCATCGATGAGTGCAAACGGCTTGCGCAGAGCGGTGTGGTCGAGATCACGCTGCTCGGGCAGACCGTCAACCACTACCGCTTCGAGCATGGCTCATCAGTCACGATTGGCGGCGTGATGCAGCCGCAAAAGGGCCGGAGCTACAAGGGTGGCCATACACGTGACCCCTTCGCCGGAGCGCAGACGACCACGTTCGCCGATCTCTTGGCGCAGATCCACGATGAGGTTCCGAGCATCCAGCGATTGCGCTTCGTCACCAGCTATCCGCGCGATTTCGGCGATGATGTGCTCGAGGTCATGCGCGATCATCCTCGCATCTGCCGATACCTGCACGTCCCGGCCCAGAGTGGCTCGAACCGCATCCTGTCCATGATGAACCGTGGGTACACCGTTGAGGAATACCTCGACTTTCTCGACCGGGCGCGGAGCTTTCTGCACCAGCCGCAGATCGGCAGGCCGCTGACGATCGCGGGCGACATCATTGTGGGCTTTCCCACCGAGACCGATGAGGACTTTGCACTCACCATCGGTCTGCTCGAACAGGCCCGCTACAAGAACTGCTTCATCTTCAAGTACTCGCCTCGCCCGGGAACCATCGCCTTCGACAAGATCGCCGATGATGTTCCCGAAGAGGTGAAGCGCAGGCGGAACAACAAATTGCTGGCGGTGCAGAACACCATCAGCGCGGCTGTCTCACGCGACTTCATCGGCACCACGATGGGCGTCTTCATCGAAGGGCTGAGCGAGCGCGAACTGAAGAAGCGCCGGCCTGAACGCACTGGGCTGATCGGCCTGACCATCAGCGCCAAACGGCCCGATGATGCCAAGCCGACCAGCACAGACGGCGATGCCTGTTGCGCCGGTGCGTGCGAAGATGATTCGCACACACTGACCACCATGGCCATCGAACCCGTCGCCACAGCCGTTCAACTCTCGGGGCGGACCGAGGGCGATGTCATCGTTCACGTCGATGCTCCACCGGGGATCGCGCCCGAATCAATGATCGGGCAAGTCGTGCAGATCCGCATCACCGACTGCCGACCGCTCTCGTTGATCGGCGAGGTTGTTGAGCCCGTCTCCCTGACCACGACCCACTGACTTCACCCCACTCGTTCCCCATACCCACACCGCCCGCTTTCACGCACTTTCAGCATCGTCCATCTTGCGACGTGCGCGGCGTTTAGCCTCCATCAGACTCGGTGCTGGTGGCGGATCTGCGGCAGAGCCTTCGATCAATGTAGGTTCAGACATCGAGGTCTTGACGGTGTCTACTGCCTGCTCAGGAGTGGAAGCTGGCTCGCGTCGTGCCGCCGCACGCGCGGCGATGCGTGTCTGCCTCCGTCGCTCCGCTTCCGCTTCCACAATCGCTCGCGCATCCAGCGCTGACAACTTGCTGAGACTCTGCTGAGTCTTCGTCAAGGCCGGGGCACGTGCTTCGACTTCGCGCAGCCTCCGCACCGCTCGAACCGCCTGCGCCCCCCGCTCTTGCACGCTTTCCGCCGCGACACGCTTGAGTGAGGACCCAAACTCACGACTGATGAGCCGGTCCCACGCGATGCGGCGCGAGGCAATATCGAGAAGATACACGGCGATGATGGCTATCAGCAACTCATGCCAGAGCGGGGTCCTTGCGATTGCGGGCTTGAGCCCGGCGCGGTCGAACAGATCGATCGGCGCAGCGCCCATCGAATCGCCGGCGGTCGTGATGCTCATCGAACGTCCGCCCGTTATCTCCGCCAGTCGGCGCATCGCCTCGGCATCCGAAGTGAGTCGCCGGAACTCTTCACCCGCGGAACGCGATACTCCGCCGACCAGTGGCGGCGTAGGCTTGCCGTTAAGCGCGGGTGTCAAGGTGATGATGTGACTTCCCTCGCGCGGTGCGTAGACGGTGGACTCATACTCGCCGGGTCCGGTCTGTGTCAGCACAATCGGCTCGCGCGTACCCCCTGGTTGATGAACCCAACCTGTTATTGAAAGCCCATCCCTCGGCTTGCTCGCGCCGCCGTTTGCGGTCGATCCGTCCTGCTCAGCAGCGTTGACACGCACACGCAGGTTTGCGCCGTCGATCTCAACGGCCAGTTCCTGACCGCGATCGGGCTGCGCTCGTGCGATGGCGCGGACCATCTGCACCCACAGCCGCGCATATCCTGGCCACGGCACCCATGCCGATGACCAGTCGTGCGCATCGGAGGTGAATGCCGCGACATGCCCGACACCGGCACTCCAGTGCGCCAGCAATGGCTCACCCGTCGGGGCCACCATTGCGGTGGTCACACTGCGGTCAAGCCGTGGTTGCGTGAGCACAAGCCCTCCCAGCGGGGGCACTTCGCCATCAGCGATCCCTTCCACGATCGGCGAGCCGGTCGCAAGCACACGAGGTGTGAAGGGTGTGAGGCGAATCTGAGGCGTTCGCACAACGCGAACCGCCTTGATAAAGATTCTGGGAAGCAGACTCGGATCGGTCACGAGGAAGAATGTGCCGTCGCCCCTCGTCGCCATGTTCGACATCGCCGAGGTATCGGCACCATCGCCGATGGCGATGGTGGAAACACGAATACCATCCTTGCGCATCGAATCGACCATCGAGGGCAGCCGCTCGGTGTTCATCGACACACCATCCGACAGCACGATGATGTGCTTCAGATCCGCCTTGGCCCCGCGAAGCTGCCGATGCGCCTCATCGAGCGCGGGAGGAAGATTCGTACCTCCATCCGGCGAAATCGCCCGAACCTTCTTTGCTGTCGCGCCCGGGTTGCCGTTCAATGCCAGTGGCACAAGCACCTCATACTCATCGTTGAACGTGATGACCCCAAGAAGATCGGTCTTGTCCATGGTCTCGACCGCGGCGGCCGCACCCTCGTTGGCGATCATCTGCTGCGTGCGCCCGGTGCCAAGCACGTTAAACCTCATCGACCCGGAGCTATCGAGGATGATGACCACCGCGGCCGCGGGCGTGATGGCCCGTTCGGGAAGGTCGAGCACCACCGGCAGGATCGGCTCGATGGTGGTGCCCTTCCACCCTCCGGCTCCGAATGATTCTGGCCCTCCAATCATGACCAGCCCGCCGCCAAAGCGTGTGACGTAGGTGGTGATCGCATCAACGACACCATCCGCCAGCGCATCGGCCGGGACGTTCTGCAGAATGACGAGATCGAATCTTTGCAGCCAAAGTAGATCGGTTGAAATCGCTGAAGGCGGCAGCATCTCAACTTCAACGCCGGTTGCGCGAAGGGTCTGAGCGAGTGTTGCGCCCGGCCCTGATTGGTCACCGCCCCCCACACCATCAACGACGAGTACCGATGCACGACCGGGCGTCAACGTGATGGCCTGCGCGCGATTGTTGGTCGCGACGGTATCGAAGCCCGCATCGGGTGTGAAGATCGCCTCAAAGCGATGCACTCGACCGGGTGGGAGTCGGACGGGAAGGACGAAGGTCGTTCGACCGGGGCCAACCGCCACCGTCCGGCGCGCGCCGGGCTCGTCGCCGTTGATATCAACGGCCTCACCTTCACGCATGAGTTCCAATGTTCCTGATGCGTCGGTCGATGAGCTGAGCGTCACGCGAACGCGAACCGTTGCTTCGCTGGGCGCAACGCTGATCGCCTCGACCGATTCGACCATGACTTCATGTTTGATGGCGTAGTCGAAGGTGATCGTATCGATCGGGATCGAGGAGACCCGCCGCGAATCGGAACCGGACAGTGCAAATCGTGCTTGCAACAACTCACCCGCGGCAGCCTCGGTATCGCCGCTTGTGGCAACGCCATCGCTGAACAGCGCGATGCGGGTTGCGGTTCCCGGCGGTGCGATGGCCGCCGCGAGCCGCAGAGCTGCACCGATGTCGGTGCCATCGCCACCGTTGATGTCGAGCCGTTCGGGTTCTTCCGTTACGAACTCGCCAACCACGGATGTCTGTGGCGAGATGAGTACTGCTGGACCTGACCCGAACGCGATGACCGCCGAGAGGTCATCGGGCCGGCGTTCATTCGAGCCGCGATCCAGCACTCCACGAACGCGATCCCACAGCGTGAGGGCGCGGGCATCCTTATCAACACCTGGATCAAAGAACCGCAAGACCGAGCCGGAGAGATCGACAACGGCCACTACGCTGAGACGATCGACCTCGCGAACAACGTTGGCGCCCGAGAGCGCGACACACACAAGCAGACACACCGCCACACGCAGCATGTTGGATATGTATCGACGCCCCCAGCTCATGGCGCGGAACGATGACACACCCAGCACCACCAACGGGACCGCAACAGCCATCAGCGCGAACCAGATAGGGTCAAGAAGATGCAGACTCATGGCGCATCCATCGCCGGCGCGGCGGCGGGTGTCGGTGTTGACACCGGTCGATCAAGCACACGACCGGGAAGTCGCTTGAAATACTCACGAAGCACACGGTCGTAGCGACTCGGCACGGTGCGATCGCCAATGGCCTGCTCAGCACTCTCGGCGGCCTGCTGCAGGCGGCTTTGTGCGGCGGCCTGGTCGGACAGACCACGATGCTTCTCGCCATCACCCAGCCACTCCGCGACCACCTGGTCGCGTGGTTCGCGGTCGGGTGTTTGCGCTGCGGGCTTTCTTGCATCGATCGGTGTTGTGGCCACATCGACGGGTGAGGCGGGCGCGTTCATCTTCGGAGTGCGCTGACCCCCGACCTTGCCGCCCGCGCCCTGACCCTGTGCTTCTTGCGCTTTGCCTTGCGGGGCGCGCTCGACCCATCGCTGCAACTTCTCTTGATCAGCCGGGCTTGCGGAACGGTACATCTCGTTGGCTCGTTCACGGAGTGTGCGCGCTGATTGTTCCTGCTTGGTGGCCTTCTTCGCAGGCTCACCCATCCTTTCGATCTGTTCTTGCAATCGCTTCATCGCGTCGCGATTGCCCGGCATGTCATCTCGACGCGTGCCATCTGGTGATGAAGTACGCGGAGAGTTGTCGCCCTGCTCAGTCTGGGCCTTGCTGTCTGAACCCGAAGCTGGTGATTGTTGATTCTTGGACTTTGATGGTTGCTCCGCAAGTTCAGGTTGCTTGCCTGACTCTTGCCCTGAAGCAGTTGCTTGCTTTGCAGCTTCGTTGGTCTTGCTGCCCGATGGCGAGGGCTTCACGCCACGTTGTGACTCCTCGGGCTTCTCCGATGTCGATGGTGTTTGCTTTGTGCCCGTGGGCGATTGAACCTTGTCGCGGCTCTCAGATTGCCCCGACTTGGAGTTGTCGGACTGCTCAAAACCATTCCGTGGCTCTTTGCCACCACTCGACGGACTCTTTGCAACTTCAGAGGGTCGAGCCTGGCCTTTCTGCTCTGGCGACTTGGATTCGGCTGGCGCACGCTGCTCAGGACTCTCGGTGCTCTTCGCACGCTCTGTTGAAGGCTCTTTGGTCGAGTCTTTCGACGATGGATCGGGCGCAGGTGCATTGCTTCCACTTGGTTGCTGCTGAGCAGACTTCACCCCATCCACACTCGACGAGGTCTGTTCGCGATCCTGGTTTGCCTCACGCGCTTGCGGCTGCTGGCCACGCTCTTGACCTCCACGCTTTGGCTCGGTCTTTGGCTTGGCACTCTCGCTCTTTGCATCGCGTGTGCCTTCTGTGCCCGGCTTCTTCGCCTGTACATCCTGCTTCTCGCTCTGTGTTTTTTCAGGTTCACGACTCTCCGCACTCGTGTTGTCCGGCGCAGCTTTTTCAACTCCGCTGGTCGCACGTTCTGTGCCGCGCCCACCAGTTTTTGGTTCTTTGTCCCGATCAGGCTGAGCACGGTTTGGCGAATCCATTCTGCTCTTGCCAGTGCCGGGTGGGTCATCGCCCTGCTGGCTGTTCAAACGCTCGCTGGGCGTTGACTTTGCGTCCGACTTCGCCTCTTTCTCGGATCGCTTCTCCTCCTCACGCCGTTCAGCCCGCAGTTGTTCAACTGCGTCCTTCAGCCTCCGTTGCAGCTCCTTCACCTGCTCATCTGCACGAGATGCAGGCTTGGTCGAATCCGCTTTGCTCACATCGTTGCTGCCAGCGCTGCTCTCGGACTTTGCGGACTCCTGATCTTTCATGTCATCCGCGCTCAATGAACTCGAGGGCTCGGCGGCACTCTCCTTCGTTGCATCTTCGACACGATCACTTGGCGAGGATGCTTCTGCCGCCTTTGCAACCGCCTCTGGACTCGACTCGCGTTGCATATTTTCCAACGATCGCAGATCTTCCGCCAGAGCTTGCAGATCGCGCGCGACCGACTCACGTTCTTGTGCGGTCAACGATCCGCCCTTGCTCACCAGTTCCGAAGCCGCTTTTCTGGCCGCGTCGAGGTCACCACTTCTGACCGCTCGTGACAAGGCCGTTCCCTCATCAGTTGATGCCCGAGGAAGATCGGCCAATCGCTCCTCAACCTCCCGGGCAATCGTCTGAGACTCTCCGGCGGCCATCTCCTGAGCTTTTGCCAGTTTCTCCAATGATTCTGCGGTTCGTGAAACCGCATCGTCCAACCCTCGCGTGCTCGACATTGCCGAATCGCGTGTTCCTGACGATTCCTTCATACCTTCAAGTTCACGTCGCAGTTCCTCCAACGAGCGGATCTGCTCTGCGGTTGTTGCGATCGTGGGATCTGTCGCTTCCCTGGCCGTCTCGATGGCCGCATCCACACGCGCCGCGACTTCCGCCGTGCGCTGTGCAACCTCCTTCGCGGCTTGCTGCTGACGAAGTGCTTTGGGCGACCAATGCGGCAAGATCACGCCGACGACAACAGCGCAGAGTAGGACCAGTGGCCAGATCCGCCACGCCCTGCCGAATCGTACTGCGATTGCACGATGCACATCCACAGTGTCCGCCGCCAACTTCCCTGCATCGATCGCGAGTACCGAGAACGGATCATCACGAGCAGCAATCGCCATCGCGGTTGAGAGTCGATCGGAAAGCCGAAGGTTTGAATCCACTTCCTGAGCCGAGGCGATCAGCGTGGGCCGTTGTCGAATCGCACCAAGCACAACGATTGTGGCCGCGAGAACCAGTGGTGCAACAATCAGCCACGCCAGACCCACGCCGGTATCCGCCAACCGATTCACCATCACCAACACAAACCCAATGCTCGCGCCGACAAGCAGGGCCGGTCCAAGCCCGACGATGGTCGCCCGTAGCAACAGCCTTCGCCTCGCCATCCGCGCAATCTGCTCGATGCGTCTCATACCCTAATGATATGATCGGCCAGCCATCCGGTTGAGCTTCTGCACCATTTAGCCGATGATTTCACGAGACTCCCGCCGCGCACGTCATCAGACCGCCATGAACTTCAATGATGCCCTCAATCACGTCGCAGCGGGCGCAGCACTCAGCGAGTTCGAGTCGCAGGCAACCTTCGAGAGTCTGCTCGCGGGCTCGATCTCTACGACCGATATCGCATCGTTTCTGACGGCGATTGCGTCTCGCGGCCCCACGGTCAACGAACTTGTCGGCGCGGCCCGCGTCCTCCGCCGTCGTTCGACCCCCGTCCCACGCCCCACTGCTGGCCCCTTTGCCAACGGGTTCATCATGGACACCTGCGGCACAGGCGGCGCGAGAAAGCTCTTTAACATCTCCACACTGAGCGCGATCATCATTCCTTCCGCCTCAGATGGCGGCATCATGGTCGCCAAGCACGGCAACGTGAGTCGAACCGGTCGAGGCTCTGCCGAGGTCCTTGCCGCCCTTGGCGTCAACACCCGCGCCTCACCAGACCTTCAAACACGCTGCCTGGGTGAGATCGGTGTCTGCTTCTGTCTCGCTCCCGCCCACCATCCCGCGGCCCGACACGTCGCGGCTGCTCGCAAGTCACTCCCATTTCCTACCGTCTTCAACCTGCTTGGCCCACTGGCCAATCCAGCCGGCGCAGAGCGACAGTGCATCGGCACATGGTCTCACGCCAACGCGAGGCTCATGGCCGAAGCACTTCATCGACTCGGCGCTGGCCCCTCCTGGGTTCATTCAAGCAACGATGGCCTCGACGAGTTCACACTCTCCGATACGAACATCGTGCATCAGGTTCGGGATGAGGTCACAACGCACGATTACGATCCTCGCGCTTTCGGTTTTTTGACCACTCCGATCGAAGACATGCAGGCCAACTCTCTTGATGAAGCCACCAGCATCTTCCGCCGTGTGCTTGCTGGCGAGCCCGGGCCATTCCGCGATATCACACTCTGGAGCGTCGGCGCAGCCCTCGCCGCGTGCGCCTTCACCACAACAGTTCAAGAGGGCATCGTGCTCGCGCGCGAGGCTCTCGATTCCGGCGCGGCCATGCGCACGTTCACACGCCTTGCAGACATCTCAAACAGTTGAACAACCCGTGCATAGGCCCGTGCATAGGCCCGCGCATAGGCCCGCGCATAGGCCCGTGCATAGGTCCGGACGTAGGTCGGCGCGTAGCTCGGGGCAAGCACCGGGTTATCGACCAGCAGAGCTTGTCACTTCCGCACTTGCTCAACCCGCACCGCCTCGGCGGCCAGGTTCATGAGCTCAACATCAAGGCCGCGCCGACCCAGGATCCATGTGTCCAACTCCACGGTCTCCGCGCGGCCAACCCACACCACCATCTGGATCGACGGGTGACGATCCATCCATCGCCGCAGTCTCTCGGCTGATTCCTTATTCCCAAAGCCCGTGATGCCAATCTCATTCCTCAAATCAGCGACCAGTTCCAGATCCGCCGCCCCCCCAAGCGAACCCGAAAGTTCACCCTCCTCCGCGTCCAACGTGCTGCCACGCAGCTTGAACCCCACCTCGCCGAGCCGTCCCAACCGCTGATCAACCTCTTCTTTCGCCTCTTTCGGATAGCCGCCATCATCACGCAGCACCATCACTTCGCCGCGAGCATGGGCCTCGATCGCCGCAAACGGGCGCTCGTTGCTCGTTGCACCCTCATCACGCTCAACATTCATCACGCTCGCGTCGCGCGCACGGATGATGCCAGACTCGATGTGAACCCCATCCGGCCCGATGTGCACGGTCCGATCGTTTCCATCATCGCCATGCTGTGTGACCGTCACCGCACGCTGCCCTCCGCCGACAATGCCAAGCAGAAAGACCACACCACCGACCAGCACAAGAAACGCCAGAACGGCAACACCCACACCCGCGTTCAGCGAGCTGAAGGCGTCCGGCGAGTACCGCTTCATTCGGCGATGCACGCGCGAGCGCGCCGTCCTGGCCCGCGCTCTTGCCCGTGCCAGTTGCTCCGCGGCCGTGGCCCCATGAACACGCTCGCTCCGCTTCATCGGTGAGGATTGGACCGGCGTTCGCGGTTCAATCGCGTATCGCCCCGTCCACCAGTTTGTTACCCGCACGTTCTTTGATTGCACCGGCGCGAACCGCTCTTCTCCGCGTGAAGCGGGTGATCGACCTGATGCACCAACCGTGATCGCTGCGGCAGGAAGCGCGGCCTCCCACTCACGAGCCTGTCCACCGGGCACCACTTCACCCATGCCCTCTCGAAAGCTCGGCAACATCGCGGGCTTGACGGCGTACGGATCGGGCACACTCGCCACCGCCTCAAGATCCGCCAACATCGCGGCGGCCGATTCATACCGCTTGTCGTAGTCTGTCATCGCTCTTCGCACGATCCATCGAATCGCTTCTGGGCACTTGAGCGTGATCTGACTCAGCCCGCCATGCGCCGGAAACGAGTTTTCAACCATTGAATAGAGCACCGCGCCCGTCGCATAGATGTCGAACTTTGCACCATCCACTTCGTGAACCTTGACACCGCGCAGCGCCATCCGCACCATTTCAGGATCTCGGAAATACTCCGTCCCGTGTGTGGTCAGGGTCATGCTCGAGCGCAGCGGCGTAATCAAGCCAAAATCCACGAGGTGGGCCTGGCTATTCGACACGATGATGTTGTCCGGCTTGACATCCTTGTGCCAAAGACCCCCATCGTGATAGTGACAGAGTGTCCGTGCAATGTCCGCCGCGTACTCGATCGCCTCGCGCAACTGGCCATTCGCAAGACCCTCTGCCCCGCTTTCAGCGTGCAGCCGCTGGGTCACCAACCCCAACGATTCACCGGGAACATACCGCATGGCGTAGTAGAATCGCTCATCCGTGAGTTCATGTTCAAGGATAAGCCCAAGGCGCTTGGCCGCAGGGAGCGCACGGTTCTCACGAACGATCTGAGGCAGGCTGCTCCCATCGCGCAGCGAGAAACACTTGATCACCACCTGAGCCACTTCACCGATTCCCGCCCTGGCAAATGCCGCCCGCTTCTCTGGCGATGGGTTGGCGATGTACAACTTGCCCCCCGAACCTCCGCCGGCCAGTGAGCCCACGATCGAGTACCCATCAAACTGCCCCGCTCGACCCTGCGGTCGATCAGAGCCCGGAGCCGCGGCGACAACCTGCGGAATCCTTCGCTCGATTCCTTCGGTCAAGGCCGAAAGGCAGAGTAATTTTGCCGGGTGCCCGATGGCGATTCGATACAAGCATCCCGCGATGGCCGCAAACTCGGCCTGAATCGCACGCCCATAGTGAGAGGCACCGGACCATCGTCCGATGATGACGTTGGCCACCGTCAAAGGGACGAGCACCAGCGATGTCAAAATGCTCCCAAACGCCCGGAGCATATCGCCCAGTTCACCGAAGATGAATGAGAAGGCCTGTCGCAAAAACCAGCCGATGCCCTTGCACGCAGGAACAACCAAGTAGACGAGCAGCGCAATGCCCAACGGCACGGCCACCAATATCCCGAGCACCACTCCCCATATTTGCGATGATGTCGATCCCATGCCATGTTCCCTTGCAAATCCGCATTCGATGGCTATCGCTTGCGCGGGGGTGAGCGGGTGGAAGGGGGAGAAAGTGGAGGTGCAGACCGATCAGCACCCTCGTTGCCCGCTCCTGTGCGAACCCGCTCATCATCGCGACGTAACGCCACCTGCCGTAGGTAGATCTCGCCGACGGCTTCGTCGAAGAGCACGTCGTCGTTCTTGCTGGGATTCAGGTGAAGTCCGTTTCGTTCCGCTTCGCCCAGTTCGTCGGCGGTGAATGAATACGTCGCGATGACATCCTCAAGTCGCTTGCGGAGCGATTCGCGAACTTTCGCGAGTCGTCTGCTGACGGTCGGTTCGCTGATTCCGAGCGAATCCGCGACATCTTTCCCGCTCTTGCCATCCAGCACACGCATCCGGTAAATTGAAAAATCCGTGAAATCGGCATCCTTCTCAACCATTCGTATGGCCGCTTCAACCTTTGCCCGGAACATCGCCGCTTCATACTCGGCATCAGCACCGAGGGCGGTCGAAGAGATCATCCACGTTTCGTCGAGGGCGGCCGCACGCTTGTTGCCGCCGCGCTTCTGCGCACCACGTCGATCGAGTTCATCACCCAGCACGTGCTTGGCGATGGCCAGCAGCCATGTTGAAAATCGTGCCCCCCTTCCCGGATCGTACCGATCGATTGAATCCGAGAGGGCCGCGAGCGTCTCTTGCGAGAGATCACGCACCGTCTCGGGACCAATGCGCCCTCGCCCCCATTTGGTCAGTTGCGCGCGCAGCACCGGCCCGAAGATCTCCCAGAGATCAAACCAGGCCGATTGATCCTGTGCTCGAAGCCTCGAAATGAAGTTTGTTGTGAGTTGGTTCAGCATCCGACCACGCGCCTCCAAGCCCTCCATCCCTTGACACAATCCACCGTAGCCATTCCGTCACACACTACCTTCAACCGCCCAACTCGTGCAAACCCTGAACACAGGTCATCGCTCCCAATGTGCAACACCAATGCCCGTTCCGCCATTGCCATGCGTGATTCTCGATCTTTGTAGTTGTTCCGATCCGGCATGAAGAGGTTTCAATCTGCCATTCCGGCACCTCCTTGGCCCAAACCCTGCTCTCCCCAGGTTCCGAGAACCAATATCCGCAAGTCGCCTGAAATCTCTGAAACCGCCGGGCATGACCTCCCAACCACATCCATGCTGAGCCCCCCGCCCACACCACATCGCGTTTTGGCGGTTGGGGGGGGTTCCGCCCAGCAGGTTTGCCCGCGGCCAGTTTCACGGGCCATCAGGAGGAATCGCCAATGATTCCATTCAGCAGGGTTGTTGTACGCGGTGCGGTCATCGGCGCCCTCGGTGTAGGTGCTGCCGTTGTGATCGCCGGTCCCGATCGTATCGGCAGTCTTTTCACCCAGGCCCGATCAACCATCAACGACAAGATCGATGCCAACATCACCGATCCCGTGGCGCTCCGCACGCAACTCAAGACGTTGCAGGCGCAGTACCCGAAGCGCATCGGAGAAGTCCGCGGCGACCTCGCGCAGCTTCGCGAGCAAGTCGCGCAACTGAAACGCGATGCCTCAGTCTCCAACCGCGTTATCGAGCTTGCCGATTCCGATCTCGACAAGCTCACCGCCGCGATAACACAGGCCGAGGCTTCAACAGTGCAAACCGCCGCTTTCGACGGCGCGCCCACTGAACCTCAAAATCAAAAGGTCGTGATCGTTTTCAAGGGCGAGAGGATCGATGTTCCCGCCGCGGAGGTCAAGAGCAACCAGGTCAGCGCGACCCGCAACGCGTACGCCTCGCGTGTCGCCGATATTCAGCGCGATCTCGGCTACCTGAGCCAGCAGGAGCGCCAGCTCAGCAGCCTGCTCAGCAAGCTCGAATCGGAACGAACGTCCTTCCAGACACAAATGTTCGATCTTGACCGGCAGATCGACGCGATTGGCCGCAACGATCGCATGATCAGCATCCTGAAGGATCGCCAGGAAGGTCTCGAAGAGCAGTCACGGTACCGAGCCGCGAGTCTTGACCAGATCACAAGCAAGCTCGCCGATACACGGGCACGTCAGGAAGCGACCCTCGACTCGCTCGCCAAGTCCGCCGAGCACTTCTCATATGAGGATGTCGCCAAGAGCCAGCTCGACCGTGAATCCGCCGCCGATGCGGCACGCAATGCAAGGGGACAGCCAAACTCGCCTACCGTCGAGCCAACGGTCATCGAGATCAATCCCGACAAGTTGCCACCCGTGAAGAAGTCCGGGCCGATGGCCTCGATGGCCGCGCCCGCACGCTGAACAACATCGGCTGACCGGTCCAACCACACTCTGCACCGCCCTGATTTTGTCAGGGCGGTGTTTCGTTTTTTGCGATCTGCTCGCCTGTTGTCAGGGTCTTCGGGCCCGACTGCTCGACAATCCTTCATCCCTCATCTACCGTAAAGAGCATCTTCTCATCCGCACAACTTGGCTGAGGTTGTCAACATGCCCGGCTCTCCCATTCGCATCGGAATCAATGGCTTCGGTCGCATTGGTCGTCTGGTCTACCGCATCGGTCTTGAACACGGTATCGAGGTCGTTGCGCTGAATGACCTGGTTCCCGCCGACAATCTTGCCTACTTGCTCAAGCATGACACCATGCACGGAATGCTGCGCCACCATGGCGAGCCGGTGCAGGTCTCCGCAACCGAGACGAGCTTTACCGTCAACGGTCGCGTGACCAAGACGCTCGCCGAAAGGGACCCGGCCAAGCTGCCGTGGAAAGAGCTGGGCGTGCAGTACGTACTCGAATCCACCGGCCTCTTCACCGACTTTGAAAAGGCCTCGTTGCACATATCCGGTGGTGGTGCCAAGCGCGTCATGATCAGCGCGCCGACCAAGAGCGAGCCCGCGCAGGTGCCGACACTCGTCCACAAGGTCAACTGCGGCACCTATGACCCCGCCAAGCACACCGTCATTTCCAACGCGAGCTGCACAACCAACTGCCTGGCCCCCATCGCCAAGGTCATCAACGATGAGTTTGGCCTCGAAGAGGGGTTGATGACGACGATCCACGCCGTCACCGCCACGCAACCCACGCAGGATGGTCCGAGCAAAAAGGACTGGCGCGGCGGGCGCAACGCCTACATGAACATCATCCCCAGCAGCACCGGCGCGGCGAAGGCCGTTGCCCTGGCCATTCCCGCACTCAAGGGCAAGCTCACCGGCATGTCGTTCCGCGTGCCAACCGCTGATGTCTCGACCGTCGATCTCACCTTCCGCACCGCCAAGCCCACGACCTACGAAGCGATCTGTGCCGCGATGAAGAAGGCCAGCGAGAGCTCAATGAAAGGTGTGCTCGGATATACCGATGAAGAAGTTGTTTCGAGCGACTTTATCGGTGACCGTCGCAGCTCGATCTTCGATGCCAAGGCCGGCATCCAGCTCAACGACCGCTTCTTCAAGGCCGTCAGTTGGTACGACAACGAGGCTGGCTATGCAGCCCGGTGCGTTGACATGTTCAAGCTGATGGCCGAGAAGGATGGCCATAGCTGATCATCTGTTCGTGAATGTCCGGGCATTCATCTTGATCATAAAAAACGCCCATTTCCTCCTGAGGAAAGGGGCGTTTTGTTCTTGAGCGAACTTGTCACAAGCGACACGATCAAGGGCAAGGTGCGAAGTACAGAGCGATGAAGTCGAAGAGGTCTTGCACGCTGATCGTTCCCGAGCTGTTGATATCCGCCCCGACTGTTCCTGCAAAGTAAGCCGCCAGATAGTCAAAGAGATCTTGCACACTCTTCGTGCCCGAAGCATTAAAGTCGCCCGGACACGGAACGACACTCGCCGCGTTGACCCTCACGCTCACCGCGCCGACCACGAACTGCCCACTTGGCGATTCGGTCAACCGGTAACTGAACGAATCGTTGAGCCCACCCGTCGGGACAGATGCCGGTGGGGTGTATCGGATTTGGTTTCGGCCGCTCGGGCCTGTGCCGACTGAGATCGCCAGTGCCCCACCCAACGAACTTGTTGCTGATGGAAGCGAGATCGCAAACGACTGCGCGCACGTTGCCGCATCGTTCGCCAGCACATCGATGAGCACCACCGATGGTGCCTGTGTCGTTGCGCTGTCACTCATCGCAACCGGACCCGCAGCCGCCAGGCATCCGCTGTTGGATAAGATGTAGTTGTTGATGGTCGTGATGGATGCCGGGCTGAAGGCCACCTGCCCCGAACCCGATACGCTTGGGGCCATGATGAACCCGCTCGCAGCATCGTGCGATGACCCGAAGTTGTGCCCGATCTCATGCGCGGTGAGCGTGGTGCGCTGCGCAAGGTTGCTGCTGAAGAGTGTCTGCGAGAGCCCGGTGTTGCTCGAACTCCGGCACACCACCCCCACCCAGGCAATGCCGATGGTGCTCGAGGTGAGATCGCGCCCGGTCATCAGGTGAACCAGATCTCGTGTTGGTGCGGACACCCCGCTCCACACCGTCCCGATGCTTGAGAGCAGCGTGCCCGGGTCAACCGATGTCAACGCGAAGCTGTTGTACGGATCTGTTGCTGCCGTGGTCCGCACAACAATCTGCCGAATACCGAACGTGATGCTCACATCGCGGCGATAGATCAGGTCGCACTGATTGACAATGTTCTCGATATCCGATGTTGCGGTCGTGACCGAGCTTCCACGCCCCTGGTAATACGGGAAATCGGTATCGAAAACCATCTCCACGGTACGGGTGCAGGTTCCACCCGGGCCGCGATTCGAGACGTTGGTGCCGCAATCAGGACACGCCAGCGCATCGGTCGCGCACCGCCAGCTTGTCCCGCGAATATCGGAATCCAAGTAGATCACATGGTCTTCGTGGCTCGCACCCGGAACCACATCCGTGAGCGGTTGAATAAAGACGGCTTCGCCATCGACAGGCCTGATGGCCGCGCTGAGTTGACCATCGACAATCGACGCGGCAATGGCCGCGCCGGTGGTCTGGTCGAGTCCTCGATACGTTGTCAACGAAGGCGGAATGATCGACAACGGCTCTTGCGCACCACCATGCACAATCACCTCAAAGCCCTGCGCACGAAGACTGTACGGGTCGAGCACAAGTCTCGTCGGTCCCTTGCCAAGATCCACATCAATCGAGACGCGACCATCAACCCGCATGTCCTTCACCACCTTCACCGAGCGGACCACATAGTGACGCAGGCCCAGCCCCCCGCGTATCGAGCGATCCACCTTCTCAGTGATCGGTTCTTCAGTTGCCAGTCTCTGCAAGGCCACAGTCTGAACCGATTCGCCGCGTGCTTCGTGCCGCGGCGTTAAAGAAACGGCCAACAGGGCGGCAAGCCCGAGCGCCGACACCTTAGAAAACATCTGCATGTATAGCCCTCAATCATGGAGTGCAAAGCCCCGCCCTCCTGCTGGCCCATTACTGGGTACAAGTGTGTACGCAGGAGGTTTGGCGGTGTTCTGCGCCAATGACATCGCGGCTATGAATGGCACAGATCTTGATGCGCTTTCACCACAACCGGGGATTGGGCGGGGATTGGGCGGGGATTGGGCGGGGATTGAGTAGCAACGCAATCCGAAATAGGTGCAACTGATTTGGATCAGCCGCGTGTGCGCTCGAACTCCACCATGAACTGTGCGAGCGCGTGCGCTCCCGCCACCGGCATGGCGTTGTAAAGGCTGGCCCTCATGCCGCCGGTTGCGCGATGACCCTTCAGGCAATCGAGCCCGTTCTTTGCGGCTTCGGTGCAGAAGAGTTCGTCGAGTTGCACCGACGGGCAACGGAAGGTGAGGTTCATCAGTGAGCGTGAGTCGGGCCTTGCGTGCCCCTTGAAGAAGGCCGACTTGTCGATCACGTCGTAGATGACCTTCGCCTTGCCGGCGTTGTATTTCTCAAAGTGCTTAAGCCCGCCCTGCCGCTTGATCCACTTGAACATCAACCCCATCGCGTAGATCGGGAAGACGGGCGGCGTGTTGGGGCGAGATTCCTGATCCGCGAAGGTTCGATACTGAAGCATGTACGGAATATCCGTCCGTCCCTTGCGAACCAGATCATCTCGGACAATCACCAGCGTTGCGCCGGCCGGGCCGAGGTTCTTTTGCGCGCTTGCGTAAACCAGGCTGTGCTTGGCGAGGTCGAATGGGCGCGAGTAGATGTCGCTGCACATATCGCAGACCAACGGCACACCGGGCGGTGGTGTCGGTGCCTGATGAAACTGCGTGCCATAGATCGTGTTGTTGCTGGTGTAGTGAACATAGGCTGGCGCGGCCGAATACTTCGTCTGCGCCTCGGTGGGGATGTAGGAGTAGTTGTCGGGCTTGCTCGATGCGGCCTCGTGAACACTGCCCGCAAACTTCGCATCTTCAATCGACCGCGCCGACCAATAGCCGGTGTTCAAGTAGTCGGCCGTTCCTGAGCGATCGGCGGGCAGAACATTGATCGGGACCATGAAGTTCTGCTGCGTCGAGCCGCCTGTGCAGAAGAGAACGTGATAGTCCTTCGGAATACCGCCGATGTCGCGGCAATCCTGCAACGCTTCAGCGAGTATCGCGTCGTAGACGCGCGCGCGGTGGCTGTGCTCAAGAATGCCCACACCCGAGTTGCGGCAGTTCAACACGTCTTCTTGAATCTGCTCAAGCACCTCATCGGGCATGCAGCCCGGCCCGGCCGAGAAGTTGTAGATGCGATCTGCGAGGCCGGGAAGTTGCTGGGAAACTTGTGCGGCAAGTGCGGGGGTCATACGATGAAACTCCGAATGTACACGAGGAAGGAAGGCACGAATGATAGATCACTCGCGCGTCGGTCATCTTCCATCGACCATCGTGTCGATCCGACCAGCCAACCGGCGGGAACCGAGAGGTCAGTTGGCGTTGTTCGTCACCCGGATCTCGCTTCCCTGCGCATCAACGCCGCGCAAACCGGCTCGCGTCCAACGATAGTAGCCCTTTACCCTGACTGGAGCACCCACCTTGGCGGGTGGCTCCCATCCTGAAGGCATGTAATTAAACTCGGTGGCGAGCGTTTGATTCGTTGGAGCTCTAGGGTCAAACCCTTGATTGGCGTTCGCAGTCTTCACATCACGCACCGAGGTATCAAAAAACAAAAGCGGAACCTTCGCATCGGTGTAACTGTTGAAAAGCACTTGCTTGTTGCTCGAGTGTCGATCGTGCGAATCGAACATCGAGACCTTGAGTTCAGGAAAGCTCACATCAGAAAGCTTGCGATCACCGAGCGTCGTGCGGCTCGCGGCGGGTGGTGTGAAGTATGTTGCGTGCGTTGGTCCTTGATGCACCGTCGGAATGACCACAGAACCCTGCACTCGATCATAATCGGGCGACCAGAAGCAACTCACAAACTGGTACGACGAACTGTAAGGCCAACGCTTCATGTCGTTGCCGGTGCCCGCGGGGCGTTCGACGTTCTGGATCAGGCTGAAAAACCCGTCCACGTTCGGCACGATGGACTTCTGCCACTGCGAGCGCAGGCGATCTTCCGGGCAGACCACCATCGGTTCAGGAAGGCGCTGGCCGAGGTAGTCGTTGAGGACAAGGTGGTTGTAGAGCGGGAAGGGAATCCAGAGGGCTGGCGTGGTCATCAACGTGTTGGAGCGGCGACGGATGATGTCCACCGCCTGATCGGCACACGCCTTATTGACATCGACCGCAGGCCCAACCCAATCGGCGTTCTGAACACCCTTCTTCCAGGTGAACGAGGCAAGCCGATCGGTAAAGTCAGTCGCATATCCCTGAATGCCGACGCCGAACTGCTTAAGGTTTGATTGGCAAAGCGACTTGCGCGCCAGTGCGCGGGCAGAGCCCAGGCTTGGCAGCAGGAGCGCAACCAGCAAGGCAATGATCGCGATCACCACGAGAAGTTCGATGAGGGTGAAGGCCCGGGCGGTTGCGGATCTGTTGATGCCCCGCTGATGCTGATCCATGTTCGGACCTCCAGTTTGCATGGCGAGAACGCGCCGGCTCGCTCGTTGCGGCGAAGCCGCAACGATATCAATCACCATTCAACCCAATCATCTGCACCACCCGCAAAGAACTCGCGGGGAAGTCGGCAAGAGATTGCCGATACACAAAATCATACCACAACATGAGACTGCGTGTCCAGATTTACTTGGCGTCGTACCCACCAATATCAATTCCACTCAGACCGCCGCGGGTCCACTGGTAGTAACCGCCCACAAGATCAACACCTGACGGGCTGCGTGCGGGTGGATCGACAAACGATGGCCGATACTGAACAAGATAAGGAGCGGGCTTCTGGGGCGGCGCGGGAAGTGGCGAAAGCGCGTTCGGATTTCCACCGGGATTGCAATCGCCCGTCTTGATGTCTCGCACCGACTGGTCGAAGAAGAGAAGTGGCTGAACCACATCCCTGTATGCGTAAAAAGATTGCTTCTTTCGATCGTGCCTGGCTGCGGAATCAAAGTTGCTGACCTTCTGGCTGGGGAAGGCCACTTCACTCAGCTTGCGACGGCCCAGCTTCGGATCGTTTGGCGGACCAGCGAGGCTCAAAGAGTTTGCATCACCGGGGAAAGGATACAGCGTGGTCGCGCCAGCCCGAGAAACATCCGGCGAATATGCGGCGGGCACGAGTGAATAAGAACTTGAGAAAGGAACACGAAGCCGCGTATCCGCGCCCCATGTGGGGTCAACAGGAGAGGGATTCCGAGGGTTGGCCTGCCAAGCATTTCGCTCAGCATCCTCGGGACATACCACCATCCTTTCAGGCAATCGTTGTGCAAGATAATCGTGGAGAACCAAGTGGCTGTAACGAACATGCACAGCCCAGTTCGTCGGAATAGGAAAACTCGGGTACTCTGCGCGACGACGAATGATGTCTACAGCTTGATTGATGGCCGCGACGCTGTCTGTCGCTGCGTTGTTGAGATCGCCAAAATCACTCAACGACGTATTCTTTTGCCAGGTGAATGATGCGATTCGGTCTTGAAAGTCGGCCGCGTATGTGCTGTACGCCAGACCGATCTGCTTGTAGTTGGATTGGCAGAGCGCTTTGCGACCAGCCTTGCGTGCTTCACCCAGCGCGGGCAGCAAGATCGCCACCAATAGCGCGATGATCGCGATGACGACGAGCAGCTCGATCAGTGTAAATGCACGACGACTCATTAACCGGAGAGGGATCATGCGTGTTTCCTCCAACTAGGCGAATCAGAGAACCTGACCCGCGGCCCTAAGACCCCAAACCATGTGCCCAGCCAAGACGGAACGGGCACTTCCCACAGAGAGCATAACTGATACCGGCCACTTCGTCCAATCTTCTCGGACATTGAGGCCGCAACTGCGGAAACTTGTTCATCATTCGCGGCCCTTCTATTTTATACGACGCTCGGCCCGGCTTGGGTCCTTGCGGGGTTGACTTTTCGTTTGTGTTTTGATAGTGTATCACAAACTTCCCCGAGACCACAAATAATCGGCATTTTTCTCGATTTGATGCGATACACCCATGAATCAGACCTCACGCTGGATGGCCCTGATCGCTCTGGTTGGTGCATTGGCCTGCACAATGGCGAAACCGGCAGCGACAGAATCGGCCATTCTTGCTGTTTCACTTCGACCAGCCCTTGAGCCGCCGACCGCGCTGGTTGGTGACCGCCGCATCGAGTGGAGCGATCTGCACGCCCAACTTGCCGAGGCCGCGGGGTCGCAGGTTCTTGAAGATCTGGTTCTGGGTGAGCGACTCAAGGCCGAATGCACGCGTCGTGCGGTGGTGATTGGGGCCAACGGGCCGGGTGATGAGCAGGCGTTGTTGATGAAGACACTCGCTGCGGCGGCGCGGCGGCCTGAGGGTGAGGGGTTTAGCCTTCTGGAACAGGTGCGTGCCAACCGAGGGCTTGGCCCGGCGCGCTTTGCGGGATTGCTTGAACGGAACGCGATGTTGCGGGCCTTGGTCCGTGCGGATGGGCCAGCGGAGATCACCGCTGATGATCTGCGGCTTGCGCACGAGCTCAAGCATGGTTCGCGGGTTCGGGTGCGGCTGATCCTGGTTGCGGGCGAGACGCAGGCGGCGGAGGCCGTGCGTCGGCTGAAGGATGAGTCATTTTCAGATGTTGCCGGCAAGCTCTCGATCGACCCATCATCAACCCGTGGCGGAATGATCGACCCGTTCAGCCCTGAAGACCCGACGTTTCCGGCCGCGATTCGGCGAGTGGTGCGAGAACTGGAAGTGGCCACGACCAGTTCGCCGGTGGCGGTCTCGTGGGGAGATCGACAGGGGTACGCGATCATCAAACTTGAGGAACGAATCGCCGCGTCGGTCGATGCGCCCAAGCTCGAAGCGATCGAGGATGAACTGAAAGCCGAGATCTCGCTGGTTCGCGAACGGGCGGCCATGGATCGCCTGGCGCGTCGGTTGATTGCCGAGTCAACGGTGACGGTGTTCGATAAATCGCTCGGATGGAGTTGGGAGCGTCGCGGCGGTCAGACCGGACGTTAACGCGGGGCGATGGTGGAGCGGGTTCGCTACTATCCTCCGGGCTGAAAGATGCCTGAAAGAGATTGGCTGGCGGGTTGCCGCCCTGACTGCTTCTGCAACGAAGGGAGTTCACTTGCTTCGCACGGCTTTGCACCAGTTCCACGTCGATCATGGCGGAAAGATGGTTGACTTTGCAGGGTGGGATATGCCCATCATGTACGCGCCGGGAATCATCAAAGAGCATGAGCAGGTGCGGCGCAGTGGCGGTCTGTTTGATGTCTCGCACATGGGTCGCGTGAAGATGACGGGTCGGCACGCGCGGCGGTTGCTGGAGCGCGTGTGTACGCGGCGCATCAGCGATATGCAGGCCGGACAGTGCCGCTATTCGCTGGTCTGCAATGTTGAGGGTGGGGTTCACGATGACGTGATCGTGTATCGCATGGATGATGATGATTTTCTTGTGGTCGTGAACGCGAGTAATCGCGAGAAGATGCTCAGGCATTTCGAGGCAGTTCGGAGCAGCAACGACCTTACGGTCAAGATTGATGATCAGACGCTCTCTAGCTCGATGGTGGCTCTTCAGGGACCGAAGGTGATGGACCTGGTCTCGAAGGTCTCATCAGAAGTTCCGAACCTCAAGCGGTACCGCTTTGCGGTAAAGAACCTGTTGATCACCAAGCTGATCGTCAGCCGCACCGGATACACCGGAGAGGATGGGGTGGAGGTCATACTCCCTTCAACGTTTGTCGGCATGGCGATGAAGATGCTGCTCAAGGATGCAGGGGTCGAAGCCGAAGACGGCTTGATCAAACCGACCGGACTCGGCGCGCGCGACACACTGCGTATGGAAGCGGGCATGCCGCTGTATGGGCACGAGCTTGGCGAGGAGATCAACGCCCTCTCGTGCGGGGTGGATTTCGCAATCGCTCTTGACAAGGACAGCCTGGAACGGGGCGAGCCGTTTGTGGGCATGGAAGCACTCAAGAAAGTTCGCGCCGAGGGCGGCCCGCGCCGTCGGCTGGTGGGCATTGCGATTGAAGGCAAGCGAACCGCGCGACAAGGAATGACGATGCGGGCAGGCGGGAAAGATGTCGGCGTGGTGACGAGTGCGTGCATGAGCCCCACACTTGGCGCACCGATCGCCATGGGCTTTGTTGATCGCGACATTGCGGCAGAGAACACCGCGGTTGAGATCGACACCGGCCGCGAGTCTGTTCTCTCGGGAATGACCCGCAAGCTACCCTTTTACAACCCAACACGCGGGCCGCGAGCGACGTGATTCTGTTCGCACGATCTGCGAGAAGCAACTTCGCGGGCAACGTTTCTCCCACACCCACCACGACGCAAGACCATTGCGAACTACGAGCTGCACGGTGCTGAAGTACTTCGACAACGCGGCGACGAGCTTTCCGAAGCCACCCTCGGTGGCCACAGCGATGTATCGGTTTATGACCGAGAACGGTGCTCCGGGACGTGGCACATACAGCAGCGCACGCGACGCCGGGCGGTTGATCGTTCAATGCCGCGAACGCATCAACCGCCTGATCAATGGTGCCGAACCGAACAACGTCATCTTTACCCACAACACAACCGATGCGCTGAACCTTGCGATCAAAGGGGTGATGGAGGCGGCACGCCTTGCCTCGCGGACGCGCAAGCTGCACATCGTTTCAACATCGATGGAGCACAACTCCGTTCTGCGGCCTGTGAATGCCCTGATACAGCGCGTCGGCGGAGTGGAATGGACGAAGGTCGATGTCAATCCTTCGACTGGACTTGTGGATCCGAGCGATGTTCGTCGGGCGATTCGCCCTGGTGAAACGGCGCTCGTTGCGGTGAATCATGCCAGCAATGTGACTGGCACCATTCAGCCTGTGGGTGAGGTCGGTCGGTTCTGCCGCGAACTGGATGTGCTCTACCTTGTTGATGGAGCGCAATCGCTCGGTCACACGCTTGTTGATGTCGCCACGATGAACATTGATCTGCTGGCCTTTCCAGGTCACAAGGGTCTTCTCGGCCCGACTGGAACAGGCGGGTTGTATCTGCGCCCAGGGATCGAGCGCCGAGTGGCGACTGTTCGAGAAGGTGGAACCGGCAGCGTGAGCGAGCAGGAGGTTCACCCAACGGCCATGCCGGACCGGTATGAGGCAGGCTCGCACAACACGGTTGGGATTGCAGGGCTTTCCGAGGGGGTCGCATGGTTGCTTGAGCGCGGAGTCGAGCGTGTGCGGGCGCACGAAATCGAGTTGATGCGGCCACTGCTTGAGGCGATTGACCGCGATGAACTCGGAGGCTTTGTTTTACTCGGCTCGCGCCACGCGGCGGATCGTGTCGGCGTATTCAGCTTTACTCACGAATCCATTGAGCCGCAGGAGGCCGCGGTATTGCTTGAAAATGGGTTTGGCATCTTGAGTCGCGCGGGCCTGCATTGTGCGCCGCTCGCCCATCGGGCGTTTGGAACCGCTCCACCGCTCGGGAAGGGGGCGGTGCGGTTGAGCTTCGGGCCGTTTACGACGCTCGAAGATGTGCGGTGTGCGGTCGCCGCGCTCGCCGAGATCGGCGATTCGCAACGAGGACACCCAACCACACAACCTGTTGGGCAGCACGCGGCCAAGCGGTGAGTGATCGGGTGTGGGCTGTGCGCGTTGGTGTGTTGGGCTATGAACTTACCTGAAGATCAGCACGCGCGGCGAGACGAGCAGCACACGCTCGTTGCGTAGCTGCATCAGTGCTGAGATGTTGTCGCGCACGGTTGGCCAGGCCTGTGGACCGACCACCTCACGCAGAAGGCTGATCGCGCCAATCGCGGGCGACATTGCGTTGCCGCCATCAACAGGCGCGGAAGCCATGGACCCGAAGAGACTGCCGAGCAACTGACCGAACCCTGGAGCGGCTGGATAGTCCATGAGATCGAACTCATCGGTCGTAAGGCCGACGCGCTTGGCGAGATCATCAACCGCATCACTCAAGCCGCCAACCTTGTCGATCATCTTGTTGCTGATGGCCACGTTTCCGGTGAAGAGACGGCCCTCGGCGGTCTGGGCAAGTTCGATGCCTGCTCGACCCGCGCTGACACGTCTGGTGAAAAGGTCATAAGTGTCGGTCATACGTTGACGGATGAACAACCGCTCGGCCTCCGACCATGGCTTGGCTGAGCCTAGAACTCCACCCATTGGGCCGCGTGATCGTGAGACGACACGCACCTTGAGTTTCTCATACAAGCCCCCCATCGCGAGCTTGCCCCCCACGACACCGATCGAGCCGACAATGCTCGATGGATTGGCGTAGATCTTCTCTCCAGAGACCGCAATGTAATATCCGCCCGATGCGGCCATGGAACCGATGCTGACCCAGACGGGCTTGGTCTTGCTGAGTCGTGAAAGGCCTTGCCAAATCACTTCGCTGGCGATCGCGGAGCCGCCGGGCGAATCGATTCGCACGATCACACCCTTGATCTTCGGCTCGTCTTCGATCTCCTGAATCGACCTGCGGATGGTGATTGAACCGACCGATGTGCCGCCAAACAAGCCGCCCGACTGCGATTCGCCATCGACGATCGGTCCATCGATGTGAAGAATCGCGAGGGTATCGCGGCTTGGGGTGCGGTCTGTGCCGCGCATGAGCTTGCCGAAGATGGCGAACGGGTTTGTGGTATCAAACGGTGATCGATCGGACTCAACTTCAGTCAGGTTGACCCACTCGATCTCGCCGCCTGTAGAGGACGCGAGGTGCGATTCGAGATCAGGCAGATCCAGGGTTGTATCAATGAGCTTGTGCCGCTTGCCGGTCTCGCCGTCGGCCATGACCGCGCTCTCCATCGCGGCATCAAGCTTGGCATCATCGAGTTTGCGACCGGTCTTGATCTGCGTGCGGATGTTGGCGTAAAGACCATCGAGCAGTTGCGAGATGTTCTGATCCCACTGCGGGCTTGGTCCGTTGCGGGACATCGGTTCGCTCGCGCCCTTGAAATCGCCGACCTGAACAAAGTCGGGCTGAACACCGACCCAGTTGAGCGTATCGGCGAAGTACATTTCCTCGGAGTAAAGCCCCGGCAGCGAGACTCCGCCGCCGGATTGAACGATGACCTCGTCGGCGTGCGAGCCGAGAATCAGTTCGGGGGTTGAGTAGGCATCGGCAAAGAGGTGAACCTTCTTGCCCGCCGCCCGCACGACATCCATCGCCGCGCTCAGCTCTTCGACCTGGGTGGTGGACAACTGTGAATCACGAAGTCGGACGACGACGGCCTCAAGTTCTGCATCTGTCGCAACGTTGCGGAGCGCTTCCACAAGGTCGCGCAGCGTGAGCGTGCCCTCGCGCCCGAAGAGATCCGCAAGGGGTGCGGCCCGATCAGTTGGTGTCTGGTTGATCTCGATCAACCCGACGGTGGTGGTGTCACCCTTGAACAATGCGGCCGATGTGTTGCAGATTGCGGCCGCGCTGAAGATCGTCGCCACACAACTTGTCCGGACAAACTTTCCGATCGACATTGAATGCTCTCCGTGTTGGGAACCACCACTGCATGATGCGCCATCCCGAGTCGTCTTCAAGCGTATGTCTTACCGCGGACCATCGGAACGGGTGCGACCCTTTGCAATACGGTCGTAAGCGATGTTTGCATGATCAGGCGAACCCGAGTTCATCAAGATCCTCCTCGCCGAGCCCAAAGTGGTGACCTATTTCGTGCAGCAGGGTGATGCGTACTTCCTCATAGATCTCCTGCTCGGCCTGAGTATCATCCCACCCACCTTCTAGTTCTGCGACCGCCAGATCAGCAACACCTCGGCGGAAGATGTGAATCTGCTCCGGCCCCCCCATCCCGCCCATTTGAGCCGACCACTCGCCCCAACCGCCTGGATCTTCAACGCTTCGATCCGTGATGGCCACGCCGGAGTGCAGACCGCAGAGGTCGAGGCCATCTTCATCTGGCAGCAGCGTTCCGTCGTTTCTCAACAGTGCGATCAGTTCGGGGGTTGGCTCATCAAGCACAATGACCGGAACCTGATCGAGCAAGGCACGAACATTCGGTGGGAGCGCACCAATGGCGTCTTCAAGAATCTCGTCGAATCGGTCTCGTTGCGCCGACGTCAGTTCAGGGATCGGATCTTTGTGAGCCATGGCGGGTGAGGATATGGCTGATCACTCGGTACAACACCGCACGCTTCAACCCAAACCACGCTGAACGACTTGACGGATGGTTCGCTTGGGGCTGAGGATCGCTTGCGCGATTCGCACCGCATCAACCACCGCGCCAAACAGGCCCATGGTCAGGAGTGCTGCACCCGTGACCATCAGGATCAACCCCAGCACATGCGTGACACCACCGAACATGCTGGGTGAAACAACCGCCCATCGACCTATGAGCTGACCTGCCGCCAGCACCAGCGCGGCCATCGCCATGGCGAGCATGGTCTGCCGATCAACGCGACCACTTCGCAACAACAGGCTGCGTGCCACCAGCAATCGCACGATGGGGCGGAGCAGGAGCAGGATCGCCGCGACGATGGTGGATGCGGAGACGGTGAGCCATACATCGCGCGTAGCGGGCGACCATGCGTCCAGAAAGCCCGGAAGAATCCCGACGGCGTTGCGATTAGCAATCGCGACGAGGGCGTAACCCAGCGGCAGATAGAGCATCGTTGCCACGATGGCCATGCGAACATGGAGGCGCGGGATTCTGGCGTGCGGCCGGATCAAACCCGCCGCGCCAAGGCCTGATACCCCGACGCTCAGGAGCATGAGCGGTGACAGCGGGAGATCTACGAGCACGTGTGCGCCTGCACCGATGATGGCATGAACAACATATGGCCACCAGAAGAGCAAGGCCGCACCGAGGGCGCCGATCGTCCACGCCATGAGCGACGCGGCCAACAATCGCGGGCGCACGATGGGCTGCAAGATGCTGGCCTGTGGATCGACCACCGAGAGAATCGTGGCCCTGATCGCCGCACCGCACTCCGGGCACAGGCCGCGGATCGAGAGCCCTTTGAGGTTGTATTCGCAGAAGACGCACGGAAGATCGCCGCCGAGTTGACGACCGATGATGGCCGAATCGCTGCGCGATGACGATGACACCGGCGTTGCCGGGAAGATCCGTTCACTGCTCGCACCTGATGGTTGTGTCGAAGACTCCGCGTCCATCAGGCACAGCCTACCCGAGAATGCGTTCATATGCGTCGGTCTCGTCGAACAAGGTGGCGAGATTCGGTCAACATTCGGATGCAGCCGGTCGTATTCGAGCCTCGTATAGTCTCGGTCGTTCCGAAATGAGCTTCACAATGGGCATTTTTGCCCGACAGCCTGGCTGACAGACTTCCCCGTCGGCTGGACTGTTCATACTGACCCACGTACCTCTTTATGCACAACCACATCCAGCGGCTCCGCCAGAACATTTCCGGGGTCTTTCTGGGCAATCCGCGTGCGACTGACCAGGTCATTGTTTGCCTGCTGGCCCGCGGACACATTCTCATTGAGGATGTCCCCGGCGTGGGCAAGACCGTGCTGGCGACATCGTTGGCACGCTCGATCGATTGTACGTTCTCAAGAATCCAGCTCACACCTGATCTGCTTCCATCAGATATTCTCGGCGTCACGATCTACAACCGCGACATGCAGGCCAATGGTTCGTCCGGAGGAAGCTCTGGTGGCTTTGAGTTCAAGAAGGGGCCGATATTTGCCAACATCGTGCTCGCGGATGAGATCAACCGAACTCCGCCGCGCACCCAGACCGCGCTGCTTGAAGCCATGAGCGAGGCGACGGTGACGGTTGATGGACGCGTGTTCGTGCTCGATCGTCCTTTCATGCTCGTGGCAACGCAGAACCCGTTCGACTTTGAGGGCACGTATGCGTTGCCCGAGAATCAGCTCGATCGCTTTTTCATGCGGATCAATCTCGGCTATCCGCGCCCCGCCGACGAGGCTCGCGTGCTGGCACTCCGGCCCGCCGAGCACGCCTTGCACGAACTCAAGCCCGTGCTCCGTGCCGCCGATGTGGTGATGCTTCAGGATCTTGTCGATCAGGTTCGGCTTGACGACTCGCTGATCGAATACATCATCGCCCTCGCCGATGCCACACGTCAGCGAGATGATCTGCACGTCGGACTCTCGCCGCGCGGCTCGCTCGCCCTGGCGCAGGCCGCGCGGGCGACGGCGGTGCTCAACGACCGTGACTACGTGATCCCAGAGGACATCCTCAACAACGTCGGCCCGGTCTGCTCGCACCGAATCATTTCGCGTGCGTATTCAGGCAGTTCAACTCACCATCTCCGCAATGGGAGTGTTCCCTCAGATTCGCCGCAGGGCATTCTGCGCTCGATTCTCGATACCTTGAAGAGCCCCGCCTGAGCAGGCTGCACCTCTGCTGCTTGTTCAATCGCGTCAGGCACTCAGACACCGCCGCACCACACAACACGAGAGCCAACCCACCATGCCCCGACTCATCCGCCTCACCGCAACCGGACCCGTCAAGATTGAGCCGGGGCACGATAAACCCATCTTCGTCTGCGCGTGCGGATTATCCAAATCATTTCCGATCTGCGACGGATCGCACAAAGGCTGCAAGGTGACCGAGCCCGACGCGGCCAGGCTCTACGTTTATGACGCATCCCGGACCTTGATCACCGAAGAGCGTTCAGATGATTCTCCACCCGCGTCGGTTCAACCTTGATGCGTGCTCGAAGTGTCTTCGGCAAGCAAGTCGGCAATCAGCTCGATCGGATGCCGCGCGGCACACCCCACACCATCGTGCAGTTGGTGGCGGCACGAAGTGCCCGGGGCAATCACCACGGCATCGCTCGTCGCATTGCGCACAAGCGGAAAGAGCGACAACTCGCCGATCTTCATTGAGAGATCGAACCGATCCTCGCCATAGCCGAACGATCCGGCCATTCCGCAACAGCCCGTGTCGAGTGTTTGCAGTCGATTGCCGACGAGTCGTCTGAGGACCTTCACACTCAGATCCGTTCCCCAGAGCGACTTTTGATGACAGTGCCCATGCAGCATGACTGGCGGCCCGGGAGTTGCCGCGGCGGCCTCAGCGCGACGGAGTGCCGACTGGTCCGGATGCTCACCCCAATACTTCTCAACAAACTCTTCCGGCAGCATCGCCCGCTCAGCGATGAGCTTGCGCTTCTCAAGCGATGAGTGACAGTTCAGGCTGAGCCAGTCATCTTTGATCGCGCTCAGGCATGATGGTTCGCACACGATCAACACCGAGTCGCGTCCGCCCGCAGCGACGTGCGACCACAACTGCTCGACCGCGGAATCGATATGCGCAATCGCCTGATCCAACATGCCGACGGAAATCATGGATCGTCCGCAGCAGATCCTCTTTGCCTTCGCACCGGCACTTCCCGATGGAACAAGTTTGGGGGAATAGCCAAGCGATTTCAGGGCTCGCCCCGCCGCGAGACCGATGTGGCTCTCGTTGTACGTCGTGAAACAATCGGCGAAGATCGCCGGCCCTTGCGCACGGCTGCCCCGGTCTGACCCAAACTCGCGCTCACACTTGTACAGCGACCGGCTGAACTTCGGCAGCGACCGTTGCGGGTGAATCCGCATCACCCGGTTGATGAACGCGCGGGCAACCGAGGTCGTGTTGAACCAGTTGGCCATTTTCGGTGTCATTGCACCGATTCTGTTGAGCACGCGCACGTGCCCCGTTGCGAATGCCGGGATCGGCACGCGCCCGCTTTCCCTGTATCTTTGTGCGGTGTACTCGGCCTTGAGCTTCGCGATGTCCACATTGCTCGGGCACTCGCTCTTGCACGCCTTGCAACTCAGGCACAGATCAAGCGTCTTGATCGTCTCGGCATCGTTCCAGTTCGGCCCGCCTTCATTCGCGCGGGCTACACCACCCATCGCGCCAAACTGACCAGTCACCGCAAGCCGGAGCGCGTTGCCGCGGCCGCGTGTCGAGTGCCGCTCGTCGAGCGTCGCCTGATACGACGGGCACATCACGCCGCCGCGCTTGCGACAGACACCCGCACCGTTGCACTGCTCGACCGCGTGCGCGAACCCGTCAGAGTCTGAATAGTCAAAGTACGTCGATACCGGTGCGCTCTTGACCTTGCTCTCCACAGACTGGCCGACTTCGGCCGCATCCACGCGCAGATTCTCTGTGATGTTCCCGATCGGTCCGGGCATCACAATGTTGCCCGGGTTCAAGAGTCCCTGCGGATCAAACAGCGCCTTGACTTCTCTGAACGCTTGCATCAGATCTGGTCCGAAAAACCGCTCGATCAGCGGCCCGCGCACTCGACCATCTCCGTGTTCGCCAGACATGATTCCGCCGCAACTCCGGGCCAGATCCGCGACTTCAACCGCGATGGCGAGCATCCGCTCACGATCGGCCGGATCGTGCAGATCGATCATCGGTCTCACATGCAGTACCCCGACGCTCGCGTGCGCCCAGTACGCGGCCCGCGTGCCGTGCTTCGCAACGATCTTCTTAAACTCGCGCACAAACTCGCCGAGTCGTTCGACCGGCACCGCGTTATCTTCGACAAACGTGATCGGCTTTCTTGCGCCCGGCAACCCGTGCAAGAGCGGCTCGCCCGCTCTGCGAAGTGCCCACGCCTTCATCATTGCGCCGGTATCGGTATACGCGGCCACACCGTTCGGCAAGACACCACTTGTTAACGAGATCAGCCCGCGTATTGCGGCAAAGCCCGCTTCCACATCTTCTGCACCCCCAGCAAATCCAAAGAACTCAACATAGAGCGCCGCCTTCGGCTCGCCCCGCGCCGCATCGGCACCGGGGAGCAGTTCGACATACTTACGAACCTCTGAGTTCCCTCGTGCGGCATCCAGCACCACATCATCGAGCAGTTCAACCGCGGTCAGCCCGCGCGGCACACCGACATGAAGTATCGGTGCCGTGGCCGCGATGGCATCTTCAAGCGTTGCAAAGCTGATGACCATCAGTCCTTTGGCGCGCGGCACCGGGTGCAGCTTGAGCACCGCGCCGAGTGTTACCGCCAGTGTTCCCTCACTCCCACACAATAACTTGGCGAGGTCAACCGTCTCGCCCGTCGCGCCCGCATCGGCTTGGTCAAGAATCATGTCAAGCCCATAGCCCGCGTTGCGTCTGATGGTCTTCGGGAACCGCTCGCGAATCTGCGCGGCATGTTCACGAACGACTCGCAGCACACCCTCACCAAGTCGCTTGGCGACTTCACTGGTGCGCCCCGCATTCGGCCCGAGCCATACCCGCTCGCCCGACCCAAGACACACTTCAAGTCGCTCAATGTTCTCGCTCGTGCGACCATACCTGATCGACCGCGCACCGGCCGCGTTGTTGCCAATGCACCCGCCTATCGCCGCCTGCCGCGTTGTCGCCGGATCGGGCGCGAAGAAGAGCCCCGCACCGCGCTTCGACAACTGGTCGTTCAGCTCGTCAACACCGATCCCCGGCTCAACCTCGCACGTTCGCGCTTCGACATTCACGCTGCGTATCGCGCGACACCGGGGAGTCAAATCGATCACCACCGCGTGGTTCGTACACTGGCCGGCAAGACTTGTCCCGCCGCCGCGCGGCAACATCGCCACGCCGCGTGCGGCCCCCCACTTCACCACTCGCTCAGCCGCATCAATACTGCCCGGCACCACCACACCGATTGGTTCGACCTGATAGAGCGAGGCATCGGTCGAGTACAACAGCCGGTCGTGCTGTCCGAATCGCACCTCGCTACTTTCGGCCGACCCATCAGCTCCGCACACCTGCACGAGTTCCGCGGCCAGCACCGCGCGTTCAGCATCGCCGATCGGCCCGCGAGAGCCTGAAGATCCCTCCGCTCTGCTGCTCGGTTTGCGAATATTGTTGAGCACCGTGAGTTGAGCCATAAGTCTCCGCTACCTCTGAGGCCGACACTATTCGTTCGTCTCCCGTACTGTCTGATTCCGAGAACTCTCGGCAAACCATGGTAGGGTCACGTTTGTACTCGTTTCCCGGAGACAATTGGATTCGACCGGCCATCACTTCTTGTTCGAGAGTCCGCTTTTGCCCGTTTATTGCGGCCGCATTTGCCAAGCCGATCAACAGTAGACTGATCGGATACTTTGCCAACCTGATGCCGCGTGGCGAATCACCCACCCGAGCATCTCAACGGAGACTCCACATGCCCAGCCTCACGATGCGCCAATCGCCACGCTCAACACTGCTCGCCCTCCGATTCGTAGCCGGGCTTGCCCTGCCGCTCTCGCTCATGCTCGTGGCGACGGTCCCGACGATCGCCTCCGCGCAAGTCTCGGCAGCGGCCGCTTTGGCCGCCAAGCCCGATACCAACGAAGATCAGGTTCCGGTTCGCAAGATCACACTCTATCGATCGGGTGTCGGCTACTTCGAGCGCAGCGGTAACGTCAGCGACAACGCGCAGATTCAGTTGCGCTTCAAGACCGGGCAGATTAACGACATCCTCAAAACCATGATCATGCTCGACCTTGATGGCGGCCGGATCGATTCGGTCTCATACGGTTCAAAGGAGCCGCTCTCCAAACGCCTCGCCTCATTCGGCATCAACATCGCCGACAACCCGACCTCCGCCGACATTCTCCAGCGACTTCGCGGCACATCCGTCAAGCTCATAACCAACGACGGCGAGCCCTCGGGCATCATCATGAATGTTGAGAAACGGTCCACCGTCTTTCAGCCACCCACCGGTGCCGGTGGCGGCCAGAGCGCGGCCGTATTTGAGCTGCCCTGGATCAACCTGCTGACCGACAAAGGCGTTCGCTCCTTCGATCTTACGAAGGTCAGCGGCTTCGAGATTCTCGACAAAGAGCTTGCCAGCGAGTTGGATAAAGCGCTCTCTACGCTCGCCGAGTATCGCGCCGACACCACGAAAACCGTCGATCTGCGCTTCGCCGGGACCGGCAGTCGGCGCGTGGTTGTGGGCTATGTTCACGAGACACCCGTGTGGAAGACGAGCTACCGACTTGTGCTCCCCGATGCTGATCCACCGAAGTCGGAAGCAACAGGTGGCAAGGGCAAGGGCGAGCTTGTCATCCAGGGTTGGGCGATTGTTGAAAACACGACCGATCAGGATTGGAACGGTGTTCGACTCTCACTGGTCTCCGGACGACCAGTCTCGTTTCAGATGGACCTCTACGAACCGTTGTTCACCTTCCGACCGACCGTGCCGGTCCCAACCATTCCGGGCGTGATGCCCAGGGCGTATGCGGAAGGCATGGACCTTTACTTCGGAGATGCGCTTGATAAGCAGGCGACGGCCGTCATGGAACGCGCAGAGCTGAATGATCCAGCAAAGGCAGATCGGCGACAAATGTTTAGGTCCAAAGCAGCGCCCGAATCTCCTGCTCCGAGCAGAATGGCGGGTGCGAGCGGTGGGCAGAGCCCGTTCTCTGACGCCGCAATGTCTGAACCCGACCTCGACGGCGAGGCACTCGTCAACTACGGCGCACAAAGCCAGGCCACCGCCACCGAAGTGGGTGAAGTCTTTCAATACCAGGTCGAAGCCCCCGTCACCGTCGAGCGTCAGCGCTCGGCCATGATCCCCATCCTCGCCTCAAACATCACCGGCCGGCGCGTCAGCATCTATAGCCTCGGCGACCCCACCGGCCACCCCATGCGCGGCGTCGAAGTTGTCAACGAGACCAATCTTCAACTCCTGCCCGGCCCCATCGCCGTCTTCGATGGTGCCGCGTATGCGGGCGATGCGCAGATCAATCACATCGCCAAGGGCGACAAGCGTCTGCTCTCCTACTCGCTTGATCTTGATGTCAATGTGCTCACCAAGCCGCAGAGCGATTCGACCGTGCGCAAGCTCAAGATTGTCGATGGCGCGATGATTCAAACAGTCTCAACCACCAACAGCATGTCCTACGCGTTTGACAACAAAGACTCCAAGCGCGCCCGCACCATCATCGTCGAGCACCCCCGCATCGAAGGCTGGACACTCAAGGAACCTGCCAAGTCTCTTGAAGAGACCAAGGGCCAGTATCGCTTCGAGGTTGAGATCGAGCCCGCCAAGACCAAGACCTTCAGCGTCGTGCAGGAGCGAACCGAGAGCCAGGCGATCGCCGTCACATCCTTTGACATGGAAACACTCCTCCGCTTCCACAAAGATGGCAAGCTCTCCAACGCCGTGCTCAAAGCTGTTCAAGATGTCGCGACCAAGCAGAGCGGCATCAACACCGCCGAGCGCGAGATCGCCGAGCTTGATCGTCAGAAGTCCGAGATCGATGCTGAGCAGTCACGCATCCGCGAAAACATGGGAAAGATCGACCGTGCCAGCCAGCTCTACACCCGCTACATGACCAAGCTGGGCGATCAGGAGAACTCGCTCGAAGACCTGCGCGAACGCCGCAAGACCGCGCAGACCAGGCTCGAAGGCCTGCGGGTCGAGCTCAACAACTTCCTGCGAAACCTCAACGCCGAATGAGCACCGCTTCAGATGATCGGATCTTGCCCGCGCGGGTCGTCGTCCCAGGCGACCCGGTTTCGCACACCCATCGGCGTATATGTCGTCATCACCTCGATCGGCGGCGTATAGATGTGGAGCGTGATCAGTTCTCTGCCCGGTGATTGCGTGTTGGCCACCTGATGAACATCATCATCCTCCGCCGCGCAGACATACGCAGTCGGCATCTCGACCACGTTCGTCGGACAGACAAGGCCCGACTCGGTCACGCGGTAGCGGATCTCGGTACCCACACCGTGGATCAGCTTGAACGCGCAGCTGCACCCCGCGTGGTCGTGGATCGGCGTGCAATCGCCGCTCCGCCAGCAGAGCGCAAGCAACTCAAACCACCGTGATCGCCTGATTGTGTTGCGGCGGTATCCGCGCGTCCCAAACTGGCACCACGGCTCGACATCCGCGCGCGTCGTCCGCAGCCCGCTCAGCAGCCGCGACAACTCGGCGAGTTCCGCCCGTGCGGTGAGTCCATCGAGATAGTCCGTGAGTTCGCGCAGCGACTCCGGAATCACCACCTCGTGTGTCCGTGCGCTGTTGGGTGATGTGCCACTGGTCGTCATTGAAGTTCTCCCACGCTCATCACCCGCATCCATGACGCACCCTGAAACCGAACACACAACGTAACCCTGACCCGCACCCCCCCAGCCCCGCGCCCCCCGCGATCTATCACGGCAAGCCCAGTTCCTCTATCCTACCAGTCCGTTGACCCCGACGCCGGGTTCGGTTGGCAACTTTGCCCTGCTCTCCAGATCCCGATATGACCGATCCTCGCCGCCATTCACTCCCCGCGCTCACACCGATTGCCAGCGAAACCGCCACGCCGATGTCGATCGATGACCTTAACCGCTCCGCGCCGAATGCGGGACATTCCTTCAAATCCCTCCTCCTCGTTCTCGCCATCTTGGCGGCATCATCGCCTTGGATCAGCCCACCGATCGCCCTCACGATGGGTATCGCGATCGCTCTTGCTGGATGGGCCGCCTTTCCAACCCAGACCCGCAAGTGGTCCAGGCTTCTCATCCAGGCTGGCGTAGTGCTCCTCGGGTTTCGGATGGATCTGCACCAGATCGTTGCGGCTGGCACGGTCGGTGTCGGCTTTGCGGTCGGAACGATCCTTTTGACCTTCGCCGCCGGCGCGCTGCTGGCGCATCTGCTCGGCATTGATCGCAAAGTCGCTACGCTCATCTCAAGCGGAACGGCAGTTTGCGGCGGCTCCGCCATCGCCGCCACAGGCTCGGTCATCTTTGCAAGCGAAGCACAGATGGCCGTCGCCATGGGCTGCGTATTCATTCTCAACTCGATCGGCCTCTACATATTTCCAACGCTCGGTCACGCGCTGCAACTTTCCGGCGAGCAGTTCGGCACCTGGGCCGCCATCGCGATACACGACATCTCCTCGGTTGTCGGTTCGGCGGCGGTCTTTGATCAGCTCGAAGACACGAACGGTGTTGCGCTCGAAACCGCAACCGCTGTAAAGCTGACGCGCACACTCTGGATCGTCCCCGTCGCGCTCCTCTGCGGGTGGTGGCATCAACGCGCTGATGCGCGAATCGTCGGCGAATCCAAGACCCGCAAAGCACCACCGATGCCATGGTTCATCGGTCTGTTTCTGCTCGCCGCCACCGCTCGTTCGGTCGTACCCGCCGTCATCGAACTTGCCCCGCACATCGAGTTGGTGGCGAAGAAGCTGCTGACGATCGCGCTCCTCTTCATCGGGCTGGGCATGTCAACGCAGGCCATCGCGGCTGTTGGTTGGCGCGCCATGGTGCTGGCGATCGCGCTCTGGTTCACCATCAGCACGGTCGCGCTCGTGGTGGTCGTCCGCACCATCCCCTGATCAATCGACCATTTGAACGCGCCACTGCGACTTCATTTGGGGAACTTAAATGCCGATACCACTCGTTCGTCTGTGCTAGATGAGCTCGATGCGTCATGGCTTCTTCCAGAGATCATCTTCAGGATATTGTCCTCAAAGCACTTGCGCTCCCACTACAAGCGCAGGACGACTTCCTTGTCGCCCGCCTGAAAGACGAGCCGAACGTGCTGGTCGCTGCACGCGCATTGCTTACATCGCAGAGCACACAGACGCTCGTCGGCACACCTGCACCGCGACAGTCCACTCCACCCAAACCAGACTCGCGCGGCACGCCCATGCAGCTTGGCTCATACCGCATACTCGACACACTCGGCGAAGGTGGGATGGGCGTTGTCTATCTTGCCGAGCAGGACCGACCGCGCCGCACAGTTGCGCTGAAGGTCATCAGACCTGGGCTGCTCGCACCGCGTGTCCTCCGTCGCTTCGAGGTCGAGACACAAACCCTCGCGCGGCTGCAACACCCCAACATCGCGCAGGTCTTCGACGCCGGCTCGCTCAACGATGATCGATCCGGCATATTCCAACCGTACTTCGCCATGGAGCACGTCCTTGGTCTATCGCTCAATGACTATGCATCAGCGAACAAGTCGGGATTGGACGCAAGAATCAAGCTGTTCCTGAGAGTCTGTGATGCCGTGCAGCACGCGCACCTTCGCGGTGTGATTCATTGAGATCTCAAATCATCGAACATTCTGGTCACAACCGAGGGTGAACCGAAGATTCTTGACTTCGGCGTGGCCAAGCTCTCCGATGCCGAGGGAAACAGCGCTGTGACGCTCCGCACCGATGCCGGCCAGATCGTGGGCACAGTTCCTTACATGAGCCCCGAGCAGATCGCTGGTCAACCTGATGATGTGGACTCGCGCTCCGATGTTTACACCCTTGGTGTCGTGCTTTTCGAGTTGCTCACGGGTCGGCTGCCTCACGCCGTCGTCGGTCGAACCCTCGTCGAAGCCTCGATCATCATCGCGCAACAGAATGCCCCGCGACTCGGCAGTGTGAACACGGAGTTCCGCGGTGATCTCGAGGTCATTGTCGAGAAGGCCATGGTCAAAGAGCGCGAGGGAAGATACCAATCGCCCGCCGACTTCGCGGCTGATCTTCGCCGATTCCTCAACAACGAACCGATCCTCGCGCGTCCCTCCAGCACGATTTACCATCTTCGCAAGTTTGCCCGGCGCAATCGCCCCGTCGTTGCGGCCGCAGCGGTTGCCGCGGTCATGCTGGTTGCCGGTATCATGGGCGTGTCATGGCAGGCTATCGAAGCGACCCGTGGCCGCAACCTTGCCGACCGCATGCGTCTTGCTGCCGACGAGGCCAAGGCCAAGGCCGTTCAAGAGGCCGAGATTGCCAAGCAGATCAACGCTCTGCTGAACGATTCGCTCCAGGCCGCGGACCCTGATGTCTCGCTCGGATGCGAGATGTCGGTCGTTGAGGCTCTCGACCGAACCGCCGCCAACCTCGACTCAACCGTGCATGATGCGCGAGTGCTGGCCGCAGTACGCTCAACGCTCTCGGCGACATATCAGAATCTTGGCAAGCTTGGGCCTGCCGAGGTGCAGGCGAGCAAGGCTCTCGAACTTTGCCGTTCGCTCTTCGGCGATAGGCACCCTGAAACGATTGCCGCCATGCGTCAACTTGCGAATGTGTACGCGGACATGGGCCGCTTTAGTGAGACCGATCCACTCGCGCGGGCGGCCCCGACACTCACAAAGGACCTCTACGGTGATCGCTCCGGCGGAATCGTCGGCCCGCTGCTCGATCTCTTCCGCACGCTCCACGAATCCGGGCGACATGCAAAATCCACAGAAGTCCTCGAACAGGCGCACACACTTGGGCGCGAGATGCTCGGTGAACGCCACATCCAAACCATGTTCGCCATGCACAACATGGCCTCCGCACTTAAGGATGAGGGCCGCTTCGACGAGTCAATACGTTTGTTCAGACAAGTCATTGAACTGCGACGTGAAGTGCTCGGCCATTCTTACACGCAGACCCTGAGTTCTATGAACAACCTCGCCGCGACGCTTCAGCGCGCCGGTCGGAATCAGGATGCCCTTGATCTGTTGACAGAGGTTTACGATCTTCGCAAGAGCATGCTGGGTGAGGACCATGCCGCGACCATCACTTCACTCTCGAACATGTCGGTCTGCCTGGTATCGATGGGAAGATTGGACGAGGCTGAACCGTTGGTTCGCAAAGCACTCGATGGCTACACACGCGTCGCTGGCGAACAGCACACCAAAACGTTGACGACCATGGCCAACCTCGCCTTTGTCGAAGAAGAACGCAAAAAACGATGACGAAGCTGAAAGGCTGTACCGCCGGGTCATCGACTTGCGGCTGCTCGCGGGAAACCCCAACGACCCCGAACTCCTGACCGTGATGAACAACCTCGCCATGCTCCTGCAACGCAGAGGAGACTTCAACCAGGCGGCCGGAGTCTTTGCTGATCGTGTTTCAAAGTGCAAGATTTCGCTCGGCGAAGCCAACTATACATGTGCGATCTTTACGAATAACTATGGCGACTGTCTGGTTGACCTTCGCAGACTCGACGAAGCCAAACCTTTGCTTGAGAGAAGTCTTGCGACGCTGAAGGCGACGTTCGGCGACACGCACGCGCGTGTCGTGAAAGCAGAGCTGCGACTGCGCGGGTTTGAAACCGTGCTTCCGTCGAAATCCACTACGCTCGATTCAACGCGATCGACACCACCGTGGCGTCGTCGGTTGGCGCGGCACCTTCCTCAAACGCTTCCAGCGCCGCGAAGACCGTGATGGCATCATCAGCTTCGTTCGATGATTGCCTGAGCGCGGCTTCGAGTCTCTCGATACCGAACTCAGCACCACTCATGTTCCGCTGCTCGAGGATGCCATCGCTGTAGAGCACAAGCCGTTCGCCCGCGCGGAGCATACATCGTTCGGGGCTGTAGATTCGGAACGGATCAATGCCCAGAGGGATATCGCCGCCGGATTTCAACTGCTTACATTCACCCTGCGCGCCGATCATTCTCGCATGTCCATGTCCGGCGTCGACATACAGCACTTCGCCATCGGGCGCGATCAGCCCGATCCAGATGGAAACGAATCGGCCCCCTTCAAGCCGATCGCATATGAACCTGTTGACCTTCGTCAACGCAAGCGCCGGATCGCCGAGCATCTCAACACCCGAGTGAAGGTGCGCCTGAGTCATGGCCATCACTATGCCCGATCCGAGTCCGCGCCCGGACACATCACCGATCACCACGCCCGTGCGGCCATCTTCCAACGGAATAACATCGTACAGGTCGCCCGCAACCACGAGACCCGGACGCATCTTCGCTGCGAAGCGAATCGAGCCACACACTCCAATATCCGAGGCGACAAGCATCCGCTGCGCCTCGCGGGCCGCGGCCAGTTCCTGCGCCATGACCCGCTGGCGGCGTTCGAGTTCGTCACGCTTGAGGTTAGCGAGCGCCAGGCCACAGGCACGCGCAACCGCCTCGCAGTACGACGTGTTCGCGGGATCGGCGGCCCGCTCGCCGCGACGCGAATCCAGGTACAACACGGCGGTCACCGCTCCGGCCAGATGGATGGGCAGACAGAGGGCCGTCTGAATTCCGATATCCGCAATGCTCCGCTCATCCACATCGGCACGGCGTGAACTAAGCGCCACGGTGTGCCCTTGCATGGCCTCACGAACGAGCGAGCGGCTGAAGATGAATCCATCGATCGAGCCCGGATCACGCCTCAACGAGGCAAGCACTTCGATGCTCTCGCTCTCACCCCCGGAAACACCTCGGAGCAGGGCCGCACGGCGAAAAGATGTGCCCTTTAATGCGGCGTGGACCGCCGCGGCGGCGAGCGATTGCTCATCGCACGCCGAGTTAAACCCCGCGATGCAATCGATGAGCAACTGCAACCGCTGCTCGGCACCGGCGAGTTCAGCGGGACGATCGATCCGCTCAATGGCCAGATCGCGCGATGCGGTATCGTCAAGCGTGGGAACAGGCGAAGGGTGTTCGGAAGACAATCTGACGCACAGAATCCAAGGACCGATGGCGATCAGGTCACCGATCCCGATCGCGACCGGCTGGCCGGGCACGATGCGAACCCCGTTGACCATCGTGCCCCCGACGCTGCGAAGATCCATGACGGTGCCCGCACCGTCGGCCCAACTGATCGTCGCGTGCTCGCGCGACACGCTCCCATCCGCCAGGCAGAGATCGCATCCGACTGATCGTCCGATAGAGAGTCGTCCACCATCGTTGAGTTGACGATCGACCGCGGTCGGACCAGCGATGGCCCGCAACGTCATGCTTACAGCGTCTGCCTTCATGCGAGCTCCTCGTGAACTCAGATTATCGGTGCGCGACTTCGCTCGATATCGGGAATCGGTGTGAGTGTCATCAAATGCAAAAAGAAAACCCCTCGGCCATTTTTGGGCCGAGGGGTAATGGAAACACGTCAGGCTTCAGCAGGAACTGAAGTGTAGGTGCTGCTTATGGGCAGCCGGAGAAGAAGATGTCGAGGTAGTCGAAGAGATCCTGAAGGGTGACATTGCCGTCACCATTAACATCCTGCGGACAGGTCGGGGGCACAATGATCGGCACCGGGCTCGGATCGGTCATTCCGGGTTGAAGCGCCTTCGCCGCGATGCGGAAGGCGAAGTCGTTCGCAACACCTGTCCAACGAACCACGCCACGACCCGGAGCAATCTCCTTGCCGGGCATGAAGTTGATCAGGCATGTATCGCATGGATCGCGGTTCCATGCGAAGTAGGCGCGCTGAATCTGGCTGAAGGTGTCCTCGACCGAGATCGAGACCCAGTAGTTGCGGTTGCGCTGGAAGATCAGTCCCATCGGGTATTGCTGATTGGGCACTGGGCAGAACGAGACCTTGTAGACGCGCAACTCGACACCGTCGATGGTCACGGTGTACTCAAGATCAACCACGCTCTCGGCCAACCAGCGGAAGTAGGGTGTGCCCGTGAGGAGATACGCGGGCATATTGCAATCGTTCTCATAGATCTCAAGCCATGAGTTGAAGCCGATGCAGTTGGTGTAGATGTAGCCCTCGATCACGCAGACCTTGTAGTCGTTGCAGGTGTTGATCACGAGCTGATCGGCTGCGCGGGAGTTGCGAGACGGGGAAGTGGACTTCTCGGAACGAGAGCCACCGGCCGTGCGTGCCGGCCCGGGCTTGCCATTGTCGATCAGGATCTTGCACATCTCAGCCTCGACACAGAACGACAGATCGGTGCACTCGATGCAGCATTCGTCGAGAGGGCGCCACGTCTGATCAACGCCGATTTCCATCTTCTTGGGAACAGAGCCGCGGATGACGCGGTTGTTGGCGGTGACCCAGTAGGCCTCATAGCCCTCGGTCAGTTCGCCACGACCTTGCAGCGAGAACCAATAGGTCGCGCCACCTTCGAGCCAGAACTTCTCATCCTGATCCATCAGGTTGAACTCAAAGACGATCTCCTGGAAGCCGTCGGCATCAGGATCGCCAAAGCGGCAGACGTTATCGATGTAGGTGTCATCGAAGACTTTGATGACGCGGCCGGGGCAGCCGTCGCAGTCCTCGTAGAGGGTGAGGGTTGCCTTGTAGGGCAGCGCGGGGTTCTGACGGATTCGCATCGTTCCGGCGAACTTCTTGAGCTTGTGCAGGTTGCCCTCGCAGAGGCTGAAGTCGTCGGCAACTTTGATCTCGGGGAACTCGTAGAGCGCGGGAATGGCGGAGAACGCGCCGTCGATGCGGTCGTAGCGACCATTATCCCATGCGAGGTGGGGGTCTTCGCAGGGCACGCACCAGCAGCATTGCTCGGGCGGGCAGAGGCGAACCTGTGTCGTGGTCTCGGCAGGCGGGCAGGGGCAGGTGGCGGGGTTGTTGGGTGTCACACGGACGCGGTAGAGGTCGGGCGTATCCATACTCGGCGGAGCGACGACCGTGATGCACGAAGAGTTGGTGCCGGTAGGTGAGCAACCGTCGAAAGTCTGACCGTTGAACTGGTAGATCACGCCATTCTTGAACCATGTGAAGCAGTAGATCACTTCGGGGACACCGTCGCAGCCGTCAACCGTTGCACAGAGTTCGGTGCGCTGATCGGGGCAGACACACAGCGGCGGAAGCATGACGATGATCGTGTCAACATTCACACGCACCGTTGCACATGCTTCGCAGACACCGATGGGGTTAAGGTTGGCGTAGGTGATGCAGAGCTGGTAGTCACCGGCATCGCCATCCTGAACATTGGTGATGCACACCTCGCGGGTGTTGGCCGCCGCACCCGGACGGAAGGTAAACCGACCGTTGACACACCGATTCTCCTGCACGCCGGGAGTTGCGGGGTTGTCAAACTCAGGAACGTTGGCGCAGAGGACGACCGCGCCCTTGCGCAGGGTGAAGAGTGCGGGGCAGAGCGGGTTGTGGGTGTAGCTGAACGTGAAGCACTCTTCGCTGTCGCCGCGGCAGGTAGAAACGGGCGGGGGCGGTGAGATGGTTGGCGGTTCGAGGATATCGACGCGGAAGGTTGTGCAGACCTGATCACACTTGTTGGAGTTCAGGTTGGAGCAACTGAGGCAGATCTCGTAGAGCCCGCGATCGTCGATCGTGGCGTTGCGGATCTTGAACTGGCGAGTGCCGCCCGTGCCGGTGAACTGGAAGTGCGAACCAAGGCTGATCGCCACGCCATCCTTGCTGAAGCTGAACGCAGGGGTGCAGCAGGGAGGCGCGGTGAACGTGATGTCCGACATCGAGTCCTGACCAATGCAGATCTTGGTCGGGGTTGTCGATGTGATGGACGGGGGATTCTCAACCGTCAACGTTGTGCAGCACCGTGTGGGTGGGCACTTGGTTGGGCTGATGTTTGAGTAGGTGGCCTCGATGCAGTATTCGCCAGCATCGCTGTCGAGAGCATCGATGATCGAAACGCGGCAGTTGATGCGACGCTGAGCGGTGATCGGATCGCAGGTGAACCGATCAGCCGCGAGGACGACGCCGCCCTTCTTGATCGTGACCGCCGGGATGCAGTCGGCCAGACCAACCGGGCAGAACGAAGCGGCCGGCCCAGTTGGAAGCGGGAAGGTAGCAAACAGGTTGATCGTCTGATCGCCGCCGCGGCATACGCAAGCGGGCGAATCGGCCCCGCAGGTTGGCGCGGGAACGACGCAGAGTCGAGCACATGCTCGGACCGGCGGGCACTTGGCCGCCGTCAGGTTGCTGCAACTCAATGAAGCACAATACTCGCCCGCATCAGCCAATGTCGCGCTTGGGATGACGACGCGGCAAATCTGAGCGTTGGCATTGAGGGGCGTGCAGGTGACCTGCGAGGCGGGAAGATTCACACCATTCTTGGTGATGGTCACGATCGGTGTACATGCGCCGGTCGGGCAGAAGGCAGGGTTTCCGGGCGGGTAGTTGGCCGTGAACTCAAGAGTCTGCTGGCCGCCAACGCAGACCTTCTGATCGCTGGTCGAGATGCTCGGCTGAACGACGCAGAGCTTCGCACAGTATCGAGCGGTTATGCACTTGCCATCAGCAAGATTGCTGCACGAGGCTTCGATGCAGTACTCGGCCTGATCAGCCAGGGCCGCGGGGTTGAAGCGGATGCGGCAGTTGATGCGGCGAGCCGCGGTGATCGGATCACAGGTGTAGCGGCTTGAGGGAAGGGCCACGCCATCCTTCTTGAGCACCACGGTTGGTGTGCAAGAAGCGTTGGTGCAGAACTGGCAGGTGCCGACGGGGAAGTTGGCGAAGAAGTTGATCGTCTGATCGCCATTGAGGCAGACGGTCGCATCAGGATCACCACCCGCGGTGGGTGGGGCGAGCACGCACAGGCGTGTACACGCACGGGTCAGGCCGCACTTGCCGGTGGCAAGATTGCCACAGGTCGCTTCGATGCAGTACTCGGCACAATCCGCCAGTGTGGCCGTATTGATGACGAGGCGGCAGTTGATGGTGCGGCCAACGGTGATCGGGTCGCAGGTGTAGGAAGCGGCCGGAATGATCGCGGCACCCTTCTTGAGAACGATCGAAGGTGTGCACGAAGCACCGGTGCAGAACTGGCACGAGCCAACCGGGAAGGTTGCTGAGAAGTTGAGCGTCTGGCGGCCACCCTCGCAGACCGACTTATCCGGATCAGCCGAGGCGGTGATCGGAGGCAGGACACAGAGCGTGGTACACGCACGGGCGATGCCGCACTTGCCCTGGGTCGAGAGGTTGCTGCACGTTGCTTCGATGCAGTATTCAGCACAATCGGCATTGGTCGCCGAGGCGACGCGGACGCGGCAGTTGATGACGCGGGCCGCGGTGATGGGGTCACAGGTGAATGAGGCCGCGGGCAGGACAACGCCAGCCCTCCGGATCACCACTGAAGGTGTGCAGGAAGAGGCTGTGCAGAACGCACACGCACCGACCGGGAACGTGGCCGAGAAGTTGAGCGTCTGAGCACCGCCGGTGCAGACCGACTGCGGCGGATCGGCCGTCACAATGGGCAGGGGAAGGACACAGAGGTTGGCACACGCACGGGCCAGCCCGCACTTGCCATCCGCAAGGTTGCTGCAACGGGCCTCGATGCAGTAGGTCCCGCAGTCGGCGGCCAGCGCCGAGGCAAACACGACTCGGCAGTTGATCTGACGGCTCGCGTTGATCGGATCACAGACATAGGCCGCGGGCGGAAGTGCGACACCGTTCTTGGTGACGATCGCCGAACCGATGCACGGCGCACCGGGGCAGAAGACCAGGCAGAGCGAGTTGGGGAACGTGGCGGTGAAGGTCAGCGTCTGGGCGCCACCTTCGCAGACCTTATCGCCGCCCGAGGAGGCTGTGGGCGGAGGTGTGACGCACAGATCGGCCGCAGCCGATGCGGGCGTGCACTTGCCGGCGGCGAGATTGCCGCAGTTGACGGTCAGGTTGTAGCGGGCGCAATCTGAGTCCTGAGCATTGGTGAAACAGAGACGCCAACGCTGAGTTGCGCGGCCATTGGCAATGACCGGTGCATCGCTCTGGATGCGCGGATCGTTTGAAGCGATGGGAACGGCCGCGCCGCCGATCGCTGTTGACTTGGTGAAGGCGAACGTAGGAATGCAGGCGATCGGACCAACGCTTGTGTACCCGCACTGTGTGATGGGCGTGGTCGGAAGGACGGCCCACGTCACATCCCACTCAAGGCATTGGTTGCTTGTGCGG
>Ga0209490_10000209_pt1 | contig 63701 bp, 51 predicted proteins | sample MAT06_FD_187209 | JGI IMG/M metagenome (GOLD analysis project Ga0209490, IMG submission 187209) | Freshwater microbial communities from Lake Fryxell liftoff mats and glacier meltwater in Antarctica - MAT-06 (SPAdes) (version 2) | ecosystem: Environmental > Aquatic > Freshwater > Ice > Liftoff...
GGCGGGGCGGCTTTGAACTTACAGTCCTTTACGAACGCCATGCTACGGCATTTGGTATCGATAAGCTCAATTGGTATTACGGTGCAGGCGGTCACATAGGTGTTTGGGATAGAGGTCCATGGTTCAATGAAGATAAGCGCGAAACACATACAGTTGTTGGTGTTGACGGAATACTCGGCTTGGAATATAACATCGGTGACATCCCATTTAATATCAGTGTAGACTGGAAACCAGAGCTCAATTTTGTGGGCTACAGCGGTTTTTGGGGCGGAGATGGAGCCCTTTCTATCCGATATACCTTCTAATCGATTTAACAGGTTACCCTAAATTGATGTGCAGAATATATGAGAGCTACCTTCGGGTAGCTTTTTTTGTGTCTCCACTCTAGTCTAAATTTTGGGAGAGCAAATTTGGCCTCATTCCACCATATTTGCATTAAACACACATAACAATGATTTTTCGTTTCAAATCTTTATTGACGCTTGCAATATTGCTTTCCGTAGTTTCTTCGATCTACGCACAGCCCCACAATTTCGGGTGCGATCACTTTCGAAACTTGGGTCCAAAAAGAAAGCCCATGACCTTGCATCAGAGAAATGTGCTCAATGAAGGCATTGCCCGAAGCGATACATTTAATGTTGTCCACTACAATATTTCAATAGATGTGACCGACTATTCAGGGGCTTCCATAAAAGCTTCGACTACAGTGAGTTACATTCCTAAAATGGAGAATCTAACTTTCATCCGATTTGATCTCATGCAAATGGTAGTAGATTCTGTAGTAGGAGAGAATATTTCATCGTTTGATTATGCCAATGATTTTCTGGATATTGAATTTGTGAGTGCACCGGACATGGGCGATACGCTCAACGTAATCGTGTATTACCGAGGCGAACCTTATCAAGATCCAACATGGGGTGGGTTTTATTTCGAGTCGCAATACATCTATAATCTCGGTATAGGTCTTACAACCATTCCTCCAAACTTCGGTAGGGTATGGTATCCCTGTTTTGATTCATTTGTAGAAAGAGCTACCTATGAGTATCATGTGAAAAGTGCAGGAACATATAGAGCGTGGTGCCAAGGTGATTTTACGGGCGAACAGCAATTGTTGGGCGATACAGTGATACGTTCGTTCACATTTGATCAGCCTATACCTACACACCTCAGCGCTATTGCTGTGGCCGACTACCAGAATTATGAATACACTCATACTGGAGCATATGGCGAAATACCGGTTACTCTGAGGGCCAAACCTGCGAACATGAGTGCAATGCAAAACGTTTTTGTAAATCTTGGAGCCGCAATTGATGCTTGTGAATATTGGTACGGACCGCATGGTTGGTCGCGCGTGGGATACGTGCTTACAACCGATGGAGCGTTGGAAATCCCTACTAATATTGCATATCCCCAGTTTATGACCAATCAATCTATCACCGAAAACAATGGTCTTCTCTCTCATGAATTAGGCCATCATTGGTGGGGTGATATGGTAACTCCGCACGTTCACAACGACATGTGGATGAAAGAGGGACCGGCAGAGTATAGTAGCCATCTGATGGTCGAATGGATGGATGGAGAGGAGGCATTTGTGGAAGTGGTTAAAGACAATCAACTCTTTGTGCTTGAAAATGCACATATCGATGATGATGGTTTTCATCCTATGTCACCCATGCCTGATGAACAGATATACGGCAGACATACATATTACAAGGGGGCAAGTGTTTTGCACAACTTAAGGGGTTATTTGGGAGACGAATTGTTCAGATTGGGAATGAGTGGTGTTCAAGCTAATCACCCTTATGAAGATATGACTCCAGATCAATTGAGACTAGCCCTCGAAGAAGAAACGGGCTACAATCTTCAACCTTTCTTCGATGCCCAGATTTACCTTCCTGGTTTTGCAACCTTTGTTGTCGATTCTTTCGCTTCGCAATTGTCGGGCAATGAGTGGCAAACAGAAGTGCACATTCAACAAAAGCTCAGAGAATGCCCAGTTTTTTACGAAGATGTTCCACTCGATTTGACTGTTATAGATGCCGAGGGTAATTCAGAGGATTTTGCGATTGTGGCCGATGATGAATTTACCACAGTTACCATTTCATCGACGATTGAACCATACATGATCGTTTTGAATAGATACAATCGACTCAATCAAAATCGAATGGATCATGAAGCGTGGATAACACCTGATATTTCTTTCAATGCTAATATTCCGTATGTCGATTTTAAGTTATACGACGAACAAATTTTAGACAGCACTTTCGTGCGGGTTGAGCATATATGGAGTGGCCCTGATTCAGAAAATCTTGGAGAGGGGATTTTTGAAATATCTACAACCCATTATTGGATTGTGGATGGAATTTGGCCAGAAGGCACCGAGCTCGAAGCAAGGGTTTTCTACAATGGTGTAGATACTTACGACTTGGACTATGATTTATTCAGTTTTTCCGAAGTAGATGCTGTTCTTGTGTACCGAGAAAATAGTTCTGTTCCTTGGGAGGTGTATCCGGATTTTACCATTACAACGGGCAATCTTTTCTCCGGAACTGGAAATATACGAATGGATTTTCTGCGCAAAGGGCAGTATACATTTGCCAATGGCGACCCTTCAGTTTTGGTGAGTGAAATTGAAGGTGATTTGATGGAAATTCAATTGTATCCAGTTCCTGCCAATGATGTTTTAATGGTTTCTACTTTAATAGAGAAACCTACAACAGTTCTGATGGATGTGTATAACGTACAAGGGCAATTGCTCATGCGTGTGAGTGCATCTACCGACGGCACTTTTAACAAGGCGATAAATGTGTCGTGGTTAGAAACGGGCAATTATCTGCTTAAGCTGCGCACAGCAGAAGGCCGACAACTCGGAGTTAAGCAATTTTTGATTCAGCGATAGAGGGAGCCCTATGGTCTAAAGTCGACTCAGAAATGTATTGCGTGATTTAGAAAACGATTGAGTAAAGATGTTGTGCGCTCATCGAAGCTATCACGAGCCTCGTTCATGAGTGTCTCCACTGCAGATAACTTCGGTTTGTCGTAATGAACATTCATTTTGAGGTGATGCAATACTCCCGTAAGTTGCTCTTGCCCGCGAAGATTTCCTGCACGACCATCGCTGACCCCAACAATGAGGGCTTTTTTGTCAGTCCATATTTTTGGTGGAATACCATCGAGAAAAGTTTTCAGCAATCCGGGATAACTTCCATTGTACTCCGGAATGACGAAAATGAACTTATCTACATCCTGAATATATCGATCTAATATTGATTTGACTTTATCAGACCTTTGTCCATTCAAATCAGTGGAAATGAAGTCGGAAGGAAGGTCAGTTAAGCTGAGTACATCATTAGCCTGGCCCATCTGAGAGAGCATCGAAGAAAGAGCTCGTGAAACAGATTCACTGTAGCTATCTGGTCTATTTGTACTGCTGATAAGAGTAATCATGAAATGTTTGATTGATAAGGGTTTGCAAAGATGATGAAGTTTTTATTCACAGAACGTCAACAGTTTTCATGTGCAAAACTTTGGCTCTTGAGAAACTCGTTTCACGGATGTTTCACGATATTTTTGAACCATGAAACAATTCGGCTGCCAAAGTATGGACAGCCGCTTTTTTTGGATCATGTTCGATAGTTGATGAAGTTCACGTATTATGGTCATAGTTGTTTTCTGTTAGAAGTGGTAGGTGTTAAAATCATCTTTGATCCATTTATTTCACCTAATGAAATGGCCAAAGACATTGACGTTAACAGCATCAAGGTTGATTTTGTTCTCGTTTCACATGCTCATTTTGATCATACCGCAGATACAGAGGCAATTGCACGCAACAACAATGCAGTTGTAGTGAGTTCCTATGAAATAGCCATGCATTACGGTGCAAAGGGTCTCAAACATCACCCAATGAACGCTGGTGGGAAATGGGATTTCGGCAAATGGAACCTAAAGTGTGTTCAAGCAGTCCACAGCAGTGTATTCGCAGATGGCAGCGCAGGGGGTAATGCCCTTGGTTTTGCAGTGAGCGGAGGCGGAAAAACATTCTATTACTCCGGAGATACTGCCTTACATCTTGATATGGAGCTAGTAGGTCGTCAGCACAAATTGGATCATGCATTTTTATCCATTGGCGACAATTTCACAATGGGTTACGAAGACGCATTGATCGCTGCTGACATGATCAAATGTGACAATATCGTAGGAATGCATTTCGACACTTTTCCATATATCAGATTAGACCACAATAAAGTAAAACAACATTTCGCTGAAGCAGGTAAGCAACTCAGATTGCCCGCTATTGGAGAAAGCTGGACCATATAAAACATTTATAACCAAGAAAACACATGGCAAAAATCATTTCGATTGTCAACCAGAAAGGAGGGGTAGGAAAAACTACTACTGCCATCAACTTGGCGGCAAGTTTGGGAGTGCTAGAGTTTAAGACACTACTGGTAGATGCAGATCCGCAAGCAAATGCATCTAGTGGTATTGGAATAGATATAGCTCAGGTGAAAACCAGTCTATACGAATGCCTCATCAACGATGTGGATCCACATAGTATCATCCTTAAAACGGAAAACCCTGGATTGGATCTTATTCCATCTCACATCGACCTCGTTGGGGCCGAGATAGAACTCATCAACGTACCCAACAGGGAATATATGATGAGGGGAGCAATCAACAAATTGCGCGATGAGTATGATTTCATTATCATAGACTGCTCTCCTTCGCTAGGACTGGTAACTGTGAATGCTCTGACAGCTTCTGATAGCGTGATCGTTCCAGTGCAATGCGAGTATTTCGCATTGGAAGGGTTGGGTAAATTGTTGAACACCATCAAAATTGTTCAGCAGAAACTGAATACAGAGCTCACCATAGAAGGGATATTGCTCACCATGTACGATACTCGTTTGCGCTTGAGCAATCAGGTGGTTGAAGAAGTACGCATGCACTTCCAAGAAATCGTATTTGATACTATTATTCACAGAAATACAACGCTTGGCGAAGCACCGAGTTTTGGTCAGTCTGTAATAATGCACGATGCCGCCTGCAAAGGATCAGTCAATTATCTGAACCTCGCTCGCGAATTGCTGCAAAAGAATGAAATGACACGCATTAAAAACGAAGACAAATACATAGAGGTAGACAATGGCTAAAAAACAGGCTTTAGGTAGGGGTTTAAGTGCATTATTGGAAAGTGCTCCACAAAGTGTTAAATCTGAGAACAAGGCAGTTCACGTTACTGCTGTTGCTGCAGAAATTGGTCATGTAGCAGGTCCTATTTCAGTATTGAAAATTGGACAAATCGAAGCCAATCCATTTCAACCTCGAACCAACTTTGATGAAGCAGGCTTGCGCGAATTGGCCCAGTCCCTTCGCGAACATGGCCTGATACAGCCAATCACTGTAAGAAAAATTTCTGCCAGTAAGTACCAAATCATCAGTGGAGAGCGAAGATTTAGGGCTGCTCAAATGGCTAGCATCACTGAGGTACCGGTGTATATCCGCACTGCAGATGACCAAGCGATGCTCGAAATGGCTCTGGTAGAAAATATTCAGCGCGAAAACCTGAATGCTATTGAAGTGGCCATTAGCTACAAACGTCTCATGAATGAGTGCAGCCTCACTACGGAGCAATTGGCTGATAGAGTGGGAAAGGATCGCACTACTGTGACCAACTACGTGCGTTTGCTCAAACTGCCTCCTGAAATCCAAATTGGAATAATCGAGAAAAAGATTTCAATGGGTCATGCTAGGGCCTTGATCAATGCAGGTTCCGAAGTACACCAACTCAAGATTTACAAACAAACCATTGAAAAAGATCTCAGTGTGAGAAGGGTTGAAGAGTTGGTGAAAGAAGATGAGCGTCCAAAGCTCTTTGCTACAAAAAAGATTCTCCCTTTTGAATTCCAAAAAATGCAAGCCGATATTCGTCTCAAGTTTGGAAAAAAGGCAGCCCTCAAAAGAAGCGAAGAGGGCAGAGGTAAAATAGAGATTCCTTTTGCCACCGACGATGATCTCCAAAGATTGGTTGACCTCCTTGAATTGTAATTCCGCGGTTCTCCGCTTTCCTATAACAAAACAGGCTGTCCAAAGGGCAGCCTGTTCGTTTTTTATGAGATAGAAATTCTAAGCAGTAGCTTTTGGCCTTAGAATGAGGGCAATGACTACAGCTACAATTCCTCCGTAGACAGCGTTTGTCAAGGTGTCTACGATGTATACCTGGTAAGTGGCCAAATTCATGGAAGACCACATCATCAAATTGATTCCGAGCATGGCCAAGCCCATTACTAGGGTTCCCGTCACAAAAGCAGAGCCGATATTCAATTTAGTTGGGCGCATATTCAAAACAAAACCGAGAAGTGTGCACCAAGCCAATTGGGCGAGATAAATTCCCCAAAGTCTCATCGTCGCTTCGTCGCGGTAAAGGCCCTTGTACTTTATCATATTGGTGTCATAATAGGGTTCCATCAGCATTCCAAAAACAACCCAGCCCAAAAGGAAGGAAACAATACTTCCGATGAGAATAGCAATGATTAATCTAGTGTTCATGTGATAAGGTTTTGATTATCAAGTAAAAATACTTATTTCACTTGTCTGGAACACTCATGAAAATGACACTTTTCAACCTAGTTGTAGTGAATATGAACACAAGCCAAACAGGGCTCACTAGTATCCATCTTCTTGGTTATTAGTATATTTACTCTTCTGGGGTTACAATATTCAACCTTAATGAACGGGGAAAGTAGGTTTCGCCTTTTACTTCAGAGGTTCTTAAGTGATTTATTTTAATTTTTTTTGAATCTAAAAGCTTAATATTCTTATGAAATGCCCGTTGAGTCCCGATACTTGCACAGGAAATGAAAATTTCGTATATTATATATTTTGTACTGATTTATTTCAGTTGCTTGTCACCCGCCTATGCTCAAGATTCTACTGCTGTTGAAGAATCGATAATGAAGACAAAATGGAAGATGAGTCACAGTCCTTTGAAAGCCACAGTGTACTCGGCTGTATTTCCAGGTGGAGGTCAATTGTATAACCGAAAGTACTGGAAAGCGCCTATCGTATGGGCAGGAATGGGAGTAGCAACGGGTTTTATTATTTACAACACGGACAAGTACCGCACTTATCGAAACGCGCTAGTAGCCTCGAGCGATGCTGATCCTCTTACTATCAATCAAACACCTTATAGTGCAGCTCAATTGAATGAACTGCAGGATATTTACCACAAATACATGGATATTTCATGGTTTAGTTTGGTAGGAGTCTATTTGCTGAGCATCATAGATGCCAATGTTGATGCCCATTTGTGGTATTTCGATGTAGGCGATGATGTGAGTCTTGGTTTGAGACCCGGATTTGTAAACATCAACCATCCCGCACCTGCCATGGGACTAATACTTAAATTCTGATGCATGTACCTATGAATCAATTGCGCGTAGCACTCATTGGCTACGGTAAAATGGGCCTTGAAATTGAGGAAGCTCTTGTGAAGCGAGGTCATCTGGTGAGTTTGAAATCAACTTCTTTAACTCCATTTAAACCGGCCGATCTGTCCGATTCGGATGTGGCGATTGAGTTCAGCCTCCCTGATGCGGCAGTAGATAATATTTTCAAGTGTTTCGAAGCCAAAGTTCCAGTTGTTTGCGGCACTACAGGTTGGTATTCTCGCCTCACAGAGGTAAAAGAACAAGCCACAGCAAAAGGAGGAAGTCTTCTTTATGCATCCAACTTTTCGATAGGAATGAATGTTCTTTTTCACATAAACAAGCAGCTATCGGCCATTATGAACAATATGGACGAATACGATGTGTCGATTTTGGAAATTCATCACGTAAAGAAATTGGACAAACCAAGCGGCACTGCTATTACTTTGGCCGAAGGAATATTGGACAACATGGAGAGATACGATAGCTGGAAAAATCAGAGTGATGTGGAGGATTCCGAACTTCCAATTCTATCCGAACGAATAGGAGATGTTCCAGGAACACATGAAATCGTTTTTAAATCGGAAGTCGATTCAATTACACTCCGCCACGAAGCCTTCAATCGAAAAGGATTTGCACTTGGTTCCGTAAAAGGTGCCGAATGGCTCGTGCAGAGAAAAGGCGTTTTTACAATACATGACTTTTTAAAATTCTAAATACTTAGTATGATACCTTGGATTCTATTGATTCTATTGATTTTGGTTCAGGCTGCAACCCTACCAACGCTTCTCAAAAAAACAGAGATAAAATCGCCACTTGCATATATTCCAATATTGCATTTTTTACCATGGCTTCGTGTTATTCATCGTCCTTGGTATTGGTTCATCTTATTGCTAATACCCGGAGTGAACCTGATCATGTTTGTGATCATTAATGTAGAAATGGGAATTGCCTTCAATAAGCGAGCTACAAAAGATCAGTGGTTTTTTGGTATCCTTCCGTGGGTTGCATTGTTTCTGCTGGCATTTAGAGATAAGGAAGCACAATTTGTTGGGCCACGCGATTGGACAGGTAAGAAAAAATCTTTTGCACGGGAGTGGGGAGAGGCAATCGTATTTGCTGTGGTAGCCGCTTCAATTATTCGAACTTTTTTTGTAGAAGCTTTTACTATTCCTACGGGCTCGATGGAGAAAAGTATGCTCGTTGGCGACTTTCTTTTTGTAAGTAAAATGGCATACGGGGCTAAGGTTCCACAAACACCTGTTTCTCTGCCATTCGTGCACAACGCACTTCCTGGCGGCATGACCAACAGCTATACCAATTGGTTTACACTGCCATATTTCCGTTTACCAGGCTATAGCGAAGTACATCGTTTTGATCCAGTAGTCTTCAACTATCCTTATGGTGATACGATTATTGTTGACCCTTATTTCGCCGGACACAATTATTATGAAATACTTCGTGGAGAAGCTATGTTGATTGCAGGCAAAGATTTGGGAAGACCCATGTTTGCTGCCATTGATACCCTTGCCATGAGTCAATATCTCACCAAACCTTCGTATTATGAATCTAAGGCCCGCGAGAACTTTGAAAGTGGTATTAGTTACAAATGTGCTATTTCGAAAGGAAGTAACAAACCATGGCCAATAGAAGGAATTCGTTACCGACCTATGGATAAAAAGGAGAACTATATCAAACGGTGCATAGGACTTCCGGGTGATAATTTGAGCATCGAAGATCGTCAGGTTATGATAAATGATCAAGCCATTGAAAACCCTGCAGGGTTGGCATGGAACTACATCATTCAAGTGAAAAGTGCAGCCGCACTGGCAAGGGTTATGGACAAATTCTCATTGGTTGAAAGCGAGATTCAGAATCTTGGCAATTCCGCATTTAACGTACCTCTAAGCTTGGAGCAATCCAAAATGTTAGAAGGAATGAGTGACATTATTCATTACGAAATCAGCAATGAAGAATTGGAAGAAAATAATTTGATGGCCATGTATCCCAATTCAGCTATGGAACCATTTATAAAATGGACAGTAGATAACTATGGGCCTATTCACATTCCTGCAATGGGAGAACAAATAGAGCTTACTCTTCAAAATGTGGAGTTGTACAAAAGGATAATTCACGCTTATGAAGGGAATGATTTAGAATTGAGAGACGGAAAAGTTTTCATAAATGGCGTTGAATCGACAACTTATACGTTTAAGGACAACTATTATTGGATGATGGGAGATAACAGGCATCATTCTGCTGACAGTCGGTTTTGGGGCTTTGTTCCTGAAACGCATCTAGTGGGAAGGGCATCGTTTACTTGGTTCTCTCGAGAAAGAGCGGATTACCATGGATCTACGAAGGTTCGATGGAATCGCATGTTTAGATTCGTTCATTAATAGTATGGGGCAAGCTGTACTTCCTTCTTGTCCTTTCCCACCTATTCCTTGGTTTGTTTTTGCCAATGGAAACGAAGTGAAAATCAATTGGCTCGAACATTACCCGAAGCAAACTTGGCGCAACAGATATGCCATTGCTTCTTCTCACGGAATGGAGATTTTGACTATTCCCATAGAAGGACAGAAAGGTAAAAAGACGGCATTTCGCGACATAAGGATTTTTGGTACAGATTGGAAACGCCGCCATTTACAATCAATCCTTACAGCATATGGTAAATCAGCGTATTTCTTGCACATTGAAGAGGATTTAAGAAAAATATTTGAAGTAGAGAAGCACGACTTTTTGATTGATTTCAACAATAGTACTTTGGAATTGACTAAGCGATTTTTCCCTGAAATCATAGTTTCCAATTGCGAAGAATTTGTTGAGACAAATAACAGTATTTGGGAACCATCTTTTGTTTGGCCCGAATTTCCGGCTTACACACAGGTTTTCTCTGATAGACAGCCCTTTCTGAGGGCATTGTCATCACTAGATCTGCTGCTCAATCGTGGAAAGAGATCAGTTGACTATATATTATTGTTAAAAAATGGTGGTCAACTATCGTCGATGAATGAATAACCTTGAGAACTTTGCTCCTTATGCGCAATGATATTACACGAATGTTGATTGGTTTAGGGATCGTGATATCCCTGACGATCATTTGCAGTTTTATTTTTTTCAAACTAGATCTTACTGCAGAGAAGAGGCATACACTCACACCTTCAACCAAAGAAATGTTGGGCAACCTCGAAGATGGTGTTTTTGTTAGGTGTTATCTCACAGGCGAATTTCCAGCGGGTTTCAAGCGGTTGGAGCGTGCGATCAAAGAAAGTTTGGACGAGTTCAGAGACTATAGCAATGGTAAAGTTGAGTATGAATTCGTGAATATCTATGAATCCGGAACCAAGAAGGAGATCGCCGAAAAGGAGCAAACTTTGTCTGAGTTAGGTTTGGAGTTTACTGTGTTGAACAACGATCAAGGAGGCGAAGTATCTCAGCAACTTCTGTGGCCCGGTGCTATCATTTCATATCGAGGCAAGGAGTATCCTGTGCAATTTTTCAAAAGCAAAACACCTACAGCTCAAGATGCGATGATCAATTCATCGGTGAACAATCTTGAGTTCGAATTGACCAGCACCTTGCGCATGGCTATGAGACCAGAACGTCCTGCTATTGCTGTGCTTGAGGGTCATAGCGAACTTCAGGATATTGAGATGGCGTATTTCCTTGATGCGCTGAACAAGGATTACGCAATTGAGTTCTTAACTCTCGATGGGAGATTGGATGCACTCTCAGATAAAGTGCCAAACACCCCAAACCGAATCAACAAATACGACGCTTTGATCGTTGCCAAGCCGGATAGTATGTTCACCGATCAAGACAGAGGACTTATTGACCAGTACATCATGAATGGAGGTAAAGTTCTGTGGATGGTCGACCCTGTACTTACAGACCTCGATAGCTTGAGTAAGCAGCAACAGACCATAGGAAGCTCAAACGAAATGGGGCTTTATGAAATGTTGTTTGAATATGGAGTGCGAATGAATAGGAACATTGTCATTGATCCGATTTGTGCTCAGATAGGTATGGATGCCGGTCCAATGGGCAATCAACGAGGTTATCAAATGTATCCATGGTATTATACACCCTTGCTGTTGCCTATGGAAAATGCTCATCCCATAGCAGCAAACCTCGACCCGATTAAGGTGGAATTTGCAAGCAGTCTGGATACAGTAAATTCGAATCCGAAAGTTCGCAAGACACCCTTGCTCGTTTCATCCAAATTGTCAAAGGAATTTCCTACCCCTGTTCGAATTAATTCGGGAATTGTGGCTCTTGGCCCCGATTATTTTACTGGAGATAAAGTTGCATCGCGGATAATGGCTGTATTGTTGGAAGGCGAATTTCCATCTGCATTTAAAGACAGGGTTCCCATCAATATTAAACAAGACAGCACCATTGCTTTTCGCGAAAAAAGTGTGAATACGAAAATGATTGTTATTGGAGATGGAGACATAGTGCGCAATCCTGTGCGCATGGAAAAACAAGGGCCGTATCCACTGCCTTTGGGCTATGATCGATATGCAAATGCTGTTTTATACGACAACTTGGAATTTCTTTTGAACTGTATGAATTATTTGCTCGACGATCAGGCACTCATTTCGGTTCGCTCAAGAACTATTGAATTGCGTCAACTCGATCCAACCCTAGTTGATGTAAACAAAACCCGAATTATCTGGTTCAATACAGTCTTGCCAGTTGGACTAGTTGTGGTACTTGGTATGATCGTGTTTTTTATTCGCCGAAAGAAGTGGGCTAAAGCAAGAGTTATATGAAGAAGAATATTTTTCTCCTCGCATTATTCATCATTACCGCGGCATTAGCGTGGTGGTTGTATAACAAACAATCGCCAACCACCTTATCGGACAAACCGCTTGCACAACTTGCTCTAGCCGATACCGCTGCGGTAACAAAATTCACTGTTTATGACCCTTTGAGTGGTAAAACGGCTGTGGTTCACCGCGTAGACACGTCTTCATTGTGGACAGTAAACGATAGATACTTTGCACGTCCTGATATGGTTGAGACTTTGTTGCGCACTTTACACCAAATAAAAGTGCGGAGTGATGTTCCCGAAAAAGCCCGTGCAAATGTGATGCGCGATCTTCTGGTAGCAAAGCGAGTGGAGATATATCAAGGAGAGGATAAGCCTTCGAGGATATATTACATTGGTCACAGTACACCTGACAAAACCGGAACTTTTGTGTTGATGGAGATACCCGGAATAGGACGGGGTGAAATGCCTTATATAGCGCACATCGAAGGAAACAAAGGATTTTTAACTCCAAGATTTTTTGCAGCAGAAGATGAATGGAGGTACACAGGACTTTTTCGTTTTCCTAATCTTGAATTCAGTAAAGTAGAATTAGTAAGTCATTACGATCCCTCCAAATCGCACAGAGTGACTTATGGCGGTGGAAACAAGTTATCAGTATTTTTTGATGCTTCTGGTATTGGACTTTTCGATAAACCTATGCTAACTTTTGATTCTCTCCAAGTAAAAGACTATTTGCTCAGGTTTAAGAAAGTTCACTTTGAGACATACAACAATTATTTGAATCAGTCGTCACTAGATTCACTTGTGCTAACCGTGCCCGCTTACACGCTTCGAGTGACCGACAATCAAGGCAAGATAACTTCAGTAGAACTGTACTACAAAAAGGCGTTTAACCCTGATCTGCCCGGCCCGGATGGTCAACCATATCCTTGGGATCAGGAGTATTATTACGCAAAAGCTCCTTCGGGCGAGGTGGCTCTGGCACAGCGCTATGTTTTTGATCCACTCCTTCAGTTGTTTTATTGATAGTATTTTCCTGAAAGGTATTTGGAAATAATTGTGTTATGATTTCCAATTAATTTAGAGATTCCCTTCGGAGGTTCCCTAACTTGCAGCTTAAAGGATTTTATACCAATGTTACTTAAACCCAGAATCCGCATTGGGATTCGCGGTGAAGTGCTAATACCGTTTATCCCGTATTGCGCATTAGGGCAATTTTTGTAGAATGCGTGCGGGATTCTCAAATCTAAGCGATAGAATACTGCATTCATCGGCAAAATGAGGGTGAAATTTTTCTATCGCTTGATTTGGGTTTATGTATCTGCAATAGTCCAATTCCGTTTCACTCCATTGGCCTATAAGAGCTACTTTGACAGCATTTACCACTTCATGCTTATAAAATAGTCCAAACTATTTTATGCGCAGAATTGGTATTAGTTGTAGGAAATTTGAACCGAAGAAATGCAAGTCATGAAGTATTTTTTGGCCATATCGTTTTCATTCATGTTTGCCTCGCAGGGAATTACCCAGCGCTCTGCTATTGGTGCATCCGCCAGCACTTCAAATTATATTGAGTACATTGAAAACAAGGGTCAATGGAGGCAAGATTTTGACTTTCGCGCAAGCTTAAGAGGGGGAACTGTTTTTTTACAAGGTGATGCAATTGTTTTTGACTTTGCTAAAGGCGAAGATATAATCAGGGCACATCAGTGGCAATCGGATGAAGAAGCCATAATGATTCAACATCATTCTTGGAAGGTGAAATTTATGGGTTGTAATGCGGTAGAGCCGATTGGCAGAGACGTGCAAGATCATTACTATAATTTCATATTTGGAAATATTCCTGAGCACTGGCAAAGGCATATCTATCCATGTAAAACCGTTGTCTATGAAAACCTATGGGACGGGATAGACATGGTTGTGAGAAGTGAAAATGGCAACTTTAAGTGCGAATACATAGTGCATCCCAATGCAGACCCCAGTCTTATCCAATGGACTATTGAAGGGGCAGATAAAACAAGACTTGAAGACGAAAACATCATCATAAGCACAAGTTTGGGCACTTTTGTGGAGAAAGCGCCATATACTTATCAGATATCAGAAGGCAAATTGTGGGATGTGAAATGTTCCTTTACATTGACTGATGGGGTCTTTGGATTTCTGGAAGGAACATATCGAAAGGATCAGATGCTGATTATTGATCCAGTTCTCGTTGCCGGCACTTTCGCAGGATCAACCAGTGGCAATCAGCTTTATGGATACTGCGCTAGCTACGATCAGTTCGAAAATATTTATCTGGGTTCAAATCCCAGTTACACCAATTTACCTGCAACAAATGGAGTTTATCAAGTTCAATCCGGTGGACAGAATGATATAGGTATTCAAAAATTTAATCCCGATGGTTCTCAATTGTTGTGGGCAACCTATATGGGTGGAGTAAATTTCGAAGAGCCGCATAAGATCCATGTTGATTTAGGAGGAAATGTTTATTTGCTCGCTAAGTCCCGTTCTCCGGATTACCCAGTAACAGAAAATGCATTTGATGATGCCTTGAGTTTCCTTTCCGACGTTGTAGTTTCTGTTCTAACTTCTGATGGATCTGAGTTGATTGGATCAACCTATTTTGGGTATGTTCAGGCTGATGGGTATTACGCAAACATTGGAATTGGTGAAACAATTTGGAATCCGGATGCACTGGGAGAGATCACTCTAAGCACACAGGGAAATGTACTGGTAGCGGTAAATACTTCTACTTTGTTGAATTACGAGCATAATGAAATAGGTGTTGAGGATAACAGTTATAGAATTGCTGTTTTTGAATTGTCACCCAATCTTTCCGTATTGAACTGGTGCACAAGTATCAATACTGCAGGTGCCGACGATGTATATGATTTAAAAGTTTTGTCAAATGGCAACATAGCAATCGCCGGATCAAGCAACGATTCCAATTTACCGATTGGTTTGGACGCATACCAAGCGGACTATCAAGGCCAATTTGATGGCTACATTATGATTCTATCTCCCAATGGACAAGAAATTATTGCAAGCACGTGGCACGGCGCTGCAGGCGATGATATCTGTTACTTTATTGATGAAGGTCCGGATAACAGCATTTGGGTTTGTGGTATGAGCGAAGGAGGTTTGATTCCGCTGAATAGTGAATACGAAGTGACAGGAAGTAAAACATACATAGCGAGATTTAATGCTGATTTAAGTGAATTGTTGCAACGCACGCGAATTGGCTCACAGGTTTCCGACGAACAACTTTCCTATCCCAATGCATTTTTAGTGGATGATTGTGGCGTAGTGTATTTCAGCGGAAGTAGGTCATCGCCCAGCGGAATTTCATTGGGATTTGACCTGACTCCTGATGCAATTGATACAACTGGGAATGCATATTTGTGCGTTATAGAGCCGGACTTAAGTGCATTAAGGTATGCCACACACATTAAGGGAATGCATGTGCATGGAGGCTCGAGCAGATTTAGTGAAAGAGGGGTGCTTTATCAGGGTAATTGCGGTTGCTCAACGGCTATATTATACGAAGAGCTCACTCCATGGTCCTATGCATTGAATTCAAATTCGAGTTGCGAGTCGCTTGTGTATAAGTTCGATCTGGAGTCGGAGATGGTTACTAGTTCTTTCACATTTGATCCCATTACTTCTTGCCTTCCGTTTGAAGTGGTTTTTACGAATTTAAGCGATGCGGATTTATACTCATGGCATTTTGGAGGCGAACAGGGTTGGCAAAATATTCAAGACAGCGTTGTCACTTATGTCTATACTCAAAGTGGCGAGTATCTGGTTCAATTGGCAGTGCAAAACCAAAATGTTTCGTGTAATACATTCGATACACTTTCATTTGTTTTAACTGTTCCGGACATAGCCAGTGATCTCAGTTTGAATTGGGAACTACTGTACGACGATTTATGTGGAGACAATCCCACGATGCTCGCTACGTATGAAATAGGAGGAGCCGATTCTGTTTATTGGATGATGAATGATGAAGTGCTTGGCTCAATGAGCACAATGGATTATTCATTTGAATTTCCAGGGATTTACAATTTGTCCTTATCCGCCATAGATAGTTCCTGCAATTATCTGAATGCTATTAGCGAGGAGATTTATATTGGTCCTATGGTATTAGCAATGATTGATGTCAGCGAAGAAATCCCAAATTGTGCTCCTGTAGAAATTCAATTTGACTCGGAGTTACAGAACGCAAACAATTTGAGTTGGTTTGTAAATGATCAACCCGAAGGCAATGAAATGGATCTGATAATGACTTTTAATGAACCAGGCAATTACGAGGTAATGCTCATAGCTCAAAATGATTTAAGTTGTAATATCGCTGATACATCAACAATTATTTTTTCGCTATTCGACCCCAGTGATCTGTCTATGAGTTGGGAGATACCCGAACAGGATAGCTGTTTGAATATCTTGAACTTACTCGGTTCATTCACAGGAACGGGAGCAGATGAGCTTCAATGGAGTTATCCGGGAGGTACTTCGGAATCTGTAAACATTGATATTCTTATTGATCAATTGGGCACCTATACAATTACCTTAGTTGGAACGGATGAGCAATGCGATGTGAGTGATACACTCCAAGTAATTTACAACTTGAGCGGAACTGCTGATGTATTTATTTCTGCTTCTTCGACCTCGGGATGCGCTCCATTTGATCTGGTATTATCTGCCGAAGGTTTTGTCGGAAGTGTGCAATGGATAATGCCCAACCAGAATACATCGGATGATGAAATATTGAACTACACGATTTCTTCGGCAGGAGAACATGTGTTCACCTTAATTGGATTTTTGGAAGGTGCTTGTGTTTTAAGCGATACAAGTATCATTGTTATTAGTGCATTGCCACCGATGACTGATATTAATTGGGAACTGTCTTCAGAAGGCACCACATGCGATTCTGTGATCATAGTTAGCGGAGTTATTTTGGGGTCAAACTTTAGTTCAATGAACTGGAGTAGTGGATACGGTAGCTTTTCGGATCAACCAACCGTTCAGTTTGTTTATGAATACCCTGGTATTTATCTTTTGGAATTGCAAGTGGAAAATGAATACTGCGATCAAGTTGCAACATTTTCAGAGGAACTAGAAATGCCTGATTTTTACACACCCTTTGAAATCTATATGCCCAATGTCTTTACACCCAACCAAGATGACATGAATAGCAGGTTTAGGCCTGTATTTGACCCGGATATTGAAGAACCGGACTTCGAAAAATGGGACATGCGAATATTTAATCGCTGGGGAGATTCTGTATTTGTTAGCAATAGCGCTACTGTTGGTTGGGATGGACGAGAAGATGATATTGACTTGCCTGCCGGGGTATATTATTACGTTGCTTCTTATCAGCGAAGATGTGTAGACATTCATCCTTCCGAAAAATCAGGGTATTTCACTCTACTGAGGTGATGCACGTTCACGAGTGAAGGGCAATCCCTTCCATTTTGTTTCAAATGCTTGAATCCTATAATAAATCTAGGATTTGACGTTTCTCCGCTCTATCAATGCCAATCTGTTATTTTTGCCGGCCATGCTGAAATTGCTGTTTTCCGTTTCCTTTTTTTTTACCATTGGTTTAGGTTTAACCGCCCAAACGGGTTTGGTGCGAGGTGTTGTGCATGATGAGGGTGGAATTTCTACTCCCGGAATTGTGGTGATTCTTAAATCAGATAGCAACAGAGTAGTTACAGCTACAAACGAAGAGGGCAAATTCAGCCTCATTGTTCCTTCGGGTCGACAAGAGGTATTGATATTCAAGTTTTTTTCTTCAAGAACCGAAAAGAAATTTTTGGTCGAGGCCGGTGAAACCCTTGATCTAGATGTACTTTTTGATCAAACGACCTCATTGGGAGTTGTTACTATTTCAGACACGAAATCAAGAGAAGAGCGCATACAAAAGATCGACTTCCGTTTCAATACGCTATTACCAAATATAAGTGGTGGTATTGAGGGATATTTGCGACAAACGGTAGCCAATACTCCCAGCGAACTCAGTGCCAGCTATAGTGTAAGAGGAGGTAGCTTTGATGAAAACCTGGTTTATGTGAACGATATTCAAGTTTACCGACCCTTTCTGGTGAGAGCCGGTGAACAGGAGGGACTTAGCTTCCCGAATGTGGATATGGTAAGTAGTATTGAATTCAGTGGAGGAGGTTTTCAGGCGAAGTATGGAGATAAAATGAGCAGTGTTCTTGATATTCAATATCACCGCCCAGATAGTTTCGGTGGTTCATTCACTGCAGGACTTTTGGGAGGCTCCTTGCAGATGCAAGGGATTTCGAAGAATGAGAAATTTACTCACAACAGTGGAGTTCGATACAAAAGCAATACATACGTCTTAAATACATTAGATACAGAAGGTGATTATAAGCCGCGGTATACAGATTTTCAGACTTATGTTACTTATTCACCTGAGAAGTATGGTCCTCTGGAATTTAGTTTTTTGGGTAACTATGCACGTAATCGATACAATTTTATTCCTCAAACCCGTCAGACAGATGCGGGCACAATCAACGAAGCACTGCGTCTGACAGTGTTTTTTGAAGGACAAGAAGTGACGCAATTCGAGACCTTCTTTGGGGCATTTTCCACTCGATATAATCCCAGTGAAAAGTCACAATTGAAGTTCATATTTTCTGCATTTCGGACGGATGAAAGTGAACATTTCGATATTCTAGGAGCTTATTCATTGGATGAGTTGGAAAGGGATCTTGGTAGCGACGAATTTGGTGAGGTGCTTGTGAACAGAGGTGTTGGAGCCTTTCTAGAACATGCTCGAAACGACTTACAGGCATCGGTTCTCAATTTCACCCACAAGGGTTTTGCGGAAGTCAACAAAAACAATCTTCTCGCATGGGGAGTAGAAGCACAGCGTGAACGAGTTTATGATGAGTTGAAAGAATGGACCTTGATCGATTCATCGGGTTACGCCTCACCTCGTCCACCCGATAGTCTTGGTTTCACAAATCCCGGAGTACAGCCCGAAGATTTCATTTATCTCCACGACAGGATTCGCGCGGTGAATGACATTACCAGTTTTCGCTCATCAGCCTACGTTCAGAATACCACATCATGGAAAAATGGTAAAGGAGAAAAATATAGTTTGAATGCAGGTTTCAGGGCTAATTACTGGAGCTTCAATCAGGATATTGTTTATGGCCCCAGAATCAATTTTTCTTATTCTCCGGAATGGATTAAGGTGCGTAAAAATGATGAAGGAGATCCAGTTGATTCAGTTCGAAAAGATATAATTTTAACAGCAGCAGCAGGATATTATTTTCAGCCTCCGTTTTATCGAGAAATGCGTGGTTTCGACGGAAGGGTAAATGAGGATATTGAAGCGCAAAAGTCTATTCACTTCATTTTAGGCGCAAACTATGTTTTGAGATTGTGGGATAGACCATTCAAACTTGTGGCTGAAACATACTACAAGAAGCTGGATAATCTTATTCCATACGAACTCGAGAATGTACGTCAGCGATACTTTGCCACGAATAACTCCAAGGGGTATGCTTATGGAGCTGACCTCTTAATAAATGGTGAGTTTATAAAAGATGTACAATCGTGGATGAGGCTTTCCTACTTGAAAACAGAGGAAGATTTGATCGACGACTTTTATTATCTCTATTTGAATCAAAGTGGCGACACTATTGTGCCGGGTTATACGATTGATCCGATAGCTGTTGACAGTATTCTTCAAATACCCGGATACATAGCAAGACCAACGGATCAGAGAATCAGTTTTTCGATGTTATTTCAAGATGAAATGAAAAGGTGGCCTCAGAACAAGGTGCTCCTGAATTTCTATTTTGCTACGGGTTTGCCATACGGCCCACCAAGTCAGGAGCGCTATCTCGACATTTTCAGAACGCGCAGTTACATACGTGCGGATATTGGTTTTGCTAGAGATTTGATTACTGCAAAAGCCCGTGAGGCAAGAAAGAACTGGTTTGTTCGAACATTCTATGCAGGCACTGTGTCTTTAGAAGTGTTCAATCTACTTGGCAATGTGAACATTATAAATCACCAATGGATTGAAGATGTGAATGGTCGTCAGTATAGCATTCCAACCTATCTCACGGCACGAAGACTCAATGTGCGGATCGGTCTGAAGTTCTAAATGACTTCTGCTACAAGACGTTTCATCATGTTCCTTATTTCCTTTTCAGAGCTTCTTATTATCGATAATCAAGACCTATTTTTGCGCAAATTGTTAACCCGACATGGAGGAAGATGAAGATCGCATGGACATGATGCGCAAAAGGTTGAATGAAATTCATCACTGGCCAAGCATTTATATGTTCAAATTTATTTTACCAAACGATACAGAAGGGGTTACTCGGCTGAAGTTGATTTTTGGTGAAAGTGCGGAATTCAAACAAAAATTTAGTGCCAATTCGAAATACACCAGCATTACGGTTCGCGAAATGATGTTAGACGCTGACACAATTTTCGACCGTTACAAATTGGCAGCAACCATCGAAGGAATTATTTCCCTATAAATAAAAGATATGTTTGAAACACTTCGCAATGCTCTTTTAATTACCCTGCTCGTTGTACTTGTTTATGTCTTGTACAAAAGAGTTTTATCGGCATTAGGTAAAGACGAAATAAAGGAGCGATATGTTTACTTTACTGAAGACTCTTTACAGGATGGAGGTTCGACAAAAATTGGCATTGAAACCAAGTTGGCTCAGGATTTGAAACTGTCGGTATACAAAAATTCTGGGGAGTTGCTCACCACCATTCACCAAGGATCTATGGAACAAGGAATCCATTACTTCGATATGTCTGAGCATTCTCTTGCACCTGGAAAGTACTATTGTGAAATGATTACAGAGAAGCAAAAAGATTCTATCTACTTCAATATCGCCTAAGGTCATGTCAGATTCTGCTCACTCATTGCGAATCGTTTTTATGGGAACCCCCGAATTCGCAGTAGCTTCTATCAATGCCATTGTAGAAGCGGGATATCATGTAAGAGCAGTGGTTACCGCTCCTGATAAACCTGCTGGACGTGGTCGTCAACCCATGGCTAGTGCAGTGAAGAATTTTGCTCTAGAAAAGAAGATTGAAGTCCTTCAGCCTGAAAAATTAAGAGATGAATCCTTTTTGAAACAGTTGAAGACTTTGGATGCAGATTTGTTTGTAGTTGTCGCCTTCCGAATGTTGCCCGAATCTGTGTGGAGTATGCCTCGTTTGGGCTCAATTAATCTTCATGGTTCCTTATTGCCCCAATATCGGGGAGCTGCTCCGATACACAGAGCTGTAATGAATGGCGAGAGCATTACAGGGGTTACCACTTTCTTTTTGAAACACGAAATAGACACCGGTGATATCATCCTTCAGCGAAGTATGCCCATTGGTCCTGACGAATCTACCGGCGAAGTACACGATCGCATGATGCAATTAGGAGCTTCAGTTTTAGTGGAGACATTGGATATGATAGAAAGCGACAAAGTCAATTCTATTGCTCAGAATTCCGTTGTTCATGAGGAGATTTATCATGCGCCCAAAATATTTAAGGACGATTGTCTGATCAATTGGGATCAACCTTTATATGTTGTGCACAATTTCATAAGGGGATTGTCGCCAGTACCCGGTGCATACTCTCGACTGGGAGAAAAAACGCTAAAAATATACATGGGCCGATGTGAGTACATCGAACATTCTGTGCCCGGGGAAGTGCGAAGCAATGGCCGCGATACGCTCGAAGTGGGTTGTTCGGATGGCTATTATTCTCTCACCGATATTCAGTTGGAAGGTAAAAAGCGCATGGGTGTTGAAGAATTTCTTCGTGGTTTCCAGAATATCCCACCAAGGGTGGGCTAGAATAGCAAATTCAAAGAAAGTGTACGAATTACACTTAGCTTTTCACATCTTTGTGATCAGATATAAATTGCGGCATGATCAAATACTTAAAAACAGATCCGTGGCTCATCATCGAAGAGGGCTTTAAAAGAGTACATCATCGCTCTTCAGAGAGTATCTTTTCTATTGGCAATGGACGGTTTGGTCAAAGAGCCAATCACGAAGAAAAATACAGCGGACCAACTTTACAAGGCAGCTACGTTGCAGGAGTATATTACCCGGACAAAACGCGAGTAGGGTGGTGGAAAAATGGTTATCCTGAATATTTCGCTAAAGTTCTAAATAGTACCAACTGGATTGGGATAAATGTTTTTATTGATGGCGAAGAGCTTGATTTCGGTAAGCTTACCATTGCGGATTTCCGAAGGGAGCTTGACATGAAACAAGGATTGTTGAGAAGGAGTTTTTTGGTTCACATGAACGAATCTCTCATTGGCAATCGAGATGGTGCGGATACCAAGCAAGTAAAGGTTGTGGTAGAGCGTTTTTGTTCTATGGCCGACGATGAAACCGCTGTGATACGTTATACCGTTACACCGATAAATTTCAGTGGGACAGTGCGCTTTGAGCCATTTTTGGATGGAGATGTCAGAAACCATGATTCAAACTACGATGAAAGTTTTTGGGAACATGTGGCCTCAGATTCTGCTGGGGGAAGTGGAGTAGTAACAACACGAACACGCAAAACAGAGTTCGAATTATCGGTTGCCATGGAAATTCGAGCAGAGTATAAAGGCAAAGAATTTAAGCCGGGATTTCATCATACCCACAAAGATTTTTACTCCGAAAATTCCTTCGAAAAGGAGGTTCAGCAAGGAGAAGATATAACCTTGTACAAATACATAGGTTTGATTTCGTCGTTGAATTGCGATGTAGTCGAAGTTCCGAAAAAAGCGCTAGAAGCATCGCACAGGGCTGCTCAATCCGGATATATAGGTATGCGCGATAAACACATCTCTAAGTGGTCGGATATTTGGGATCTTGCTGACATTGTTATAGAGGGCGATGAAGAAGCTCAACAAGCGATTCGGTTCAATATTTTTCATCTAAATCAGACTTTCACAGGTGAAGATCATAGACTGAATATCGGTCCAAAAGGATTCACTGGAGAAAAATATGGAGGCAGTACTTATTGGGATACTGAGGCCTATTGTATACCGTTTTATATGGCCACCAAAAACAGCAATGTGGCTAGACAGCTCTTGGTATACAGATACAATCAGCTCGATAAAGCCATTGAGAATGCATCAAAGCTCGGCTTCATAAATGGAGCGGCATTGTATCCAATGGTTACAATGAATGGTGAAGAATGTCACAACGAATGGGAAATCACTTTTGAAGAAATTCATAGAAATGGTGCAATTGCCTATGCAGTTTGGAACTATGTTAAGTATACGAGTGATCATGATTATTTATCAGAATACGGACTAGAGGTCTTAATTGCCATTGCGCGTTTCTGGTCACAAAGAGTGCATTGGAGTGCATCTAAGGAACTTTATGTAATGCATGGAGTGACAGGTCCGAATGAATATGAAAACAACGTAAACAACAATTGGTATACAAGTTACATAGCAACTTGGTGTTTGCGGTATTGTATAGAAGTAATAGAATGGGTGAAGAAAAATGAACCTGCGTCTTATTCACGGATAGCAAAGAAGTGTTCTTTTGATGAAAAATCGGAAGTGTCCTTGTGGAAGCAAATTGATGAGAAGATGTATTATGGCATCAAAGAAGGCAGTCGTGTTTTTTTGCAGCAAGATGGTTTTCTGGACAAGGAACTTCGTCGGGCCGATAGTTTGCCAAAAGAACAACGTCCTATCAATCAGCATTGGAGTTGGGATCGCATACTCCGTTCATGTTTTATAAAACAGGCGGATGTTTTGCAAGGTCTTTACTTTTTTGAAGAGGATTTTGATGAGCAAACACTTCGTGATAATTTTGATTTTTATGAGCCAATGACAGTACATGAGAGTTCATTGTCGCCGTGCGTTCATTCCATATTAGCGGCCCAATTGGGTTACGAGGAAAAGGCTTACGAGATGTATGTGCGCACTGCGCGTCTCGATCTGGATGATTACAATCATGAAGCTCATGAAGGACTTCACATTACCTCTATGGCCGGCACGTGGATGAGTATTGTGCAGGGATTTGGAGGAATGCGTGTGAAGGATGGTGAGGTCATTTTTCAACCAATACTTCCTACAAAATGGAAGAGTTATTCCTTCAATATTTTATTTAGAGGCGAAAGGGTAGAAGTAAAGGTCAATGCAAATGGAGTGGAGGTGAATAAAAGAGCTCAGAACTGATTGCACCTTTTACATGCGAGGTTCTACAGAATGAAAAATGATTGCTTCTATCGTGCATATTGAAGAATTGAGACTTAAATATCCATTATTGGTCTAAATAATATGCTCATTTTGAGCGATTTCTAATCAGGAAGTAATGATGTTGAAAAATATGTGTATCTTTGCGCGCCTTAAAATTGGAACGAGGCGGGTTTAACATACCATTTTAACGTCGGTACTCGCGGTAAAGCCGCTGAGGGTTGTGTTCAAAAGATGGCTGTCAAATTCAAATCTTTCTCAGGGCAGACCATCGCTCTACTATCTGTAATGACAGAGAAAAGGAGTGAACACATTTAAAAACAACAAATGAATAAATTTGAAGAATTGGGCTTGAGCGATCAAGTCCTGAGGGCCATTGCAGAATTGGGCTTCGAAACTCCTACTCCTATTCAGGAGCAGACAATCCCTATGTTGCTTACCAGCGAAGATGATTTGGTGGCACTAGCACAAACGGGCACAGGTAAAACGGCAGCTTTTGGTTTGCCTCTTATCGAACTTCTGGATTTCCAGAAGAAACACGTACAAGCATTAATTCTTTGTCCTACCAGAGAACTTTGCATGCAAATCACAAGAGACTTACAGTCTTATTCTAAGTTTCATCAGAATGCCAACATCGTTGCGATATACGGTGGTGCAAGCATCGATGGTCAAATTAGAGACGTTCGTCGAGGTGCTCAAATTATTGTGGGTACACCTGGCCGTATGGTCGATATGATCGACAGAAACGTTATCGATCTTTCTAAAGTGAACTTCGTTGTTCTTGATGAAGCCGATGAAATGCTTCACATGGGTTTCAAAGAGGATTTGGATTCTATTCTAAGTCAAACACCACAGTTTAAATCTACTTGGTTGTTCTCAGCTACAATGCCTGATGAAGTGCTTAGGATTTCTAAAAACTACATGACCAATCCGAAGGAAGTTACTGTAGGTGGACGTAATCAGGGCAATGAAAACATTGAACACCAATATATGGTAGTTCATGCTAAAGATAGATACCTAGCCTTGAAACGCATCGCCGATTTTAATCCTGATATTTTCGCAATTGTTTTCTGTCGTACCAAAATTGAAACTCAGCAAGTGGCTGATGCTCTCATCAAAGATGGATACAATGCGGATGCATTGCATGGCGATTTGTCGCAAGCACAAAGAGATTTTGTGATGAAAAGATACCGCAGCCGCAGTTTGCAGATGTTGGTTGCCACCGACGTTGCAGCGAGAGGTATTGATGTAAATGATGTTACACACGTTATCAATTACAATCTCCCCGACGAATTAGATAACTATACACACAGAAGCGGACGTACGGCTCGTGCCGGAAAGTCAGGTGTGAGTATTGCTATTATCCACATGAAGGAACTTTTTAAAGTTCGTCAGATGGAGAAAATCATCAAAACGAAATTCACTCAAATCACTATCCCAACAGGTTTCGAAGTATGTGAGCAACAATTGTTGTCGCTGGTGAAACGTGTTCACAATGTGGAGATCGAGGAAAAGGCGATTGAGCGTTACCTTCCTGCTGTATATGCAGAATTGGAAGAGCTATCGAAAGAAGATATCATTAAGCGATTTGTATCTATCGAGTTCAACAGGTTCCTCGAATACTATCGAAATGCACCTGATCTGAATACAAGTGCGCAAAACGATGATAGAAGGTCATCTTCTTCATCATCGAACAATGGTGCTGTGAAGATCTATGTTAATCTCGGTAAAATTGACGGTTTCGATTTCGGAAACCTTAAGCAGTTTTTCTCTGAAAAGGCTAATATCAGTGCACATGATGTTACTTGGACTGATGTGAAGAATACTTTCTCTCTTGTAGAAGTTCGTGTAGAAGTGCTAGACAAAGTGATCTCAGCAATTAACGGAACAAAATACAATGGTCGTTCCGTTACGGTTGAGAGCCGTGGCAATCGCGATGCGGGAATTCCTCGTACAAGAAGCCGTGGTGAAAGATCACGCAGCGATGCACCACCTCGGAAAGACTACGCAGCGTCTAAACCTAAATTCGCCGATAAGGACAAGGGTAAGAGAAAAAAGAAATGGTAGAATAAATAAAAAACCGAACCTCATGGTTCGGTTTTTTTTTGCCTATACAGACCAGGGGTTAAGCCAAGAGCCGTTTGGATTCTAGGTTTATTACCATTCGTAATCCAAAATTCTATCAATCGCGAGTATCTCCATTTTATACGCATTCGATCGAGCATAGTCGTCGCTCAATTCCATGTTCACCATTTCCCTGTATTGCTGTCGCTCTGACACTTCCATGAAAATAAAGCACTTTTGGTCCATATCGTAGGTCGCAATCATAGAGGGATTTGATTCTGTCAACTGGAGGAATGCAGGATACTTCAATACTTTTTCAGGCAAAGTGTCCATATATCCAAGTGCATAAAATGGATAGAGTTTTTTCTTTGGCTCAATGCCCTTGCTTTTGAGCTTTTTCGATAGCTGGGTGAGCTTTTGGTTGAATTCTCGAGCCTTTGTTTTCTTGAAGTTAAATTCAGTTCGAGGCACCCACACTCCTTTATCATTTAGGTACTTCATTTCTCCCAACCGAAGTTTATAATCAAAAACACTTGATTTATCAAGGATGTATCCGGGATAGTAAAAGTCCATACCCACGGCTATTGCCATTTCAACTTCTCGCAGCATAGTGAAATGACCCAAGCTGTATTGTGCAAAGTCCTCATGATAAGCACAGAGTATGGCAGCCATTCCTCGGGCACCCACATCAAAAATGGAGAATGCCACTAAGCGATTGCCATCGTACACACAAATCTCGCGCGTGTCGAACAACTTGTTGAAATGAGTATATACAAAAAAATCTTCGAGATAAGAATGAACAAATGCCTTGAATCTTTTTCGATGCAATTGATACAACTCTTCTTTTTCGCTATCGTAAATGGCAGGTCCGATCTTAATGCGAAACCTTTCATTTCCATGGCGAAGTATTTTTCTCTGGCTTTTGCTAAAAGTGAAATTATCTAAAGGCAATCTGATATTAACCGCCGAAGAGAGTTTTCCATCCAAACAAAGTACTTGAATGTTGTATAGCAACGAAGAACTCCTAAACCAACCCTTTGCCAGAACATCATCGTATGCCTGAGGACTAAAAGTGGCCGGTATGAGGGTCTGAACGAGCATATAAGGCGAATATAGCTATTTGGACTCTTCAATGGAAAATTCTTAGAAAGATCAGGGTTTATATTTCCCTGAAGGTACCGCTAGATACAGCCGGTAAATCAGCCGAGTTTCCTTATTATGAAATCGAAGCCTTGAGATAGTCTTAGGCATTCTACTTTATAGTATAGGCTTGATTTTTGGCTCGCTGCCTCATGTGTCATTTTGCGGGCTGTTCTTAGACCGAGGTACGCTAGTCTACTTTTGAAGAAAATAATGCTCCGCACTCTCCATGCAGTAAAACCACGAAACCATTTATAAGGCAAGGGATAGTACAATACTGCTTTGTGATAGTCGAGACCGAATCTCCTTCCACCCGAAACTTTTTCAAGTTTCATTCCATATCTGTTTGCGTAATATTCCAAGGATTTAAAGGAAAGGTGGTTGTAGGAAATCTCGTGGAAACACTCCATGAAGGCCACATATCCCACAAAGAGACCACCCGGTTTCAGAACTCTTCCCACTTCCTTGAAGGCCGATTCTACCGATGGTACATGTTCGAGAACAGCATGCATGATGGCTATATCGTACGTCTGATCAGGGAAGGGCAAATTTTCGGCATCACCTACATGTGTATTGAATCCTCCCTCGAAAGGTTCTACACCATGCCAGGTGCCTCCTGCATTTTCGACAATTGATTTGAATCTGCCAAAACCGCATCCTATGTCTACTACAAGTTTATTTTTGGCAATTTCGGCAAGATCGTAGAGTTGACGGTTGATCAGAATCTCGCAATCGGGTGCTTGATCTTCTAGGGTTAACTGACGAACTCCATGACTAGCGTTGGAAGTTGGATTTTTCATTCTCGTGTGCAAAGTAATAACAATTCTGCATATCAAATAGTCCAAATTACACCAATGTTACTAAAGAAATAGTCCAAAATAATTTATTCGTTTACAGTGATAAATGCTTTTGCGATTTACTTTTAGTTCAATGTAGTGAAACGGAATTGGACTATAATACAAATCCAAATGGTATGCTTATCTCGGAATTTACATTGGGAATCGTGGTGATGTGCTGAACCATTTGCGTCTCTTGAGAAAAGTCTATTGGATTGCGCAAGGGTTCAAGCAGTAGAGGCGTTCAGAGTAAAATACAAGCACATTACATCTTCTATAAAAAGGTTGAATCCGAATGGAATGCATCTTGCTTATGGAGCCGTGTATAGCACGTTAAAAATCGAATCCCATTCCTCCATGCTTTCAGAGGATGTGCTAGGTAAACTCGCCAATCGAACTTCAGTTTCCATTAAACTATAATTTATCGATGGTGCAGCAGCATGATTCATTTCTGGAGCACTCAAAATGGATTTGGTTGCCACTTTTGAAGTTGATTGTTCGATTAATATTTCGGGTACTGCTTCATCAGAATTCATATTGTTGGTGTTGCCCAATGCCTCTGTCGAGTTAGACTCCTTATTAATGTAGCCACTATCTGCAACTTCTTCTTCCATGAGTTCTATAGGAGTGAATTGAATGCTTGCAATCTGCGGAACGGGAGGTAGTTTCTCATTTGAAACCGGAGGAACATTTTCGGCAATTAAAACTTCCTCAGATTGGGCGCTGTCCAAGGGAGTTATCGTTGTTTGTTCTTCTTTATAAGTCGGATTGTCTTTTTGAGCAAGCGTATCGGCTTCGGGTTTGTCGTTCATTACCCAAATTGTTGCTATAACCGCTACAACAGCCAAGCCCACAGTCGCATATCTAAAGGCCGGTTGCCTAAACCAAGGCAATTGAGGTGCTGCAAATAAACTGTTCAACCACACAGTAAAGCCCTTTTTATCCTCTCTAGCCAATTGTGCAAGAAGGTTTTCTCGAATTTCCGGGTCGGGATCGAGCCATGGATCGTTTTTGCTGGCATCCATAACCTCAATCAAGGTTTTGCGCAGAGAGCTATATTCTGAGGGACTGTCGATGTGCCTCAAAACAAATTCTTTTTCTTCCGGATATAAATCAGAAAACTCTTTGTGCATGAGCAATGACTCAATGTCTTCAGGATCGTATTTCATCACTTTTTTCATAGGTCTTTTCATTAGAAGAACATTACCGTGAAAATCCAAACGGTGATTCCCTCAAATACTTTTAATTTCTCGTTCAATTGTTTCAATGTGTAGAAAAGTCTGGACTTTACTGTTCCTTCACTGCACTTCATTACATCAGATATTTCTTGAATCGACATTTCCTGCCGAAATCTTAATTCGAAAGTGGTCCGCTTTGTTTCATCCAAATCGTTCAATGCTTCCTGCAACTTCAATTGAAATTGTTCCCGATCCATTTTCTGATTATCTGATACACTGTGATCGGAGTGAAACGAAATATCCTTATGTGCAGTGCGCCTGACTTCCATTTTGGCGTACTCATTTTTGCACATGTTGTGAGCAACACTATAGAACCAAGTTTTGAATGATCTTGATTCATCAATCGAATCTGTTTTTTGAATGAGCTTAGAGAATAAATCTTGCGTAAAGTCGCGGGCTTTTTCTTTGTCTTTCCATAACATTCGATGAAAATAGTTGTACATCAATTTTGCATATCGCGCATACAAAACTTCGAATGCTTGTGTATCCTTCTTTCCTATCAGGCTCACAAGTTTTTCGTCTTCAAGCGAAGTGTATGTGGTTTTGAATAAAGCCATAGGTCAGTCTAGCATCTTTGTTAATTTTTCTTTCTGACCTGTGAGCTCCGAGATTCTAAGAATATAATCCTTGGTCTGATTTTGCTTTTCAACATCACCAATTCTTTTATAGTAAGCGTGCAGCTGAAGTAAAGGAAAGAGGTAATTGCGATTCAACTCTACTCGGGCATTTATCTGAGTTTTGGAAAAAAGGTTTTCCCAATTGTAGACCAGTGCGGGGATATTTTCAATCTCTAGAGGGCTATACTTCATTGCAAGACCCGTGAGATAGAGGTTCTTTTTGTACTTTTCTATCTGGTCCGGAGAAAGTGTAAGGCTCATGTAGATGGGCGAGGTTGTTTTAGAGTTTACAATTTTGTCGAGTGCATTACCTGCGCTCACTCCCCTCATAGTGGATTCACTCACTCCAGCTTTTTCAGCTACTGTTTCAGCGTATGTATGGTTGCTCATCCAATCCAAGCATACCACTGTGACATCCGTGCGCATGCCTGAAAGTTGCTGGTCGATGATAATAGGATAGGTGTCTACATTTCCATTGGTCAGCAGAATGGCATTTGGTTCTAAGCTATTTAAAACATTTCGGTTGTACTCAGTCTCTGCAGCGCTGTATGGATCTATTGATTTTATTTTTTGACAATAGATCTTAGTCTGTTCGGTATTGCCGTTGATCACATTCATTGCAATCATATCGTCGAGCAATTCAGGTTCGTCAGGTTTCATGGAAATTGCTTTCTTCAAATCCTCAAACGATTCATTCGATTTATTGCCGTTTAGATAACTAGCATAGTACATGGCGAAGGAAGTGGGAACAGCGACCTTCATCTGAATTAGAATGTCGTCAAGAATTTTTTGAGACTGAGGGTTAATGATCTTTGATTTCGCAGTGTAGTTTTTATATCGCTCAGATTTATACCAAGAGATCCAGGCGTTTTCGTCACTGGGATCAATGGTTACTCGATCCTTCCAATATTCTGCGTTCGATTGATACTCGCCAGGGAGAAGGCGCTGGCTTTCAATAGCTTCCACTTCTATGGCTTGGGACACTGCCTTTTCGGAACCCTGAGCCTGAGATAGGCCGGTTATCGAAGAGGTTATGCAGAAGACTATGAGTAATGTGAAGTACTTTTTCATTTCGAGTGTCATGTTCATTTCGGTAGTCTGTACATGTTAAAAGGCTCAAGGTTCATGCTTTTGGAGAATAGTACCGCAAACGGCCATGAATTCGGCCAGAATCATAGCCGTGGCGCCCCATACGATATGATTTTCCAACTGATAGGCTGGAACTTTCATGATAAGACCACTTTGTTGCATCGGCACTTGGTGAATTTGAACTTTTTCATCCCCAATAAATTGTGAAGCGGGTGAGTATATAATATCTTGAACCTCCCTAGGATCGGGAATTAGATTGGGTTTGGCAGGTAATATAGAAACAAATGGATGAACCAGAAAGTTGCTAGGTGGAATGTAAACGGTGCTTAGGGAGCCCACAGGAATGAGTTCGTCTGTATTGATCCCAATTTCCTCCTGACTTTCTCGCATGGCAGTTGAAAGTAAATCGGTATCCCCAGGTTCAGCTTTTCCTCCTGGAAATGCAATTTGTCCGCTGTGCACTCCATCATAATCGGGTCGTTGAATAAGAACTAGATTCCATTTGTTGTTTTCCGGAAATAGGATCAGCATTACAGCACTATTTCGAGGCGGTGGGTCTAGATGCAATGCGTCCGAAGCTGGTAAACGTCCGCGAATGTTCATTAATTGATGAGCTCTTTCTCCGGGGAGATCTTGAGCCAATGAATGTCTGATTTCTTCGATTATATCCAACATATTCGCATGCAAATTAAGGGGTATGTTCCAAAGAGCACATTTTTGTTTGAATTGCGGATGGCTCTTTAGACCTCGTTTCACCCATGGTTCATTGAACCAGAATCCGCACTGGAAGTCGCGATGAAGCGCTGATACAATTTACCCCGCATTACGCATTAGGGCAATTTTTGTAGAATGCGTGCGGGATTCTCAAATCTAAGCGATAGAATACTGCATTCATCGGTAAAATTAGGGTGCAATTTTCCTATCGCTTGATTTGGGTTTATGTATCTGTCACATTCCAATTCCGTTTCACTCCATTGGCCTATAGCAGCTACTATGACGGCATTTGCCACTTCATGCTTATTAAATAGTCCAAACTATTTTATAAGCAGAATTGGTATTATCCCGAATCACGCGATGGCGATATCGGAATTCATAGGTCGAACTATTACTTTGCTCCATCGTGTAGATTCGAGAAACCCGCAGCACATTAACCGCAAGACACTTCCAATGCGCAATGCGGGATTATTTGATGGTGTATATTCATACATCAAGCATAAAAATCGGGAAAGTGCTTGATATCAAAGGGGGTTAGTGCTGTAATAGATTTCCAATGCGGATTCTGGGTTGAATGATTTTGCGAATAGAGGAACTGTGTAGCGAGGTGAAGTGGAATTTGGAGGTTCAATTTATTCTGTCAGTTTGAGTTTCATTTTATATTTTAGAGCCCATTAACAGAAAAATGCCGACTTATCTCCTAAACGAAGAATTCTGGTTTCCTCCGCTTGAAGAACAGGACCATGAAATTGTAGCCGTCGGCGGAGACTTGAGTCCTGAGAGGCTATTGCTCGGTTATGTTTCCGGTATTTTCCCTTGGTACAACGAACCGGGTGAGATCATGTGGTGGAATCCTTTCAAAAGATGTGTACTGTTTTGCAAGGAAATCAAAGTGAGTCACAGTATGCGAAATGTCTTTAATAAGAATCTATATCGAGTGACTTTTGATCAGGCCTTTAGCGAGGTCATGCAAGGATGCAGGAGTGGCGAACGCGAAGGTGAGACTTGGATTCATACTGAAGTAGTTGATGCATATTGTCTCTTGCATGCATTGGGATATGCCCACAGTGTAGAAGTATGGGATGGTGAAGAGTTGGTGGGCGGTTTATACGGAGTCAGTGTAGGTTCAATATTCTTTGGTGAAAGTATGTTCAGCAAAAAGCAAAACTCTTCGAAGTTTGCACTTATCAAACTCGCCGAAAAGCTAAACACTCTTGGCTTCGAACTAATCGACTGTCAGGTTTACAACGATCATTTAGGTAGCATGGGGGCAAAAGAGATAGATCGAGAGCATTTTATTCAACTACTCAATTCAAAAACAGAAGATCGAACGTTCCAAGGCAATTGGTCTCTTATGCCTGAATTTAAAACAGATTTTGCAGATGGAAGCGCCGTGAAGCCCTGAAAGTCTGCAGCGACAATTTCATTTGAAAAATCAAGGTTTAAGAGGTAGAGAGTAAATCAAATAATTCCTCCTCCGCGCACTGCACTTGATCTCCTGTCTTCATATTTCTCAAGCAGGTTTTGCCCGATTGAATTTCATCAGCGCCAATCATGACTACGAAAGGTATTTTTTTATCGTCGGCAAACTTCATTTGCTTTTTCAACTTAGCTGCCTCGGGATAATATTCTGAAGCAATGCCACGTTTTCTAAGTTCAAATAGTAGTTTCAAGCAATAACTGCTTTCATTCTCTCCAAAGTTTACAATAAGTGCGCGCGTAGTCTGACCAATTTCATCCGGAAAAAGATTGAGTTCTTCTAACACGTCATAAATTCGGTCGGCACCAAAAGAAATTCCAATTCCTGAAACCCCAGGTAGTCCGAATATACCTGTTAGGTCATCGTAGCGCCCACCGCCACAGATGCTGCCCATAGCTATGCCATGCGCCTTCACTTCGAAGATGGCTCCGGTGTAATAGTTCAGACCCCTTGCCAATGTAATATCCAATTCAAGTTGACCGTTCAAAAATCCGATTTTCGCAGATTCATTCAGAACGTATTCAATTTCATCAATGCCCTTTATTCCAATTTCACTTGCTGAAAGGCCACTTCGGAGCATCGCAAGTCTCGATTCATTAGTTCCTTCAGAGGTGAAAAATGATTTTATAGAAGTAAGATTGGCTTCGCTAAATCCTCTTTCTTTCAATTCCTTTTCTACTCCATCCCATCCAATTTTATCTAGTTTATCGATGGCCACTGTCATATCAGTCATTTTATCTGAGATACCCGCCACCTCTGCAATTCCGGCCAGAATTTTTCGATTATTGATCTTGATTGTGAATGAAGGAAGACCCAGTTCTGACAGAGCTTTATCGAAAAGTTGAATCAATTCTATTTCACTAACCAAACTTTCTGAACCAATAATGTCGGCATCACATTGATAGAATTCACGGTATCTTCCCTTTTGAGGTCTATCTGCGCGCCACACAGGCTGGATTTGATATCTTCTAAATGGAAAGGTTATTTCATTTTTGTTCATAGCCACATATCGAGCAAAAGGCACCGTTAGATCATATCGCAAAGCCTTTTCGCAAATGGCAGGTGCGATTTTTTTTAAGTCTTTATTTGCTATCCACTCATTATCTACTTTTTTCAGAAAGTCTCCGCTATTGAGAATTTTGAAAATAAGTTGATCACCTTCATCTCCATATTTACCAGTTAAGGTGGAGAGGTTCTCCATACTTGGAGTTTCCAGTGCTTCAAATCCAAATATTTCAAAATATCTTCGAAGTAATCCAAAAATATATTGTCTGCGAGCCATTTCCCGCGGTGAAAAGTCTCGTGTTCCTTTTGGTATGGATGCTTGATTCATCTAGTAAAAAATTTCCGATTGAACTTGGATGTTTTTAGAGGTTCCTAATCCTTTTTATTATTTTGACTTCTCTGCCTTATGAATACATAGACTAGTAACAAAATCAGCCCTATCCAAATAAATCTCATCATTTTGTAAAGGTGTGAATTTTAATCAGGAATATCCTCTGACTAATAGCCCGCGAAGATAGATGATTCATAGACGTACCTTTGCGTCATAAATGATATCAGCTGTTCAATTAAAAGGACATACCGGGCCCCTCTACGTTTTATGCGCTGGCGCACAATCCGGTCGCTTTTTTTCGGCGGGTTCAGATGGTTTTGTGGTAGAATGGGATTGCGCGACAATGGCTCAGGCCGGCAAAGTAATTCGGGTGGGCGAGGCAGTTTACAGCTTGCATTTCGACCGAGAAAATGAAATTTTGCTGATAGGAACTTCCGGTGGAAAGATTCATGTTGTTGACTTTCGAACCTCAAAGGAGTTGAGATGTCTTGAGGTTCACAGCAAGGGTATATTTGGATTTTACAAATTGGATGAAGGTCGAAAGTTCATGGCCTTAGGAGGCGATGGGCAAACTAGTTTGTGGTCATATCCCGATTTTGAATTACTGAATTCGCATCAGTGGCATGGAGGTAAGTGCAGGGAATTGGTTGCTATTAGTTCTTCTTTATACGCGATGGCAACTTCTTCAGGAGAACTCATTGTAATAGACCCTTTGCTTTCGATAATTCAAAAGAGATTTGAGGCTCATTCGAGCGGAATGACATCCTTGGCTATTCATCCGAAGAAACCCATATTACTCACAGGCGGCAGAGATGCGCATATGAATTCTTGGAATATTGAGAACGATTTCGAAAAAATATTGTCAATGCCCTTGCACAATTATGCCATTTATGACATGAGTTTTGATCCAAGTACAACGATTCTGGCGACAGCGAGTCGCGATAAAACCATAAAGCTCTGGGATGCTTCGAGCATGGAGCTTATACAAAAACTCGATTTCCATGCCGGCGGGCACACTAGATCGGTAAATGATCTTCTATGGATTTCTGAGAAGCTGTTTGTTTCTTGCGGCGATGAAGGAGTAATCGTGGTATGGAGTTTAAAATAATTGTAGAGGGTCCCTTTTCATCAAACTTCCAGGCAAACACGGTAGCCAGCATGCGAACGTACGTTCAACACAGCGCCATTTTCAAAAATGAGATATTGGCCTTTGATACCCACTAATGTTGAAACGATTTCAGGTTCTTTATCAAGTTTAATGGACCGAACTTTAACAGGATATCGCAGCACAGGGTATTCTATTTTGGTAATAGCGTCATCATCAAAAATAAACTCTTGATATTCTTCAGGCAGAAGACCAAGGGCATCTTCTTTCGCATCGATCATCGGCTGGAGATTGGTGAAAACATTTTTCAACATGTTTTGCCAATGAGTTTTATCGGAAAAATGATCTTTCATGGCAACTTCAATAAGTCCAGCCAACTGCCTGTATGGGGTTTGAGCAATTAGAATTCCTTCGCTGGCTCCCTGATCAATCCATCGGTAGGGTACATTTGATGAGCGTGTTACACCCACTTTTATATCGCTAGTTCGGGTGAGGTATACGAAGTGAGGTTGATTGTGATTTTTTTGTTCCCAATCAAAATCTCGTAAGGCAATTCCTTCATGAATCCTACTAAGTTCAGGACGCAGTATACTGGGTGTAGCCGCGGGCGAGGTGAGCCAAGCATCGTAACTCAAACCTTCACCAAAAGTTTTTTTTATTTTTTTTCCTGTGGCAATACAGTGAATCTCGTTCAAAAAACTGAGCCTCACTTCTTTGCCTACAAAAGGATTGAGTTCAAATGGATCCATTGGCTCTAGTACATCTGCCGTCGTCCATTGATAATGTACAACATCATCTAGTCTGGATGACATTTTTCTTAAATTTCCTGTGATCTTCATCACTGGCAAAACTAAATATTGTAAGACATTTGCGAACTATTGAAGAACAAACATTATTTGAATACAATGGAACACACAGCTCTGAAAAATTATGTTGAAGGGAATATGCCGGGTAGTCTTACTTATGCGGAATACCGAGAACTTGTAACAAAGTTGCACGATGAAGGCAAGGTTACAGGTCACGAGCAGTCTGAATCATTACTTGAATACAGCAAATTGAATGAACACCGAATGAATCGTTGGGATAAACATTTTAAGGTTCAGGAGGATTTTGCTACAGATTTTTCATTGCCCAAGGGTAAGTTTTATTGGCTTGTAATTACAGAAGGTTGGTGCGGCGATTCGGCACAGGTGCTGCCAGGTATTGTGAAAATTGCTGAACTGTTCCCACAAATCGAATTGAAGGTAGTACTTCGAGATGACTATCCTGATTTGATGAACGAGGTGCTAACCAATGGCAAAAAGGCTATACCAATTCTGGTTTGTTTGAATGAAGAGGGAGACTTTTTGTGGAAATGGGGTCCGCGTCCTGCCATAGCCGATGAGCTTGTGCAGTCTCATAAGTTGAAGGCTGATTATGATGCCGAAGAAATGAAAAAGGACTTACACCTTTGGTATGCGCGCAACGCTCAATTGGTTGTATTGGAAGAGTTCAAAGAGGTGTTGAAAAATTGGCTGGCCGTTGTAAAATGAAGTCATTCCAAGGTTGAATAGAAATTAAAATCCGCTTACTTCGCATTTTTTTTTATTTTAGCCCTGCTTTCGAACCAAGCATAAACCTTTTAAATCTAAATAATCATGAGAAGACCTCTACTATTAGCATGTGCCTTATTGGGCGGAATGGCCGTTTCGGCTCAAACACTTTTATTTGACGACAATTTTGACAATCTATCAGCCGGCATGGGAGTTGCCGAGCAAAACTCAGGTTGGGACACTTGGGATGGAAGTGCAGGTGTAGACGGAGAAGTTTCGTCAGACTTTGCCTCTAGCGGTTCAAATAGTGCCAAAATTGATGGAACTGGAGTCGATTTAGTATTACCGATTGGCCCGTATAACGGATCAGGTAAGTACGATGTAAAATTCAAAATGTATATTCCTATCGGCTCAGGCGGTGCTTATTTCAACGCTTTGCACCAGTGGAGCAGTTCAAGTACTTCTTATCAGTGGGCAGTTGATGTGTTCTTCAACAATCAAGGAAATGTTACTTGGACAGCAGGTTTTGTAGAAGGCGGAGATGCTCAAGTAACGCTTGGTCAGTGGTTTGATATTCAGATTACGGCCGATCAAGATGCTGATTTGGGCTACCTCTATTTGAATGGCGAAATGATTCATTCTTGGACTTGGTCTTTGAACAACGCCAATGGAATGGCAGGTCTGAACCAAATTGCTGCAGTAGATTTCTACGGAACTAATACTTCTCAAGGTGAAGGTCTCTACTACATTGATGATGTGGAGCTTTGGGAATCAACTGGTGTATATGTTCAGGCTGTAAATGGACCATCTGAACCGGCATTTTTCCCTAATCCGGCGAATGATAATCTGACCGTAAGCCTTCCTGAAACATGGAACGGAGCGACTATTCAAGTGATCGACCTCACAGGAAAAGTGGCCATTGAAAGAAGAAACGTTTCAGTTGTGAATACACATTTTGATCTTTCTTCTCTCGCCGGGGGTGTTTATTTGGTGAAAATGAAATCAGAGAGCAACGAACTTACTAGAAAACTCATCATCAGAAATTGATTTTGAGCTGATACAGCATGAAAGCCCTGCCATTGGCGGGGCTTTTTGCTTTTTTGGAACGGACTTTGCTATCCCGCATGAGAAATTCACAATGGTCTTTTGGAAAGGAAATGTTAATAGATCAATTGGGAACAACCTACATGTGAATTTTGCAGTCAATTGAGCAAACAGTAAGAACCATATGCTAATACAAGTATCCAGATTTATTATCGTCCTTTTCGTGTTGTCCGCCAGCATCGCTAAAGCCCAAAGTCCATACACTATAAAAGGTAAAATTTTGGGGTTGAAAGACACTTCTATTTATCTCGCCAATTACTATGGTAGCAAGTTGTATTATAATGATACAGCCAAGGTGGACTCCAAAGGAATGTTTTCTTTTCCGGGAAAAGCGTACAATGAGTGTGGCAAATACGCTCTCGTTCTGCCAGGTCCTAAGCTGATCGAGTTTATCGTTGACCAAGAAAATATTTTTATCGAAGCCGATACGAGTGGTCGAATCGATGGAATAAAGGTGAAAGAGTCAGAAAACAACCGAATATTTTTCGACTATGTAAGATTCATTAACGACAAAAGAAAGCAACGCGAGCCATGCGATAAACAATTGTCGGATACAGTGAACGTGCCAACAGAGGCAGACAAGGAGCGGTGCAAAGAACTCATCAATAGGCTAAATGATGAAGTGGTTGCTTATCAAAAGAACTTATTAGACAAATACCCGAATCTGCTTGCTGTAAAGTTGTTGAAAATGAACATCGAAATCGAGGTTCCTGAAGCACCGCAAGGCCTTTCGGAAGACGATGCGGGAAAATGGAAGTACTATTATTACAGAGATCATTATTGGGACAACGTAGACTTAAAGGATCCGAGAATGGTGCGCGATCAAGGTTTTCAAAGGTTGTTAGAGAAGTACTCATCTCAAGTGATGCCAATGATTCCTGATACAATATGTGTACTAGCAAAAAATCTGATTGATAAAACAGCAGGCAATGAGGATGGATTCAAATTCATTGTGCATCATTTTACTTATTGGGGTGAAACCTCAAAAATCATGTGCATGGATCGCGTATTTGTATTTATGGTAGAGAACTATTACAAAACCGGAAAAGTATCGTGGCTCAAAGAAGATAAGATGAAACAGATAGTGGAGGCGAGCGATGAAAAGCGTTATTGTCTTTGTGGTGAAATTGCACCAAACATTATTCTTCCCGATACAACAGAAAAAAAATGGGTGAGCATGTATGACGCTGGAGCCAAGTACACGATGGTTGTAATTTGGGAGAGCAACTGTGGTCATTGTAAAAAGGAAATCCCTAAACTGCTTGATGTTTACCACAAATGGAAGGACAAAGGTTTAGGTGTTTATGCAATCGAAAATGAATTGGAGAATAAGGAGTGGAAAAAGTTTGTGCGCGAAAAAAATCTCGATTGGATAAATGTAAGCGATAGCCCAGCTATTATGAAGCAGGATAGCGCAAATGTTCTAATGCTCAAACGGATTACAACGGAGCAAAGTCTCAACTACCGAAAGTATTGGGATGTAAACAGCACCCCGAAAATGTACCTTATGGACAAAGACCATAAGATCATTGCCAAAGGGCTTAGTGCGGAGCAGTTCGATGAGCTCTTACAAAAACTGGAAGATGGAAGCGAAGATCCATTGAAAAACATCATTATGTCCGAACCAGAACCGGAAGATGAGGCTCCCAAGAAGCAGACTCCAAGACCAAATCCGAAAAAAGTAAATCCCCCCAAACAAAGCAATCAATAACAACTGAATAACTCTTCGGCCAATTATCATTATTTCCGAACAAAGGTGATTGGCTTTTTTTATGGAATTCCCTGAATTTACTCGATAGGAAATACCAATGTTATACCAATCTTACTTAATAAATGGTCTATCCTACAATGCGCGTTGGAAGCCAGTTTTGGGCAATGAGCTGCAGGATTTTGCACCCATGAAGTGCAAAGTGTAGTTAGAGTAGCTGTTAGAGGCCAATGAATTGAAATTGCATTGGACTATTACAGAAACATAAACGTTATAACAGCCAATGCAGGATTACTTTTGTTCTTGGTTATGACTGACCAAGAGATTAGCTAGTCAGAACTATAGGGGTTAACTATTACTATTTCGGCGAACTTTAACGAGAATGATTAAAACTTCAAAATCAGAGATAGAACACTTGTTGGTTAAATGCATGTCGGTAAAGAAGGTGGAATCTTTGGCTAGGCTATGCAAGAAGGACCCGGAGATGCTCGAAGAAATTGTCGAGTTGTCTATTAAAGGAAATGAAACTAAATCAGCGAAGGCTTCATGGGTTCTTTCGAAAGTGGCTCAGAAGTACAAGACACCAATAGATTCTCATACGCCGAAGTTGGTAACTCGGTTGGAAAGTGAATGCACAGGGGGAATTAAAAGAGAATTGCTGAAAGCCTTACTCCATTCTAAAATTCATTCGAGTGAAAATTTGAGTTTATTGGACATACTTCTTTCAATCCCCTTAAGCACAAACGATCCCGGAGTAAAGTACATGGCGTTAAAACATTTTGAGAAGTACATGAAAGTTCAACCTGAACTGAGTGGCGAAATTATTCAAGTGTTGCAGATGAGTCTCGAAAGAAACGGGGGTTTATGGCGAACACAGGCTATGAAATTGATAAATAGAAAAATGAGCCGAAAGCCTTCGAATGATCATTTCTGAATATCGAGGCACATACTCAGAAAAAATTAAATTTTGGACACAACGGGAGAATACATCCTAATCTTCGAGTTGCAATTCTTCGATAGCTTTCATGAACGTTTCGTTTGGAATGCGCTTGTTTCCATCGGCGCGATAGGGAGTTTTGAAACTTTCGATCCAAAACATTTCCATTTCACCTTTTCCTTTTACCTGCATCTTTCCTCTTGGGGCAATGTAGAAATAGTCTTTTAGTTGAAGAGCGGTAGAGAGCGAAGTATTTATTCTTCCAGGTTCTCCATTACCCTCCATTCTGCTTGCCGTATTTACGGTATCCCCCCAAATGTCATATGCGAATTTTTTCTTTCCTACTACTCCGGCAATGATTGGACCTGAGTGAATTCCAATGCGAATAGGCCATTGTGTTTGACCATCTGTTACACGTTGATCATTGATCTGTTCGGTGATATTTGCCATTTCAAGGGCAAATGCAGCCATTCTCAGTGCATGAGATTTGCTTCGCTTTGGAATTCCGCTGGCGCACATATACGAGTCGCCAATGGTTTTTATTTTTTCAATGCCATACTTATCGGCTACTTCATCGAAAGCATTGAAGAAAGTATCTAGAATATCCACTAATTGTTGTGGTTCCATAAAGGTTGTCATAGCCGTGAACCCAGAGAAATCTGAGAATAGAACAGTTGCTTCTTCATAGTTCCGGGCATCGCTCCTTCCGTATTCTTTCAGCTCGTTTACAGTGTCTTTGGGGAGGATATTGAGCAGAAGGTTTTCACTTTTGTTCTTCTCTTCATTCAATTGTTCTGTTCGTTCTTCCACTTTCAATTCAAGGATGTCCCTTTCTTTTTCAAGTTTTCGAATGCGCCAACGATAGATCAAATAAAATGTCAGTAGAATCAAAAATCCAATAAGGCACAGGAACCAAGGAGTTTGCCAATACGGAGGTTGGACTATAAAAGAGTATGCAACCACTTCACTTACTTGTTGAGTAGAATTGATTGCTTTCACCTCGAAAGAATACTTACCCGGAGCCAAACTGCTGTAAGTGATGTGGGTTGTATTTCCGAGTTCAATCCATGTTTCATCCATTCCTTGCAACTTCACAAAGTACATGATGGATGAGGGATCATGCCAGTCACGGGCACTGAAATGAAATGTCAAGTGATTCTGATCATGGCTGAAACATGGTTTTTCCGGCAAGAAATTCCATGCTGAAAGTCCTGAATAATAAATATAGTCGCTTAGTAATGACCCGAAATAGGACTCATCACGGCGAATGCGAAAATCGCCTCCTTGATCTACATTTTTATTCCAATTGACATCTTCAAAAAACAAAAGTATATCATCAATAGATACTAATGGGGCGCTGGAATCTGCGACATATCTGTCGGGAAAGAAAACGGCAAGTGAGTTGTTTGTGCACCACCATATTCTATCAAACGTATCACTTATTACATTATTGAAAACGACATCATCTTCAAGCAACCCCTCTTCTCGACTATGAATAGTCCACAGCCATCCTGATCCATTGGTTCCGCGTTTTTCAAGTTTGCAGATACCCTTCTTCGTTCCTGCCCACACATTTGAATTATCATAAAAAAGTGCCATGATAAAGAGATCGGGAAGTCCCTCCTTGGTGGCAATGATTTCGTATTTTATTTTTGCTGATTCATCGAGCAGTCCGTCAGACGCTTTGAAGACTATTATTCCACCTCCATCACTACCTACCCAAATTTCATCTTCAATCGGTAATATGCTTTGACAAGATAAGCCGCCTTGCGATATTCTTTCGCCTATTCTGAGGTACGTGCGCGATTTGTAATCCCCTTGATTGATAGCAGGAATAACAATTACTCCAGCGTCGGATGCAATCCAAATATTACCATCTCTATCTTTTTTGACGTCGTTCAGATTGTTGAGTATAGTGCCATTCGCAAACTCAACGTGTTTGAGTGAATCATCTCGTATTTCAAGAAGTCCATTCCAAGAGGCAAACAACATTTTTCCATTTTGGTCCTCTTGCATTGCTTTAACACCTTGAGTGTTTTTTACATAACTGAATGGAAAGAACACGAGCTTATTTAATACTTTTCTGTATACACCTAGTCTGCCTGCCGAATACCAAGTACTCCCATCAGCCGCAATGAAGATTTCTGTGGAAACAACGTCCTGAAGTGTGCCTTTAACAAGGTTCTCAATAACCGAAATTTTATCTTCGCCGGCATTAAGGCGGGCGTGTCCACCTGAGCTATATCCAGCCAACACCTCTCCATTACTTTTGGACAAGGACCATATCCTGTTTCCAATTAATCCATTTTCTTCATTGAAGTTTTCGTAGAGTTGTGGTCGTAAAAGATTTAAGCCAAAGTCATAAGTGCCTATCCAGGTATTCCCCTCTTTATCATAGAATAGATTTGTAATTCGATCGCTCGATAATCCATCTGAGGTACTTATTATATCATGGATAGTGTAGGGCAGTCCCACGCCTTCATTTTTTTTCAGAATAAATATTCCTTGGCCATTTGATCCACAAATTATTTCATTATTTCTGCCCTTACAGATGTCCAAGAAGCCTATTCCAGTGTACAGATTGATGAATTCATTTGATCCTTTTTGCAAGAAACTGAGTCCTCTGCGGGTGCCCACAATTAAGCCATCCGGCTGCTCGAGCATACAGAAGATGGTGCTATCAGAAATACCAAAGTATGATGCAGTGTCTATAATCCCGTCTTTAACATGAGAAAGTCCATCGCGAAAATATCCGATCCAAAATTCATTGTTGGAAATACTGAGAGTTGTGATCGCGTTGTTTCGGAGCCCTTTTTCTTCGGTAATAGCACAAAAATGATTGTCTTTTATTCCTATAAGTCCATCGCCGTTTGTACAACACCAGACTACTCCGTTTGGATCCTCTGTAAAGGAGAATATTTTGAACATAAAGCCATTTTGTGGCCCATAGTAATGAAAGAGTTTACCATCGAACTTCACGATTCCTCCTGCCCTTGAGCCAAACCAAATGTTTCCTTTGCTATCTTCAAGAATGTCTTCAATGGGATGTGCGAAAAGAGGGGCAAGGGTGTAGGAGTGGAAGCGATAACCATCGAAGCGAATGATTTCTCCATTGTATCCTCCCATCCAGATATTTGATCTGCTGTCCATAGACAGGGACATTACCTGATTGATGTCAAGATTCTCTGGTCGACCAAGGCAAGAGATATTCTTGCGCAAACCTTCTTTGTATCTGAATGGAAGTGCTTGTTTGGGAGAATTGGTGATGGCACTATCGGGAGTGATGGCTATTTCTTCAAGCACATGTTTAAAGTCCCATTGTGCTTCTATCGACAACGAAATCAGAAGGAAAAATAGGGAGGCTAAAAAAAGGCGGGTCACATGTTTTGGTTGGGTGCGCTGCAAATTACTAGACTTTCGTCACACTCTGGCCGAAATTATTTCCCAATGAACACATCCAAGTGTTTTAATTGCACAGGAATGGTTCCATCTTCAATGAGTTGACAAGCATTTTCAATCCAAATATCTTCGCCTTCAGAATCGAATTCAGTTTTCAAATTGTGTCCAAATAGGCGGGCCAAACTTTGCCACATAAAGGCCGAGAGACCGCCTTTGAGCTCATGAACCAATTCATAGCTGTTTTGGCCCGTTTGGCGATCTACCAATTTTATCAAAATCATTCCTTCTTTGATGGTCAGTTTTTTGAGGTCCTTTTCGAATTGTGCCTTCATTTGCTCTTCGGCTTCATCCAAGAGTTGTTTTCTCTCTTTTTCTGAACTTACAGTTTGGAGTCTCTCCTCATACTGCTTCATTACCTCTCCGGCGAGGTGCGCGTAGGGATAGACCTTTACCACTTTCGCATAAGTTTCGTCGCATTTTTTCTTCTTGTGCCTGTTTTTGGCTGCAGATTCAATGGCTATTGTTCTAAATGTAGCCTTTGCCAATGTATCGCCTTCTTGCACATACCACACTGAGTTATACCAGTCTGTAGAGTAATAATTGAGCACCGTATAGCCACTTTCAGCAGGTTCTTGTGCACCGACCTTTGCTATGGTCAGATACCCTAAAAACAATATTGAAATTAGCACCCTCATTTTCATGTAAATATGTAACGAATTTTCAGATTTAATGTTGCTAGAAGCGCCAAATTTTCAAAAACTCATGGACAGTGTTCCACAAAATCGCCATGGGAGCAATAAATGGAATGGAGATGGGTTATCTCCACGCAAGTGAATTTTTAAATAACCAAAAGGAGCCGGTCTGATTATATTCTTCAAAAGTTTGAATCCTTTCTCTGAGCAAACTTTAAAAGAAAGAGCAGATTTTCTTCTAAAAACCCAGGTATCATGAATACAAAACCGTATGTGTTCGTCGCTACCGCTACTGCCTCAATTATTGTTTGCATAGTTTCTTTTTCAGAAACTGCTGAAGTCCAGTTGCTACCTGCTTCAGCTCCAGAATCACTCAATGTTATTTACGAGCCCGATGAAACCAATATGCCGCCCGATTTAATATCGGCAACGGGCATTTTCAATTATCGGGGTATGAGTGATGTTTTAGGAGAAATGGATGCAAAGGGTCAAAGATTTACTTTTTCCTCGGCAGAGAAAAGTACGATCAAAGGGAAGGAGGGAACAGTCATCACTTTTCCTGCCAATGCATTCGTAGATGAAGAAGGAAATGCCCCGCAAGGTGACGTAAAAATTGTATTGAAAGAGTACTATGATGTACAGGAAATTCTAGCGGCCAAATTGCAAACGAAGAGCAAGGGTCAAATATTGGAATCGGCCGGTATGCTTCACATTGAAGCCACAAGTAATGGCGCGAAATTGAAACTGAAAGATGGTGTTGTATGTGAGATGAAGTTTCCAAAACGCGATGAGAACACGGACTATAAAATTTTTAGTGGGAAACGCGATCCAGAGGGCGTAATGGACTGGGTACTCATGAATGATGATTCATCACTTGGAACAACCTCAGCGGACGTGAATTCCTTTAGTCAGGAATTTGAAAATTTCAGTCGTAATCCGGAAGAGTCTCAGCTTACTTCCAATATCAATGGTGATTGTTTCATACAAATTGTTTCGAGTCATCGAAGGGATTTGTTTTACATCACCGAGATGGATTATTATCAATGGAAATTCCGAGATTTCCCGCAGGACTTGAACGCTTATTTTTTATCGAATTTTAATCCAAGTCTGGAGATGATTGACGATTTCTGTGAGAACAAACTTGCCTGTGAAATTCAAGTTACAATTCAGCCTGACGGAAGTATCAGAAATAGCATGGTCAGAAAATCAAGCAAACCGGAATATGATGCAATGTTTATGGAGTTTGTAAAAGATTTGCCTATATTGAATACAGAGCAGTTGCTAAAAACTCCTGATGACAACAACGCCTTTATCTTGAAATTCGGGAAGGCCAATGGTTCAACGAAGCAAGGACTGGTTGCAGGATTCAGAAGTCAGTACAAGGGAAATGAAGATGAGAAAATTACAACTGTCAGTGCCACTGATCTCAATTTTTATGTTTTCAATGCAAGTCAATTGGGTTGGATTAATGCAGATCGTTTCATGATGGAGGAACAAGAACTTGTCGATGTTTATGTACAAACGTCGATGTCAGATTCTTGCTATGTTTCGATGGTATTCGACGACATGAATAGTGTTCTATTGGGCTCGAATGAAAATGACAAAATTTTATTCAAAGATGTCCCGAAGAATAAGGCAGTACGAATAGTTTCGGTACGATGTGTAAATGGCAAACCGGATATGAGTTCCGTAAAAGCCATTACAACCGGATCAGATATCAAACTTGAAAAATATGAACCTTTTTCGCTGGCCTCTCTCGACAGCGAATTCAAAGGATTCATGCAATAGAAATTGGTGAATCAAAAGAAGCCCGGATCGTTCCGGGCTTCTTTTTTCATGAGGCACTTACAAGAATGTTCTTTTTCTTTTCCACTCACCGCTTTTTTGTTCGCTTTTTGTGGTTGTATTGGCTGATTTAGAATTTGACAAGGCATAAACAGCGGCAATGGCTGCTATCTTTTCATTCAATTCGTTTTCGTGTTTCAACACATCTGGAGTAAAATATTTTTGGACAAAATGAGTGTCGAAATTACCTGATTTAAATGCATCGTGTTGAATTGCCCATGAGCAAAAGGGAAGTGTGGTTTGCACTCCAGAAATTTGGTAGTCATCAATTGCACGAACCATTTTAGCAATTGCTTCTTGTCTGTTGGCCGCATGCACAATCAATTTTGATATCATAGGGTCGTAGTAGATCGGAATACTCATACCTTCTTCAAAACCGTCATCTACACGCACTCCTGGGCCGGTAGGACGACGATAAGTATTAAGTTTTCCGATGTCGGGAAGAAATCCATTTAAGGGATCTTCTGCGTATACGCGCACTTCAAGTGCATGCCCGTTAATGGCAAGATCTTCTTGGGTGAACGATAATTTTTCTCCTCTGGCGATACGTATTTGTTCTTTTACAAGATCTACGCCGGTTATCATTTCTGTAACAGGATGCTCTACTTGTAAACGAGTGTTCATTTCAAGGAAGAAGTAGTTTTTATTTTCATCGAGAAGGAACTCCACTGTTCCGGCACCTAGGTAATCGCAACTTCTGGCGACATCACATGCGCTTTTACCCATCGCTGCTCGAATTTCTTTTGTAAGAACAGAGGACGGAGCTTCTTCAACTACTTTTTGATGTCGGCGCTGAATGCTACATTCTCTCTCAAAAAGATGAACAACATTTCCATGAGCATCTGCCAATATTTGTATTTCAATATGCCGAGGGCTATTTACATATCTTTCTATGAACACGGATCCATCGCCGAAAGAAGATTCCGCTTCAGAGATGGCTCGTTTCATTTGAGATTCGAGTTCTTCTAATTTTTCTACAATTCGCATTCCCTTACCTCCGCCGCCAGCGCTTGCTTTGATAATTACCGGTAGTCCAACTTCTAGAGCTGTTTTTTTAGCTTCTTCCGGGTCGGCAATGGCATCTTCTGTTCCCGGAACCATAGGGATATTGTATTTACGAGCAGCATGTTTGGCCGCGAGTTTGTTTCCCATAGTTTCAATACTTTTTGGACTTGGTCCTATAAAAGTGAGGCCGGCTTCAGAAACGAGTCGCGAGAATTTTGCATTTTCCGACAAAAATCCATAACCGGGATGTATACCATCTACACCCAGTTTTGTTGCAATCTCTATGATCAATTCACCTTTAAGATAGCTTTGATTGCTCGGTGGCGGACCAATACAAACAGCCTCATCGGCATACTTTACAAATGGGGCATTTCTGTCGGCTTCAGAAAATACAGCCACAGTTGCGATCCCCATCTCTCTGGCAGATTTCATTACGCGAAGCGCAATTTCGCCGCGATTGGCTACGAGAATTTTTTTCATGGTGCGAAGGTATGATGGAGAAAATGGCGAGTGGCTTAATCGGTTAATGAAGATTTCATTTTATCGGCGCTAAACAATTGTGCCGGTTTGTGTAAAACTCCTTTCTGCTTTTCTTTCAGCGGTTTCACCTTGTTTGTGCGAAGAATATTCTTTCGGAAATTTCTTTTATCTAATTTTTTGTCTAGAATTATTTCATAGAGTTTCTGGAGTTTCGATAGGGTAAATTTCTCCGGCAGGAGTTCGAAACCAATGTGATCTGCCATTAGTTCATGCCTCAGCATTTTCATCGCGGCATCCACAATCGTATTATGGTCGAATGCTAGCTTAGGGATATTATATACATCTACCCAATGAGCTTTTCCGGCGAAAGAGGCTGCTTTCGGTTTGAAGTCTTCCATGCTCACCAAACTATAGTATGCCACAGTGACTACTCTGCGCTCTGGGTTTGCTCGAAAAGCCCGAAGCCATTCCTGATCTTTGAGATCACGTACTCGGTTGGGGTCTCCAAAAGTGTGAAACTGTTTGAGGTAGATACCGCTTAGTTTTGTTAATTCTAAGAGAACTCTTGCTGCCGCATCATCAAGGCTTTCTTCTTCGTGCACAAGGTCACCGGGTACAGCCATTTGTTTCTTCAACTTGATATTTTGCTTAGGCGCTTGCGGTAATTTCTGCTCGATGAGTAAGAGCTTGAGGGTATCATCCGCAAATCCAAAAACAACACAATCTACTGATATATCTAAAGGAATATGTTCTTTTTTATTCATTGTCTCTTGTTGGGACGGCCAAAATAGAAGAAAAATGGCCGTATGACAGGTAAAAGGATTGACTTTTATCAGCGCATATTTAAAGAAAAATAATTCAAAAGTAGAGAGATAGTGTAAAAATTACACTAAGTTTGAATCGCCAAGCAATTCGAGGCACTATGAACACAAAAAACACAATAAAGAGAATAGGACTACTCACCTCCGGTGGAGATGCTCCAGGCATGAATGCCGCTATCAGAGCAGTTGTCAGGGCAGGGGCATATTACAAAGTGGATATTGAAGGGATATTTCAAGGTTATTTAGGTATGATAAATGGCGACTTCAAACATTTGAATGAGAGGTCGGTAGCTCGAATACTTGGACGTGGAGGTACAATTTTGAAGAGTTCAAGATGTATGGAATTTCATACCATTGAAGGCCGAAAGAAGGCTTATGAGAATCTCAAAAAGCAGAATATTGACGCCTTAATTACCATTGGAGGCAATGGAACATTTACAGGGGCCAATATTTTTCATCAGGAATTTGGTATTCCGGTAATGGGTATTCCGGGGTCTATTGATAATGATCTGCATGGATCTGATCACTGTATAGGATTTGATACAGCAACCAATACTGTGGTTGATGCGATAGATAAAATTAGGGATACTGCCACTTCACACAATCGATTATTTTTTGTGGAAGTGATGGGTCGCAACAGTGGTTTTATTGCACTAAAGAGCGGTATAGCAACGGGCGCGGTAGCCATTATTCTTCCCGAAGACGAGATGCCGGTTGAAGAACTGATCAACATATTAAAAACCACAGAAGACGCCGGGAAAACAAGTAGTATTGTGATTGTGGCAGAAGGTAGTAAAAGCGGCGGAGCCTATGAAATAGCCAAGCAGGTGAATGAAAAATATCAGCAATACGAAACACGTGTATCTGTACTTGGACATTTGCAAAGAGGTGGATCGCCAAGTTGCTACGACCGCGTAATTGCCGGAAGAATGGGAGTTGCTGCAGTAGAAGGTTTGTTGAATGGCAAAAAGGATTGTATGATAGGAATCATCAATGACAAAGATGTGTATACATCATTGTCTGAAGCCGTCAGCAATCAGCACTTGCCGAATAGAGATGAATTAAGAATTGCTAAAATATTATCTTTATAAACTGATTAATTTAAATAAAGATTTTGTATGAAAAAAGTTGCTATTAATGGTTTTGGAAGAATTGGAAGAATGTGTTTGCGCATAATACATGAGCGAAAGGATATAGAGGTAGTTGCTATCAACGACCTTACAGATGTTCACACGCTGGCACATTTGCTTCGATATGATAGTGTGCATGGTCCGTGTCTTTTTAAAGTTGAGGAAAAACCTGAAGCCATCGTGGTAGATGGGAGAGAAATTAAGGTGTTTTCAACCAAAGATCCTTCGGTATTGCCATGGAAGGATATGAATATTGATATTGTAATCGAATGCACCGGTCACTTTACTTCAATGGATACTGCCTCTGTTCACCTGAAGGCAGGTGCGCGCAAGGTGATCATTTCAGCTCCAGCCAGTGGAGGAGTGAAAACCATAGTGTTGGGTGTGAACGATGAACAGATTTCTGCAGAGGATAAAATTTTGTCAAACGCTTCATGCACTACCAATTGTTTAGCTCCAATGGCCAAAGTATTGCACGACGCATTTGGAATTCAAAAGGGATATATTACTACAATTCATGCATACACCGCTGATCAGCGCTTGCAAGATGCGCCGCATAGCGACCTTCGGAGAGCGCGAGCTGCCGCACTGAGCATGATACCTACTAGCACAGGCGCTGCAAAAGCTGTTGGCGAAGTTCTTCCTGATCTAAAGGGAAAACTGGATGGGGTAGCAGTTCGTGTGCCTGTTCCTGACGGTTCACTTACCGACCTTGTTGCTATTCTCAATCGCGATGTTACGGTTGCGGAAGTCAATGCAGCTATGAAGGCCGCTTCAGAGGGTGCCATGAAGGGATACATTCAATATCAGGAAGATCCCATTGTATCGGTTGATGTAGTTGGTTCAAAATACTCTTGTGTATTTGATGCCGCGCTTACCTCCGTCAATGGCAACCTAGTAAAAGTAATGGCATGGTACGACAATGAGCGCGGATATGCAGAACGTGTCTGCGACCTTGCCGAAAGAGTATCATAGACCTATGTTTGCAGACAATTAATTATAAAATTGATTTATGGTCTTAATAGCTGACAGCGGTTCTACAAAATGCGATTGGGCTTTGCTCGATTCAAAGGGCAATAAGCTCGGCATATATGAGACTATTGGATTGAACCCTTACTTTCATACAAGCGAGGCCATGTCTTCAGCGATACAGGCCAATGCTGAGTTATCTGGAATGGGTAATGAAATTACCAATGTATTCTTTTATGGTGCCGGGGCAAGCACTGAAACAATGTGCAGTATTGTTATGAAGGGATTGCAAAAAGTATTTCCAAAAGCATCGATTCTGGTTGATCACGATTTGGTTGGATGTGCCTATGCTACATACGATGGTGAGCCATGTATTTCGTGTATACTCGGCACCGGTTCTAACTCCTGTTATTTCGATGGTACAAGAATTTACGAGGAAGTACCTTCACTTGCTTTTATCCTTGGTGATGAAGGCAGTGGTAGTTATTTCGGTAAAATTCTATTGCGTGAGTACTTTTATAAAAAACTGCCTTTAGACCTGAGAGCCGCATTTGATGAGCATTTTAAGGTAACCCGCGACGATATCATTTCTAAAATTTATCGCGAACCAAATGCAAATGTTTATTTGGCATCTTTTACCAGATTCATTGGTAGTCATGTGGACCACCCGCACGTGCACAACTGGATCGTAAACGGAATGAAAGAATTTATCGACATCCACGTACAGTGTTTTTCCAATTGGCGCGAAGTACCTGTTCATTTTGTAGGCTCTGTTTCACATTATTTCCGAAAGGGTATTGAAGAGGCTGCTGCTCAAACAGGAATGCATCTAGGTCGAATTATTCGCAAACCCATTGATGGGCTGGTGGAGTACCATGTAAAATATAAATGGCCCATTTTGACAGATAAATAGAAAGTTATGCAGGCTAAAATTGCGCTGGTGGCCCATGATAAAATGAAGCCACAACTTGTAGAATTTTTGAAAGCACGCGAGCAATGGCTCTGGGGTAGAAAATTTGTGGCTACAGGTATGACTGCTGATTTTATTGAGCAAGGTACCAAACTTGATATTGATCACCTGAATCCGGGTAGGGAAGGAGGTTTTGTAGAATTAGCCAACATGGCCCAAAGGGGTGAATTGAGTTTGATTCTTTTTTTCCGAGATCCGGAAATGGTGCAGGAGTACGAAAGTGAAGTGATTAACTTTGTGAAAACGTGTATTCGGGAAAACCTTCCTCTTGCCTCCAATCCCGCAAGTGCCGAGCTCTTAATTGTCGGTTTGATTAAAATGGAGGCGTCGAAAAAACCATAGTTGTATGCAAATTGAAGCATGTATTTTTGATCTAGATGGCGTCATAGTCGATTCTGCTAAGTATCACTTTCTAGCCTGGAAAAAGCTAGCTGATAAGTTGGCAATACCTTTTTCGCACGAGCAAAATGAATCGCTGAAGGGTGTCAGTAGAGTGGATTCGTTGGAGAAAATACTGTCCTGGGGTGGAATTGAGTTGAACAACAACAAAAAGATAGAATTACTTGAAGCCAAAAATCAGTGGTATCTGAAGTACACAGAAGAAATGAAATCTGAAGAAATTCTTCCTGGAGTCTTCGAATTTCTGACAGAACTAAAAAAATCAGGAATTAAAATAGCACTGGGTTCTTCAAGTAAAAATGCCGTTCTGATTCTCGATAAATTGCAAATAGCTGATTTCTTTGATGAGATAATTGATGGAAATAAAATTCATTTCTCAAAACCTCATCCCGAAGTTTTTCTCAAAGCAGCCGCCGGAGTTCGATGCAGAGCTGAGTCTTGTGTGGTATTCGAAGATGCCATAAGTGGTGTAGACGCCGCATTAGCTGGTCATTTCAAATGTATCGGTATTGGCGATCCTCTATTCCTTTCCAAGGCCCATGCAGTGGTTTCGAACATGGAAGATATGTCCGTGGAAAAGATGAAAACGCTCTTACTTCTTTAATGCCTTTAAACCGGGATTTTGCTGTTGTAATCTATAGTCCAATGCCGATTCACTCCTATGGCCTCTTAGAGCTTCTGTATTGGCATTTACCACTTTATGCATGCAAGATCCTGCAGCGCATTATCCAAAACAGACTTCCAATGCGCAAAACAGGATAGACTATTTTAAAAGAAGAATTGGTTTAATCACCAAGCTCCATAGGAGGGACATCCTCCTATCATTTTCTTTGTCTGAATGTATTTCTATCAGAAGCTCCGTAGGCGCGACATCCTCCAATGCGCAAAACAGGATAGACTATTTTATAAGCAGAATTGGTTTAATCACCAAGCTCCATGGAAGCGACATCCTCCTATCATTTTCTTTGTCTGAATGTATTTCTACTAGAAGCTCCGTAGGTGCGACATCTTCCAATGCGCAAAGTAGGATAGACTATTTTATAAGCAGAATTGGTTTAATCACCAAGCTTCATAGGAGCGACACCCTCCTATTATTTTCTTTGTCTAAATGTATTTCTAACAGAAGCTCCGTAGGTGCGACATCTTCCAATGCGGATTCTGGGTTAAAAGCAGAATTGGTAGTAAAGGCCTGATTGTGCCATGTGTGATTGTTGCATTTCGCACAACGCTTGGTGAATCATAAATGTATATGATTTGATATCTGCGCGCTCTCGCGTACGACTCAACATTTTCAAATGGTGGAAAAGTACTACCTGGTCAATACGATGTGACCTTCGGCTTCATGTGGAAACGAAAGCAGATCGTCGAATTTGATAACATACTGATAAACTCCGTCTTCAGCGAAATGACCGCCCCCATCAAAATTCCCTAACCAAACAACGGATGGATCTCTCGATTCGAATACAATAGCTCCCCATCGATTGAAGATTTGTATGTGATAATTAGTGACTCCAATATAGACCGGTTGCCAAAAATCATTTATACCATCACCGTTTGGTGTAAAAGAATTGGGTGCCCAAAACAAGTGACCATTGATAAGCACATAGCCCGAAGTCGTGGCGACACATCCATACTCATTTGTCACAATTTGTTCGATTGTTTGCTTGCCAGATTGAGTCCAGTTATAAATAAAATCCCACTGATCCGAAAATCCACCATCACTCATGTAATAATAAACACTGATTGCGTTCTCGGCAGTAGAAACAACTTCAACAGTAGGTTCGAGAATATCTACTTCTCCGGGACTTACAGTGAAACCGGGGATAGGAAGAGGAAATATAGTGACCTGTTCATCATAAACCATGGATAGAGTTTGAATGCATCCGTAGTTGGTATTTATGGTAAGTGTTACGGTGTAGTTTCCCGGCGTGTTGTAATAGTGAACAGGGTTTTGTCCTGAACTTGAAGTACCATCACCAAAGTTCCACATATATCCAATGGTGGTTTCGGCTGAAGATAAATCGGTGAAAGCAACAGTATGAACTGGGCAACCATCTGGATCAGTTAATATAAAATCGATGATTGGATTTTGAACAACCCAAACACTATCAGAATAGGATTCAGTACATCCATTTTCCGAAATCGTCAATTCTACATTGTACATATCGGCATCATTGTAGTGCACATTTTGAAGGGAAGATGCCGATGAAGAAAGTGGAGTAGAGTTTCCGCCAAAATTCCAACTAAAAATGGCTTCGTCTGTTGTTGCTCCTTCCGCAACGAAATCGTATGCGTTGCCATCAAGACATTGTGGGCCGGGAGTTTCAAAAAAGGGATTCAGAAATCCATAAATCTCAAATGTTATCAAAGAGGTATCAGGGCAATTAAATTCTGAAAGGGCTACAAGGGTAATTTGATAAAACCCAGTATCGGGGAATGTCCATATGGGCGACTGAGTATTTGTCAAATCTGGCAATCCACCTGAACCGAAATCCCAATGGTACTCATCAGTGTTCTCGCTAGACTCATAAAACTGATAAGTTAGTCCCTCACAAAAGCTATCCTGTGGAACGATGGATGCCACTGGGTTGGGTGGATTTTCGATGTCAAGGGAGGTAGACTCTTCGCAGCTATCATCTGTGATCGTGAGTGCCACTAAAATCTGATCATCCTCTTGATTCAAATGAATATCCTGAGGAGTAGATGAACTAGAAAACTGTGGATTCGACCCCGGACCGAAGTCCCAACTATAAATGGCCTGAGAAGACACATTTGCGTTTGAAGAAAAATTGTAAAGCTCAACATTATTTACACATTCAAAAGATTCGAAAATGATTTCGGGTTCAATAAAGGGAACTACATTAAAAAATCCATTAGAAGTATCCGCGCAAGGCCAACTTGGATTGGCAATGAGCATTACATTATATATACCCGGTTGAGGAAAAGTGAAGCTTGGATCTTCCAAGTTGCTCGTATCTGCATCGGTGAGTGGAACCCCGAAGTCCCAATGAAAAAATGTTGCATTAACGGAGGTATTGGAAAACCCTAAAGTCAAACCTGTACAGAATTCATCTTGTGCCGGCAATCCCGATAAAATGTTTGGATCGCAAGTAGTGACGTTGAACTGAAAGTCTCGATTGGTAGTACTTAGCAATACACCATTTCGGTATTCACTTACACAAACACCAATAACGTATTGGCCAAGTTGGTTTGCTGTTCCCGACATCCATCCGGTTGCAGGATCTATTGTAATGGCCGGGCTGCTGTCTATGGGATACCCGGAGGAATATCCACTGGACCAAACTACCTCGATGTATGGAGGAGAACTTGGTTGTGGAGGAGCAGGATTGTCCGGTGATGCACCATGAAGCGGCGTGCAAAACTCATATACCAACAAGTCACCGTCAACGTCTGTGGCGCTGTGATCGAAGAAGAACTCTGCGTTTTGACACAATGCCACTGGAGGCAAAGAATTGAACTGAGGGCACGAATTGGAAGCATTTGTTAGGTTGGTTCCCGGTATTTGAGTTGTAAACGTCACCCCTGAATCTTGCGGAAATTCTATGTTCACAATACTCGGGTTTCGACAACATCGTTGATATGCCAATATATAACCGTCGGCGGTAGGAGGAAGGCTCACGGTTTCGATATAGATGGCTTCTTCTACACATAGATTTGGAGGAAGAACAAAACATGGATTGTTTAATGATACCGGCACAAAGCTAACCTCGGCAGAAAACAAATTCATACTGAGTACTTCGAGCAGTGCACCGTTGGAGTTGAATATTCCTACAGGAGCTACGCCATCAAATTGGGTGTTATTGGTATTTCCAGGACCACAATCACGATAAACAATTAGCGTTATCGAATATTGAGATCCCCCGAGATGAGTGTAATACAGTTCACCCCCCACAATATGCGTTGCCCGCACACTGATCGCACTGCCAAGAAGAGCAATGAATAAAATAAGTTTATTGGCGAAGGTCTTCAATCAGGGATGTAGCAATTCGTAAAAGAACAGTAAAAGTAGCGAATAGGTTCTGTTCTAAATGGTCTTTCTAAAGTATTTATTTCCATAGTTGTTAATCCTGCGACGTTCTGAAAATGACCTCTGTTCTTGGAAGTGCATTTTATTTTGTATAGGATTCAAATGAAGCTAGTTCATAAGTCGCTGTAAATCAACAAGTATGTGAATTTGTAGGCAAATAATTATGCACACTTGTCGACCTCAGGATACTTCAATTTACTTTTACGTTCTCTTTGGTCTGCTGGAAGGCCAGAGCGCTTGTAACAAAAGGAAATGTGAAATGAAAATCAAAACCGATAATATATTTCAGGTAGTAGAAATAGACGCATCCATATCAGATGTCTATAAGTGCCTGATAGATGAAAAACTACATGCAAAGTTTACTGGAATGAGCGCCCATATTTCGAAAGAAGTTGGCGGTGAATTTGAGACTTGCGATGGAGCGAATTCTGGATTCAATATTTACCTGAAGAAAAACGAAAAAATTGTTCAGGCTTGGAGTCAGAAGGAGATGGGGGAAGGAGTTTACACCATCGTAAACATCGAACTTGAAAAAATCGAACATGGAACCCGAATCAACTTCAATCATCTGGGCGTTCCTGAAGAGCATAGCGGAAGATTGACCGAAGGTTGGAAGAAGGTATATTGGGGACCATTGACAGACTTTCTTACTCAGAAAGTTCTTTCATAATCTACCCCAATCGATTCTTGCCATAGGCGAATCTGACAGTTCTGAAAAATCTTGGTTCAAATACTTGAAGTAGGCGGCTATGCCAATCATACCGGCATTGTCTGTGCAATATGTAAAGTCGGGTATATATCCTTTCCAACCATTGTTGTCGCACATCTTTAAAAACTTAGATCGCAACTCTGAGTTGGCGCTAACTCCACCAGCTATGCACAACTCTGCAATACCTTGTTGTTTTGCAGCCTTTTCAAGTTGTAGTAAAAGGTAGTCCACCAATGTGCGCTGATAGCTTGCGCAGATATTTGCAAGTTCTTGTTGAACGAACGTTTCGTCTTTGCTGTTGTCTCTCAAAAAATAGAGCAATGAAGTCTTCAACCCACTAAAACTATAGTCCAATCCTTCGAGTCGGGGAGTGGTAAACTTATATTTCATTGAATCACCGTCTTTCGAATGTCGGTCTACCAAAGGCCCACCAGGATAGGGAAGGCCAAGTACTTTCGCTGCTTTGTCAAATGCTTCGCCGGCAGCATCGTCTATAGTTTCACCAACTATTTTCATGTCAGATGGCGACCTCACCAAAACGATTTGTGTATGCCCTCCGCTAACGGTTAAACAAAGCAACGGAAATGAAGGGGTTTTCCCATGTTTTTGCCCCTCAATAAAATGAGCAAGAATATGGGCCTGCATGTGGTTCACCCCTATGATGGGTGTACCTAGAGTCATGGAAAGCGATTTAGCAAAACTACTCCCAACCATCAGGGAACCGAGCAATCCCGGGCCGCGAGTGTATGCTATCGCATCTATATCAGGCAATTTGAGATTGGCTTCCGTCAATGCTTGATGAACAACCGGCACAATGTTCGACTGATGGGCACGACTGGCAAGCTCAGGTACCACTCCTCCATATTTCTCATGAACGGTTTGGCCCGCAATGATATTTGAAAGGACTTTGCGTCCAATTAATACTGCTGCTGATGTTTCATCGCAACTACTTTCGATGGCTAGTATGACGGGTTCGAGATTCAAAGACTTTTAATCACAAATTCTGTTCTTCTATTTAGAGCACGACTTTCTTCTGTTGTGTTTGGCGAAACAGGTTTGGTTTCCCCAAACCCTTTTGCTGTCATATTTTTTCCCGGAACTCCTTTTGAACTCAAATATTTCAGTACTTCAAAAGCTCGGTCGGCGCTCAGCGCAAAGTTAGTCTGATCATTGCCAATGTCGTCTGTATGTCCCCTGATTTCGATGGTCATAGTTGGATGCTCCAACAGATAAGCAGCAAATTCGTCGAGAATTAGAGTGGAATTCGACTCAATTTCTGCCTTATTTGTAGAGTAGTAAATATCATTGATCACAAAAGGTTTGTTTTCTAACAACTCTTCAGTTTTCATATTGAGTTTCGTTACGGCTGGACTTAGATCACTATTAACCCTCGATATGACTCTGCTGTTGAAAGCTATATCATCACCTTTTACACTAACCGTCACATCTTCTTTTTTCGAAATTTTTACTACAGCGGCATATGATCCATCATCTGAATTTACATCTACTTTTTGCACCTCTTGGCTCTGCGCGTATTTGATTTCTACCTTGGCAGTTGCAGGTGGCGTTCCGTCATCTTTAAGCACATCTCCTTTTAAGATCAATACTTTTTCCGGTTTGGCCTGCTCGGGCATTTTGAACTGATAGATATCCCATCCTTTATTGTTCATGAAATTGCGTGCTGCGAAATAAGCTACCTCGCCATCTGAACTTACTACAATTCCAACTTCATCTCCTTCACTATTTATCGGGACTCCAATATTTTTTGGTTTTGTAAAGGAAAAGTCATCATTCATTTTGCAATAGAAAAAGTCCATCCCTCCCGCACCAATTAATCCGTTCGAAGAAAAGTACAAAGTGCGCGAATCGCTGTGCATAAATGGACCCTTTTCATGTTTGGTAGTGTTGATTCCTGGACCCATGTTTTGTGCGGTTCCCCATGTTCCATCTTCCTGCCGTTTACTCAAAAAAAGATCATGTGTTGGATTACCGCTCCCGTCTTTTAAACAGTCGGCGCGAACACCGCAGAAAAATAATATCTGTCCGTCGCCACTCAATGAAGGTTGGCTTTCCCATCCCAGTTCAGTATTGATATTCGTACCCAGATTTTCGAGTTCACCCCAATTATATTTTCGCTCCCCGTTTTCTGTGTACATACTATACCGTGTTCGAAAGAGGTCGAAATTCTCGGGGTTCTTTGGCGTTGGATTTTTCATCGCAACAATTAGTTCTCGGTTGTCCACAGAAATGGTGGCTCCTCCGCAATTTGTTCCTCTGTTAAAAGGAGGGGGAAGCGCCGCACCATTATCGAAAGTGGCATTGATGTCGTTTCGTTTACTCCACGAAAACTCCTCAATCATTTTGGTTACAAGATCCCCCTTAGCTTGTTTGAAAGAATTTCTGGTGAAAAACATAATTTCCCCGTCGGGCGAGATCACGGGGAAGTTGTCGTCGTTGTTTGAGCTAACGCCGGAAACTTTCAATGGTTTGAAATCCACTGTGTTTTCGAATACTTCGGCGTATGCCTCCACCGAGGAGAGTGCTTCTTTTACTTCATCGTATTTTTTATCGTAGTCTTTTTCAAACTTTGATGGATCATCATCCGGAAATTTCATGAATTTATCGAAGTACTTTTTGGCTTCAGTGTATTTGCTATCCGCATAATACATAGCGCCCAAGAAGTAATACATTTCACTGTGATAGTTGTCGCATATTTCGGCGAGCTGTTCAAAATATTTTTCTGAATTGACAAATGAGGCCCCAGATCTTTTTGCAAGTAAAAATTCCATTTCACCTATGCGCATCAGGCAAGGCAAACATTTGGGGTCTTCTTCGAGGGCACTTTCCAAGAACTCGAGTCGCTCCTTACTGTCGTACTTTTTAGTTTCCTTGCTCTGGTCTAGAAGCTTTTGAATTTTGGAAGACGCTTCGTATTCACATCCGTTTTGGGCTAAAGACGAAAGTCCAAAGAAGAGGCAAATCCAGAATATGATGAGGTTTCGAACCATAATTGAGTTTTCCTTGCAGGGTTTCAACGCTGAGATGGCAAAGTTAGTGTATTGTGAGTATGACAAAGTTCGGACCAAGATCGGACTTGATGGAGCAAACTATAGAGGTCCCCTCTTACTTCAAATGCGCAATGCAGGAAAAAATGGTGTGGACTAGTTTGTATGCAGCATTGTTACAAAATCCTGGTGGACTGATGAATCTTTTCAGGAAGTAACCAAATATCCAATAATCGGAGAATTTTAAAGTATGTGGCTCTACTTTTTTTTAGGCTCCTGCGGCAAGTAATATGATCAAATTGGCATCGTCACTTTCTTTTACCATTCCGCGAAAAAGAAAGCAACCTAGCACAAGTAACATCACTAGATCATAGTCGTTGATAGAAGAATCTACAATCTCGAATAAAGTTCTTGGCGATGAGGAAGCATCTAGTTTGTAATAGAGAATTTCTTTGTGATTGGAATCACTAAAGTAGAGTTTCACAAGAGGTGCATTCTTAACCCGACAGGTATACTGATTGCCATTTGCCATCTCAATTAGGCCAGTATTTTTGAAGAAACTTGTCTTCATTGTGCTGATCACAGTGCCTTCGCGTTCGATGGTTACTGTGCTGTTCCATGTTCCAGTTTTTTTTATAGAATACGCAAATCCATCGAAATTGAATAATGCATTTCCTGCAGAAAATTCGTTCATCACTACGATAGGTTTGTCTGCGGCACGAAGTATAGCTTCATTGCCGTCAGATATCCATTTGAGTGGAAGATTCAAGTTTGAATTGAGAGTTTTCATATTGATATTCGGAGAGAATTCTTAACAATACAAAGTAGTTTCAATATTATTACCTGAATGTATAGTTCGGGTTATGTTGTCATTAAGAATGACATCTAGATCAAATCACAACCATTCAAAGTTCTCGGTAGCCAACTTTCTTCACCATGGTATCTCCTTTTTATCTCTAAAGAAATTTCCTGTCAACAATTGATCTGCTTCAACAGCTAACCATACCGGTGTTGCCGCGCCGTGTTCTGCGGACCTGCTTGCTCCACTTCCTCCCATATCGGTTTTCACCCATCCAGGACATACAGCATTGACCGCAATATTTTCATCAATCAATTCATTTGCTAGTTGACGAGTAAATGCATTCAACAAACTTTTTGAAACACAGTAAGCCGGCGCCCAGCCGCCTACAGGATCGCTCATTGATCCGCCACCACTTGAAATGTTGATGATCCTTCCCGGAGAATTTATATGTCGCAAAAATGCACGACTCACATTTAAAGAACCGTAACCATTGGTCTGAAGAGTTTGAAATAGGATATCGTTACTTTGCTTGTGAATGGAATGATCTTCCTTTAACAAAATAGCTGCATTGTTTATAAGAACATCTATTGACTTTTGGAATTGATCTGCGGCTGATTCGATACTTTCTTGTTTGCTAACATCCATCAAAAGTGTTTCTAATTGCTCAGAAAAAGTGGTAAGTTTTGATGCAGCTAGCAGTAGTCTTTCTTCGTCTCGACCGCTTATAATCACGTTATGACCAAGATCGAGCAACTGTCGAGCAATCTCAAATCCAATTCCTTTGGTCGAACCGGTAATTAATATCGTTTTACTTTTCTTCAAGCGATTTTATTCGTTTTTACAATTCACTTACCCGCAACAAGGTTTTTTCTTTAGGGCAATCTAGATAAGAGATAGAAGCCAAAGAAGCCTCTCCGAATTCTGATGACTCAATATTACAATCCCAATGTCTCAATTCTCGCCAAATTTCTTGAGATTGTACAAATTTATCAGCTAGTAGAGTGTTTATTGTGTTGTATTTTGAAAGTAGAATATTGTATTCATTGACAAGCAATGAATCGAGATGCTGAAAGGAAAGGTTAGCGCAAATTCGAGCGGAAAGATTGTCTCGCGTCAAGCTATCGCAATTTACTTGAGAAGCAAAATCGAGGTAAAACTGATTTTTGATTTGATCTATATGACCTTGGCTACTACTGATGTTGCAAATACAGAGATATACATGAAGAGTAATTGATATTGGATAAAGCATAGAATTACATTTTGAAGGAGTATAATGAAAAAAATCGATGTTTCAAGGTAGCTGGGTCATTGGAATTCATCGCATTGGAACAGGGTATTGATTTTTTGGACATTTTTTGAATGAACGGAAATGCGGTCAAGATTTCATGGGTTTTTCCGAAGATACCCCAACATTTCGCCAGCCCCGATTTTCCATTTTCCATTGTTATACTTTAACCCAGAATCCGCATTGGGATTCGCTATGAAGTGCTAAACCCCAAAGATACCAAGTGCTCTCGCAAGATTTTTATTTGATGGTGTATATCCATACATCAAGAATGAAAATCGAGAAAGTGCTTGATATCAAAGGGGGTTAGCGCTGCAATAGATTTCCAATGCGGATTTTAGGTTTAATAAAAATCTCTCTCTCGAAGGTGCATTGGGCCCTGGATTCTGCTTGGTGATTTCAATTTCGGTTTCCGACACTTTCGAAACGATAGCTACGTGACCATAAGGATTAAATCCATTGCCATCAAAAATAATCAGATCTTTTACCTTTGGTTTTGTCGCAGAGGGATTGGAGTATTGCGTCAAATTTCTTTGAGAATTAAGGTCACCATCTTTTATTCCCTTTTTGAAAAAATCTTTGGCATGACCATAACTGTCGGGCATTTTGTGATTCAGATTTGCGTAATAATGCCTTTTGACGAATTCGACACATTTATTTCAAACCGAGATTGTATCCATCTTTTGCCACATTGCGCTCAAGTACGTGAGAAACACTTCCGTTGAAATAAACAGGTACTCTATCCAGTGAGTCGATTGCATCCCCCACTTTTCTCTCCGTGTCTACAATTGAATAATTCGAATGGGTCAAG
>Ga0209490_10000215_pt1 | contig 63206 bp, 46 predicted proteins | sample MAT06_FD_187209 | JGI IMG/M metagenome (GOLD analysis project Ga0209490, IMG submission 187209) | Freshwater microbial communities from Lake Fryxell liftoff mats and glacier meltwater in Antarctica - MAT-06 (SPAdes) (version 2) | ecosystem: Environmental > Aquatic > Freshwater > Ice > Liftoff...
GTGCCGAATCTTTTAATGCCAAAATAAAACTCTTCAGAGCGAACCTAAGAGGAGTTACCGATACAGCTTTTTTCTGGTTCAGATTAAATATACTCTTCGCTTAGTCCCCGTAAATTAAACGTGTCCCGTTTTATGTGGTATGTGCATATTGACAATGGAATTATCACAAAAATTACTTTACTTTAATGTTGCGTATCCCTCCGCTCTAGCACCTCCAAAAGGCACTTTCGGTGTCTATTCCGGTCAAAGTGTTCCACCCATTCCGGTCAAAGTGTACCACCTATTTTGGAGATGGATTTAGATCCATTCCGACCAAAGTGTACCACCTCGGGCCTGACATTCCGGCATAAGTGTACCACCTGTTTTTAAGTTGATCCGTTTGTACTTAGCATGGGCTCAAAAAACATAGTTCATGGCCAACAAACTTATCGAAATGCAAGAGATCAGACAGATTATTCAATTGGCTCATCAGGGCCAATCAGTTCGTAAAATATCCGAGCTAACGGTTGTTCATCGCCATTCAGTGAAGAAATATCTGGAGAAGGCTCTTAACACCGCGCAATCACTCGAGGATCTTCTTTCCTTTACGGATGAGGGATTAGCTGTCATTTTATTGGCGGCACCAACTGATACGGCTGATTTGAATCGAAGGGTGCAGATGGAAAAGCTCATTCCTTTTTTTGAATCAGAGCTCAAGCGAGGTGGCGTGCCAAATCAATTACTTCATCAAGAGTGTTTAAAACTTCATCCAGGTGGTTAGTCGATCATTATTCTGCGAAATACTCTCTAGACATGAGGGATACTGGGAAACATAAATTTCCTGTAATGGATCTATGCTAAACCAACGGCCTAAACGTGGATCACATGGACGTTCGCAAAAATTATAGCTGTTTCCAGAGCCTACGATCTCGCCGTCTTTCTCCTTGCCATTCATCCATACCTATAACCCTCTCCCGCCTCCCAAGCCCTCTCCAACATTACACTCTCAAATGAAGGGGTGGGTTTTATAATCAACATGAGCGATGTGGGTTCTCAAATTTCGATATTTTCAATCAAAAGTATAGAAAATGGGCTGCTCATTTTGTTAATTGGGAGTATGCTTCTGGGGTGTCAAAGCTAAGGTGCGGTCCCTATGTTTCACGGATGTGGATTCTTTGGGATCTTTCAATTTTCCGCTAACCTTTTGAAGGCTCCTTTATTTGAATAACCATCCATCAATGCACGTGTTTTCAGCGAAAGTGAAAATTCTAGTCCTCTTTTCTAAAACTACTTATTCAATGATACCTCCAGCTCTTTGAAGAACTCCTCAAAGTCAAGTATCTCTCCTCCCATCATTTCGAAGTATTGGCGATTATTGAGAACATTGCATTCGTCTAACCCAGTTGCCATTATTCAATGGAGTTGTTTTGCCTACCGAAACAAATACATGCAAACTTCCACATCAAACATAGATGGCCGTTGGCACAAGAAAATTAATTGTCTTGCTATTATCTCTCGATTCGTGCCTACAGATTATGGGCCATAATAGAATTCACCGCTAAACACCTGCCTCTCGTCCACTATAATTCTATAATAGCCATCCCCCATGGATTTTCCATCGGTTCGGTAAGCCCTGAAACGATTTACCTTTGCATTGTGATAAAGCCAAAAGATATAAGGACATTGAGTCTTGAGGAGTTGGAAGTTTTTTTCTTGGATAAAGGAGATAAAAAGTTTCGGGCGAAGCAAGTCATGGAATGGCTTTGGAAAAAGTCGGCGCGAAGTTTTGCGGAAATGACCAACCTTTCAAAGGCCACAAGAGACTTGCTTATAGAAAATTTTGCTTTTCATGTCATCCGCCTGGCAGACGAACAAGTGAGTTCAGATAGAACCATCAAAAGCGCATTTGAAGTAGAGCCAGGCAAAGTGGTCGAAGGGGTTTTGATTCCAACTACAAACAGGATGACCGCATGCATCAGCTCTCAAGTGGGCTGCAGTCTTGCTTGCAAGTTTTGCGCTACAGGTAGACTCAAGATGATGCGAAATCTCAGCGCTGGAGAAATCTATGATCAGGTTGTTCATCTGAAAAATTCAGCCGAGGCAAAATACGACTCACCTCTCTCAAATATCGTTTACATGGGGATGGGAGAACCTTTGCTTAATTATAAAAACGTAATGGAGTCGATAGAGAAAATCACATCTCCTGACGGCTTGGGAATGTCACCTCAAAGAATAACAGTGAGTACTGCCGGCATTTCCAAGATGATCAAAAAACTGGGCGACGATGAAGTGAAATTTCAATTGGCGCTTTCGCTTCACGCAGCCAATGACGCAAAAAGAAACAAGATCATGGAGATAAACGAAACGAACAATCTCCAAACTTTGGCAGAGGCTCTCAGGCATTTCTATCAAAAAACGGGTTCACGGGTAACCTTCGAATATATCATCTTCAAAGACTTCAACGACCAAATCAGCGACGCAAAGGAGCTTGCGCTATTCGCTAAAAACGTTCCTGTGAAAATCAATATTATCGAATACAACCCTATTGATGGCGGAGAATTCAGCCAGGCTGACGTTGAGAAAGTGGATGCCTTCGCCGCCTTCTTGGAGTCTAGAAACCTGATTGTAAATATTCGGCGCAGTCGTGGCAAGGACATTGATGCAGCCTGCGGGCAGCTTGCCAACAAGAACAAAATATCTCTTGGCAGCGGTATGATGCTCAAGTCCTAGCAAGCTCCATTTCTTTATAAGAGAAAAGCCGCAGCCCATTGTAGAACTGCGGCCCCCCACCTGTTGATTATGAAGAAAATCCCTCTTTGTCCCTGAGGGAGTCTGTCTAAGCTTGTCTTTTGAAGCAGAGCTTGTAGCGATATACCTCTCCTGCTTTCACTTCGTCTTTTGCAAAACGAAACTTTGAAAGTTGCTTCGTGATGAATCGCTTTAGCTCATCATTGCTGCTATTCATCATTATTAATTCTACGTTTCCTTCCGGTAGAACCCGTAGCATGATTTCGGCCTCGCCTGTTAATTTCATTTGGCCGATTGGGTAGTAAAAGTGACGGGCTACTTCTCTTTCCATGGCTGATCTGGCAATGGCTGTCTCTGAGGCCTCAATGGCTGTTGTTTCGTTCATTTGGCTAGCCTGCGTCGTAAAGACTGCTGCCAGCAAACTAACAATGATTGTGATGGTTTTCATGTGGTTGATGTATTGACTTGAATGTATAATTCTGTTTGTTTTGCGTATGACGCTAGTGCTTTTAATTTGTTACAGCACTCATAGTTTATTTCAGTATATTTTTAAATTACTCTCTCAATCCATTGTCCAGCAAGCCTTACGGAGTGAATGATCTTTCGGCTATCAGTAATTGTACTACCCTCTTTTTAACGCCGCAAAGAAATGGTCTGTTTGTGAAAGCTATTCTCAACGAATGTTAAGGCTTCATCATACATGTGCCAATAAAATAAAAAAGGGAGGTCGAATGTTAATCACAGAAAAACGAATGTCTCTGCGTTCCTTTGCGGACAAGGGTTCCAACTAGTAACGGTGTTTTCGCACGTACAAACAAGTCTGCGGATTCGTGAAGAAGAATATAAATCAATTCATTGATACATCAACAAAGACACTATGCCTGCTTTTTGAAAACAAAACGATACTTGATGATCTGACCGGATTGATAATCGGATTTCTCGAGCTGAATCTTGCTGAGTTTTTTGATTACATAATCGGCGAGTGCCTGACTGGTTGCGTTCATTTCAAGGATCTGAACCTTGCCTCCATTGTCTATTTTGAAGCTGACTTCTACGGTTCCCTCTAATTCAGATTTGATAACCTGATTCTGTTGGTTGGGCTCTTTTTGAGAACTTGTTCTGACAATTGGCTTCTGTGCGTATACACTGCTTACAACAGAGGACGCCGCCAATAGCCACACCACTAGGTGAAGCAAAAAGTGTTTTATGATAAAGGTTTTGGGGCGCATGTGTGTCCTGTTATGTCATGAGACGCTCAACCGGCAACGAAGTTACAATCAAAAATAGTGCCCCCTTAACCGTTCGTCACAATCGCACAGCAATTCTCAGGACTAAAAATGAGTACAAATAGTTGTTTTAATCGGTTTCGTGTCTTGGACGAAACGGTGACAATGATTCAATATTGCCCACAAACAATACCACCTCTGCTTATTCAACCCAGAATCCGGATTGGAAATTTATTGCAGCACTAACCCCCTTTGAGATCAAGCACTTTCTCGGTTTTTATTCTTGATGTATGAATAAAAACCATCAAATAATCCCGCGTTGCGCATTGGACGTGTCTTGAGGTTAATGCGCTGCGGGATTCTCGAGTCTACACGACGGAGCAAAGTAATAGTTCGACCTATGAATTCCGATATCTCCATCGCGTGATTCGGGATAATACCAATTCTGCAAAGTATATAGTCCATGCTGCATTGCGCATTGGAAGTTTTTTTTGGGTAATGCGCTGCTGAATCTTGCAAGCATCAATTATTAAATGCCATTATAGTAACTGTTATCGGCTAATGGAGTGCAGCGAAATTGGACTATTACATCAATCCAAAGGGTATGTTGCTGGTTGCCTCAACACAAAGGAGTTTCTACATCCCGAAAAGTGTGCAGATTTTCAGTATTAATGCACCCAGTAGAGCCGAAATAGGTATGGTAATGACCCATGCTAATAGCAGTTTTCCGGTTACCCCCCATTTTACGGCAGATATTCTTTTGGATAATCCACTTCCGATAATCGCTCCAGTAATAGTGTGGGTGGTAGATACTGGTATTCCAAAACGCTCGGTGGCAAAAAGGGTAAATGCGCCTGCTGTCTCGGCTGCCACACCTTCGAAGGGCGTCATTTTGGTGATCTTGGTTCCCATGGTCTTCACAATTCGCCAGCCACCCATCATGGTGCCCATCGCTATTGTGAGGTAGCAACCAAAGACCACCCAATGAGGAATGTCTACTATTTTAGTTTTTACTACCCCATTGATCGTTGTGGTAGTTTGTTCCACCAACATCCAATCGTGAACAGCCCCAGGGTTTTGTGTGGTATAAACGATAAGCGCGGCAGAGATTATACCCATCACCTTTTGAGCATCGTTTCCGCCATGGCCAATAGAGAAAAGTGCTGAAGAAACCAGTTGAAGTTTCTTGAACAGCCTATCCAGTTTGCTGGGATGACCTCTTCTTGATAACCAAAGAAGGCCGATGGAAAAAGCATACGACACCACCATTCCTATAATTGGTGCTAGAAAAATAAAAATCGCAACTTTTCCAATTTTAGATAGCGAGACTACATCAAGACCCGCATAGGCTACTGCCGCACCGGCAAATCCGCCAATAAGTGTGTGCGAGCTGCTCGAAGGTATGCCCTTCCACCAAGTTATGAGGTTCCAAATAATGGCCGCAATAAGGCCGGACATTATAACCGTAAGCGTGATTCCAGAACCGTCCACTGTTTTGGCCACTGTATCCGCTACCTTGAAATCTGAAATCCAATAAGCAACAAAGTTGAAGAAGGCCGCCCAAATAACAGCCTGAAAGGGGGTCAATACCCGCGTTGAAACTATGGTTGCAATACTGTTAGCCGAATCATGAAATCCATTGATGAAATCAAAAATAAAGGCTAGGGCCAAAACAATAAGTAGTAAATGAAATGCCGTCATAAATTATGCGTGCTTCGGATCAGGAGTTCTTTACAAGAATAGATTCTAGTGTATTCGCCACATCTTCACATTTATCGGTGGCTGTTTCCAAATTGGAAAGCACTTCCTTAATCTTGATAAGCTCAATAGGGTCTGTCATTTCATTAAACAATCGAGCAATAGCCTCATCAAACAGGTCATCCGCATGGTTTTCAAGAGAGTTGATGCGCACAATGGCATCGCGAACCCTTTGAGCGTTGCGCATGTGCCTCATGTTCTTCACGGCGATATCTACTTCTTGAACCTGCTTAAGCAAAACTTCGCTCATCAACTCCATTGTATGACTGAACTCTGTAACTCCATATAAATGGATACGCGACGCGGTACCGTGAATGTAATCTGCAATATCATCTATACTAGTAGCTAGGGCATGAATGTCCTCACGATCGAAAGGCGTTATAAAGTTCGATGATAGCTCAAGGAATATACGGTGAGTGATCTCATCGCCCTTGTTCTCATATTCGCGAACATCCTTTATGATTTTGGCAATTTGGGCCGGGTCTGATGTAGTAAAAATTTGGTTAAAAACCTGTGCTTGCTTCACCAAGTTGTCTGTGTCTTCAGCAAAAAGGTCGAAAAAAATCGCATTTTTAGGAACCAGAAAAGAAAGGATGTTCGAAAGTTTCATAAATGCAAGTCCGCTTTAATGGGACTGCAATTTTACGCCAATCGTTTGCTTTTCCTAGTGGATTTAGGATTTTGAGGAAGATTTTCTTTTGCCAAAAGGCTTTGGGATGAAACAATTCAATATATCAGCTGATATACCTCCCCTTGTCAAAGTTGATAGGCCCCTCTGAAACTTAGGGTAAAAATCAAATCATTCAAAAATTCACTTGTGCTTGAACCCTAAGCAATTCTCCTTCTTGTAGGTTGTCCTGTTTTTTGAAATCTTCAAACCTTCTTTTTGACTTGGTATACATTACCACCAGCTCAAATTCCTTTACTGGCTGCCACTCTAGACCAAACTCCATTTCGTCTACACGATAACTTCTGGCGTCTAGCTCATGTTTCTTCCCTCCTTCATAATGCTGTATTCGAACAAAAGGAAAAAACACATGCTTTTTATACTTATACATGTATGAAATCGTGGCATAACCACCCTTCAAATTCCTTGTTTCTATGCTATCAGTAGCCGTGTTAAATTCAGGTCCGCGCCCAATATTGTATTCCGCCAATATTCCAAAAGGTTTAGGGTATAATACCAGGGTTGCAGCAGCGCGCTGATCAAGGTAACCACCGTCCGCGCTCATTTTTGCCCCCGCGCTCAATTGCGTTGTAGGTATAATAACTTGGCCTGTATAAGCCTGAAACCCCGGTTCTATCACTTGTGACCCTATTTCAAAAGGATAAGTGAGTCGCGCCACCATATGTTTGTTGTCGTTCAGCTCTGGTCTATTCGCTGTTTGTCCATTAAAAACGCCAAAACCTAATACCCCATAGTCACCAGAGGTTTTGAGGCCTTCTTTGGCCAATGAAGAATACAGTTTGCGGATTTTTTCGGGCGCCCAATAAAAGAATACCCCCAAATCCCGCTCGTTGCTTAGCGCGCTGTTCAGTGCATCATTTCGGTCAAGAGGCAATCGGTTTTGACTCGACTGAAGGTTTTCAAATCCGAAAGGTACCTTGCTCTGCCCTATCCTGAATCGAAATTCGTTCTTCTTATCAACGGCCACATCAAAATAAGCATCTCTTAACTGAGCCCAATTCAAACTAGTGCTAGAGACTGAACTCGCAAAGTCGGGCTGAACATAGAAATACACCTGATCAGAAATCTGGCCGAAGAAGATGATTCTCATTCGTCGAATGAAAAACCCTCCTCCATCACCCCAGCTTCTATCACATTGCTCACAAACCAACTCCTTGTTGGTTTCAAGAAGCCTGTTGTACCGCACTTGCGAGTAACCTCGAATTGTAAAGGTGTCTGACCACTTTTTACTTGGCTTCTCAACTTTGACACTGTCCTTTACTTGTGACACGGCTCCCAAAGAAATCGTGGCCAGCAACACTAGAAGAAGATGCTTCATATGATTTAGAACAATTTATTAATGTTTTAGTATTGTGGCCGCAAACCTATCTTAACAAAAGCCCTCCGCCACTTTACGTTCCATTAATTTTAGGTTAACACACTCGAAACCCGCCACTACTCAAAGCCATAGCTGACGGTGCTTTTAGACGGCAACCAACTTGGTAACGTTTTCTTAATATACGAGTAACGAGGCAGCAAAACAGCAGTCGGTATTTCGCAATTCATTACTAATCGTATATCCATGAAAATTCGAAGTCTCATTCTTCTTATGCTTTCAATCTCATTTTTTGCCTGTTCAGACAAAAAAGGAGGTCCCCCGTCCATCTCCATTGACGGTTCTTCTACAGTCTTTCCTGTTTCAGAAGCTGTGGCAGAAGAGTTTATGGCCGTCAATCCAAATGTTCGTGTAACCGTAGGCGAAAGCGGTACCGGCGGCGGATTCAGCAAGTTCAGCAATGGAAAAATTGATATTAACGATGCTTCGCGCCCTATCAAAAGCAAGGAAGACAGCGCGTGCAAAGCCAACAATATCGCTTATGAGTCTTTTATGGTCGCATACGATGGCATGGCTATCGTTGTGCATCCTTCCAATACCTGGTGCAACGACATAACTGTGGAAGAGCTTAAAAGACTATGGGAGCCTTCAGCCAGAGATAGTATTATGACATGGAATCAGATACGCAGCGACTGGCCTGTAGAGCAAATTCGTCTTTTCGGTCCCGGGACTCAAAGCGGAACTTTCGACTACTTCACTGAAGCTATTGTGGGAACTGCCAAAGAATGCAGAACCGACTATACTGCAAGCGAAGATGATAATGTGCTGGTTCAGGGTGTAGCCGCAGACAAAAATGCTTTTGGCTACTTCGGTCTTGCATATTACAACAACAACAAAGATAAAATCAAAGCCGTGGCTGTAATCAATCCGAAATCCGCCACCCCCGTGCTCCCGAGTATTGAAACTGTTAAGAACAAATCCTACTCTCCTCTTAGCAGACCATTATTTATCTATGTAACTGATCTTGCATTAGAAAGACAGGAAGTGCGCGACTTCATTCAGTTCTATATAGACAACTGCGCCAAGCTTTCTGAGTCCGTTGGGTATGTTTCGCTTTCTGTAGAAGAGCTTTCAATTGAGGAGGCTAAACTCGCAAAGTTCCTCGAGGCTCATCCGGTAAAAACAGCTCAATAGTACTCGGCTATAAATGAGACGAAAGGAAAAATTCATTGAGGCTCTGCTGGCACTTTGTGCCGGTATCAGCGTTTTCACAACAGTAGGAATACTGTATGTGCTGGTGTCTGAGTCTTACGGATTCTTCGCTACTGTACCCTTGAGTGAATTTCTCACTGATGATCAGTGGACGCCGTTGTTTGCCGATCAGCATTTTGGGATTATGCCATTGGTTGCTGGCACTCTACTTACCACTGTTATAGCCATTGCACTTGCGCTGCCCGTGGGGCTTACAATTGCGATTTACCTCAACGAGTATGCGCACCCAAAACTCCGAAAGTCTGTGAAGCCGGCGCTGGAAGTGCTCGCCGCCATTCCCACTGTAGTGTATGGTTATTTCGCCCTAACTGTTGTAACGCCTTTTCTTCAGCAGATCTTTCCCGAACTTGCCGGTTTCAGCGCTTTGTCTGCGGGGCTGGTAATGGGCGTGATGATTATCCCTATTATCTCTTCATTAAGCGAAGACGCCTTGTTTGCGGTTCCTAAATCATTGCGCGAAGCGAGTTATGGTATGGGTGCAACGCCATTTCAAACTTCTTTCAAGGTCTTGGTGCCTGCCGCGTCCTCTGGTATTATCGTGTCCGTAATACTTGCTATATCAAGGGCCGTTGGCGAAACAATGATTGTTGCCATAGCTGCAGGACAGCAACCCAATTTGACCGCAAACCCATTTGTGCCCATTGAAACCATTACTACTTATATAGTTCAGGTATCGACCGGTGACGTAGAGAGAGGGTCTCTCGAATACAAAACGATTTTTGCCGCGGGTATTACATTGTTTATCTTCACCTTTATTCTGAATAACATTTCGTTTTGGATTAAAAAGAAATTCTTGCAGAAATATGAGTGAGGTTAATTGGAATAGGATTAAGGACCGATCATTCAAATACTTTGGTATCGGCTGCACTGTTTTTGGTCTTTCCGTGCTCGTGGTTTTTCTTTTAAGTATCATCATTCAAGGAGTAGCTCGCATAGACTGGGACTTCATAACTTCAATGCCCTCGCGTTTCGCAGAAAAAGCGGGGATATTGCCTGCTTTAATCGGAACACTTTGGATTCTTGTCCTTACTGCGGCTATATCCATTCCCATTGGGGTGGCGTCCGGGGTGTATTTGGAGGAATATGGTAAGAAAAATCGCTTCGCAAAATTTCTAGAAATAAACATTGCAAATCTGGCTGGGGTTCCTAGCATTATATATGGACTATTGGGGCTAGAAATCTTTGGTCGTATCATGGCTATGGGGGGAAGTATTTTGGCTGGCAGTTGTACGCTCGCCCTCTTAATTTTACCTGTTGTAATTGTTTCAACTCGGGAGGCAATAAAAGCCGTTCCAGACACCCTCCGCCAGGCGAGTTATGGCCTTGGTGCTAGCAAATGGCAAACCTTAAGCCGTCAGGTGATTCCCGCTTCTGCAGGCGGAATTGTAACTGGAATTATTCTCGCCATTTCAAGGGCTATTGGTGAAACAGCTCCTCTGATAGTCGTCGGTGCTTTGGTCTTTGTGCCGTTTGTTCCTAGTGGCCCGATGGATCAATTTACCGTTCTTCCGATACAAATTTTCAATTGGGTTTCAAGACCAGAAAAAGAGTTTGGAGTAAATGCTGCTGCCGCCATCATAATTCTGCTTCTTGTAACATTTGTGATGAATGGAATAGCGCTATACTTGAGAAATCGCTGGCAGAAAAAAATCAAATGGTAATTCGATGAGCTACAAACTCGAAGCTGAAAACATAAATGTGCACTACGGAAGCAATCACGTGATAAAAAACGTGAGCATGAAGCTTCAGCCAAATACCGTGACGGCGTTCATCGGGCCTTCGGGTTGCGGCAAATCTACTTTTCTGAGGTGCCTAAACAGAATGAACGATTACATAGATCTCTTTCATTTGGATGGAAAAATTAAAGTAGATGGAAAAAATATCTATGACAAAAAAGTTCGGGTAGAGGAGCTGCGCAAACAAATTGGGATGGTATTTCAAAAGCCAAATCCATTTCCTAAGTCAATCTATGAAAACGTTGTTTACGGACTTCGTATTCAGGGCATCAATAAAAAAAGTATTCTCGATGAAACCGTAGAGCGTTCCTTACAACAAGCCGCTCTGTGGGAAGAGGTGAAAGATGACCTCAAAAAATCGGCTCTTCAACTCAGCGGCGGACAACAACAACGCCTGTGCATTGCACGAACCCTCGCCACCAATCCTACGGTGCTGCTTATGGATGAGCCTGCGTCGGCCCTCGATCCAATTTCAACCTCGAAAGTTGAAGAGCTGATTCACGACCTGAAAAAAGATCTGACAATCATCATCGTTACACACAATATGCAGCAAGCGGCCAGGGTTAGTGATACAACGGCTTTTTTCTACCTTGGCGACCTCGTAGAAATGGACGCAACCAAAGTGATGTTCACGAATCCACGCGAAACCCAAACACAGAATTATATAACCGGTCGATTCGGATAGAATATTCAAAACGCCGATAAAAGTAAATAATGGTACACCACGAAATAGAGTTAGAAAAACTTCGGAACGAAGTGAGTTTAATGTGGAACCTCACCGTGTCGCAAATGCAAAAAGCAAAACGCGCAATGGTAACGCTTGATCGCGATCTTGCGGGAGAGGTTTTGCATAGCGAGCGAAGGGTAAACGCTTATGAGCTGAATATCGACAATCAATGTGAGTACATCATCGCGTTGATGAACCCCGTAGCCGTAGACTTGCGCTTTGTTTTGGCTGTGCTTAAAATCAACACCAACCTAGAGCGTATTGGTGATATCGCAGAAGGTATCGCCAGATATATAATGGATTCTTCCAAACAATATGATGAAAGTCTCTTGGAGCTTACTGAGGTAATCCTCATGTTTGAAGAGGCTACGTCTATGCTTGAAGACCTGCTCATGTCATTTCACAACGAAGACACGTCCATGGCGAGAACGATCTTCAGCCGCGACGAATATCTGAATGAAATGAACGCAAAGGCAAATACCTTAATTGCCAATTATATCAAACAACATCCTGACAATATTGAGCAGGCGCTTCATATTCTTTCCACAATTCGAAAACTCGAAAGAGTTGGCGATCAATCGAAGAATATCGCTGAAGAAATAATCTTTTACGTTGAAGCCAAAGTCCTGAAACACTCCGACAAAAAGGAAAAATAGAAGTAAACAACTATAGCTAGGCCGCTATTTCATGTGGTCTATCCTAAAATACCTAAAAAAAAGTCGAAGAAATACTTCTCCGACCTCTTTGTCTTCTTTAGATATTCAGTTTAGGATTCTATTACTTTCTTACGCGTAGAGAAATCTACACTAGCCTCATGCCGTTTCACTCCATTGGCCTATAATAGTTACTCTAACAGTATTAACAACTTCAAGCATTTAATGCCGCATTGGTATTAGTTTACTTTCGATACGGGATTCGCAAGCCCGCTATATTCTACTAGCTCCATTTTAACAGAGCCCACTAGTATTTTCGCTTTTACCAAAATCGGCAAGTGGTTGGCGTCATCCGTAATCCAAACACTCAGGTCTTCTTCCTTCTTAAACACGCGACCCTTCTGTACGACCGGTGCAAAACGTATACAATTAAATGTTCCTGCATCCACTTTTACAGTTTCTTTACCCATATACTTAATCTTTAGCGGATAGATTTCATCATCTACAATGGTCATCACCGTGAAAACCTGTCCAACATATGCCTTCGAAAAATCTATTGTTCTCGCATAGTAGTACGCGGAAAGCATGTCTTGAACAAAGTCTGGTGTCATGTATGCCTCATCCTTGTGGTTTTTCATTGCGCGCTTGTTCGGATAGAAGGTGTAATCCTGAAATATCTTATAGCCGCCTTCATCACAGTTTCTCACGAATCTGTATGGGAAGAGTCCTTGTTTGTCTATGTATGTTTCATAGCGATCGCGCACTTTGAAAAACCAATCAAACGACCCTACGCTATATCCTTCACCCACTAAATGGTAGGCGTCTCTGTTTCCAAACTTGTACGGCGAGTCTTTCACCGTAAGTATAGCTTCCCCAGCATTCATCATACCATAGTGCAGTCGATATTTCACGCGTTCTCCTGAAGTAAACGCCGAATTCGTCATCGCGCGTAAACCCATATCAGGAAGGTTCTCCAACTTTACGCGAGGAGGCTTGGAGGCCTGGGCAAAAGCACCTGCTACAAACAGAAGTGCAATTGATGCGAGAAGAACTAATTTTTTCATATCCGTAAATTTGATATCTCTTAAGCAAAAAGAATGCCGCTCTTGTAAGGCGCGGTGTGTCAGCAGATTGTTGTTTTTCAATAAACCCGGATTAGTCCCTTTTATTGCGGGTTTTCACCCTTTGGGCAGCCTCTATATGTCTTGAAAAGGGGTCAATTAGCTCATAAAGCCGCATTGCAGTATTGGCAAAACACTAGAAAGTAAGTCCATTGACTAACACGGCCTCACCAGACTTTGTGAGATATTGGCAATTGACTACGCCCTCGAAGGCTCCCTCGGTGGTGAATTGACCTATCAAAACCTTGCCTTCACGCGGAAGTGTGTTTGGTTGTCCCGGAAGCGCAAACCAAGATCCGCCAATGCTGTCGCTCATTGTCAATGCCTGCCCTGCCTCAAAATTGACAGCCCAAGGTTGCCCTGGGGATTCGAGAAAATACATAGACCCCGAAGACTTGCTGTTCTCTATTCCAATTGTAACCCAGCTATCGTAATGCATTTCGGGATGCAGTTGCAACAGGCCTGCATTCGAGCTACTCGCCAAAAACCCGCAGTAATCGTTTTGCCAAAACGTCGTGCTCGTTTTTATTTCCAAAATTGTCTCATCGCTCCCGAAGATGGCTGAAAGTGATTCGGCCGAGTCAGGTAAAACAATCCACAGCCGATAACAATGAGCTGCTCTTAACTCGGGCATGGCGTTTTTTGCTTCTTCCGAAATGGGGATTTTTTCCACTTCAACTCTGGTTTCTTGACTGTGAACGCATAATGCCGCGGCCAAGAATATCAAAACAAACAAACTTATCGTTCTCAACATAATGCGAAGGTATGATACCCAATTTCGAAATCATTTCAATTCATCAAATTTTCTGCTCTGATGAACAATTTGTTCATCGTAGTTTTTCAAGTTGTGCGCTGTTGCAACAACTCGTTCCTATACTTTTACATCATGGCTAAAAAATCTCCTAAAGCACAATCGTTCAAACGCGATTTAAGAGCTGAAATATTGACGGTTTTTGAAAGGCACGGAAAAAAACCTCTAAACCACAAACAAATAGCGGCCGAAATTGGCGTGAGCGACAGTGGTATTCGCGAATTGATTCTTGAGATCCTTCGCACCGAAACCGAAAAGGGAAACCTCTCTGAAGTTGAAACCGGAAAATACCGCTCCACAAAAACGAACACCGAAAGTCTCGAAGGAATCATAGAGATCAATCGTCACGGAAAGGGCTTCGTAAGTGTGCCTGGATACGACAAAGACATTCAAATCCCAAAGGGCGATACATCAACGGCCCTTTGGGGCGATCGGGTTGAAATAGCCTTTAACCCAAGATCAAGAAGGCTCGATGGCAGAGTGATCCGCGTGATAGAAAGGCTTCGACAGTCGTACGTCGGCATACTCGAATATGTGCACGGCGAGTATTCTGTAACTCCTTCCGACATGCGCATACACGTAGAGTTCGATATTGATAAAGATGATCTCAATGGAGCAAAAAAGGGCGACAAAGTGGTTATGGAAATCATGCGTTGGGACCATCCTGGGAAAAATCCAAAAGCAAAAATTACCCGTGTACTTGGCAGGCCCGGAGAGCACTTCACCGAAATGCACGCTATCATGGCTGAATACGGCTTACCCGAAGCCTTTCCCGAGGCTGTAGAAGAAGAAGCAATGAACATCAGTGAAGCCATAACGGAAGAAGAAATAGCCAAACGAAAAGACTTTAGGGGCATCACAACATTCACCATTGATCCATACGACGCCAAAGACTTTGATGATGCTCTCTCATACCGGATTTTGGAAAACGGAAATATTGAAGTGGGTGTGCACATAGCAGATGTAAGTCATTATGTAAAACACGGAATGCTTTGCGAAACAGAAGGGTTCAGTCGGGCTACCTCGGTTTATTTAGTGGACAGAACCATTCCCATGTTGCCAGAAAAACTGTCCAACATGCTCTGCTCATTGCGCCCGAAAGAAGAAAAGCTGTGCTTCAGCGCCGTTTTTGAACTCGACAAAAATGCTGCGCTTGTGAACGAATGGTTTGGAAGAACGATCATCTTTTCGGATCGACGATTTACCTATGAAGAGGCTCAAGAAAGAATTGAATCCGGCGTTGGTGATTTTGCCATTGAACTAAAATCATTGGATGATTTAGCCAAAAAAATGCGCGCCGTTCGATACAACAACGGAGCGATAGATTTTAACTCTGAAGAAGTAAAATTCAAGTTGGATGAAAAAGGACATCCTCTTGGGGTAATGATTAAGGTGATGAAAGATTCCAATCAATTGATTGAAGATTTCATGCTTTTAGCCAATTGTCGTGTTGCTGAATTCATCGGCAATCCAAAAAACAAACAGCCAAAACCTTTTGTTTATAGAGTCCACGACGAACCAGACCCGGAAAAGCTCACACTGCTCCGCACTTTTTTAAAACATCTTGGATACAAACTTCCAAGGCCCACTGACAGTGTTTCCGGAAATGTGGTGAAAGAACTTCTTTCGAAAGCAGAGGGTCAGCCCGAGGAAAGTATCATTAGGACTATGGCTGTGAGGAGTATGCGCAAAGCCGAGTATAGCCCCGATAATATCGGGCACTACGGACTTGCGTTTCCTTTTTACACGCATTTCACATCACCTATCAGGCGATATCCCGACGTAATGGTGCATAGATTGTTGGCGCGTTATCTCGAAGGGGGACAAGCGGCCGATCAGCGCGATCTGGACTTCAGGTGCAAACACAGTTCTCTGATGGAAAAACGCGCGGCTGAGGCTGAAAGGGCCTCAATCAAATACAAGCAAGTAGAGTATATGCTCATGCATCGCGACATGGAGTTCGACGCGCTGATTTCAGGAATCACTGGATGGGGTATGTATGCAGAGGTTCGCGAAACCCGTTGCGAGGGACTTATATCAATCAATTCGCTTAAGGGAGATCAGTTTCAATTCGACGAATCGAAATACATTATACAAGGCTTGAGATCCAAAAAAGAATATCGAATGGGTGATATAATTCGGATAAAAGTAATGGACGGAGATCTTCAAAAAAGAACGCTTGACTTTATGTTGGTAGATCCAGAGAAGTAAGTTTCTTCGTGTAAGTCATGCCAATTCTGCCCAGAAATAGTTCATCCTCAATTGCGCATTGAAAGCTTCTTAGGGGTAATGCTTTGCGGGAAGTAATAACGCGACCAATGAACTCCGATGTCGCAATCGCGTGATTCGGTTTTATCCCGGAATCCGCACTGGAAGTCGCGATGAAGCGCTAATACCGTTTATGTATTTGCAATAGTCCAATTTCGTTTCACTCTATTCGCTTATAACAGCTAAATAAACCGGATTAGAACTCTACGTAATGTTTCTTTTTGAGTTTCGGGCGGCCATCTTTTTTCAGGCAAACGTGACGATAGCTATACTCTGCTTCTTCATCGCCCATGGCGGAGGCGTCTACCCAATCATTGCAGGCTCCATCAAGGTCGTGCAAATTGAACATCGCAAGCCCTCGATAGTATAAAATCTCGGTGAGATACTCGGTGTCTTCCAGTTTCAGTTCTGATAATGTTTCAATGGCTTTGGCGTCCTGACCCATGTCCATATACAACAGTGCAATGTGAAACTTGGCGCGCAAAAGTTCTGGATCCAAGCGATACGATTCAGTGAAGTCTTCCATTGCGAGCAGGTTTTTACCTTGCTCTACAAAAGCTGCTCCTCTCAGATAATAGGCCGCGGTATAATTCGAGTCCAAAAAAATTGCCTCATCCAAATATCTAATCGCGGCCCTATTTTGCATGGTCATGTATTCTACTACACCAATCCAATAATATGGTGCCGCTTCATTTTCATGTCGCGCTAGATAAGTCATCAAGTCTAAACGTGCTTCGTCGTACATATGCAACGAAGACTTACAAACTCCTCTGTTCAAATAAAGATCATCGCGCTTGTAACCAAACAGCGCTGCACGATCATAGTCTGCCAAAGCAGCCTGATAGCTCTCTTCTTTGTGAAGGCAATCTGCACGGAGCATGTACGAATCCGCGTCTTGTGAAACCAATAGAAGAGAGTCCAGAATTGACTTTGCTTCCCCGTATCGCGCACTTTTATAGGCATTTTCAGCGTCCCTCAAGCTCATTTGAGCGCCTGCTTCGCCAAATAGCAAAAAAGCAAAAACAGGGAATATATTTCGGAGAAAACAATCCATTTTTACCTGTTTACTGAAAACAGGACCATTTTGTTCATATTTCCTATACATTTCCCCAAAATATTTCGCCTTGCGTTTGCTCAAAAAAGTACTTCTTGTTCTCGTCTCGTTGATAATTCTCGCTGTGGCCGCGCTTTTGATAACCGGAAACCAACACGTTCTCAATGGAATTGGCAAAACTTACCTTATTGGCAAAAACAAGCCGGACATCAATGATTTCGGCCACTTCGAAATGAGGGAAATGAAGAACGGTGAACATGAGGCTTGGGCCAAACATCGATTGTTCGGAAACACCGGGCTCAACAGTGCGCAAGAAAGCTATCACGACTCAATGCAAAGTGCTTCGTTTTTGGTGATTCATCGCGACTCTCTTCTTTTTGAAAAATACTGGCGCGGCTTCGATGAAAAAAGCAGAACAAACTGCTTTTCTATGGCCAAAAGTTTTACTTCCATTCTTGTGGGGGTTGCAATAGAAGAGGGGTATATAAAAAGTGTCAATCAAAAAGTAAGCGAATTCATTCCCGCATTTGGTGATGGCAAAAACGCCGACCTTACTATAAAACATCTTTTGCAAATGGCGAGTGGAATCCCTTTTGGCGAAAGCTATAGTAGTCCTTTTGGCTATATGGCCCGAGCATATTACGGCAAGAATCTTATTGAAGAAACACTCAAATACAATGTCGAGTATTCGCCTGGTAGCAAATGGATTTATGAGGGAGGGAACACGGTCTTGATTGCTATGGTGATTCAAAAAGTAACGGGCAGATCACTTTCACAATACTTCGAAGAAAAAGTCTGGTCGTGCATTGGCGCTGAACAAAGTGCCTTTTGGGCTCTTGATAAAAAGGACGGTTTCGAAAAAGCATACTCTGCGGTTTATGCAAGCGCTCGAGACTATGCCCGGATCGGCTCTCTCTATATGCACAATGGTATATGGAAAAATGACACTTTGGTTCCTCCGTCATACGTTGCCGAAAGCCTTGTTGCCAATCAAATTCCAGACAGTTTTGGAGACAACTGTTCGTGGTATGGTTATCATTGGTGGTTGGGTAATTACAATGGTAAAAAGATTTTCTCGGCACGCGGGCTGCGCGGGCAATACATCATTGTGGTTCCCGAAGATGAACTCATCGTAGTGCGAACAGGGCACCAACAAAATAAAGAAAGACAGGACCATATGCCAACCGATATGTTCCGATACATAGATGATGCTATACAGATGGCTGGCTTGACTGAAGTAAACTAAAACGATAAACACATGTTAGAACACATCAATCTTGAGGAACTTTTGTTTCTCGACATCGAGACCGTTCCTCAAGAATCCGGTTTCGAAAAACTTGACTATGAATATCAAAAACTGTGGGAAGACAAGTCTCGCTTTACTCGCGAGAAAAATGTGTTGACTGTTGAAGAGTCATACGGACAAGCAGGTATCTACGCCGAATTTGGCAAAATTATTTGTATTGGTGTGGGTTACTTCTCCCAGAAAATGGGCGACCGTGTATTTCGGTGCACAGCTTTTAGCGGCGAAGAAACTACTGTGCTGAAAGAGTTTGCGGACCTCCTCAATCAAAGAACCGGCAATCCTTTTCGGTTTTTATGTGCTCACAACGGGAAAGAGTTCGACTTCCCATATATTGGAAGAAGAATGCTTATTAACGGAATAAAACTTCCCGCTATGCTCGACCTCGCGGGTAAAAAACCTTGGGAAGTGGCTCATGTCGACACCATGGAGCTGTGGAAGTTTGGAGACTACAAACACTATACATCACTCAAATTGCTTGCAAAAATATTCGGTATTCCCACACCCAAAGATGACATTGATGGCAGTCAGGTAAGGGAGGTCTACTATGAAGAAAACAACCCCGGGCGCATAAAGGTGTATTGCATGAAAGATGTGCTTACAGTCGCTCAGCTCGTACTAAAATACCGAGGAGATAATCTCTTAGAGGGAAATGAAATTGTGATGTTGACTGAATAGATTCTTCATTGATATATCAATGATATATTCGCTGTGCGCCCTCCGTTTCTCTTAAGCTCCAGATGACTGACTAGTGAATCTTTGTCTATATTTGACTAGTTAGAAACAATGAAAAGACTACATCATGTTTTGGCGTTTTTGGGGGTGTTTATTTCAACTTGCGTCTTCTCGCAGTCAGGATATCTTGATCGCGATTCTGTTCAGGGTGCGTGTGACCCTTCAAAAATATATCGCCTAGAAGTTAATTCGTCGAAATACAAAAGGGCGGAATGTTTGGTAGGTGATTCCGAAATTCTCGCACGCATCAACTCTACAAAAGAACTTAGGGCGCAAACATCCCTAAAGGCCAAGTTCGAAATTCTCATCATCATTAGTTGTCAAGGCGTGATTCTTGAAACGGAGATTCTTAAATCAACCAAAGACCCTGAGATTGATCAGTCCATCCGGGCTGTTTTTCATAAACACAACAAATGGAGCCCCGGAGAAGCAGAGGGCAATAAAGTAGACAGCTTCGTAGTTAAAAAGATCCGAATCAAAAAAGGTATCGCAGCATGGATATAACCACTTTCCTTCGAAAAAACACTCTGTCGGTTTTCATTGTATGCCTAGGCACATTTGCTTTTGCTGCTTGCAGCGAAGAAATAGCGACTAAAGAGGCGAAAAAGCATGAGCCCAAAGATTCCATTCGAAACGGAGATATCGTCTTTCAGGAATCACTTTCTACCCTGAGCAAAGCCATTCAGCTTGCTACCCGCTCTGAATATAGCCACGTTGGAATTGTTTTTGAGGATAAGGGTGAATGGATGGTTTATGAAGCCATTCAGCCTGTGTCCATTACAAAGTTCGACGAATGGACAAAGCGCGGCAAAGACTCTCAATACAAATTGATGAGACTAGAGAATGCCGATTCTTTGCTCACGGAATCTGTGTTGGAAAAAATGAAGTCCTATGCAACGCAGCAAGTGGGTAAGAATTACGATAGTGTTTTTGGTTGGAGCGATGATCAATTCTATTGTTCTGAGCTTGTCTGGAAAGTATACGCGGAAGGAGCCGAAATTCGACTTACTGCTCCTCGGCCCTTGAAAGAATATGATCTGAGCCATCCATTGGTTAAAAATGAAATGAAGCTGAGGTACGGAGATAATATCCCTTTGGAAGAGCCGATGGTTTCTCCAGGCGACTTGTTCGAATCAGATAAACTGCTGGCCGCTCCTGTTAGCAAATAATGGAAATGTTACTTAATTAATGGCCCACCCTGGGCTGCGCATTGGAAGTCTGTTTTGGGTAATGCGCTATAGTATCTTATACCAATTCTGCTTATTAAACCCAGAATCCGCATTGGTATTAGCGATGAAGCGCTAAGCCCCAAAGATAGCGAGTGCTCTCGCAAGATTTTTATACCGTTTATCCCGCATTACGCATTAGGGCAATTTTTGTAGAATGTGTGCGGGATTCTCAAATCTAAGCGATAGAATACTGCATTCATCGGCAAAATGAGGGTGCAGTTTTTCTATCGCTTGATTTGGGTTTATGTATCTCTAATATCGGCTCAGCCGAGACAACAGCTACTATAAACGGCATTTACCATTTCGTGCATGCAAGATGCTGCAGCCCATTGCCCAAAAAAACTTCCAGTGCGCAATGCAGCATGGGCTATTTATTGTGCAGAATTGGTATTATCCCGAATCACGCGGTGGAGATATCGGAATTCATAAGTCGCACTATTACTTTGCTCCATCGTGTAGATTCGAGAATCCCGCGGCGCATCAACCTCAAGACACTTCCAATGCGCAATGCGGGAATATTTGATGGTGTATATTCATACATCAAGAATAAAAATCGAGAAAGTGCTTGATATCAAAGGGGTTCAGCGCTGCAATAGATTTCCAATGCGGATTCTGGGTTTATGACGAGTTCAATGGCTTGAAACGAAATTGGGCTTTTACATACATCCAAACGGTATAACAAAAAACAAGGCGGTCCTTTAAGGAACCGCCCTGTTGAAAAACTTCGCTTATTGCGAAACGGAGATTTTTTACGAGAACGGCACAAGTGCTATTCCAACAGTTACCGGATACACCTCCGGGCCTTTGTCGTCTTCAAATAGAGGGGTAAGTCCATACGTTGCAAATAGAGTCAGGTTTCTATAACCAACGCGAACCGTTGCGTCTAGAGTGAAGTTGGTCATGTTGAAATCGTTCTTCACACGTGATCTCACTTCATTGTCATTTACATCAAACCTTTGCTTGGTAATCGAGCCCATTCTCCATCCACCTATAACTCCTGCGGCAACGTGAACGTTTTTATCACAGTCCTTGCTCGTGTTAAATTCAAGCATCAAAGGCACGTTTACATACGAAGCGCGCAACTTGTTTTTGCTAAAGTTGATGAGCGTGTCAGGCACCGCAAACGTAGAGTCGTCCACGTTCACCAATGTCACGTTATTCTTTAATCCATAGCTGTTATATGTAATACCTGCGCCTGATACAATGCCCACGTAATCGTCAAACAAACGGAGCTTTCCTTCAAAAATGTTGAATCTCCATGAGAATGAACGGGCATAATCCAATTGCAACCATTCTTCATCTCCTTCAAAAGTTGTTTTACCATCTTTATTCAAAAGAATGTTTACCCCGAAATCTACCCCGTCCCAATAGGTGAGTTGGCTTTTTCCACAATCCTTCTCATCATCCTCCCACGATACGTCTGTGCTGTCTGTTGGATGGTCGTCAATAAGAATGACTCTTTTGTCGCCAAATTTAAACTTGGTTGTGTCCGATGGTTCCTGCGCAAAAAGTCCGAATCCTACGAACAAAAAGGCAAGTGTTGCTATCTTGGTTTTCATATCTGTGTGATTTTTCATTTTGTGTTTATATGCATCGGACGCTGTGCCTTTGGATTTGTTACAAACACATTAAAAAAAATTGTCCTTATCTTGAAAACCCTTGTCTAGACTATTCTCCAGAAGATCATTTTTTTATGACCCTGCCGCTCCATTCATTCGTGTCAGACCGTAAAAGGTATTGATAAACACCCGAGGGTAAGTGAGAAATGTCTAATTCTTGGCCATTTCGAATGCCCGTTTGGCGCATTAATTCTCGCGCCATATAGTCAAACAAAACAAACGTCGAGGGTTCTTCACCGCTATAGTTGACCCGTAAAAAACCATGGGTTGGATTGGGATAAAAAATTACATCCTCTCTATTGTTTTCCTCTATGCTAACAGGAAGAAATGAAATACAATAATCCTCTGCTTCTCCGTCGTTCAGGTCTCCGCATGCCTCTGTAGGGGTGCTGTCCCCGCCATAACTCATAGAAACCCTCATGCGCACATGGCTGCCAACAATAACCCAATCGGGCACTTCAAATTGATAACTTACCGTGCTTGTAATGTTTGAAGGCGACGTATAAATCAGCTCTTCGTTGTCGGAAGCAAATTCGCCGTCTGAATTATAGTCAATCCAAACCTTAAATTGCTCGTTGAAACCAAATCCGGCATAACCTGGGGTTAGATCAATGGTGTAGGTTCCGCCAACATTCAGATCAGTAGAAATACTCGTGTAGTCACCGTATCCGTTGTCAGAAGCCGTCATGTTGTCAAACGTATTTAATGCCACTCGCTCAATATACTCGACCGTTGCGTTGCCTGTTATTTCACAGTATGTAAGATCTTGACAAGAGCCACATCCTGGCGTGTTAAAGGTGATTGAAGACGGCGCTGGTTCCGGTCCTACACATACTGAAAACACAGAAATCGTATACACAGAACATGGCTCGTAGTTGATCGTAATGTTGCTTGTTGCAGATATCTCTTCCGTGTTTCCGTTTGGCCAAACAATCAAAACAGTATATCCTTCCGCGGCAAATACCTCGTTCCATGAAACGGTTACCTCATTGTTTTCAAGAAATTCTACATTGTAGGATTGTGGGTCTGGATTTACACAGCATCCATCGGTTATAAAAATATAAGATGACGACCATTCGCTTTGGCCTTCCTCTTCGCAGTTTGCCTGCAGTTGGACTTCATAAGATGTGCATGACAATAAATCTGCTAATCCGTATTCGTTGGTCTCAATTTCATTTGCTGAAATCCAGTCATTCGCGTCTATTGGTCGATAGCGTAGGTTGAATGAAAACATGGCTTCCGTAATCATCCATTCTAATAAATAATCTAAAGATCCTTCTATTTGTGTTGTAGAAATAGCAAAGGGTGAAATACATCCTCCTTCTTGACAATTTGCCATGACTAGTTGAAGGCTATTGTTTACGTTTAACCTTCCTCCCGTTGCCACTTCTTCGCTTAAGTTGCTTACGGGGTCTATTCCATTCAGAATATAATCGCGAACCATACTAGCTGTGCTTTCGGGGTCTGCATAAGCTTGGATCATTAAACTTGTGCACGGAGCAGAATACAAGAGCGCCACAGCACCAGCAACACAGGGGCTTGCGAAACTAGTTCCTGAGGCATTGCCATAACCGTTGTTGTTTACCAAGTACACCTGATCTCCGGGTGCGCCAAGATCAATGTGTGTGCTTCCATAACCCGAAAAATCTCTGATGTCGTTGATGTCAGTGGCCGTTACGGAAATTAAAAAATTGCTCGGGCATGTGGTTGGCAAATCTCCTACAAGGTCCACATTCACATTATTATTGGCTGTGGCCCCGCAGCTCAGAACGCCATAAACGCCAAGACTATCATACATGGCACACCACAATGGCGCGTCGGACGGTTGACCAAAATCGGTGCCCCAAGAAGCGTTGGTAGCAACAACGAATGCCCCTTTTTGTCCATTTGTTTCGTTGTAAAGTTTCCGCATCTTTAATGGATATGTGTATGCTGCAAGCACATTCGACTCAGTAATTGAGCCCATTCTTACTTGCATAATATCAACGTCCCAATTTACTCCCACTATTCCCGCACCGTTGTTTCCCGTGGCGCCAATCATTCCACTTACTTGCGTTCCGTGATTCCCCTCTGGAATTTCATCGTTGTTTGCCTGAACATTCCATCCGTCTACATCATCTACGTAACCATTTTCATCATCGTCAATTCCATTGTCTGGTATTTCATTTTCGTTGAGCCAATGATTGTCAACTAAGTCTGCAACATCCCAATTTGCTCCATTGGTTTCAATTACACACACCACCACCCTGTCGCCAGTTGTTGTGGTTCCGCCAGTGGTTATGTCCCAAGCAAACTCGCTGTCAATGTCATGATCTTCAGAATTCTGATGATGCCACTGATTGCCAAAAAACGGGTCGTCGGGAACTATTCTCTCTCTAATAATGTGATTGAACTGCGCACTCGTAACGCCAATAAATTCTTTTACTTGTCGAAGTGCCACTGGAGAGGGAATGATCGTTTCATCAAAAGTGAGAAGCCAAATTCTCATGTGATCACTCACACGTGAGTCGAGTTTGTAGGCGGATTCTGGATACGCCATTTGAAGCTCTATAAGCCACGTGTTTGGGTCTCTACCCTCCTCAAGTTGAACTAAAACATGGCCATTAAATATCTCCGGAGTTTGTGCGATCGCAATCCCGGAACATAGGACACATAAAACAATTGCAATTCCTTTTATCATAAAGCTTGTCATCAAATTCTAAAACGTTACAATTCTTATTGCTAAACCCCTTCCATCTGCTCCATTTAGAGCTATAAACCTCAAGGTAACCTATTCGTTCAACTTCCGTTAAAATCAGGTAGTTGAGAACAATGATACCCTATCAGACATCAAGTTGCATTGCCAATAAAGTAGCCCGTCCACGCTCATTAGCCCATCGCGGTGAAATTAGTCTGTCGGAAAATAAGCCTGTTGGTTTATTGCGCCTTTTTGCTAGCACTGTCTTGTTCCTATTGACCTTAAATGCCGTTTCTCAAGCACCTGTCATTGCCGTAAACAACCCTGAAGGGTGCACTCCGATGGGTGTAATTCTCACCGTCTCGTCCCCGGGCGCGGGTTCAATCAGCAGCTATTCATGGGCCATCACCTATCCCGACAACTCTGTACAAACGGCCAGTTCGACTCAGTACATCGCCATTTTTTCTCAGCCCGGCACCTATGATGTGAGCCTGACAATAAATGGAAACCAAACCACTCTAGAGACCGACTTCATTACGGTATATCCTGTGCCTCAGGCAAATTTTATAGTGAATGATGAAGACGGGTGTTGGCCCTTCTGTACAAATTTTAGCGACGCTTCAATTTCATCTGGCGGCGCCATCGTGGAATGGGCGTGGGATTTCGGAAACGGGGCCACCAGTATAGAACAAAACCCAACATATTGCTACAACCAGCCCGGCACCTACTCCCCTGTTTTTTCTGTTGAAGATGAACATGGCTGCTTTTCAGACATCACGTTTCCGGGTCTCATACAAGTCGTTTCTTCTTTCCCAAATGCCTCATTCAGCATCAGCAATGAACTCGACTGCATGCCGCCTGTGCTGGAAACCCTTACCAATACTAGTTCGGGAGTAAGCAGCCTTACAAGTTACTGGGACTTTGGAAATGGCGAAACACTAACACTCGCCGGGGCCAATAGCCTTGACAACACCTGGGACGACATTGGGACTTTTAATGTTTGTTTAACAATAGAAGATGAAATTGGGTGTGTAGATACCGAGTGCCACATCCTTGAAATATTTGATACCGCAGAGGCATTATTTAGCGTTTCAGAAACACAGGTATGTGAAAACGAAATGGTGGTTTATACCGACAACACCAGTCCAACGCCACTGCAATGGCAATGGGACTTTAACAACGACGGTACAGTAGATTCTAATCTCCAAAACCCTTCCTTTGCCTTTGCTCAGAATGGCAATTACAATCCGTCGCTAAACGTCATATACAGCAACACTTGTTTCGATGAGGTGGATGGCCTTTACAACATTGAGGTAATCGATGGAATAGTGGCTTCTTTCACTGGAGATACGCTAGAAAGTTGTCAAATTCCTTTCAGCGTAGAGTTTACAGCAAATGCCTCTGGCCCCGGAACACTTGAGTATAACTGGTCTATAAGCGGTCAGCCGGTAAACAATGATCCGCAATTCACATACAACTTTCAAAACTTCGGTAATTACGGCGTATCACTCAACGTGACCAATGAGTATGGTTGCAATACTGTGGTTTCTCAAAACAACTATGTGCAGATTCAAGATCCGGATGTTTCTTTTACTCATCCTTCGTCTGTTTGCACTAACTCGCCATTTTCATTGCTGAGCATCTCTGCTTCAAGCGTGGATCCTATAGTATTGTGGGAATGGGATTTCGATGGCGATGGCATCATAGACTTTACTGGGCCTGATCCTGTTTACGCATACACAAGCCCTGGCCCGAATACCATCTCGGTTTCCATTACAACCGAAAATGGCTGCACTGCTGAATATACTTCTCCCGCAGAAATAATTGTACAACAACAGGTCGAGACTGGCTTCACTGCTAGTACTCAGATAAGCTGCGCCGGAGAGCCTGTAGAATTCTGTGTTGATCAACAACCGGGGGTAACCTATTCTTGGAATTTTGGTGATTCCGGTTGGCAAACTTTCAACAACTTCAGTATGTGTGTTCAGCACGATTACATCGATACGGGCTACTTCGATGTAAGTCTTTCTGTCTTTAATTCGGGTTGTTTTCTGCAAGTCGTTTATGAGGATTTTATATACATCGCGCCACCTCTTGCCATGTACGAGTTTGTGTTGGATTGTGATAATTTACTCAGCGTACAGTTTCACGATACTTCTATTGGAGCCGACTCTCTTGTTTGGGATTTTGGCGATGGGGCCATTGATATTACCAATGATCCAAACCCAATTCATACCTACGCCTCAGCAGGGGTTTTTTCAGTAATTCTCACAGCATACAGTAATGTTGGCGACTGTCCTGATACACGAGAGCTGGAGATTTCTCTTCTCCCTCCCAATCCAGATCTGCTGATTTCTCCAAACGCCGGCTGCCCTCCTCTTTTAGTTCAACTTGAAAATGTTGCAACGAATTGGAATTGGGACATTCAGATAAGCAATGGATACAACATTACTTCCTATTTCGATGATGGTCCTGATGAATGGGTTACTACCTATGAGCACGACGGCATAACTGAAACAATTGAATTCAGTCAAAATGAAGACTTTCTTCCATCTGTTCTTTTCAATATGGCGGGAACATATAATGTGTATGTGAGTGTTACCGACCAGAATTTGTGCAGCGCTGATACAACATACCAGGACATAATTCAAGTCTCCGCAAATCCTGACTTCGCAACATTTGACATCGTGCAAATGGAAGTTTGTGATAGCGTGTACATCGAGTTTGCGCCACAATTGCAAGATCTCGTTTCTTGGGAATGGGAGTTCAGCGACGGAACTATTGTTTCCGAAGAAAACCCAGGTCATACATTTCTGCCGCCCTATTCCTATGGAAGTCAGCTTACCGCCACGCTTACAGCCGAAGATGCTCTTGGTTGTTTGTCAACTGTTACACAAGACATTACTCTCGAACTTCCGCCTACACCTGGTTTTATTATTGTGGTTGACCCAAGTTGCATAGGCGATGATGTTCAGTTTCTAAATCTTACTGAAGATTCGGATGCGGGCTATGCGTTCTTTTGGGACTTCGGCGATCCGGGGTCTGGCGTCTCTAACACAAGCAACTTACAAGACCCTATCCATGTGTATTCAGGCAATGGCACTTATGAGGTTTGTTTAACGGCAACTGCTCCAAATGGCTGTTCAATCACCTATTGCAACAACGACGCAGTGCACGTTGTTGATCCAATTGCATCATTCGACTTCGCTTCAAACATTAACAACTGTTTGTTTGGTGTTTCATTTGAAAATACTACAGCCGGAAACATCGTTTATACTGAGTGGGATTTTGGAGACAATCAAAGTGGTCTCGGTAATAATGCTTTTCACACTTACCCCATTGGTGTCTACGATGTCAGTTTAATTGTTGTAAATGAAAACGGTTGTGTCGACACTCTTTTCGTTCCCGATATTCTGAACTACGGCGATGTAATTGGTCCTTTTGAGCAGGCTCTCGATACCGCAAACTGCACACCGTTTACTGTCGACTTTTCCTCATTTAATATTTCAGATACAAGCTTTGATTATTTCTGGGATTTTAACGATGGAAATGGCGACCCAAGCAGTGTCACTGAAACTACTCACGACTATACCGCTGCCGGCGAATACTGTCCTTCGCTCATTATGACTGACGCAAATGGCTGCGCTGTTCTTATCAGTTGTCCGGATACAATTGAAGTAATCGCATTCGAACTTGTGTTCAACGACATTGAGCCCATTTGCTCCGGTGATTCATTTCATCTTTCGGTAAGCGGAGGAACAAATTATGCTTGGGAAAACACTCAATACATAACAGAAACTACTCCGGGAGAATTTGACCTAAGCCCTCCCGTGGACTACACTTTTGTGCTTACAGGATACTATAGCGATTGTGAAACTACAGATAACATAACCCTCACGGTTCACCCCCTTCCTGCTGTTGTGGTTGAAGAAACGTCACCGGTGTGTTATCAAGACCCTGCTTTCATTCTCGAGGGAGGTCAGCCAAATGGCGTCTCCGGCCAGTACTATATAGATGGCATTGCGGCAAACACATTTAATCCATCTCAACCGCCAGCAAGCGATCATGAAATAGTGTACACTTTTACCGATGAAAATAATTGTACGAATAGCGATACAACGTATATCTACATCAATCCCCTTCCAAACGTAAACGTGCCGGCATTTGACCAATATTGCGAGGACGAGCCATCGATAGGTCTCAATGGAGGAAATCCTACAGGCGGGGCTTATGTATATCAGCTCGACACAATCACGGATTTTTCACCCGCAATCGGATATGGTTCGTATCCTATCTCATATTTCTTTACTGATCAGAATGGATGCACGAACTACGACACCCAAAACCTAGTTGTGCACCCAATGCCAAATCCGCAAATTCAAATAGATGACATCTGCTTAAATGAGCCGTTGATGATAAATAACAATAGCACAATTGCGCAAGGTTCCATTGTGTCTGCCTTCTGGGACTTCGGTAGTGCGGGTGCACAAAATGCAATTCAACCAACCCTTGTGTCTTACAGCGCTATCGGGAATTATCCAATACACCTAGAAGTTGTTTCGGGGTTTGGGTGCGCATCATTCCTTGATACATCAATTAATGTTTGGGCCGTTCCAAATGCTCAATTTACTGTCCCCACAGGATGTCAATATGACTCCTTGCTCTTTATTGATCTAAGCTCTATTGAAGAGGGTTCAATAGACCACCTAAGCTGGATTGCAGAGGGAAATGAAATTAATTCGCCCGACTCAATTCTATATGCATATCAAACTTGGGGCAATGTTCTAATGACCCTCATTCCCTTGAGCGATCATGGCTGCACAGATACTTTGATACAATCTATTCTTGTGCACCCCGCACCAATTCTGGTCCTTACCATTGGAAACAATTGTTTTGGAGACATGACCGAGTTGGTAGGGTCGAGCACTGTTCCATTGGGCTCAATAACACAAGAGGTATGGACGCCAGGTGATGGCTCTCCCTCTGTGTCGGGAAATGCAGTAGATCACTACTATGAAACAGCAAACACATATTCCCCCACATTCACAGCGTATAGCGATGAGGGTTGCATTGCTTCGGTAAATGAGCACATAATCATTTATCCTCTTGCCGATCCTTTGTTCATTGTTGAGCCTTCGAAAATTTGTGCTGAAGCGCATGTCTTCTTTACAGATTTAAGTGTGGTATCCTCTCCCTATTATGTGAACGCATGGTCGTGGTACCTCGGAGACTCCCTGTTCAGCAATGCGCCCAACCCCGTTGCCTCTTTTGACAGCCCAGGCACATATAATCTCACTTTACAGGTTAGCACCAATATGGGTTGTGTCTCCGACACGCTTGCGCATGATGCAATAACCATATTTCCAAAACCACATGCCGAATTTTTAGCAAACCCCGTCGATAGCTACATCTATGATCCCGTTGTAGACTTTGAAGACTTGAGCAGTGTAGATGTAACATCATGGTCGTGGGACTTTGGTGATGGCGCCCTTTCGTCCGAACAAAATCCATCTCACGAATACCAAACTTGGGAGAACTACTTTGTGATTTTATATGTAGAAAATCAATTTGGCTGCCTTGACACCGCGTGGCACGATGTGAAAATCAGGCCTGATCTCTTGATTTTCGTTCCAAACGCCTTCACCCCCGACCTTGATGGAATAAATGAATTGTTCAAGCCCGAAATGAGTGGGTTCGATATTGGCTTCTATGAGTTCAATGTTTTCGACAGATGGGGCGAGATGGTCTTTTCGACCAACGACCCAGATGACGGATGGAACTCTAGCGTAAAAGGCGGGGAGTATTTTGTTCAAGACGGAGTCTATATATGGCAGCTAAAAGTTCGTCCTAAGCACGATGCCGCCATTCGGTTGTATGAAGGCCATGTGACTTTACTTCGGTAATACCGTTTTGGTATAACGCCCATTCTCAAGCCCTCGTTTTCTAAAGGGCGCGGCGGATTTTAAGTCAAACTCGCGTTTGCTCTAATTCTGTTTCCCTTGATGTTCCCTCGATAAATTAGCTCAAATTCGATTTTGGTGCGCTATTTGAATGATCTCTATCTTGGTCATTAAAATTGTACCCATGAAAAAACTAAATGCACCATTGTTATTCGTCGCTTCTATTTGTCTTATAATATTGTCGGGCTGTTCGACTAGCTCTTCTGTTTCAAAAACGGATGATGCTGCAATGAGTGCTGCGGGATTCGTTGCGGGAGAAATTGTATTCCAAAAAGAAGAAAAAGAACCCTGCAATTTCCTTGTGAAACTTGAGGACGGAACCTTGCTTGAGCCCACGGGAATTGACAAGACATTTATGAAAAACGGACTCAGGGTGTGGATTCAGTATTTACCCAGTAGAAGAATGAGCCTGTGTCCGGGATCTATGACTGTTTCGGTAACGGAAATTCAAAAACGTTCTTAATACCGTTTTTGTATCTGCAATTGTGCTTTGGAACCAACTTACGAGCAAGAATAAAATTTCGTTGATATATCAATAAAAAGGGCTGCGAACATTCGCAGCCCTTGTCTTATCTGCCTCCTGCGCTATTTCACCAAAACTTTTGCCACCTTACCTACTTCGTAAGTGCCCATTCGAACAAGATATTGGCCTTTTGCAGCATAACTCAAGTTGAGCGGAAACGAATACAAACCACTCGTTGAATAAACCTTATTTTCAACCACACAACGACCCGTCACATCATAGACTTTAATCATTAAAAACTTCTGCGTTCCCGGTGCCAAGAGGGTAACGTTAAACTGGTTTTCTCCTACAGTTGCAATGATCATATCGTTGCCCTGAAATATTTCTTCAACGCCTATGCTTCCGACTTCTACCGTGTAGTCTTCCGTCTCTCCGAACTCTGTTTCATCGCAGCTATTGTCTGCTACCTGTTCAACCCAATTCGTTTTAGCTCGCATCAAGTGCTCGCCAAGGGCCGCGGAACCAGAAACAACAAAGTCCATTGTTTCTGTATAACTCCCGTCGGCAGCACCGGGAGCAATTACATAATTGTCTACCGTCAGTTCATTATTCTCAAATACAAAATTGTCGTTGTAGTCTATCCATGCTCGCACAAACTGATCGCCGTATCCTGTTGTTATAGTCATGTCGTTTGTGGTTCCAACAGCAAGGGTCGTAGAAAGATTGGTGTAATCTCCATAGCCGTTCGGGTCACACCCGGAGTTGTTGTTTATGGTTTCTAGTAACAAAACTTGAATTCCATCTCCAAATGAACAATCGGATTCGGGCTGACAGAACTCCTTTTCAATTGTTAAACTTAATTCGTCGTTGGTTGGGTCAATGTCGCCTGGCAACGATGTGTACGCGGTGAGCGCGTAACTGCCTGGGTTTCCAAAGTCCACCGTTTCAGTGAAGGTATACGAAATTGTGCTAAGCGGATTTAGCGATTGAGATACTGTTTCTGTAATCACTCCACCTCCATCAAATTCGAAGCTTACTTCGAAATTGGTGTGTGTGGCGCTTCCAAAGTTCTCAATGGTAATGGTCACCTGTTCTCCTGCCGATAGGTCTGTGGAAGATGCCGGAGATGTAATGGCCGTCACCCCAATGTCGTCGGGGTTAACATGTGTTACTACTGTCTCCAAGCTGTCGTTAAAAATATTTTCATCACCAACAAGACCTGTTGCTGCCCACATACTGTATGTCTGGCCTGCAATAGATAGGTCGGCAGTTTCAGTAAACGTGAATGACGATACTGCGCCCGCCGCCATGGTTCCAGTGTAGTTTTCGGTAACGACTGTTCCGTTGTCTACTTGAAAGCTTACTGGAAAATTTGTTTGATCATCCAGTCCATAATTCCTGAGTGTTACACTTACTGTCTCCGCCGCATCAAGGGCCCCGTCTACAGGGGTGTCAATACTAATAACGCCTACATCGTCTGACAATGAAGCTCCAATTTTAAAAACGCCAACAGTATTTCTCCTCTGTGCACCAATAAATAATTCGCCGATGTGCCAAAAGGTACAGTCGTCCACCGGGTCGATAGTGATTTGGGAATAATCTCCATAACGGAAAAAATCAGGCGAACCTGTTCCCTGTTTTATTAACCCCTCTTCTAGTGTCATTGTGCCAAGTGGGTCCGTGCTGTATCTGCCCGTATATCTAAGCGATGGGTGTTCTGTGCCACTGCAGGCCGTATATCCCAAGGCAATGTTCCCAAACTGATCCATACATATGCTGCCGCTCCACGCGCTGAGTCCATCTGGCTGCACGTATGTGCCTTCTTGATAAATACTCCATGGCCCGCCTGCGTCATCTTGTCGCAATTCAAACCAACGTATTCCCGAATAGTCATCGTTACCATCAAGGTCAACAACAAAATTCAAAACACACGCATTGTAACCTGGAAATCTTCTGTATTGAGCCATGTACATGATGGTGGCTTGCAAGGCGTCTAGGTCTGCACCAGGAGAAGGTAAATTGTCAAAAGCTCCTCCATCAAAAAGTCCGTCAAATGGCTCTGTGTTTATAACCTGTGGTGTCGAAATGGTAGAGTTATCTACATCATTCCAGTCTACGTTTATCGACCATATTTTTAAATGGTCCTGATTAACGCCCGACCATTCGTCGTCCTGCATGTAGATGATTGGCACATTACCTGGTTCTGGCGCTATGGCTCCGTTTGCGTTAAAACCAAGAGGGCTGTAAAAACCACTGGTCTCAATATTAGGCAATGGGAAACCAACCATTTGAGCGTTGGCGCCAATAAGCATTTGGCTTCTTTCTATGGCGTAAACCACTTCTGTAGTGCCTGCTGTATTAGAGTTTTTGTTGGCCGTGATGTAATAACCGTCGGACCAAACTGAATATTTGGGATAATCCGGAAATGAGTTCACTGGGAATTCATATGTGTGCCAGCCGTCATTCACAGGATCGGGACCTTCGCTTACCGCAACCAGAAAAGATGAGGGAAAGGCAAATTGGCTGATAAAAAATCTATCGGCATACCTGTCGTACATAACTATAGGATCGCCTGATGACTCGCCTGGCCAAATGTTCGCTAGTGATGCCGCTGACACCAAGGGGTTTCCATCTTTATCCCAAATGCGAAAGGAAGAATTCCAAGCATTCATAAAGTGATCGGGGCCTACTGCGCCTGTTGGGTCTGATGGGGTGCTGTTGCTCGTGGCTGCATCAAACACCAAAATAGGCTCTGATAAAGGAAGTTTTTGTTGGGCCAACTGCTTCGTCACCAAGGGGTCGCCATTGTGGGGTAAGCCTTTTCCTGGTACCGCACGATTTGCATCCATGCGTTTAGGGTTATAGACTTTATGCTCGTCTGTTCCGGCTTGGAATGTGCCGTTGGCAATGGCTTCGGCAATAGACGATCTTCTTCCGAGGTAATTGCCTTCCGTTTTTAGCGTGGGTTTTTGCTCCTGTGCAATGGCTATAAGACAAAACCAAAGAAGGGCCAACAATGTAAGTGCAGGTCTGAAAATCATTATTACGGGTTATTTAGGATGTCACAAATGTACCTTGTCTCAAGCGTCAACACGTCTGATCTTTGTGTAAGAATGAGGCGTTTATTGAAAAGCCAATTGTGAAGAACTCGCAAATTGCGATATTGCATTTTTTAAATACACGACTGTGTCCTACAAAAAACTCTTCGTGCTTTACATTCTATTTGTCGCTATCTTTTGCCAAGATACTTGGGGACAGCAGTACTTTCAAACTGTCCGCGGAACCATCCTCGACGCAGACAGCAGATACCCTTTGGAGGGGGCCACTGTTTTCGCTTTTGCAGACAGCACCTTGATTGCTTCCACTTGGTGCGAGTCGGGAAGTTTTCGGTTTGACTCCATTCCCGTGGGGAAAATCAGCCTCAGAATAATGTATGCAGGCTACAAAGAGAGGCTACTAGATAATATTCCCGTGACTAGCGGCAAAGAGGTGGTGCTTGAAATAGAAATGGAGGTCTCTACAATTCTCATGAAGGAAATTGAAATCAGGGCAAAAAGAGATGGCGCGGTCTCTCATGAAATGGCGCCTGTTAGCGCTCGTCAGTTTTCCGTTGAAGAAACAGATCGGTACGCAGGAAGCCGAGGCGATCCCGCAAGAATGGCTAGCAATTTTGCAGGCGTGCAAGGTGCCGACGACTCGCGAAACGATATCGTGATTAGGGGTAATAGTCCACAAAGTATTCTGTGGAGATTAGAGGGAATAGACATTCCAAACCCAAACCATTTCAATATTCCGGGAACAGCAGGGGGCCCCGTGTCCATTATTAATAACAAATACCTCGCAAATTCCGAATTCTATACGGGTGCCTTCCCCGCCGACTTCGGCAACAGTTTGGGAGGAGTCTTTAATCTTAAAATGCGAAATGGAAACAATGAGAATTTTGAAGGTGCTGCGCAATTTGGTTTTTTAGGAACGGAGCTCTTTTTAGAGGGACCACTTCGAAACAAAAAAAACGTCGGCACAAATAATGCGGCTGAAAAGAAATCGGGCTCCAGTTTTTTGGCTAGCTATCGATACAGTACCGTTGAATTATTCTCGCTGCTGGGAATAGACATTGGCACAGATGCCGTGCCCCGATATCAGGATGGCGCATTCCGATTGTTTTTCCCGGGAAAGAACAACGATGCAATTACTGTTTGGGGACTTGGTGGCAAAAGCTCTGTAGACATCCTGATCAGCGATCAAACATCGCCCGATCAAAGAAACATATATGGAGAAAATGATCGCGATCAGTATTTCAAAACGCGCATGGGAACGCTTGGAGGCTCATATCAAAAAACAACCAATGAAAGAACTTATTTCAGACTAAATTTCGCTCTGATGGCCGATGAGGTCGACAGTTACCATGAGATTGTATATAGACACTTGAATGCTGTGAACGAGTATGTCGTTGATTCAGTTGCCCCTTTGCTCGACTACCGTTTTGCTCAAAGCAAGCAAAGTTTTCATGGCTTTCTTCATCACAGAACACAAAATGGTGTGACAATTAGGGCGGGACTGATATCAGATCGTCTTTCGTGGAATATGATTGACTCCGCGCGCTCAATAGACAGTTCATCCGTAAACTACTATCAATGGTCAACTAGATGGAATAGCAATGTTGCGGCCTTTTTTATACAGCCCTACTTTCAATTTAAAAAAACATTCTCTTCCGAATGGACCGCAACAGCAGGGCTGCATGCCTCTCTTTTCACGTTAAACCACTCCATTTCTCCAATAGAGCCGCGCATTGGTTTGACCTGGCAAGTAAGCCGTGCGCATACCATTGCTTTCGGAGCAGGGCTGCACTCTCAACTGCAGCAGGCTTATCTCTACTTTTATGAACCCGATTCTCGTGGAACCATCAATCGCAATATGGATTTCACATACAGTTATCACTACGTGCTATCACATGAATGGCAAAGTCAATACTCTTTCAGGATAAAAAGCGAAATCTATTATCAGAGCCTTCAAAATGTTCCAGTGGAAAAAGAGTCGTCATCTTTTTCGCTCCTTAACACCGGGGCCGGATTCTCTCGTTTCTTTCCCAGTGAACTCCAAAACAAAGGAAGCGGTACCAACCTCGGTGCAGAAGTAACGATAGAAAGATTTTTTTCGAATCACTGGTTGTTTCTGTTCACTGCTTCGGTCTTTGATTCTCGTTACACGGGAAGTGATGAGGTTGAAAGAAACACCGACTTCAATGGACAATATGCTGTCAATTTTTTAATGAGTAAAGAGTGGTCCATAAATCAACACAATGCATTGGTTGTGGGAATGAAAATAACTACCACGGGAGGACGGTGGTATGGTCCGGCCGATATTTCTTCGAGTAATGAAGCAAGAGAACTTGTGTTTGTTGACTCGCTGCGCAATACCCTTCAGTTTGCCCCTTACTTTCGGTTCGATATAAAATTAAATTATCGGATCAATAGAAAAAAAGTCTCTCATGAAATTGGGATCGACTTAGTGAACGTGCTCAACACTCAAAACGTACTCAAGATTTCTTATGCCCCCGACCAATCCGGAGACCCTTATTTGTCCATTAGAGAAGAATATCAACTTGGCTTTTTGCCCATATTCTTTTATAAATTTGATTTCTGAAGCCTAGAGAAAATTTCTAATAATTCCTTTTCTCTCCGCAATTCGGTGTATATGCCTGCGATTTGATGGCGCGCTTTAGCGGAGTCGTTTTCGTTAAAATTGGACTCTGCTCTTTTTGTTAGTTGAATAAGTTCATTTATATCTTTTCGCTTCAATACATATCCAGAGTTGCCGACAATTTCTGGCATAGAAGAAACGTCCGAAACAATAGGAATGCAGCCACAAAGCATGGACTCACAAAGGGCATTTGGAAAACCCTCCGACAATGAAAGTTGTAAATAATATCGGTGCGAACGATAAAGATTGAGCAGCTCTGCATTTGGTGTAAAATCCACTAGACGCACATTAGCCGGAAGTTCTTCGCCCCAACCTCTCGTGCCCACAATTGTGAATGACGCGTCCTTCATGTTTTTGGCCATCTCAATAATCATGTCTACACCTTTCAGCAACCTTCTGCGCTTTTCTTCGCAACCTCCCGCAACGGTAATAAACGTTTTGATTTGCGCTTGTGATCCCGGGGTCCACGAATCTTTGTTGTAGCCATTATATACAACAATTGATTCTGTTTCTAGTTTTTGAATAAAAGCTTTGTACCCCTGTGCAACATGAATTGCATCAAAATACGTGTAGGGCCTGTATACCAATGATGAATGAACTGGTAATAGAAGATTACACTTCTTAAAAGACCCACTAACAAAGGGCTTCATAAGCCGGTTGTGGAATGCGCCATATCCTATTTCTGGAAAACTCACACAATCATAACCCCCTAAAACAATTACACTTTTTACACGAAATAATCTCCCAAACAAAACGGGAAGCAAACTGTGATAACCTCCAAACTGAATCAAAATAATGCTCGCGTTATGCGTGTGCCTTATTAAAAAAAAGAACTGCAACAAAAATGAAATTGGGAGTCTCCATTTTTTAGAAACATCAAATCGCATTTTTATCACTCGAAAATTCTTTTCCATTGTACGCAAATCCTTACGCACAAAAGTTGCGTCGTTGGTATAGAAATAAAGCGCTTTTGGCTTCATCGAATACGCGACCATAATTCGTCCCACAATTTTCTGAAGAAAGGTTTCCCTTGGATTTGCTTATATTCAAAATAGCGCCCCTTTCTGAATACCATAAACTGATAGTCGTGCTCGATTGTAGATAACGAATATGTTCTGATCGACTCAACATGAAAGTCCAATTCATATAAAGAATCAATCAGCGATTGTGTGTCCAATGCTTGATCAATAATTTGAAGCGATGTGGGCTCGTGCTTGATAAAGTAGCGCAAATATGGTGGGTTGGGAATATGTATACACAAACTTGAAGACTCGTGGCTGTGTTCCCTAATTACACTAAAAAGACTCTTGTGCTGCGCTACTGGTATGTGTTCTAATACGTCGGGGAAAATGACGAAGTCGAACCGAATACCCGTCTTAAAGTTGGACATATCAGATACCTCGTATTTCACATTCGTGAGCGACTCGGTCAACTGCCGTGCTACAGAAATGCTCTCGGGGCTAATGTCTACGCCCAAAACCTGTCCGGTTGAGCAGTACTTTCCTAGCAATGTTGTAAGGGTACCTATACCACAACCAATTTCCAGAACCCGAGAATCTCTTCTAAGTCCTGCTTCTTTGCACTTTTTCAGAATAGAACGATGGCGAATGTTGATGCCCTTCTTCTTCTGTTTGGTAACGTAATTGTCGTAATAATCCCTGACTTCTTGACTCAAAATAATAGGTTGTGGTGTCAAAAGTATTTATATAATCGGAAAAAACATAACTGTTTTCTCGCTGTCGACTTATTGTCCTTTCGCCCATTTCAGTAATGATGGAATCTCACGGCGATATAGAATTGCGCAAATTATTATCGAAAGCGCAAAGCCTAAGGCCCCGTTAAACCAAATAGTTCCGCGCCATGGGTTAATATATACTACCGCGAGCAGTGCCGACATAATCCCTGGGGCTACGAACATTTTGATGGGATTAGCCCCTATCGCTTTCGCGCTTCCCGTGCTGATATACAACAAAACTGATTGCGCAATACGTCCCGCTATTGTGCCAAGAAGCGCTCCTGTCAGACCATATGTTGACGCGAGAACAAGGGTTAGTGCCACCTGAAGAGCCATGCTCCAGAGAGAGTTGTACATGAGCTTTTTTGTGTCCTTCTTGTATAGCGCTATACTGTAACCCGTGCTATATGAGCCTCTCCAGAGGTATGCGACTGCAAAAAGTGGAAGCCATAAAAGCGCATCATGATATTCCGGTTTCTTCACCAACAACAAGACCATTGCCGGTAGCCCGATCAGCGCTGCGCCCACCGCAAGCATAGATAACATTGTGTATAGGTGATGAAAGGGCTTCTCTTCAGAGGACGCTTGGTTACCGGCCTTTACCCTCATCCCAAATAGCTGCGGATAGATGGCAGATGCAAGGCCATTTTGAAAAAAATCTACCGCGAGCATGAGCGACAAAACCAAAGAGTAAAGCCCAATGTCGTGGCCATCCACAAATCGATTTAAAATGTATGGGCTTAGATAAGTAAGAGACCAAGTTGCAATACCCATCAATACGAGAGGCCAGCAAAAAGAAAACCATCCCTTTATAAGTGAAAAATCAATTCGCAATGGATAGCGTATAAATCCTACCCAAAACATCATCAACAAACCGGCAGACATTCTTCCAAACAAAGGTCCTTCAATACTCCCGGGCATGAATTCCAAAAAAAGTATGCACAAGAGAACCATCAACGAAGAATTTACAAGGCTCGTTGCAAAATATTTTGCCGGTTCCTTTTTCTGAATCTGTAAGTTCTGATGTATGCGCAAAGTTGAGGTGGTAATGGCTGTAACTACACAAGTCAAGCCGCTCCAGAAATAGTGGACCGTTTCCGTGCCCATAAAAAGATTTGTTACCGCTTGACCAATAAGAAGCATCAATAAAAAAAATCCGCCGCCCGTTATAAGCTGAAGAACGAATATCGTAGAAACCAATTTGTTCAATCGGTCTGCATTGTGTTCTTCGAAATGAAAATGTAAACTCAAATAGCTGTCGAGCGCCACATTTACGATGTGATAGTAAAACAACGTAAGGCCAATCAGAAGGCTTAGTATTCCAAATTGTGCGGGAGTGAATGCGTTGGTATAAAAAGGCAGAAGTATGAGACTAGCCGCCATTGGAAGTCCACCTCCAATGGTGTAGGCTGTAGTAGAGGTGAGTAGTTTTTTGCTTAGCACCATGCGTTTTTCACATGGAACACTTTATAGAATATTAATTCTAGAGGCTAGGTCTTCTTTGTAGTTTCCTCCTACGGGAATCTCTCTGCGAAGATCCTGAACAATGACACTGCTCCCAATGATTCCCTCTATCTTATCCATGTTCACGATGAACGATCTGTGTATTCGCTGAAATACTTTCTGGGGAAGTTTCTTCTCAATGTCTTTCATAGTTCCGTGGATCGTATACTTCTGATCCTTGGTATAAATCATTACGTAGTCCTTGAGTGCTTCCACGTAATAAACGTCGCTTGTATTCAGTTTACTCAGCCTGGAGTGGTGCTTTATAAATAAATAATCAGCACTCGTTTTGAAGCTTGTGAGTGAGCGCAAAAGGTCGTTTTCGACTTTTAGTTCAACTTCCTTTTTATGCTTGTGAACCGCCATTTCAATTGCGGTATGAAGATCTGTTTCCTTAAAAGGTTTGATCAAATAACCATGTGGCTCCGTAATCTTCGCTTTATCCAAGGTTGGTTGATCGGCATATGCTGTGAGGTATATAACCGGAATATCCTTTTCTTGTTTAATCTTTTGGGCAGCTTCAATTCCCGTTAGCTTGCCCTTAAGCATAATATCCATTATGATAATGTCCGGCTGCAATGACAGGGCAAGTTCAATAGCCTTTTCGCCGGTGTCCGCGTGACCTACAATTTGATAGCCAAGCTTTTTTAGGCTCTGTTCGATGTCCTTTCGCACAATGCTCTCATCTTCAACTACGAGAATATTAATAGACATGTCGATTCTGGATTATTTATGAATTCCAAATATAATGCGGAACTCCGTGCCCTTTTGATCTTTAGATTCTATTTCTATTTTGGCGTCGAGCTGCTCACAAAGGGTGTAAACCAATTGTATCCCAAGGGACTCATGGTTTTCGTATTTGAAGGTCTTTGGAAGACCGTTGCCATTATCCTTCACTTTCAAACAACACTTCTTTCCGGTGTTTTTGAGCGACAACATGAGTTTTCCGGTTTCCCTGCCTACAAAAGCATACTTCAGTGAGTTGCTGATCAGCTCATTTACTATCAGGCCACAAGGAATGGCTTGGTCGATCGGCATATTGATTTGGTCGACTTCTGATATAAACTCCACGTCCGCTCCCGCCGTACTGTAGCTGTGTATTAGATTGGCCGTTAAGGCACGTAAATATTCCTTAAAATCAATACTCGAGAAATCTGCAGTTCTGTATAGTGTTTCGTGCACAAATGACATGCTCTTTATTCGCTGTTGACTTTCCGATAGTATTTCCAATGTTGCGGGATCTTTTACAAACGAAGACTGAAGGCTCAACATACTCGAAATTACCTGCAAATTGTTTTTTACCCTATGATGAACCTCTTGCAGCAATATTTCCTTTTCTTTTAGCGACTCTCTTATGCGTGTGTCAATCTCCTTTCGCTCTGTGTTGTCGTACATTAAGCAAGATAGTTCATCCTTTTCATCTCCCATAAATACCGGGTTCAAAAATGTGAGAAGCCAGTATTTTCGCCCTTCCTCATTGAGCATTGGAATCTCTATCTGTGCATTCCCCCCGTTAAAAGCATTGGCAAACAACTCCAACTGGTCCTGATAAATATCCGGGTCCCGGTACTTCGTAAACATTTCCAAGATGTTGTCTTCTAATTTTACTTTTTGGTCAAACTCACTTTGCATAAACAACCTAAAGTTGTTGTTAAAAGATGTCAGCTTAAAACTTGCGTCGAACGTCATCATCATCAAATTCTCTGTGCTGTTGAATATCGATTCCAACTTAGCCTTTTGCTCTACAAGTTCCTTTTGAGTAAGTTTGTGTTGGTGAATTTCGCGCTTTAGAACTGTATTAATTTCTTCTGCCAACTCGGCGCGCATTTGCTCCTGTATTAGCTGCATCCTCAAGCTAATATTGTTTAGCGTAACCTGTATTGAAGGCTTGTTTTCATACACCGTTAGAGTAGACTTTATACCTACGCCGATTTCGTTCTGGTGAATGTCGAGTAGTCTTATTTCTTTGTATGGCACATCGCCCCCTTGGCGTATATGAGCCATGTCTGAAGAAACCTCCCCTGTCAGCACCTCTGGCACAAAACCGATATACTCCCGGTCGAATAATTCGTCCTCATCTTTACAGCCCATGAGAGCAAGGGCGGCAGAATTCATGTACTTAATCTTTCCCTCTGTTAAAATCAGAACAGCATTTGGGGAGTTTTCCAATAGATTTCTAAAGCGCAATACACTTTGTTCTAAGGCATGTTCGGCCTTTTTTCGGGATGTGACGTCCATCAATACAAACACATTGCGAACAGTATCCCCTCCCTGAATCGCACTTCCGGTAACTTCAACAAAGATTGGCCTTCCATCTTTATCAAATGTGCGCAGCTCTATCTTGTTTGAATTAGATATTTCAACACGCGCCTCAAGTCTCTTGATATCTTGGGGTGTAAAAAACGAGGTCAAGTGCATACCAATGATTTCTTTTCTATTCGTATATCCAAATAGAGATACAAACTGATCGTTGCAGTCCGAAATCTTTCCGCCTTCCACGTATACTACACTCTCCAAAGAAACTTCTGAAATAATTCTATGACGCAGCGCACGCTCTGATAAATACTGATCACCTTGTTTCTTGTGATCCGCAATTCTGCATAAAATCAGGTTTTCTTTTTTCCACTGAATTAGGTGAAAATGAGCCACTACCTTTTGCTTCTTTAACTCTTCAACCCAAACCCTGTGCTCATTTAGATTCTTGAGAATTTTCATCTCAAGTTTCACCTTTTGTGGAACAGTCAACACCTCCAAAAACGAAGAGCCTATCAGGTCTTCCTTTTTGCTGTGTATCCACATCTCAAAAGACATGTTGCAATCGCGCACACGCAACTCCGATAATTCGAGAATTACTATCAAATCATCTCCGGGCGAAGTGATTAATTTTTGAATTAAGGTTGGCATCCGTTTCTTTTGGGTTTTCGGAAGCGGTGCATCATTCGCTATCGTCTGAAGAATCTTTAGGCAGTTTTATTTTTCTGCCATTGATTCCTACAGATTCGCCCGCAGAGTATTCCATCTCCAAAAGCAAAATCGCAGACTCATCGTAATACTGCCACACGCCCTCCATTTCCCCCCCTTGGTACTCGCCCTTCATTCTGGTGTTTCCGTTGCGATACCAGTACCTGTGTTTTCCCGCAGGTACTCCCCCTAAAAATTCTCCTTCAAATGCTTTTTGTCCATTATCATATTTCCACAACCACAATCCGGTTCTTTCTCCATCTGCATATTCACCCGTCTCAAAGTGGTCGTTTACTGTTAAGGTCCAAATACCGTGTTTTCTACCGTCTATGTAATCTCCCTCATTTATCACATTTCCCAAACTATCATACTCCATAAAGTGTCCGTCCTCCCGTCCTTTTCTGTATAGCTCTTCTCTATGAAGTGGCCCACTTTTATAAAACCACTTCCACTCTCCGGTGCTCAAGTCCTCATTGTAGTTGCCTCGTTGTTCTACTTTTCCGCTTGAAAAATAATAAATCCACTGTCCTGTTCTTTTCCCCTTTTTGTAGGATCCTTCGGCTCTCACCTTACCATCCGAATAAAATAGCTTCCAAGGCCCTTCCCGCATTCCTGTTGAATCTAACAACCCCTCTCCAGTAATCTGATTATTTTCGTAAACGTAGCTATTTATCAAATTACCCTCTTTATCAAACTCTCTGAAACTGCCATGTCGTGTATTATCCTTATACCCACCAATCATTTTCAATGAACCATCCGGATAATATTCCTTCCTAATATCCATCAGAACTGTGTCTGGATCACCCTCTACCAAATCACCGTTAATATATTTCTCTATCTTTTCAAGTATTCCCTTTTTATTAAAAATCTTAAATACCCCATTTTTCTTTCCATTGGTCCAATTTCCTTCTTCAAAAAGCAATGATGTATTTTTGAAATTGTCCTTCCATATTCCCGTTCGCTTTCCTTCACTATTGTACCTATTCACAGGCTCTTGAACATACAAAAATCCATTTCTGTATGTCATGTATGTTATTATTCTTTCATCTTTTGCATATTCTATTGCCTTACCCTCTTCTAAATTATTTTCGAAATTTACCGATTTCCAAAGTTCTCCCGAGTCATAGTAATAGCGTGCTTCACCTTGCTTAATGTTGTTCTCGTTTTTATAGGTTACACTCCTCTTTCCTTTTGCATCATACAGCGTTTCTTGACCATTTTTCAAGTCGTCCCTGTATGTAATTGCTCTTTCTAATTCGCCATCCTCCCTATAAAATTTCCATAGACTGTCCAATAAAAAACTCTCCCTGTTTCCTTCCGATTTTTTTGTTCCATCTTCGAAATATGTAATCCAATATCCATTGGGCTTTTGAACTTCCATCCAACCTTCACTGCTAATTTGCCCATTTTCATAATAAAATTTAACGTATTCGGTTTGACCTTTCGCATTTGTCTGAATCCCAAATGCGAGACAAAGAAATACCCATAACCCTGGACTTAGAGCTACCTGTTCGAAAATCTTATTAATGCCTTTAATCATATTTTCTTTTAAAAGAAATAGTAGTTTTAAATAGTAGTTCTGTTCATAAGGCTTAAAACTTTATTCTAAAAACTTGCAGAATCATGATGTGCACATTTCGAGCCAACTTTCTAACAAGTTGTAATCGACAGATTCTTTGACCATAAAGGTATTAAGTAGTTTTTGAACAGAGAGGAGATTATTCCTAATCTTTATAAATTCTTCCTGTTCAAATGTTGAAAATGGTGCACAGAGTGGTGTGAAAGATATTCATTCAATTTCATAGATTATTATAGAGTTTCATATAATTCGTATATACAGGTGATGTTCTTACCCTTCCAAACATTATTTGTGTTTTGTTTTCAACCGTTAAGACACATAAAATTTTTACTAATGTTCATAAGCATGTTTTTTGACCGTTTATCCTTTTTTCATGTGGAACGTATTTTCAATCTGTTAATTTTGAAGTGTTGAGCCATTTTTTGGTAAGTCAAACAATGGGTGATTATAACACTTCAAGAAGAAATTGTTTGAGTGGAACTTGCTTGGTGGTTTATTTGCATACAATAAGATGAATGGAAATGAGAAAAATTGAAATAGGTTCGGATCACGCAGGGTTTGATCTGAAGGAAGCTTTGAAAGTGATTTTGGAATCTGAGGGAAATTTTGTAATGGATCATGGGACTTACAACAATGCAAGTGCTGATTATCCTGATTATGCTCATAAAACGGCTGAGGCTGTTTTGGCAAATAAGGACATGGGTATTTTAATTTGTGGATCTGCCAACGGTGTGTGCATTTCCGCGAATAAACACAACGGAATTAGGGCTGCTCTGTGCTGGAAACTGGAGATTGCAGGATTGGCACGAAAACATAACAATGCCAATATAATATGTATTCCAGCTCGATATGTGACCGAAAAAGAAGCTTGGGAGATGGTTAGAGTATTTATGGAAACCGAATTCGAAGGCGGCAGACACGAGACAAGGGTGAATAAAATTGATTGTTGATTTATAGTATGAAAAACAAAATGAAGGTATATTCCGGAACGATTGCATTATTCGTCCTTTTTTCATGTGGAACATTTGCACAGGTTCCGGACAGCACCAGAATGAAGTTTGCTTCAACCATCACCATGAATGAGTTGAGGGAACACCTCACTATTCTGGCCTCGGATGAATATGAAGGAAGAGAGACCGGTAAGCCCGGACAGAAAAAGGCAGCTCAGTATATTGCAGATTACTACAAAGATCTGGGCGTGGGACCTTGTAATAACGGATCATATTTTCAGCAATATCCCCTCAAGGAAGAAAAAAGGACTAATTCTACCATTTCGACCGCAGATAAGGAGTGGAAATTTGTAGATGATTTTTATTTTTTCGGAGGTTTCGAAACTGAAGAACTCGTAGCCTCAGAAGTAATTTTTGTTGGATATGGGATTGATGATGCCGCATATTCGGACTATACCAATGTAGATGTGAAAGGCAAAATGGTGATGTGTTTGGATGGTGAGCCGACAGACAAAAACGGAAACAGTAGGATTTCGGGTACCAAAGAAAAAAGTCTTTGGGGTCAGGATATGTTTATAAAGGTGGAAACAGCGAAGACCAACGGCGCTCTTGGAATATTGGTGGTAAACAGTCAATATGATTTTTATATAACCAGGATCAAACCCTGGTTGGAGATGCCCGATGTAAGGCTCGACTACCCAACGGAAAACCCAGATAAAGAAGAGCTCATACCCTATGCGTTTATTTCCCCCAAAATGGCGAATGCTATTTTCAAAAGAGCCAAGGCTAAGGACTTTGCTTATTGGCAGAAGAAGATCAATAAAAAGGGTAAAGCGGTATCAAAGGTTTTGTCGGTACCCACCACTATTCACGTGAAACACGATATAAACCTCATTTCAGCCGAAAACGTTATGTGCTACATTGAAGGCTCAGACCCTAAGTTGAAAAATGAGGTTGTTGTTGTATCGGCGCACTACGATCACATAGGAATAGGACGTGATGGACAAATCAATAATGGCGCAGATGATGATGGCAGTGGCACTGTTGCTTCATTGGAAATTGCCGAGGCAATGGTTTTGGCCAAAAAAGCCGGACACGGACCACGAAGAAGTGTGCTTATCTTGAATGTGAGCGGGGAGGAAAAAGGACTTTTGGGCTCCGAGTGGTATTCAGAATTTCCGATTTTTCCACTAGAAAACACAGTGTGCGACCTCAATATTGATATGATCGGAAGAACAGACAAGGAGCATGAGGCTGCGACCTCAGAATATGTTTATATTATTGGATCTGACAAATTGAGCACCCAACTCCACCAAGCGTCGGAGCTGGTGAACAGCACGTATACCAAACTAGATTTTGATTACACTTACAATGACCCTAAAGATCCGAATAGATTCTATTACAGATCGGACCATTACAATTTTGCTAAAAACAATATCCCTGTAATTTTCTATTTCAGCGGTGTTCACGAAGATTATCATAAGCCCGGTGACGACGTAGAGAAAATCCAATTTGAAAAAATGGAAACCATCGCAAAGTTAATTTTTCTAACAGCGTGGGAAGTTGCAAACAGAGATGAAAAGCTCGTGGTAGACGTGAAAAACGACTTCGAGCAGGATTAACTATTGAGTTTAAGAACAGCCAAAAAGGCTTCCTGAGGAACTTCAACGGAACCAACTTGACGCATACGTTTTTTACCCTCTTTCTGTTTTTCAAGTAGTTTGCGCTTACGCGAAATATCACCACCATAACACTTGGCTGTAACGTCTTTTCGCAAGGCCTTGATGGTTTCGCGGGCAATAATTTTGGCGCCAACGGCAGCCTGAAGCGCTATTTCAAATTGCTGTCTTGGAATGAGTTGTCGAAGTTTTACACAGATCTTTTTACCCAATTCAAACGCGTGGTCTCTATGGATCAATGCAGATAGAGCATCTACCTGATCACCATTCAATAAAATATCGAGCTTCACCAAATCACTTTGCTTCATTCCAATAGGGAAATAATCGAACGAAGCATATCCTTTAGAAACCGTTTTTAGTCGATCGTAAAAGTCAAAAACAATCTCGGCCAATGGCATTTCGAAGTTGATCTCGACACGATCTGTTGTTAAATAAACTTGATTCGTGAGCTGGCCTCTTTTTTCAATGCACAAGGTCATGATCGCACCGATGTACTCGGACTTCGTAATTACCTGAGCTTTGATATACGGCTCCTCCACAAACTCAAGTTTTCCCGGATCGGGTAAATCGCTTGGGTTGTGTATCTCAAGTATTTCTCCTCGGGTTGTATGCGCTTTGTAACTTACGTTAGGAACAGTAGTTATTACAGTCATGCCGAACTCCCGTTCCAATCTTTCTTGCACAATTTCCATGTGCAACATTCCAAGAAATCCACAGCGAAATCCAAAACCTAATGCAGCGGAAGATTCGGGTTCAAATATGAGCGATGCGTCATTCAATTGAAGTTTTTCCATGCTGGCACGTAACTCTTCAAAATCATCATTTTCTACCGGATAAACACCGGCAAAAACCATGGGCTTTACAACCTCAAAACCCCGTACCGCCTCTGTGCACGGATTAACCACCGACGTAATTGTGTCGCCCACTTTTACTTCCGTTGCCGTTTTAATTCCGGAAATTATATACCCAACATCACCAACCCTCACCTCATTGCGAGGAATGAGATCGAGACCGAGTACACCCACCTCATCGGCTTCGTATGTCTGCCCCGTACTCATGAATTTTACCTTTTCTCCTTTCCTAATTACTCCATTTATAATGCGATAATATGCAATGATTCCCCGGAAGGAATTGAACATAGAATCAAAAATCATGGCTTGCAGAGGAGCGTTTTCATCGCCCTTTGGATGCGGTATGCGGTCGCAAATGGCAATGAGGATTTCCATAACCCCCATTCCTGTTTTTCCACTGGCGGCGATTATCTCTTCTCTTTTACACCCAACTAAATCTACTATCTGGTCTTTTACCAATTCCGGCTCTGCCGTTGGCATGTCCATTTTGTTTAATACAGGAATGATTTCTAAATCACTTCCTATAGCCAGATATAAATTCGAAATGGTTTGTGCCTGTATTCCTTGGGTTGCATCTACAATCAGAAGCGCACCTTCACATGCCGCAATTGATCGCGAAACCTCATAGCTGAAGTCGACGTGACCAGGAGTGTCAATTAAATTGAAAATATAGTCCTGTCCCGCATGATGAAATTTCATCTGTATAGCGTGGCTTTTAATAGTGATGCCGCGCTCCCGCTCAAGATCCATGTCATCAAGGGTTTGAGCAACTAGTTTGCGGCTGTCTACTGTGCCTGTTGTTTGCAATAGGCGATCTGCCAAGGTGCTTTTGCCGTGGTCGATGTGAGCAATTATGCAGAAATTCCGGATGTTCTTCATTCCTTCGTTTAAACGGGCGCGAAAGTACGACGCATTTAGCACAAAATCTGGAGGTCCCCAATTTACAAGCCAGCCGATTCACGTTGCACGTAATTCACGTGGAACGTTGTTGTGCCCGATTTTTACTTCAGGATTGCTAGATAGTCGGGTTTTTGGCTTCGGAGCTGTATGGATAAGCGAACAGGGGAACTACTTTTGTGTTCCTTTAAAAAAACCTGCACATTTCTAATTTTCATGACGAAGAATTTTTTGTTAATTGTGGTCTGTTTACTTGGCTTGTCATCTATTGCTCAGCAACACGAGGTGAAGTATTGTGGGCAAACCGAAGCCACAGAAAGGCTATTTAATCGTTTCCCGCATACAATAGTTGATGCCGACCTCGCCAACGTAGCGCTTGAAAGACACACTGACGAAATGCTACAAATGCGCGGCGGTAACGATGAGATCTACGTTATTCCAGTGGTTTTCCATATCATTCACAACAATGGCGCAGAGAATATTTCTGGTGAACAGATTTCTGATGCAATTGAAGTTCTAAATAGAGACTTTAGAAAGCAGAATGCCGACACGTCGCTTATTGTAGATGCTTTTGTGGATGTTGCCGCTGATATAGATGTTGAATTTAGACTTGCAGGACTGGACCCTGAGGGCGACTGTCATTCAGGAATAAACAGAATTGTGAGCGACCTAACTTATGAGGGCGACGACGATATGAAAGATTTGATCTCATGGCCCAGAAACAGCTACTTGCAAATATGGGTTTGTGCAGATGCTGCAGGAGCTGCTGGATATACGAATCTTCCGGCATCCGTAAACAACATTTGGGCGGCTGGTGAGGACGGAATCGTGCTTCGTCACGACTATTGTGGATCCATTGGAACAAGCAATGTGGTGCGGAGCCGCACGCTTACTCACGAAGTAGGTCATTGGTTGAACTTATACCACACGTGGGGAAGTGGAAATAATCCGGGACAGGCCGGAAATTGCAACATGGACGATTTAGTAAGTGATACCCCAAACACCGTTGGCTGGAGCTCATGCGATACTGATGGATTCTCTTGTGGTAATGAGATCGACAATGTCCAGAATTATATGGAATATTCTTATTGCTCGCGCATGTTTACCAATGGCCAAAGAACGAGAATGAGGGCAGCGCTCACGTCGAGCGTTGCTCAGAGAAATCAACTTTGGAATTCCGCCAACCTGCTTGAAACAGGTGTGTTTGAGCCCGTTCTTTGCGCAGCAGCGTTTATAGTGGATAGACCATCGGTTTGCGAAGGTGAAAACGTACAGTTTTTTGATCAAAGCTATCATGGAGCCAATACATGGACATGGAATTTCGGCGACGGAAACATTTTAGCTGGATCCGACCCGGAGGTTCATAAAAATCCTTTACATACATACTCTTCTCCAGGCACATATACCGTTGAACTTGTCGTGGGAAATGGGGTAACTGAAATTTCAACAGCTTTAGAGAACTTTATTTCTGTGCTTCCAGGTGGAGTCAACGACCAGCCTTTTACCGAAGGATTTGAAAACGCATTCCCCGACGACAATTGGCACATTTATAATCAGAACGACGACCTTACTTGGAACGTTGTAACCGCCGCTAGTTATTCTGGCGACAAATCATTAAAGCTTAGCAATTGGAATAACGATATTCAAGACAATATCGACGAGCTTATTTCGGCCACCTTCGACTTGAGCGAAATGGATACAGTGTGGCTCAGTTATAAATGGGCTTATGCCAACAGAGTGAACGAAACCGATGACCGATTGCGAATCAGTGTTTCCGGCAACTGCGGCGAAACATGGTTTCTAAAAAAACTACACAAAGGTTTTACAGACCTACCGAGCGCGAATCCAATTAACTCTTCTTTCACCCCATCGAGTCAAGATCAATGGAACGAAAAAACACTCATTTTGGATGATCAAGACTGGATGACAGATCGCTTCAGATTTAAATTTGAGTTTGTTGCGAAAGGAGGAAACAACATATACTTGGACGACATTAACCTTTATGGAATAGATAGCACAGGGGTATTTGTTGGAGAAATTGCACCATCCTTGGCTCTACAGGTTTTTCCCAACCCGTCGGATGGTCAAACCACTATTCAATTGTTTACACAGAAATCAGCAAACACAAGCATTAAACTTTACAACGGCCTTGGTCAGGTTTGTAGGGAAGTATACAACGGAAACCTTGCTCCCGGCAAGTTTCAATTTAATGTATCTCAGCTAACGGCGGGTGTATACACAATTGTATTGGATCAAGAAGGATCTACTTTGACACAAAAAGTAGTGGTGAGATGATTTCAATAAGAACAAAATAATTTCCGGAAAAACGGACGTAAATAAAAAGGCCATCTGAAAAGATGGCCTTTTTATTTTATCCCGCATTGCGCATTGGGAGCATCTTGGGGTCAATGCCCTGCGGGATTATCGAATCTACCCGATGGAACAAAGTAATAGTTCGACCTATGAATTCCGACATCTCCATCGCGTGATTCGGGTTTATAGAATTGCCCTAAGGGCTTCGGTATTATTCCTTGTAACCCACCATAATGGACACGCAGCCTTCGGGTTTGATGGCGGCGGCATCATTTTCAGGGACACGCACACGCACAATCAATTGCTGAGTTGTTTGCATCTTAAAATCAAAGGTGCTCTTCTTCTCTGAAGTGTTGTTTTTGCTCGAATAGATCATTTCTTGGTTCGCATCAAGAACCTCAAATTGAACCTCGCCCAAACGAGGGTGGCCGCACACCACTAAGCGATATTGCTTATTGGCGTAAAAAGTTAGCAGTATTTCAGCCTCATCGCCGGGTATGAGCACAGCAGAGTTGTAGTTGTCGTTTTGAATATAGTCTTCCAACATGGGCAGACAGCTGTTCTTTGTAAATGCCCTGCACTGGGCGCCTGATAGAGCGGGCATTGCGAGCATCATCAGAGCTAAGATGTATGTATATGCTTTCATAAGATTCTCTTCTGGGTGTTTTTATCGGGTTATTGTGCGATGTACTTCGTACGTAATTCTTTTACTTTGGTTGACACTTTTGCTAAAGTTTCTTCAGACATACTTACACCAGCGGAACCGCCGATCACAACCATGCCGTTTTCGTCCTTGCTCGTTTCAGCACCACCTTTGGTTTCCTGTACCTCATTGAACAAGGCTTGCATCTCTTCAAGATCCGCGCGCACGCCGCTCAATTGAGGAAATTCGGTGTACTGATTTACCAAGGACAAAAGATCGCGCAAGGCATACTTCTGTTCAGCTATACGCTGCTTAAGGTCTGCACTATTCTTGCAATGAAGAGTCCCTAAATAAAGGCCCTCTATCCATCCCCCCGAAATAACCAGAGCGGAAATGTGCTCGCGTTTGTTTTCTTTCAAATAGTCATATAGGTCTGCATAAGCCTGAGAAACAATATTCAATAGTGAATCGCGGTTCTCCATATTGCTGTTCATGCGATCCACGATATCATCTTTTAAGGCGCCATCCACCCCGAGTTCGCGAGATAGCTTTTGGGCCGCAGCAAGGAAGTTCATGCTTTCTTGTTTGCGGTCAAAAATGCTGGAATAACTGAGGTCGGCCCCGTAAACCCCGAGGTTGATTGCCTGTTTTACCTCTCCATTATATACTTTGGCGTTCTCAGTATTGTTTAAAAGGGTTTTATCATAAGTCGATCCAGACTCCTTTATCAAAGAAGCCATTTGCATTGGCGCAGGTATTGAATAAAGAATCTTTTTGATGCTGTTCAGTCTTGGATCGTCGGCTTTTGCTGTCGTGTCCATGCCAGGAGGATTTTTACCCGCATCGTTGCTTTCACAAGAAGTGAACAGAGTGAGGGTGCCAATTATGGCAAACAGAATTAGTACTGGAAGGTGTTTACGCTTCATAATGTGCGGATTAGGGTGGAATATGGATGTCTTTAACACAGCTCTTTACACAGTGGTAATTTTCTTCATTCGCGACATCATACGGAGGTGTCGTGCATAAAGTTTTACAGAAAGCACTGTTTATTGAAAAAAGGTTTGCCCAAGATAGCGGAACCAAGCCTTTCTAGTGGGCCTCTAGCCAATTGGCACCGGTGTCCATGTCAACCACCAGTGGAACTCGCATCGTAACAGCCGTGCACATTTTTTCCTCCACCAAAGATTTGAGCTGTTCCAGTTCATCTCTGTGAACATCAAAAACCAACTCGTCATGCACTTGCATAATCATACGGGAACGAAATTTTTGTCGCTTCATTTCTTCGTGAATGCGGATCATGGCAATTTTAATGATATCGGCCGCCGAACCCTGAATAGGTGCATTGATTGCATTTCGCTCGGCAAACCCCCTTACCACAGCGTTTGCAGACTGTATGTCAGGTAAATAACGCCTTCTACCCAATAAGGTTTCTACGTATCCATTTTTTCTGGCAAACTCCATATTCTCCTGCTGATAAGCCCGAAGTCTAGAAAATTGGGAAAAGTAAGAGTCAATAATATCCTTGGCCTCCCCTCTTGAAATATTCAGATTTTGAGACAAACCAAAAGCGCCCTGTCCGTATATAATTCCAAAGTTTACGGCCTTCGCCTTTGACCTCATGGCTTTATCAACGGACTCGACCGGAACACCAAAAACCTTGGCGGCAGTGGCAATATGAATATCCACGCCCTCAATAAAAGCTTCGCACATTACTTCGTCGTTGCTCAAGGCGGCAATGATCCTTAGTTCTACTTGCGAGTAATCCGCTGAGAGCAACACAAACTCTTCGCCCCTAGGAATAAAAGCTTTGCGCACTTCTTTCCCCCTCGCCGTTCTGATCGGAATATTCTGCAAATTTGGATTGTTGGAACTCAACCTTCCCGTGGCCGCCACCGTCTGCATGTAGTTTGTATGAACCCGCCCTGTTGTGGAGTTAACCATAGTGGGAAGCGCATCTATGTAGGTCGACTTCAACTTCCTCATTTCTCGATAATCCAAAATTTTTGGAATGATCTCGTGATCATGAAGGTGTTTCGATAAAATGTCTTCACCGGTTGCATACTGTCCGGTCTTGGTTTTTTTCATCTTATCTGAAATCTTCAGTTTCTCAAATAAAATAACACCAAGTTGTTTTGGAGAATCAACATTAAAATTCTCACCAGCCAATTGGTGTATGTCTTTCTCTAATGTGGCTATTTCTTTTTGCAATTCATGACTATAGTCTTGCAGAAATTTTTCATCGATGCGCACACCCTCCCACTCCATGTCAGCAAGCACTCTAATCAAAGGAATCTCCACAGTATCGAACAGCCCCCGCACTTCTGTTTTGTCCAACTCCGGATCGAAAACATGTTTAAGCTGAAGCGTTATGTCGGCATCTTCAGCAGCGTAATCAAATATTTCGGAAGCCTCAAGATCTCCCATACTACCCTGGTTTTTCCCTTTTTTGCCGATAAGGGTTTCTATCCTTATTGGGCTGTATCCAAGGTAAACTTCAGACAAGAAATCCATGTTGTGTTTTCCATCTGGGTTAATCAGATAATGCGCAACCATAGTATCAAACACTTTGTTTTTTACCTCAACACCATACTTGTGAAGCACTTTGTAATCGTACTTAAAGTTTTGGGCCACAATCTCTTTACCGGGATCACCAAATACCGGAGCAAACTTTTGAAGCAATGTTTTAGCGGTCTCTCTTTCACGTGAAACGGGAACATACCATGCCTCATGTTCTTTTATGCTAAACGAAAGACCCACTAAGTCTGCGTTGATCGGCTCGAGATCTGTCGTTTCGGTATCGAAACAAAAGCTCGCCGAAGCCTTAAGAGATTCAATGAGCGAATGGAGCTGATCATCTGTTTCTACAAAGATGTAGTTGTGCGGAATGTCTAAAATTGTTTTTAACTCGCCCCGAACCTCCGCCTCTTTATCTGCCGCTGTTTCAATTTCAGCCGGACCAAAAAGCTCTCCCTGTTTTCCCACAAACGCCGTGCCCGGATCTTCGCCTAATACCCGTTTTGTAAGTTGACGAAATTCGAGCTCAGTAAAAATTGCACGCACCTCATCTTTGTTTACTTCCTTCAAACGAAACGCTTCTTCATTTACTTCGCAGGGCGCATCGAGAAGTATCGTCGCAAGTTTTTTCGAAAGTATAGCCTGATCACGAAAATTTTCTACGTTCTCCTTTTGCTTTCCTTTGAGCTGATGTGCGTTTTCTAAAAGACCCTCCAAACTTCCATACTCTGCCAAAAGTTTTGCGGCTGTTTTTTCTCCTACCCCGGGTATTCCAGGAATGTTGTCTACAGCATCACCCATCATCCCCAAGAGATCAATGACTTGCAAAACATTAGAAATATTGAATTTTTCCAGAACTTTTGGTATATCAAGTATTTCAGCTTTACCACCCTGATAACCGGGACGATAAATGAAAATGTTTTCACTTACTAGCTGACCGTAATCTTTGTCGCTGGTCATCATGTATGTGGTGAAACCTTCTTTCTCTGCTTTTTTGGCAAGAGTCCCTATTATATCATCTGCTTCATAACCCGCGGCCTGTAACATTGGAATGTTAAATGCGCTTATCACTTTTTTTATCCAAGGAACCGAAACCCTTATGTCCTCTGGTGTTTCATCTCGATTGGCCTTGTATGCGGCGTAGTCTATTTCTCGCAAAGTCTGCTCCGGTGCATCGAATACCACCACAAGATGCGTTGGTTTTTCATTGTTGATGATGTCCAACAACGTATTCGTAAATCCAAAAATAGCAGAGGTGTTCATTCCTTTGCTGTTGATTCGAGGCGCGCGAATAAAGGCGTAGTAAGCGCGAAAAATGAGCGCATATGCATCAAGTAAAAAGAGCTTTTTTTCTGTGTCTTTGGTAATCATTTGTTCGTTCGGCTGTTTGGCCTGCAAGATATTCATTGGCCGCCCGCATTGTACAGACAGATATTCACGTATTATTCAGTCTGCCAGACAAGCCTAGGATTGGCGGTCTATAAAAACGCCGTGTTGACCTAACTGCTCAAAAGCACGAATTTTAGAAGTTTCCTCTAGAAAGCGCTATTTGTTCGACGAAATACTTTCCGCCGCGCTATGTAGCGATTTCAGCTAATTTTACATCGCATAAGCACCATGTTTAAACAGCCTCTATTATTTCTATCACTTCTTGTGACGCTTCTTGCGTGCAACGAAACCAACAAGCCGGCAACAACAGCAGAAGAAATTGTTGTGCCCTCGATGGGTGGAGAGTTTAGAGGGGTTTCCATTGGCGACGACTATGAAAAAGTGCTTAACATTGATCCTGCGAACACACTCTATTCGATGCCCGATGAGATTGTTTATCGCCTGCCCGTGAAAGACGCTTCAGGAACGTGGTATGAAATTACCTACAATTTTAAGGAACGTGGCCTGTACGATATTTGTCTGGAAATTTTCCCGTCAGACAGCAATACCAGCCAAACGGTTTCAGGCGATCTCCTCAAGTTGTATAAAGACAAATACGGTATTCCCGTGGAGGACAAGGGTTATAAATCGTGGAGAATAATGACAGCCAATGCCCATGTGATCACTGTGGACCTCACGGATTCGTTGATCAAACACGGAAAACAGATGATACAGGTTCGATACAATGAATCAGAAAAGTGAGATCATTTTAAGTGTCAACGACCTCAGCGTTTTGTTTGGGGTCGCGCCCACAACGAGCGGTGTTAGCAGCCTTTCGTTTCAAGTCCAGAAAGGGCAAACTCTCGCAATAGTCGGAGAAAGCGGAAGTGGAAAAACGGTTTCGTCAATGAGTATTTTAGGACTTCTTCCCAAAAACGGAGGGTCAAGGATGAAGGGTTCTGTTCATCTTTCGGGAGTTGCTGAAAACCTTATTGGCGCAAGCTCCGAAGTAATGCGAAAAATTAGAGGGCGAAAAATTTCAATGGTTTTTCAGGAACCCATGACAAGCCTGAACCCTCTCATGAGTTGTGGTAAACAGGTGTCGGAAGTGCTGCAGCATCATCTTGGGTTGAACAAAAAGGATGCACGAGATCAAACGATTGTTTTGTTTCGGCAAGTGAGTTTACCAAGACCTGAAGTCATGTTCGATCAGTATCCTCATCAATTAAGCGGCGGCCAAAAGCAAAGGGTAATGATAGCAATGGCAATTGCGTGTAAACCCGATTTGCTTATTGCCGATGAGCCGACAACAGCATTAGACGTTACAGTTCAGAGAGAAATAATTCTGCTTCTGAAAAAAATTCAGGAGGAAACAGAGATGTCCATGATTTTCATTACGCACGACCTTGCTCTTGTGGCCGAGGTGGCGGATGAAATAATGGTTATGCGCCATGGCAAATGTGTCGAAATGGGCAAGGCTTCGGAGGTTTTGACAAACCCAAAGGCTCCCTACACCAAGGGGCTCTTGGCCTGCAGGCCTTCTGGAGCAAGTCCCGGAAGCCGCCTATTAACAGTGCAGGATATCGAAGCGGGAAGAATGGTGGCGTCGGAAAAACGAACCTCTTCCATCCAAGAAGAACTGATTTTGGAGGTTCGCAATTTGACGAAAACGTATAAAGGCAATAGACCCTTTTTTGGAAAAGCCGGCGAAGATGTTGTGGCAGTGAGCGACGTAAGTTTTTCAGTTCGTCGGGGGGAAACATTAGGACTGGTTGGGGAAAGCGGATGTGGTAAAACAACCCTCAGCAGGATCTTGTTGAGACTCATTGAGCCCTCTGAAGGCTCCATTGTTTTTGATAAAAAAGACCTCTTGTCCTTGAGTGATGCGGAGATGAGGAAGATGAGAAAGGAAATGCAAATCATTTTTCAGGACCCTTACTCGTCTTTGAATCCAAGAATTACTGTGGGAAGTGCCATTACCGAAGTGATGATCTCTGCGGGAATTCACGCCGGAAAGAGAAAGGAGAGGACAGAATATCTGCTCGAAAAGGTCGGGCTCAAAGCCGAGGACTACTCCAAATACCCCCATCAATTCAGTGGCGGCCAGCGACAGAGAGTTGTGATTGCCCGAACACTTGCGGCAGAGCCGCGCTTTGTGATTTGCGACGAAAGTGTTTCAGCCTTGGATGTGAGCGTTCAAGCCCAAGTCTTGAATTTGCTTAATGACCTGAAAGAGGAGTTTGGCTTAACATACATTTTCATTTCTCACGATCTTGCAGTTGTGCGTTTTATGAGTGATCGCATTGTTGTAATGAATAAAGGAAAGTTAGAAGAAATCGGCACTCCCGATGTGATATTTAACAACCCTGCATCCCCATATACCAAAAGATTGCTAGAGTCAATGCCAAAACTAGAAGTCGTCTAACAGTTTCCCTGTTTACAGTACCACCGAATTCATTGCAAATGGTTTCTATGCCCTAACTTTGACTGATCGGTGCTAATTTCGCGCCCGCTATGCAAAACCAAGAAGACAAACTCAAACTGGTCATTTCCCACGCTAAGGAATATGGCTTCGTGTTCCCATCCTCCGAAATATACGACGGCCTTTCTGCCGCATACGACTACGGACAACTAGGAGCCGAACTCAAAAACAATATCCGAAAGTATTGGTGGGATGCTATGTGCCGTCTCAATCAAAATATCGTAGGTATTGATGCCAGTATTTTTATGCACCCAACTACGTGGAAGGCAAGCGGTCACGTGGACGCTTTTAACGACCCGCTCATAGACAACAAAGACAGCAAAAAAAGATATCGTGCCGATGTTTTGCTTGAGGATTATATGGCAAAACAAGAGGCGAAAATTGAAAAGGAAATCGAGAAAGCCAAGAAGAAATTTGGCGACGATTTTAATGAAGAGCAGTTCAGAAGCACCAATCCAAACGTGGTTCGCAGCGCACAAAAAATTGCGGATGTTGAAGGCAAAATGAAGGCCGCGCTTGAGGCCAATGATTTGGACGCTTTGAAGGCTCTTATTGAAGAATGTGAAATAGCGGATCCGGAGTCCGGCTCTAGAAACTGGACGGACGTTCGACAGTTTAATCTCATGTTCAAAACAGAGCTTGGCGCCCTCTCTGGCGAAGCGGGAATAATCTACCTACGCCCCGAAACAGCGCAAGGCATTTTCGTCAACTTTTTGAATGTACAGAAAACCGGAAGGATGAAAATCCCATTCGGCATTGCGCAGACGGGAAAGGCTTTTAGAAATGAGATCATTGCACGACAATTCATTTTCCGCATGCGCGAATTTGAACAAATGGAAATGCAGTTTTTTGTAAAGCCTGGCACCGAAATGGAGTGGTACAACCATTGGAAACAAGCGAGAATACACTGGCATAAAACGCTTGGTCTCGGCACAGAAAACTATCGCTTCCACGACCATTTAAAATTGGCGCACTATGCCAATGCGGCTTGCGACATTGAGTTCAACTTCCCTATGGGCTTCAAAGAACTTGAGGGCATTCATTCTAGGACTGATTTCGACCTCACGAGTCACGAGAAATTTAGCGGAAAAAAACTGAGGTACTTTGATCCGGAAACAAATGAAAGTTATGTGCCATATGTGATCGAAACATCGATAGGCCTGGACAGAATGTTTCTTGCCGTGCTCAGTTCAGCATACAAAAACGAAGTCTTGGAAGACGGAAGCGAAAGAACCGTTTTGGCAATACCACCAGCGCTTGCGCCAGTGAAAGTGGCGGTTTTGCCATTGGTGAAAAAAGATGGATTACCCGAAAAGGCCCACGAAATTGTGGACATCCTAAAAATGGAGCACAATCTTCAATACGATGAAAAAGATGCTATTGGAAGAAGATACCGTAGACAAGACGCGATAGGAACCCCTATCTGCATTACGGTCGACAATCAGACACTAGAGGACAACACGGTGACCCTTCGCGAAAGAGATAGCATGAAGCAAGTGCGCCTTCATATTTCGGAAATTGCCGCCAAAGTCGACTCAATAGTGTCTATGAAAACCTTGCTTAGGGCGCTGAACAACGGAGTGAAAGAAACGGTTTAAAGATCATGGAAGAGATCATCAACAAAGTTGCCTCAAGTGGGTTAGTTACGATTGACCCAGCCACCCTTGTGGCTTCTGGAACTCGTTCTCACCTGGATATTGCCGATCAACTTTGGCAGGGCCTTGCGCTGAAGGAAAAGGACTTTAGAGAATGGTTGAAAAACACGGACTGGTCAGTTTTCCAGAACCATCATGTTTCAATTTCGTGCAGTGCAGACGCCATTATTCCACCATGGTCATTTATGCTGTTGGCATCAGCGCTGCAGCCATTTGCAGCTTCTATTGTTGTTGGTAGCCCCGAAGACCTGGAAGCTGAATTGTTTCGCAGGGCGGTAAAGGCTATTCCCACGGAGGAGTATCGCGATGCGCGAATTGTCATTAAAGGTTGTGGAGACATAGCCCTTCCGAAATCAGCCTATGTGGATCTTGTGAATCACCTGCAGCCGCTTTCAAAATCTATCATGTTTGGTGAGCCTTGCTCAACAGTTCCGGTGTTCAAGAAAAGGACCTAGGTATTCCCTTGAATTATCCCAGAATCCGCATTGGGATTCGCTATGAAGTGCTCATACCGTTTATCCCGCATTACGCATTAGGGCAATTTTTGTAGAATGCGTTCGGAATTCTCAAATCTAAGCGATAGAATACTGTATTCATCGGCAAAATTGGGGTGCAATTTTTCTATCGCTTGATTTGGGTTAATGCAGGAATGCAAAGGTTTAATTAAAATAGTATTTCTTCGCTAAGGTCAATTTTTAATGGTTGACCATGAAGCGCAATACTTCGTGGAAATTTTCACCTCTAAAAACCAGTTGTTACGAACCGGCTGGAAAGGCAGATACATCAATGTTTTTGATGACGCTCGACACGGTTTGCTCAATACGAACCACTTGTCCTAGCGCGTTGTAAATTTTTATAGCGCAATTTTTGCAAGGAAGCACAACGGCTAGCTTGTCATTTGCCGGATTGGGAAATAAAAGTGATGTCGACGTAGCATTGTCATGAAGCCCTACTACAAACAAGGCATCTGAAATAGAAGTACAACTAAACTCATTGTTGGTAACAACGAAATAAGAGCCGGCCATAAGCACTTCGTGCTCCTGCGAGGTAGCACCGTTTATCATCTCATCATTTAAATACCATTGCTATGTGCTTCCATCGGGAGCTGCGAGCGTGGACCCGCTTTCTGTAATGATTGTTTCGGGTAAATCATGAACAATTACAGTTACCGCATCTACATCATAAGAGCCCAAAACATTAGAGTCAGTTACTATGTAGCTTGTTTAGGTTTCGGGTGATACGGTATGTTCCGGACCGTTTCTAAGACCATTGTTCCACTCATATTCATCTCCTCCCGAGGCCTCTAATATTGCAGATTCTCCAAAACAAATTTCTTGGTCCTCTCCTGCATTTGCCGTTGGATTTTCAAGCACAAGAAGAATCTCTTCGCTTGTACTTCCACACAATGGATTTTCTACATAAACTCCAATGTTATAGACAACGGCGATCAATTTGCCGAGATGAATAGTTGATCCAGCACCAGCGGCCCCATCATTTATACTCCATGTGTATGTTTCTGCATACTCTTGCTCTGCCGAAAGCAAAGCGTTATCACCTTCGCAAAACTCAAGGTCTCCGGTGGTGCCGGTAAAGCTGGCGCAATCAAAAATGGTATGATAGGTCGTGTTTGTTACAATGGCTGGATTTTCATCAAAGTGTATTTCGGCTGTATTGTTGATCACAGATCCGGGAGGAAGGTTGTCAAGGGGGTTCAATGCTGAAGGATACTAACCCATGACTTTCGGGTTCGTTGGAAACGCTATCAGGTAAGTTAATATCGAAAAACATAAATTCCAAAAGCCCATCGTCGTGCAAACAGGTGTAAAACTGAGCCGTTCCATAGCCAACCTCAAACGTTGATAGATCAAGGAGATTTGTGTCGAGGGTGTCAATTATTAAAACATCAGTTGCCGCTGCATTACTTGTGTTTTGAAAGCGTGTAGAGTATTGAATCCGCTCACCTCCTAAGATGTAATGTGGCTCTGCATAACCTATCGGATCGGCTTGTTTGTCATTTGGGTCGTATGCACATGACACCAAAAGAGACTCTACCCACGATAAATTGGCCGGATCTCCTGTCTCAGGGGTAAGCGTCATTGCCGATGCAAAATCAAAGGTGTCGCCAACATATTCTACACCCTGGCCATCGATATGCAAAACAAGGAAATGGTATTCACCGGGTTGAATGGAGCTTATAGTCCACGTTGCCTGTCCGGGCAATATCTCCGAAGGAGCTTCGCCCCAAGAAGTGTTTTCTGCTGTTAGAAGGGGATCAAAATTCAATGTATAAGTAAGGTCAAAAGGCACATTACCCTTATTCATTAAAGTAAGCCCCATGTCTGCGCCCGCAACACAGGCAAAATACTTGCAGAGGAATACATAAAATAATTGCAAATTGCAAATCATCAAAAGCCGGGACTAACCCAAATTGCACATTAATGTTTCCCGAAGGAACCGTGAGAGTTTGACTGATTGAATTGGTGGGAAGCCAATTCGGGTCTGTTGACAACAAATCAAGTGTATAAACACCCGGCGCTAAACCATTGAGATAAAGGTAACCACATTGATCGCTAAACAACGTTACCCCGATTTCCTCAACATGTACGGAATGGCCAAATAGTCCCGTTTCCCAGAAGTTATAAGCTCCATCCTCATTGGAGACATAAAAAATAAGAGCTGTAGTATTGTAAGAACACGTTCCGTCATCATAAAGGGCAAAGGGGTCTTAGTTCCCGGCCTCTTCATCAATACAGCCAAAACAGGCCCCGCCGTATAAGCAGGACCCGTCATCAATCGTTGACAATGCGCTGTAATTGCATGCGGCCTCGTCAACGCAACCAAAACAAGAATAATAGCAAGTGAAGTTATTGAAAATAGCTAATTCACTATAGTTACAGGCTTCTTCGACCGAACAACCATAGAGATCATAACATTCGGCGTCGTACACGCACCCCGAGCTTCCCACCGAAAGCGGGTTATAATTGCAAGCCAATGGATCGTCGCAAGGCGAGCAAGTTGGTGGGGGCGGCAGCAC
>Ga0209490_10000216_pt1 | contig 63049 bp, 47 predicted proteins | sample MAT06_FD_187209 | JGI IMG/M metagenome (GOLD analysis project Ga0209490, IMG submission 187209) | Freshwater microbial communities from Lake Fryxell liftoff mats and glacier meltwater in Antarctica - MAT-06 (SPAdes) (version 2) | ecosystem: Environmental > Aquatic > Freshwater > Ice > Liftoff...
GAAATACCCATTTATCTTGTGCTGAGTTGGCTAATCTTAACGCTCAGAGTCTCACAATTAATCAAACGATTGCCTCAATCGTTACTGACTATCTATTCCGCCTCACTTTGACAAAGGACTTGCGTAAGTTTGCCACTTTCCTTAACCTTAAATCTGGTTCTATGCGCTCAGAATTTATCAGTTGTTCATCTCTCATAAAGTTTAGTCGTACTTGATACAAATCCTGGTTACCTACACCTAACGGGATAACAACCCCGTCAAAAGCTTGATAAAATCAAGGTATATTGCTGTGATACCCATCTGAAAAATCTGAGAGAGTAGAGGGGATGGTAAAGGTTGAACAATACACCTTTACCCTCCCCTTCCCCTTCCCTTTATTTTGCTAACTTTATTAAGATTTTTTTTGGTTTAATACTGTGTCGAGTTGTAGAGTTTCGTGTAGGCTTCGTCGGCAAAGGATTGAATCAGCTCAATCTGACTAGGATTGACTGTAATTTCCCAGACCTTGATTCACTCAGGCACTGTCCAAGTTGCTTTCTTGGCGATATATTTAGCGGGACTTAAACAAATTTTAAGCCTAAATAAAGCCTAAATTTGCTTTATATGCACCAAAGATGCTAGCGAAAACTAGAAAGTTTTAGGCTTCTGTTTGAGAAGATACCCCCTAACGGGAGAAGTTGAAAAAAAATTAACTTCTCAAAGGTTATGGACTCTAACACCGCTTTAATCGATATCTCAACTATTTGCTCTAAATCTGACAACACTCCCCCTAGTGAAGTTAAAGAAGTGGTAGCGGTAATTTTCCCTTTTCTCACTCCGCATCCTTCCGATCAACTTCCCTTTAAAGTAGGCGATATCATCAAAACTGGTGAGCATTACGGTACTGTCACTTCTCTAAATCAAACCGATCGACCTGTAAGAATTACCTGGGATGCTAGTAACAGCGAAGACAGCTTTTCTGGGAATTATACACTTGATGAAATTAGTGTCCTCAAAATCTCCCTTGTGCCTCAGTTTATTCCTCAAAAAACTACTGGAGAACTTCCCGCTTGCACAACCATCGTACTTGCTAATTCGCAACAGGTACAATTCAGTAACACAACTATTTTCCAAGTAGAATCGCTAACTGAACACCACATTTTGATCTCGACTCTCGACCAATTTTATCTCTTTCCCATTAACTTGTTTCCAGGCTTCCCGACCAGTTGTACCATAGATATTCCTGCGCCTCAGCAGTTAAAAGCCGCTCGCAGTTTGTCTGTTACTGACCTCAAAATTAGAGCTAAGACGTATTTAGCTCTCGAAATACCTGACAACTTCTTAGAATTCGCTATGCCAATTCAAAAACAGCAATTCAAAGAAAAACTGACTCGACAATTGACCCAAGAAAATTACGAACTTCTAGAATTTCACATAGCTTGGGAAGAAACCTGGAAGCAGCACCAAGAAAACCTAGCCAAGAAACAAGGATTATACGGATTTAAAGAGGGAGATTCCATTTTTAAATGCCGAGAAGGAGTTCAACAAAGGGGGATAGTCCAACGCTTGAACGTTGAAAATTTACGTCCATTCCAAATCGAGTGGAACAGCGGAGAAATCCAAAATTACAGTTTGACCGAACTCAAAGGTTTGGGTATTGCCCGTATCGAAGCTATTGTTAAATTATCCCCCAATGTGGCTTATCAGATTAGCGAAGACGGCTCCTACTTTAGAGCTTGGATTGGCTTCCGTACTAAAGCGTTAGCTAAGGCTTGGGTAATACCTGTCAAAAAGCTAGTCGGCTACCTTAGCAACTTAATTGATTGCCAAGTTCCAGATATTCAACATACAGGCTCTAAATACGAATACGCTGTAGAATGTCCCCGGCATAAAACATTAAAGAAGCGTTTAGAAGCTTTGGCAAAAGTTGCTGAACTTGATTTAGAAGGGATGCCTTTTAGAAGATGAGCCAGAAAATGCGATCGCTCCAAACGTTTAAGGTACACAGGGCTAGGGCTACTGTACGCAGGTGGTTACAACAAATCGAGTTATCTGGACTGGCGATCGCTCTCTGGACTGGCGATCGAGTTCGAGGAATGGGCGATCGCGCGTCAAAGCTCTCTTGCTTAGCAAAAATGTTGAACGAACCAAAAAATAATTAGATACACGAAAAAACTTGAAGAGTTGCAAGAGTGTATATTTCAGATTAATGTCAAAATAGCACTTGACGGTTTCAGTGTTAAACTAAATCTTATGGTAAGTTTTTATACAAATTCCCTAGAGATACTGTGATGAGTAAGTTGGTCGTGTTGAGTTTTGGTAATGGCGATTGCGTGGCAGGAGTTCAGAGTGTTACTTTACAGATATGGCAAAATGGGAATATTTTCCTGACAAAATCCGTTGGGAGTTTGCCACCAGCGCCGGAGATTTCTCAACTTTATACTAATTGGCAGTCAAGTTATCGCCGTCAGATGGAATTGAACTTTCGACGCGAAGAATCAAATAATCCCAAGATGGGATCGAAGTCTCGACTAGAACCAAAATCAGGAGTTACTAACTATTCTAAATTGGATATTGATGATGCGGGTGAGGATTTAAAGGCGCGCATGAATGAATGGTTGAAATCCCCTAGCTTTACCCGCACCCGGGATCGGTTACTGATGACAGTTATGCCAGATGAAGAAATCAGGTTCATTGTTGAAACTGACAATTCGCAACTAAGGCTGTTACCTTGGCACTTGTGGGAGTTTTTCGATTACCATCCTAATGCAGAAGTAGCCTTAAGCCCCCTGGAATTCGATCGCCCTTTTAGACATACAGTGATTCCCAGAACAGAGTGTCGGATTTTGGCAATTCTTGGCGATAGTACGGGAATTGACATAGAAAACGATCGCGAAGAGTTAAAAAAATTGCCGATTCAAACAGTCTTTCTTGCAGAAAAGTCACGGGCAGAAGTGAATCAGGCATTTTGGGATCGCCAAGGATGGGACATTCTTTTCTTCGCTGGTCATAGCGTGACAGAAGCTTCGGGGAAAAAAGGGGAAATTTTTATTAACCGCACCGAATCTTTAAGTATTTCTAAATTTAAGAATACTTTAAAAAATGTTATCGGAAAAGGGTTAAAATTGGCAATTTTTAACTCTTGCGATGGGTTAGGGATAGCTTCTGAGTTAGCATCTTTAAATATTCCTAATATAATTGTCATGCGCGAACCAGTGCCGGATTTGGTAGCTCAAGCATTTTTAAAGTATTTTTTAGAGGCTTTTTCACACCCGAAACCTTTGTATTTAGCAGTACGAGAAGCACGGGAAAAATTGGAAGGTTTGGAGTATGACTCTCCTTGTGCTAGTTGGTTGCCAGTCATTTTTCAGAATCCGACTGAGGAACCAGTGAGTTGGCAAGAACTTTCTGGAATTAAATCTGAATGCTCGCAAGTTGTTCAGCCGTCGTTAGCAATAGTAGTTTGTCCATATTGCAAGTATGAAAATCCAGCAAATATTATTTTTTGTGAACAGTGTGGTTCTCAACTAAAATAATAGACATTAATAGAATAGAATAGCCTGTTTTGGGCATGCTGTATGGTCTGCTCCACAAGAATTATTCGAGATGTCTAATGTTAATTGCGATCGCTGCGTTTTACTATCGACAAACTTTAGCATAAATCTGATATTATACCAATTTTCTAAATTTATGCAACATTATCCGTAGGGTGCGTCGCCATCGACAATCCTCAACAAAGAGCGATAATCTCACAGAGCCGCACCTTACACAATCGTTGAATAAAAAAGCCCCTAAATTGTTGTGTAACAAGACTTTTTATAAATGGTATTAACTGGACTAAATTTCGACTTCAATTGCTTGAAAAGCTTGTTTAATACCTTGAGCTAAGCCCATTTTTTGCTGTAAACCATAAAGCTCAATCGCTTTGCGATATGCTGACCACAGGGCGCGAAAATTTTCCACCTCGCCATTGCCAGTTTTTATATTGAGCAACACCCAGCCTAAATTATGATGTGCCTCGGCATAGTCTGGTCTTAGCTGAATGGCTTTTTCCAAATATGACCGCGCTGGCAACCACTGTCCCTGTCGCGCCAACAATGTACCTAAACGTAATTGCGTAAAGGCATCAGGCCGAAAATTCTGATGGCAAGCTTCATAGGCTTTGATAGCCCCAGTAATATTTTGTGTGTGTTCGCAAACAATTCCTAAATTCCCAGATATCCAGACAGGTGCTTGTGCTTGGCGCGACGCTTTTTCAAAATTAGGAATAGCATCAGTCCACAAACCTTGCAAGGCTTGCTTCCAACCTGTAAATCCCGATGCAAAACTACTGTCAGGAACTTGAGTGATAAACTCTTGAAGACATCGAGCGACATCGCGAGCTTGTTGAGTGACGACTGCTCTATCTAAGGCGATAGTTAGGCAAGGATATGCCCAGCGCAGCAGTTCGCGATCGCTCTGAGAATTAGCTTGCTTTGCCTTGAAAATAGCTTTTCTAGCATGACCGATCGCTGTTTTCGAGTCTTTTTGATGTACCGCGATCCATCCTTTCACTCCCAGTGCAAAAGCTGACGCGGGATCGATTTGAATGGGAGGATCGACTTGATTGCCGCGTTCGAGTTGAATGGCGCGATCGACTGCAATGTCTGCTTGCTGCCAATTCTCTGTCTTGCCTAAAGCCCAGGCTAAATTAGCTTGTATCCAAGCCTCGTGAGAGCAAAGGTTGGCTGCTTGCTGCAACTGTCTGACGGCTTCTGACCAATTTGATTTGCGACAATTGATCAGGCCCAGCACTCCATAGCCCCTGCCATCGTTGGGTTTCAGTTGAATGGCTTTCTGTGCCGTAACTTCTGCCTGAGAGTCATTGAGGTGAATCAAAACCAGGGACAATTCTACGACTGCATCACCGTTGTTAGGCTCGTCAGTCAGACATTTTTCGTAAGCTTGGACGGCTTCGGCTAATTTTCCTTGTTTCACTAAATCGTGCGATCGCCTGTGCAGGGGTGAAACAAAGTGACCTTTGAGCGCATCAATGAGTTGATCAGCCGTTTGAAATCTCTCCTCCACCTTCATTCTCATTCCGGTTAAAATTACCTGTTCAGTTAAAGCACTAATATCCGGTCGTAATTTTCGAGGGGAAGTCAATATATCTGAGAGAGCTCTATCCGATGCTGCTGCTGGTAATTCTCCAGTTAATAATTCATAGATTGAGGCGCACAAAGCATAAATATCCGTAGCTGGCCAGCGTTTACTCCTGTAGCTATATTGTTCAAGGGGAGCATAACCAGGTGTTAAAGTTTGGCTCATTTCACGGGTTTGACCAGCTATAAACTCTTTAGTTGCACCAAAATCTATCAAAACCGATCTACCTTGATTGTTGACAATAATATTCTCCGGTTTAATGTCCCTATGCAAGAGATTATTAGAATGAACACTTTTTAAGGCTTCAGCTATTTCAATCATATAGCGTTTTACCCGTTCTTCTGACAATGGATTTTCTTCTTTTAATACTTGATATAATGATTTGCCAGAAATAAATTCCATAATTATATAAGCGGTATTATTCTCTTCAAACCAGTCATAAACCTTAGCGATGTTAGGGTGTACGCATCTCGATAAATAACTAGCTTCAAGCTGAAACTTACTGAGTTGGTGTTTCTGCTCTTTAGGAGCAATAGAATTTGACCAAGTAATACTTGTGCCTTGTCTTAGTGATTTTTCTGGCCACAGTTCTTTGATAGCAACCTCTCGCGAATTGGTCGAGTCAGTACCTTTATAAGTAATGCCAAATCCCCCTTCTCCCAAAGTTTTTTCTATCCTGTAGCGCCCCTGTTTTAGTAATGCGCCAGCAGACAAATGATAGGTAGATGAATTGTTAGTGCTAGAAGTAAGAGTCAGACTAAAACCACAGGCTGTACAGCTAATTGTACTGTCGGAGTTTTCTGTCATGCAGGCTGGGCAGATAATAGTAGACATTGTAGTTACCTCATGTAAAATTTCAAGTATCTTGGAAGCGGAAGCGAACTTTACCAAAAGCAATCTCATCCCCTGAATTTAAAGTTTCAGGTGCAGTAATTTTTGGGCCGAATCTTTTCTCTCCATTCCGTTTGATGAAGGTTCCGTTGGTCGAATCTAAATCTATGATATTCCACCTCCCCGCCTCTTGATAAATTCCTGCGTGTTCGGCGGATACTGTCTCATCACCAGAAAAACCAGCAAGATTAATATTTACGGCTTCTGAACCTACATCAATTCTCCCTATGATTAATCGGCTTTTATCTAAGACAAATTCTCGGACATGATTTAGAGATTGTACATAAATCAATTTGGCGGTTGCACCGCTTCCACCGCTTCCTCTTAAAGCTTGAATGAGTTGATCGGCAGTTTGAAATCTTTCCTCTACCTTCATTCTCATTCCCGTTAAAATGACTTGTTCAATTAAAGGATCAAGCCCAGGAAGTAACTGTCGGGGCGAGGCGAGGGTATCTGCTTGACTTCTCTCTGTTGCCTCTGGGGGAAGTTCACCTGTTAGCACTTCATACATTGAGGCACAGAGAGCATAAATATCTGTGGCTGCATAGCGTTTACTTTTATAGCTATATTGTTCCAGGGGAGCGTATCCTCGTGTCAGGGTGACGCTCATTTGTCTGGTTTGTCCGGCAATAAACTCTTTGGTAGCGCCAAAATCAATGAGAATTGCTCTATCTTGTCGATCGATAATGATATTGTCTGGTTTGATGTCTCGGTGCAGCAAATTAGCCCCGTGAATCACTCTCAGAGCTTCTGCTAGTTGAATCAAGTAGCGTTTGACTCGTTCTTTCGGTAGAGTCCCCTCTTCTTCAATAATTGTTGAGAGCGGTTTTCCGGCAATAAAATCCATTACCACATAGGCGGTATTATTTTCTTGAAATGAGTCATAAACCCTCACGATGTTTGGGTGTATGCACTTAGATAAACACTCGGCTTCTGTTGCTACTTTCTTCAGTTGCTCATCTCGGCTTTTGGGAGTAGTTGTGTGCGGCCAAACAACTGTTGTTCCTTGTCGGCTGGCTTTTTCAGGCCAATTTTCTTTGATAGCCACATTCCGGGAATTAACTAAGTCCACTCCCCCGTAGGTGATGCCAAATCCACCTTCACCAATTATTTTTTCAACGCGGTATTTCCCTTGCAGGAGCAAACTGCCAGCAGGTAAATGATAGGTAGGTGATTGCGGTATTAAGGGTGCACCGCAAGTTATACACATTGTTGCGGTACTCTGATTCTCCTGGGAACAAAACGGACAGATAATTGACATTGCTGGTATCTACTCCGGCTAATTTTAGTAACTATTTTCTGGATTACAGTGAAGTTGTAATGCTAAAAGTGTGGCGTTATCGGGCGCTCCTCCTTTTAGAACGCGATCGATAGTTTCATCAACGGCTGTTTGTAATATCGACTCTTGGGCAAAAATTTCCGCCAGTTCGTCTTTATCAACTAAATCCCAAACTCCATCCGAACACAAAAGCAAGATATCCCCATCTTCTAAGAGCATAGATAAGCCTTCGCTAGAACGGCTTAAATCTTGAACGTAGCCGTTGCTTAATCGGCGCTTTGAACCGATCGATTTAGTGAGAACGTTGCGGTCTGGGTGATCTAGACTCTCTTCATAGGTGATTTCACCGCTCGCAACGAGCATGGCGACAAGTGAGTGGTCTTCGCTTAACTGCTGCAATTCTTTGTTTCTTAACAGGTAAATGCGACTATCTCCGACGTGAGCTATCATTAAGTCTCGCCCGACTGCTAGAACTATACTTAATGTAGTTCCTCCATCGCGCACGTTAGTGGCTACGGATTCATTGGCTTTTTGGACTAATGAAAGCAGCCATTCTGACTTTTGCTCTACAGTTTTGAACTCAGAAGGTATAGGTTCTTCTAGCGTGGTTTCGACTGCTAATTTGCTAGCAACTTCGCCCTGAGACATCCCGCCCATGCCATCGGCAACAACTCCCAAAATCAAGGATTGGGAATTGCTTAATTGCACTTGTCTAATGCCATAGCTATCTTCGTTTTGAAGGCGGCTAGTTGACAGTCCGACTGTTGAACGGCTGGCGACATTCCACTCGATTTTTTTAGTAGGGAATGACTGGCGAGTTTCCACTAACAGGCTTAAGAGTTGAGAGAGAGAAAAGCGTTCTTCGGGGATGGGAGAGAGAGAAATTTTGAGCAGTTGATAAATCCGGGGAATAGGTTGAATATTGATGTCTAATTTGTTGTCGCGGGGTAGGGGTTGTTTGTGAATGGATTGATACAACAAGGCTCCGATCGCATAGCTGCTCATTGATTCATGGATGGGATGGGTACCTATGGCAAGTTCGGGGGCGCAGTAGTTTCCCGACAAACCCGATCGCATTTGTTCGCCGATCGCGTAAACTCCTGTTAAGTCAAAAAATTCGATCGGAGTTCCCATTTGAATCAGTTGGGGGAGAATGTGGACAACACACCAACCTTTCTGGTATATGTATCGAAAAAATTGGCAGACTTGGCTGCTGAGATATAATGAGGATTCTAGAGAATTATCTCCGGCCAGCCAAGCTTCTAATGTTGAGCTTTCTTCTGGAAGATAGCTTAAAAGGATAAGTTTGTGCTCATCACCCGTTTCAGAATTTATGTCCTTTTCTGGATGGTATTCCTCATCTAAATACTCTGATTTTGCCTCGATTACTTCCTCCGCAGCATCCGGTTCATAGCTCGGTGTTTCGCACTTGGGATCAGATTCATCGGGAGATTTTTCGGCTTCGTCTGCTAGTGAATCAAGAGATTCATCATTGATAGCTCGAACTGAGCCTGCTACTACATCAGGATCTAGATTCTTAGATTCATCTGGCTTTGCTGATGAATCATTAGCTTGATGATTATTAGCTGCATCTGTCTCTGCTACTAAATCATGAACTTGATGATTATTGGCTGCATCTAAAATTGCTGGGCGGTTTTTATCGCTTTCTTCTTGCTGCAAAGGAGGGCGAACATCTATAACTACCGACTCTTTTGTGGTATGAGCCAGCAGTTCGCCTATCATTTTGTATTCTTTCAACTCCTCCCGCAATTTGAGTTCTCGACTTAGCCCGCCCTCAGTGGAGCCGACGCGCAGCAAACCTAATTTGCCTGGTTCCGAACTGTCGCTTTCAGGAGAAATATTCACTTGAAAGTAGTGAATACTTGGTGTCAGTTGACCCAGATACAAGAGAATTTCTACTTGATAGTTTTCTATCTGAATGATGCCTTTTTCTTGAATCACAAGATCATTGTTCATATTAATCTGTAAGTAGGTAATGATTTTTGATTGTTTGCGGTTTTTGTTTGGAGATTTACCTACCCTTTTGGGGGGTAGGTAAGTTTTGCAGGATAGTTCTAGACGCAGAGCATAATTATGTAGGGTGCAATCTAAGCACCTTACTGCTATCAGTAGCGTGTCAAACTACTTTTTGCGTAAGTTGAGCAGGAGCTAATTAGGGACTTTGAAAGAGGAATTTAATGTGTGCGATCGCAATTTCATCTCCACCATTTAAAATTTCAGGGATCGTAATCCTTGCACCGAAGCGAGATTCACCGGAACGTTTGATGAAAATACCGTTACTAGAGCCGATATCTTTGATTTTCCAAACCCCTCCTTCTAGATAAATTTCCCCATGCTGGCGCGAAATTTTTTCGTCATCGGGGAACCCTTCTAAGTCAATGTCAACAGGGCCGCTATCTGGGTCAAACTTACCGATAAGCATATTGCTATCAAGGGGAAACTCTGATGTCGGAGCACCGGCTTGTTTACAAATGAGTTTGGCGGTTGGTGCTGAGGTGGGGAAAGTAGGAGCTGGATAGTTAGGTTGCGGTGCAGGTTGCGGCGGTGGGGGTGTAAAAATTGGTTCTGGGGGCTGAACTACCGTGGGCGCTGTGGGTTCCGGCGATCCGGATGCGGTGCTGAGTTCGTAGCCGCAAGCATCGCAGAATTCTGCATCGCTTGGGTTTTCATAATGACAGGCGGGACAGATAATAGCCATTGACATTGCTCCTTTGTTTGAGAATAAATGAATTTGATTTTTGGGTTGGCTTTTTGTCGGCTACAAACAGGTAGTAGCACAAAATTCAAGGTGCGTCATGGGATAAAAATCCTAATCTTTTGTATTATTTACCAGCATGACGCACCCTACAATCTAATTAAAGTGTGACTGGTATTTAGCCGCTTACAAACAGGTATATTGACTGAGTAAAAACTATCAATCTAGGTTCCCGATAGCTTGCGAATTTGTTCTTCTGAAAGCTGGTCGTCATTGATATCTCCGCCCATTTTTACGGTTTTACCTTTAGAACCCATTTTGACGGTTTTGCGAGTTCCGTCAGAAATTTTGCGGGTTTTTCGCAACTCGTCTTTAGCTTGATTGAGAGATTCAGTCATAGCGTCGTTGCCAATTCTTACAGTCATCTTGCGGGCTGTTTCTAGCAGTTCTTCAGCTTTTTGAGGATTGCTCTCGGCAACGCGCGTAGCCTGATTAACGAGTTGGGAAATGTTGGACTGCTGTACATAACTCATGACTTCTGGATCTACTTGAGCGGCAACTTGTCCGGTGACAAATTGTACGAGTAGATTTGCAGGGGGCAATTCGCCGCGCCGATTTTGTCCCGGAACATCGTAGGTTAACCCCATTTGGGCAATTCTGACGCGGGAGGCGGCGCGACTTTCGATGCTGAATTCTAAGATGAAAATAGTTTCATCATTCCCTACAGCATTGCCCAGGGGATAGGGTTCTTGAGTTAGGGGAAATTCGGCTAGAGTCGGATAGACGCGGACGATGCGAGTTAGTTTTACGCCTTTAACTGTTTTGATGGTTAAGGCTAAGTTGGTGATAACTTCTTTCTTTGCTTCGCTGAATTCCTGAATGATTGTATCGGGCAAATTGGTGATGGAAACTGCTAGACCACCATGATTTTCTTCCGCCACAATGTGCATTTGAGATCCACCAGTCGTATCACTGAGATGGTTAAGTAAATCTTCGTTAAATTCTCCGACTCCTAATGCTGTAATGGGAACATTGTTGGTGGCAAATTCGCTGGCGATCGCTCTGCATACATCTTCGTCAAAGGTTTGACCGTCGGTGAACAGCACGGTGCGCCGGATGGTCATGTTTTGCCCCGATAGCAAGCTTAACGCGCCCCGCAAACCCAATCCCATGCGCGTGCCGCCGGAAAATTCCCGCAAGCGTTCGATCGCACTTTCTAACTGACTGATTTGAGTAGCTGGCGTGAGTCCGATAATCGTAGAAGCTGAGTCATCAAACTGGACAATGGCAATGCGATCGCTCGCCCCAAGTTTGCCAGAGTGAATCAGTCTCTTTAGGGACTCCATCACAATGTCGATCTTGGTTTGCCCACCGGTGACTCCCATATACTCTTGACCATCTACCGTAAAGGTATTGCCAGTGGGTACAACTTCACCTACGACGACTTCGTACATGGAACCGCTGGTATCAATCAGAAAAACAAAAGTTGTGGAGGGGCGCGTATTTGCTACTTCTTTTGTCGGCCGCAGCTTCAGCATCACGAACAGTTTTTGTTCGGCTGCATCGCAGGGCAAAAATTCTCGGTGGGGTGCAATTTGGACATTCAGCATTGTGTTGTTATCCTTGTGAAAATTATCTCACGATATTTGAAGATTGTTCCGATTCTTAACAAAAATTTAGGGGTGGTAACATTCCCCAAGTGGGTGCTATATCTGCCAAGTCTGGGGGAATGAGACCAGGCAGTTCTTGATTTCCTGTTTCTTGCAATTTGGCACATTTGGATTGTATATCCAGGGGTAAATCAAGGGCGATCGCACTGGCTCGATACCCCTCTTTGATATCTAGAATCCAAGCTTGAATAATCTGATTGAGGTGACGATCATTTATTTTACATTGACTTTGGTTTTGCAAGTTTGTTCGCATAATTTCTCGAAATTCTGGGGTGAACACTAGCTCTGGGTTGTTTTCCTGCGGGCTAGTCAGGCTTAAACTATATAGATACTCCTCGTTAGGGTTTTGGGAACCTTTTACTTTGAGAGCAATTGTGTATTTAACCACCCTTACCCCCATCTCTAGAGTTTTCCGTAGCTGTTTTTACTTCAATCATTATCTCTCCTACTTTTCGCCGATCGCCATTGGCTAGTTCGTGCCTCAATATTTTCATGCCTTTTAGTTTTTGCATTTGCTCGTCAAATTCCATAACAATTTTTCCTGATTCTAAGTAAACCTTTGCTGTTACAAGTGGGTATCCTTGGTCTTTTCGCAGGTAGATATGTGCATCTTCTGAACTCCCCAAAATAATAGGTTGAGTCCCTAGGTTAATGTTGGTTTGCTCTGTTGGTGTCCAATGCACGATCAGCCATGCTCTGCGGCTCAAATCTTCAATTAAGGCGATCGCCAAGCCAATGAAAAAGCCGACGATCGCAGCACCGACGAGTCGCCCTACCAGATCTCCCGAAACGGCGGAAACTAATAAGAAACCGATCGCCCCCGCAGTACCGCCGATCGCTCCTGCTTGTAAAGCGCGGTTTTTCTGGAGGTTGGGGACAAAGAAAGACATCCCCCCACCTAGGAGAGTGCCTAAGATAGCCCAGCCGATGATTCTGCCGCCGAGGGTGAGAAGCGGGATGCCTGCAACTGGTAAAAATAAGAGTTGACCGATCGCCCCTGCTGCAAGTCCAGCGGCTAGGCTGCCCCCTGTACCGATACTTCCCTCACTAAGTGTGAGCAGGCGGCGGCGCAGGTAATGGTTTTGACCGGCGATCAGAGCTAAGGAAGTGCCGATCGCTAACAGGGCCGTCCATCCGCCAATTCGCAGCACAGAATAGAGCAAGCTGTAATCGCCTGTGGGCCCCGATTCCACGAGTTGGTTGCTGTAAATGGCTTGTTCTGCTTGGCGAAACGCTCGATCGAAGTCCCCAGAGTTGGCGTAGAAGACAAGGGATCGATTGCCGGTAAGCTGGGTGAGAAAGTTGGTGTTGGCATCCCCAGTAGCGACAGCAACTAGGTTGATGCCTTCAGCTTTTGCCGATTGTCCGGCGGCGAGAGTTTTGGCTTGTTCTTCCCGCTGGTTGGCTCCCGTATAGCCCGGTTCTCCGTCAGTAAATAGGAGAATGTTGCGCGGCTTGGAGGTTGACTGTAGTTCTCGTGCTGCTGCTTCGATGGCGATGTCCATCCTGGTGCCGCCGCCGTCAGACAGTTGGGCGATCGCGCGATCGAGCATTAATTTATTGCCTGTTAGACTGACACCAATTTGAACGTTGCTGCCAAATCCGACGACGGCGAGGCGATTCTCTGAGAGGTTTTGTCGCTGTAGGAAGGCTTGAGCCGCTGATTTGACTTCTTGCAGTTTATTTTTTTCATCCATGCTGCCGGAACAGTCGATTAATAGGACGATCGCTTGGGGCGATCGTTGAATAGTTGGTGAAAGTTTTGTGAGTGCGAGGAAAGCTTCACCCAATAATGTTGCGGCACCGAGGCAACCGACTGCTCCGTACAGGCCAAAGAGTATGGGCTTGCTGAGTTTCTGCCTTAATTGTCCGAAAATATTTTGCATTTTTCGATTTCCTATTATGAACTATCGACTCTTTTTATGTCTTAAAATTAACGGTAATAAATCATGCGATCGTAGACCATTCGCGAAATTTTAGGAAATATTTTCCAATCATCTGCAAATCCTCTGTTGTCAGCAAATACTACTAATATGTAGCGCACCTTCCCGTCAGGACTTTCGATAATTGCCGCATCTTGACGGCTATCCGAAGTCCACCCAACTTTTGAAAAAACATAGCTATCTTGAGGTAAGGATTCTGCAAAGAAGCCTCGAATAGAGTTGTATTCCTTTTTTTTCCATACATCTGGGTTTAAATCTCTCCTTAATAAGTTTTTTATTTTGACGCTGTATTCTTTTGAAACCGCTTGGCCACTATCAATTTCGTATAAAAGCCTAGCCGCATCAAAACTGGTTAAGTAGTTTCTAATCGGGACTCTAGCATTACCCCGAATTTGTAAATCTCTACCCTTGTCGGGGTTTTGGAGCTTTAAGTAAGGGATGGGAAAGTTTTTTTGACTGACATTAATATTTCTATATCCAGCCATTTCAAAAAAACGATTCACCCAGAGGCGCTTATCGATCCAATTTTTTAACTCTTCCGGTGTTAATTCTGTACCTGACTCTGTAGCAGTTATCGTATCGACAATACGGCTTGCCGGATTATTATCTGAATCTTGGATTGTTTTATAAATCTCTGTTTCAGAGATTGTCCCTTCAGGGAGAATACCTACGTTGTACTGTCCGTACAGTGCTACTATCCAGAAAAGCTTAGCTACACTAGCCGGAAAAATCGGCTGGTTATCTGAATGAGAACCATAGCCGTAGTAGTTAGTATTGCTTAAGTTGACAAGATTTATCGATAAATTATTCGTTGATAATCCTTGAGATTGGATCGTATTCAAAACATCATCAACAATTTTTTGTAGTTGCCAGTCAGGCTTAAAAGGGGGAGGATTTTTAACATTATAACCGATTTCCTTTCTTACGGCAGGATCTGAATTAGAAGCGGATGGATATTTACCTGTGTCTGCTGGGGCGATCGCAATTGATGCTGGATCTTGCAGTCCGATATTAAGTTTATACGACTGCTTATCCATAGAGGAAGTTACTATCAGGGTATAATTTCCTGTATCTGGTAAAGTGTATTGAGAAGTACCAAGCAATACTAGCTGCTCCTTATTTGGCATTAATAAGGCTGTTTTGCTGGTTGTTTCTAGCATTATATTCTGCCCTGCAATTCCATTAAATTGATAGCAAGTATTTTCACCATATTTTATCTCTGTTTCGATAGTTTGGGGATTCGATTGAGTCAAGCTAAGTTGATTAGTGATGTTACATGAAACTGGATTCGCTGAGTTACTTTTCGTCAAAAAAGAAAACATAACTCCTATCAAAAATGCTGGGATGACAATATAATAAAGGTTGGACGTGAATGGAATGACCCGAGAAAGGTTTTTAATTGGACTATTTTTGTTTTGCATCACTCAGCCACTCTGTAATCATAGATTTTCCAAGAACTGTTTTCCAAGGAAAAGAAATAGATATAATCCTTGGTTGACGAGCCTGATTGTTTGGGGTCAATTCCCTTCGGCCCGTAGAGAGTCCGTTCTTCATAAATCTGAACTTTTATCGCTGGCTGACTTCCTGAATTATCAAAAGATAAAACTTGACTTATACGAGAGTTTCTGTAGTCGTAGCGGGAATTATTGTTGTTCAGCCAATCAATTGAACCTCCGGGTTTAGTGATATCTGCGTACAGCGGCCCTGTAGTATAATTTGCCACTAACTGGCGATCGAAAGGAGGGGAAAATATGCGGCTTTTTGAATTCAACCAATTGCTAATTAGTTGAGTAGCTTGTTCTTGAGTTAAGCCGCTACTGCTGGTATTAGATGGAGGTAAATTCACGGGAGTGCTAGAAGTTGTCTGGGGGCTAGGAGAGACGAGATTTGGAGATGCTTGCACAGTGCCTAGACTTATTTCCAAGTCAAAGCTTGTGCTTCCTTTCGGCGCGGCAACTTGAATAATGTATTTTCCAGATTTCGGCAAATCTGTATTGCTCAAAAGAGTAAGATCCTGTGTAAAAATCCAAATACATATATCATTTTTAGTTTTGTAGCTGAGTTTGTCTCCTGATTTAGCTTCAAAGGTATAACCTAAAGATTTACCTGCATTAAGTTGACCTGATTCTTTAGTAATTCCAGAAGTATTCAGGGAAATAGCTTTGACATTTTTGGGATCTAAAGTGCTGGAAGGTTTTTCGGGGCAGGTGTTATCAGCCAATACTAAATTACTGTTAGAATTGGACCCAGCAGCATTGCATCCGCTAATTATTATTAATACTAGATACAGCCAAATATTTTTCATTTTTTTAGGATTTGTAAGAGTGCTCTTCAGTTAAAACAGGATGGTTTTAAGGCTTATTTTGAATTGTTGTCGGAGATGCTATGCTTGCACCGCTAGTTTCAGAATTTAAAATATCCCTAAACTCTATCGCTCTTTGCTTGCTAGTAAATGCAGCTACTTGAACTGCTCTCGTTCGGCTATCTTTTCTTTTTTTCGATAAGGCATCGTTGCAAAAACGCGATCGCGCTAGCTGTAAATTTGCTTCGCTATCGGGCAAATAAACAGGATAAAAATCAACTGGATAATCATTAGGGTTTGCAGGTAAAGGATCGCCGCAACTAGACATGGGGAACTTGTAGTTAGCAATTTGTTCTGATGAAGGCTTAGAAACACTTGATGAAGCGCTCGCTGAGCTATTAGTCGCCCCTGAAGGTGTCGTTACAGTTGCTGAGGAACTAGGAGGACTCGTGGGTGATGGCGAAACAACATCTAAACCCATCGCTATATCGAAAGTAGTAGACCCTTGAGGTGCTGATACTTGAATTGTGTATTTCCCACTGTTGGGTAAAAATCCACTATTTAAGAGCTGGTTATCAGGCGTAAAAACCCAGATACAAATAGCATTAGTCGTATGATAATTTAGCTTTTGACCAGCCTTACCTTCAAAGGTATAACCCACTGATTTACTTTGATTTGCGATTTTTGATTCTGTTAGCATTTGATTTTTTAGCACAATTGATTTGACATCGCTAGGATCTAATGAATTTTCTGGCTTGGCGGGACAATTGTTTGAAATAGGCTCTACTTTTGATCCCGAAATTTGAGAGTTAGCCGTACATCCATAGAGCATTAAAAGAGTCAGACAAAAGTAGATTTTTTTCATAAAATTTAGGCACTTTTTTACTTGACTTCAATTCCGGCTAAGCAGTAAAGGTTATTGATTCCTAAGCTTGAGCCTCTCGCTTCAAATATTCGGCCCACAGCCAGAATGGTAAAACACCGCCGACAGCTATCACAACTAAGACAGCTAGCAGCATAGTCATGCGGGTATTCAAGGGGAGCGATCGCCCAAAAACAGTAATCGTATAAGACGCTGGTACTGATTTAACCGATTGGACAACCACCTGAACGTCATGCTTAGAACCGCGTTCAGCATTCGGTTGGTTATAGCTGATTTGATACTCGCCCAAAAGCGCGTTCAAAAATAACTTAAGTTTGTCGGTAACAGTCTGAGAGTCAGGCGAAAATTCAGCTATGCCGCCTGTCGCCTTGGCAATTGCTGCTAAACTTTCTTGGTCTACAAAATCGTCCTCTGGAACTTTGCGATCGCCTTTCCCGACATCGGAAATTTTAGCTGCCCTCCCTAAATTATACTTCTTGCCTAACTCCGCCGGTGTTAAACCGTAGCCCAAAGTATGAATAGTGATTTGATCGTTCTTTTTTAACAGCGATAACAGGCTATTAAAATCCTTGTCTCGATTAGCCTTATTGTGATATCCGTCCGATAAAACAATAATCGATAATCTAGGCTGAGGTTCATTGGAATCTTTTGGCACATAAAAACCAGGATTAGATGATGGATCAGCTAAAAAACGGACGGCCTTACTGAGAGGTTCATAAATGTTAGTGGAAGCACAGGCTATTTCTTTGGGCAGGTAGTCATTCAGATAGCTAGCCAGTTTGTAATCACCGGCTGACATAAAATTATTCAGCTTGTCAGGTGTGACTGGAAAGCCTTTTTCGCAACTAGGGCCACCGTCCCCAAAGGGAATAATTGATACTTGCGGCTTCGGACAAGCAACGGTTGAATTTTTAGGGCAGCGATTGGCTAACTCGGTAGTGAATTGTTTAATAGCATCGATAGAACCTGCTTTTCTCGTTGTTCCTCGGCTGTCTTTATTGTTCATGCTGCCACTAAAGTCGAGCAGGACGATAATCCAAGCGGGAGGCGGTACAGCCTCTTCGGGACTTTTCCAATCTTTGCTGCGAAACTCCAGCGGTTTATTGTCCACTATTAAGTTAAAGTCTGTCTCCTGTAAACCTAGGACAGGGCGATCGTTACCATCTTTAGCTTTAATTCTGACAGTCACGCGCTCATTTTCCAGAACAGGAGTGCCAATTATTTCGGCACTTTTTACTTGACCGAAACCGGGACTGCTGAAGGAAAGAGCTAACAGTGCAGACAAGCTAAGCCTGCGGGTCAAGGAAGCGATTGTAGTATACAAATCGGTATAATTTTTCTTCATCTGGTCTGTCCTGTTGGAGGGGGTAAAAAGTCAAGATATTGTTGTGTTTGAGAGAAATTGGGTTAGAGGAAGTTAGGCGATCGCCATTTACTTCGATAGTGTTGTAGAACTTAGGATTAGGTTTGAGAATAGCTTCGCGAACCTTCACTTCTAAGTCTGCTGCGTGCAGGGGTAGTCCCGGAATTCTGATATTTGCCCTGTCAGCAGAACCGATTTTAATTGTGCCTGTAGCAGGAAGTTGAATAGATAAGCCTTCTTCAATTTGTTCTGACTCGCTATCGCTAACAAATTTGAGTTTTGCCTCCTTTTTATTAATCGTTGGATATTCAGACTTCGACCCAATTGCATCGTAGTAAACATCCCCTGTGTATTCAAAGCCAGAACCTGCTCTCAAAGCAGCCATGTAGCTGGGAGAAGTCGAGATGCTGAACACGAAGCCGAGTAACATTCCCAAAATTGAAAAGCCGATCGGGTCTTCAATACCTTTAAGTGCTTCTGGGAATTCTCCGATGACTTGCCGCAGAATTTCAAAAATGAGTGCAGCGGCGAGACTGGCGCCAATACTGGCGATCGTGCTTGTCTGGAATCGCTGCCAGAAACGCTTGGAATCTCCGGCTTCGATGCTGTGCCACCGCCAACTTACCCCCTCAGCAATCCCTGTGGAAGTGCCGATTAGCAGCCAACTGACTATCCTGAGAATTCGCGTGTCAAAGCGAACTTGGGGCAGCAATACAATTTGGGAGATGCCGCCTGCAATTAACCCGGCTAATATCCCCAAAGCGGCGGCAATGGCGATCGGAAATAAAGCTATGCGCCAGCACAATTTAGGTCTAGTTGGGGTACTGACGAAAATTTCAGTAAAGACCATTCCAACGGCCAGGGATACAGCGATGCAGGGAAACAAAACAAGTTCGGGAAAAGGCTTCAATAACCCTAAGTCAGTGAGGATCACTTGACCGAGGCTCCAGCCAATTAAGGCTGATGTAATGCCAGCTAGGATGTAAAAGTATCTTCTCATCATATTTAACCTCTCCCTCCCGGTGGGGTATTAAAATTTTGTGGTGGTGGGTTGCTCAGCTTTTTCTTTAGATATTTTCTTAACTCTTGAACCGTAGATTTTTCTGATAACATATATCCTGCGGGCAAAGTTTTTTCAGGATTCTTACTTTGATATTGATATATCGCATTAATCCATTCTTTTTTTGTGGTTTCTTTTGCTTTCCCCCCTTTGATAGCATCTGCATAATCAAGATCGGTATCTTGAAAAAGCAACTTAAGTTCTGAGATGATTTGTTGTTTATCTAATCCCTCTTGTACAAGTTCATTGACCACCTCTTTATTCATCACTCGACTGGTTTCAGCAAACTTTTTCAAGGCCTCTTCCTCTATATATTGCGGTATTGGATCGACTATATTAGTCGTCCTGTCTTTTGGTGATTGAGTAGCCGTCTGAGCCGGGAAACTATCTCCTTTAGAATTATCTGATGTAGTAGTGGATTGATTTGTTTCCAGGGAATAAGGTGTTTTTTCAAACAAAGCTTTTCCTCCTAATAAACCGACCATAAATGTCAACAGTATCAGCGGAACTACAATTACAAGTGGCACAAAAATACCTCCTAATTCCATTAACAAAAATAACAACGATTCCGGGAAACTTACTTGCTTTTTGAGGGTCAATCCATAAACATTAGAATTTCGACCTCCATTCGAGACTTCAGCAAAAATTCTTTTGGGTACTTCGCCATAGCCTATTTGATAGAAAAATGCTGCTATTTTGGGAGACTCTAATTTATCAAACAATTCAGCCAACGCCTGATATTGTGTTTGATGCGGATAATACCTGTCTTGCCAATAAACTTTGACATCATTTGCTAACTTTTCCCATTTTTCATGGTGAATTATTTTGCTGTGTAAATTGGGTAATTGCCTCACTTTAGGATTCATCAAGCTTAAATCATGGTCAATATCTCGAACCACTTGCTGAGAATAAATATGTTTCCACAATCCAGAGGGGAAACTCAATAACCAAACAACATTCTCTAACAACTCTGGTTGCTCAATCAATCTAGGAATAATCAGCTTGACCCCTTGAGTTATTTTGAGGGTAAAATTCTGTGCATTTCCTGCGATTCCGCTGATTGAGCTTTTTATTTCAGATTGAAAAGTCTCAGAAACTTGATAATGATCCTCCTGTTTTCCCCGCTTCTGCATCCAAGAGAGGAACTCTGGTAATGTCTCAGGAAGGACGATCGCCCTTAGCGTCAACAGGCGCACCATCTGAGGGCTGTAAATTCCCTGAGAGCGAGCTTGAGCAGCCCCTTGCGCGTTAAAAATTACTTCCCAGTCGCTATCCTGAACTTGGTTCAGCGCTGTTTCAATTGCTTGCACTTGCTCCAGCTTGACGTTTTCCCGGCTAATCAAACCCTTAATTGCCGATTTAATCTCGTACTCCCCAGTAATGGGGGCAGTATATTGAGGCGTACTGGCGATCGCCCTGTGCAACAATTGCTCAGCTTTTTCACTAGCAGGCTGAATCACCAAAAAACTTCTGGGTTGCTCCAAGGCTTCCACCTGAAACGCCCAAGCAACAGGTTGACCGTTTTCTATCGCTTTTTCCGTTGCCATTTGATTGACAATAAAGGCTGTACAGGGCTGTACAGAAGGAATAACGATCGGCGCTTCATTTTTCAGTAAATACTGAAGTTCATTTTTGAGGGGAACTACCAGTGGATTGCCCACCTGATATTCATTCGGCTGCCCCACAACTTTCGTTTCAAAGGGGTTGAAAACAGGCATCGGCCTCTCTTGCGGCTGAGAATATATCCAAGCCAAAATCTTCCACAGGTTGCCGGCTCCTTCGCACAGAAAATAACGGTACATAGAAGCGCTCCGGCCGCGATCGTCTCCGCCTTTAGTGACGACAGCGATCACTGACCAATCTTGGTCTCCACCCAGCACTTCGCGACCAATGATTGCAGGATTGTCTCTAGATGCACCCTCAGCAACGGCGAATTCCCTATTTTTAATCGCGCTTTGGACATTGGCGGGAATGGAATCAAGGGTTTTGTTTATGTACTGCCCGGTAAATCCGCGCGACACCCACCCGCCATCGGAAGTCCTTTCTGCTTGAATACCGGTGCTAAATTCGTGAATTTTAACGGTTGCTGAATTCATCTTTTTAGTCCTTATCTAATTCTTTGTGCCGTTCGCCTGTGCAAAGCCAATAAATCGGAGCAACTAAGCCAAATGGCCGCCAGCGTTTCGGGTCTTTAATCACAGAAGTCGTGCCATCGCGATCGCGCTTGAGCCTTTTTGAATTTGGTTCTGGATACTTGCTTCCCAAAATTCCAAAAGCAGAAGTAGTAAAGTAATCTACTTGACCGCTTCCCCTTTGTTCCCATCCCTGCAATTTCCTAAAAGTTTGAGGAAAACGAGCTTCTGCTGAATTTCTCGGATTGTACCGATTCACCCACAATTCCGACTGTTCGCACTTCGTCATTACAAAGGCTATGCGCCGCTGGTTGCTGCTAATATCAGTGCGATCTAGAGCCATTAAAAACTTATCCAGACCGTTAGCATACTCAGAATCTTTGCGGTGAGTCGTGCCATCTGCGAGAAACATAATCCCATTTGCCAACAAGCAATCTTCTAGGTAGTCTTCCAACTTCGAGTCGCCTACTTTGTGAACTAAGTCAGCAAAAAATTCTCCGGCGTAATCTTTACAGCTTATGTTCAACTGGACTAGCTGTGGTTTCATTACAGAATTAACATTTTTCATGGCAGCATTAACATTTTTTAAAAAGCTAAACTGCCCTTTTAGAACGATACTTAAGGAATAATCTTTTACATCTCCCACACTATCATTCAAATCACTACCTCCCATTTGTAGACCTTGCTCTAATATATTTTGAGCTTCAGCAACCAGTTCATTTGTTTCCGAGTTGCCCGATGTCACAGTCTGAACAGGACTCGAAGGATCGGCATTGGGCCAATAAGCTAGGGATGCGATGTAGGCAGTTTTGCCGGAACCCCGATCGCCGATGATGCGAACTACTGCACTTTGGTCTAGGAGTTCCGAATTGCTAGAACTTTGTTTTTTATTTTGATTTAACCAATCGAACATTTACTTAACCTTTCCCTGTGATTTAGTAGTTTGACCCAGCCAATAAAGAGGCTCAATGATGTTATAAGGTTGCCAGCGGGGGGCTTCTCTCAACACTGAAGCTTTGCCTAATTTCCCCTGTTCATCTGTACGATTTGGTCTGGGATCAGTGCGGCGCAATACACCAAATGTCGAAATTGCATAAAATCGGAGATTTTGGGGTGGAATTCGACCATCGCGCAAAGTATTTCTTGTTCTGGGGAGATGTAATCTAAATAAGTCTGTTTCTGGATCGAGCCTTCCCGGCCAAAGTTCCCCTCTTTCGCACTTACTCATCGCCACTGCTAGCCGTAAATCATTGGTGCGATCGTGAGAGTCCATTAACTCTATAAATCGGTTCATTACTTGGCTATAAAAACTATCTGCTGCTTGATTCCATGCTGTCATTAGGATTAAACATCCTACTATATCTTTCCTTAAACATTCATCAATGAACTCTTCACAAACTGAATCAGACTGATTTCTATCAGCTATTTTTTCAAATATCTCCCCAGGATAATCTCTAACGTTGAGATAAAATGACTCTGGCTTCTTAAACCAAGAATTTTGACACTCAATTTTAAAAGAATACAGGGGTAAATCATCAACCGTTTTAATCATGCCTCCTATTTTATTCGGCTCGAAAGAAGCTCCTTGACAAATAATATTTTCGGCTTTGTCTGCAATCTCCCTTGAATCATCACCCAGAGGTTGAATATTAAATTTTTGCGAGTTCTTACTTGTTCGCATTTTATAAGCTAAAGCTGCCAGGTAGGTTGTTTTACCTGAAGCTCTCGGCCCAATAACGCAAATGTTGCCCATGATTTTTCCTCCTTTAGTTGTTAGATAAATAACTGCCTAGATAAACCCAAGGCAATTCTAATAAAGCTCGATTATAAATGCTAGTGATAAAGCAACGTACTGATAAACCAGATACACTTCTATTGATTTGTTCTATTTGCGGTCTTAGGGGGCGGAAATATCGCTGAAATACATACTCGTGCCGCTGTTGCCAATTTAACTTGGCTCCGTGAGGAATATATGCTAATTGTGATGCTTCTTTATTAATATCGCAAAAAAGATCTGCTTTATTTAAGCAAATTACTAAATGCCGCACTTGAGGACAGTCATGGCGAAAGAAATCAACCCAACGATTAAATCGGTTGCACCATTGCTCCTCTGTAATAAAGTCATCTGGATCGACTCCTGGGTTGAGAATTTCTCGATAAGGTGGAACAATGAGTAAAATTCCTTGGCTTTGCAGAATTGTCTCAGTAAAAGTTTTCCATTCACTTTGGTTTGCTGATTGCCAACTACTTCGCCATATCTCCCCCGGCGTATCTTCCCAGTCTAAAGTAATTTGCCTGATTGTTGATGCTAATTGAACCTTAATTTCTAGTGTTCTTTTGTAAATTGCCTGATTCGCATCTGTTGCCTTTGTTTTTTCCCAATTGTCCTCGTATAGTAATTTTTTAAGACTTTCGTAATCAGGGTAAGTAACTTTGACATAGTTACTTCTTGGGTTAGCTAATTCCAATGCCAGAGAAGTTTTACCTGTTTCCCGATCGCCAATATAAATTACCCCCATTGTTATCACCTCCTACGGTGCCGAATAATCTGTTAAAAAAGGTTTAGTTGTTGGCGTATGCGAAGTATTCATCCGCACGATCGCACTTTGTCCACTCGGCAGTGCAGCCAAAGGCCGATTGCTAATCTCCCGAATTCCCAAAACAGGAACTCGTTCGTAGTTGATACTTCTTTGATGGAAGGGACTGGGGCCAACCCCCCCTTGAGCTACAGTCATACTCATCACCTGCCTTTGATATTCACCTAACGGTTTACTCAGCCACTCTGCTGTTTTGTGACTCACTCCCTGTAAAAAGATTTGCGTTCGACAGTTGTTGAGTGCTGGCAGAGTTTTTTCTGGAAATTGGTCTATTGATTGGCACATCAAAAAAATGCTTGCTTTCGCATTGCGGCCAATTGCCGTTAGTTCTTCATAGTTAATATTTTCCAATCTAGGAGCTTCATCGCAGATGATATAGGTCGGAGTCCAGCTATGACTGGGATTTTTTAGCCGGCGGTACATCACATTCATCACATAGGTAATCATCACCGCGGCCAAAGCAGAGCCAAATTTTCCGTCGGCTAGCGATTGACCAACTACTAAAGCGATCCGAGAAGTGCCATTCAAAGCTTTTAATAGAAAAATTCCGCTGGCACCGTCGCAAATTTTTCTCACTCTTGGGTCTTTGAAAGGACTGAGTTTATTTTGTAAAAAGCTAATATCTAGCCCAAATCTGCTATCGGGAAGAGTTAGATAAGAATAAAGGTCTGAACCCCACTGAGAATTAGCTTGGGGTAAATTATCTAACAAACCTTGCACGGCATCTCTGTCCATAATAAGAGCAGATAAATCGCTTGGGTCAAGTTTGATTAAATTTTGCCGCCTCGCTTCCACAACAACTCCTAAAATGGCAGTCAGCCACAGGATGTCCCGCTTCCAAAAAGCAGAGTTCGGGTCTGTGTCGTTAAATTGGCCGTAGAGTGCTTGGGCGATCGCCCTAATTTCGTTCTCAGTCCCTATTTTTTCCAACTCTTCCAAAAAGTTCCAAACAACTAAGTTTTTAGTCCCGCTCAAGTCCCAGCAAACTAACTTTGACCCCGCAATGTGAGCCATCCCCGAAAGGCGATCGCCCAAAAAACCCGCAGCATCAACGCAAACCAGATTACCCTTAGACATCAAGTTACCAGCAGACTTCAACAGCAGTTCCGTTTTACCTGAACCCGTTGCCCCCGCAATCAAAACGTGTTGATGTAAAGACTCGTTAGGAATCCAAAGGTCAGTTGTTAATCTAGCTTGACCGCGCCTAAAATTTACATAATTACCCAGCCAAAAATCACCATTTTTACCATCACCATGCGCTAAATTTTTTACTTCTTTGCTGCTGGCTGTTTGCGAATAATCAAAAAGCTCTTGATATCTCACAGAAGGTTTGAGAGACTCCCCCGGACCAATAATTAGAAGAGCTTTACTATTGGCAGCAGCACCGACGGACTTGAAACTTTCATGAAATATCCAGCCGAACATTTTGAAAATTTGTCTGGCAAAAAACCCTAAAACTTTCAGGTAGAGTTGGATTATCAACCAAAAAACACCAAAAAGAAATTGCTCCATTTTATGTTCCTTTAGCAATGCAGCGCGATCGGACTAGAGAGAGGCAGATGGTGGCTGGGCTGTTGGAGTTGACCGCGATGTTTGAGGAACGCTTTGTTTGAGACTGGCAAGTTTTTGTTGATTCGGGGTTGGCTGTGTTTGCTGTTGTTGTTGAGTGGGGGTTTGTGCCTTTAAGTTAGCTAACTTTTGCTTGAGCTCCGCCATTGTTTTGCTACTTGTTGTCTGCCCCTGAGTTGAAGTTTGTTGAGTTTTTGGTTGACTCTCTCTTTTGCCAACTTCTCCATTTCTCTGTTCTATGTTGTCCCTAATTTCCTGCTCATGATTGCGTTCTTTTGGTTGCTGCCGCTGTCTTTCCATAAATTTCAATCCTTTTGTGAAACTAGAATTTGAGAGCGCGATCGCCCCGAACAGACAGTCCAGGACGCAAGATCGCCACAGATGAGGCAATCACGGAAGGGTAACTACGGGGGATTGCCCCTACAAAACGATCGCGACAAACTGAGTCTGATCGCCCCAGGATCGAGCAAAATTAACCGCTGACTGTTCCTCTGACCTTTGGCAGGGGGCATGAATGTGATCGCCGACCGCTTGACTTAGTGCCTCTAAAGCCTTACTGAACCTTATCGCTGCCAACATAACATAACATAACATACTTTGATGGATTCTGCAATATTTCCGGTGGATCTAGTCCAATACGGTTCAGTTAAGACCGTCCGGTCATCAAAACGATGTAAAAAATAGATACTGCGATTGCTCTCCCTGCGATCGCAATAACAAAAAACGTTAACCCAAGCGTATTGGGATCTAGTCAAAAAACTGGCTTTGTTCCATACAGTGGCTTGCAGCCGTGTGAGGTACACCACAAAATGAATGAAGTAACAATCCTTTTTACTTACAATCCTTATTCATTGTTCCTAAATCTTTTTCTAGTTTCCGCTCGGAAATTTTTGCTAAAATGTTTCTCATTGGAATGCCTCGGCTAAACCCATTTTTCACACGACCAATTTCAGCAGATTCAAGATTTCGTATAGCTTCAGTTTCCTCTCGACCATGAATGCCAATTACGCAGCCATGTGTATCTATTAGTGGGCCACCAATCATTCCTTCACGGGTATTACTGTCGTAGATCAATGTGTAGCCATTTGGCAATCCTCTCGGCAGACTAGCAATTTTTCCCTCAATAAAATGATATAAGGGTTCTTTATTCCACTCAATTGCTGACCAGCCTGAAATAAAAAAAGTTGTGCCTTCTCTTTCTGTATCATAATTTCCTAAACGAGCGATATTGTATCTTTCATTGCTTTTGAACTCCAAAATCATTATATCTATACCAGATAGTTCTTTGTTAAGAGTAGTGCTAATCACAGCGTCAGTTTCTTTTTTGTCTACCGTGACAATCTTGTATTTATCTTTGGGATTAACTACACTCTTAGCAGTAAGAACATAGTAAGTATTGTCTTTTCTGGCAAAAATAACTCCAGAGCCGTGATTTTTACCTTTAATTAAAACTGTATTATTTTTGGCTATTCGATCCAGAGTTTCTTGGTTGCGGAATGCCATGACTCCGATTGTAATCGCACCCAGCATTATTAATCCTGCAGCCCCCATGAACATTCCAAAATAACGCTTAATTCTCCTTTTGTCAGGAAAAAGATTCCAAGTATAAGGGACTTCTATAGAATGTTGAAAAATTACTGGCAATAAAGAAGCACCAGGATATTCTTCTTCTAGATCGTGTAACTTTTCTCTGGCTTTTCGTAAAGCTATATGTAAGGGTCTTCCTTTAGTGAACTCTTGAATAAAACCTTTTAAGAATTCATGAGATACCTCATCTTTAATGGCTTCACGCATAACAACAACGTGTGGAATTTTTGACTCTGTTAAGAGTTTTTTTGCTATCCCTAACCCTTGACAAGAGTTGAAAATAGCCAGTTTCAAGCCCTGATTAACTGCTTCTTGAAACGCCGGGATGAGAGTTCTTATCTCTATATTGCTAATTTTAGCAATGCTTCCATTCGGTTCGCTAGAACTGTGACCAGCGTAGTAAAATATATCTGCTTGTACTTCTCTCAATTTAGAAGTTAACTCTGTGGCTTTTGATATAATTATCGGAACTATATCTATAAGCTTTTCAATATCCGATAGATGTTTCTTTAATAATTCCAAATCTTTTTTTGTATCTAGCTTTATTAAATCATTTATTCTGTCTTGCTCGCCAAAGGCTGCTAAAATTTTAATTTTATTTTGACCCGGTGGTGATTTCCATTCCGGGACGGAAGAATTGTTGACTGTTGGACAAAAAACAACATCTGCATTTGTGTAATGATCAAATACCTCCCAAAAATGCCAAGGTAATTGATACAATTCATTTTTGTCGGTGCGAACAATCACACGAATTTGTTCTGACTTTTCTAATTCTTGCTTGATGATTTCTCTTATTTTTCCAAATTCTGGACAATTCAACCATTCATTGAGCTCTTTTTTCAGTTCATCACTTTTAGCATTTACATCAGATGAATTCATATTAGAAGGTTTTCCCCCGTTGTCTAGTCGGCTCCTTTGAGACTCATTCTGATGAAATTTGTTAAAATTATTTGGTTGATGAAATTGATTGTAAGATTCTTGCCATTGCCGATAAATATCTAGAATTTTTGGATTTTCTGGCAGATTGCCCCTAGCATCACAAGAAAGGTGACGCCCATCCTCCCCTATTCTAATTGTGACTTGAAAACCTTGTTGAAAATCACCGTCTCCTATCTCAATGACAGCCAATTTACCCATTACATTTCCCCGGTTAAAGCTACAGACTCTTTGTTTTCAATCAAAATTTTGCCCTTGGCGATCTCGTATCCCCCGACTGACTCCAAAACCGTACTGAACTTTAAATCAACACACTTTAGCATAACATACAATAAAATAAACTAACACGACATAAGTCAGTCAACCAAAAAGCTTTGTGAACTTCTGGTTATGCTGGAGTCAGTAGGGACAGTGCATCGGAAGCAAAAATAAAACTATGGATTTTGAAGAAACCCTAAAACTCGTGGATGCAGCCGTTTTTGACCAAACGGACAGACACCTCAGCGACCCGGAACTAACGATTTTGCGGGGGGCGTGTCTGGGGATGACCTACGAGCAAATGGCCGAGGGTTCTCAATATAAGGTGAATTACCTGATGCGAGATGTCGGCCCTAAGTTCTGGAAATTGCTTTCAGAGGCCTTTGGAGAGGAAGTGGGCAAAGCCAATTTGCTTGCCGCACTGGGGCGACAGTTGCGATCGCCCTCGTTACAAGCCCCACAACAAGTGCAGCTACCTCAAGCACCACGTCTGTCTGAATCTGCGATCGTTTCTGCTGAAAGTGCGATTCCTCTTGAACACCCGCTGGTGAATTGGGGTGAGGCCCCAGATGTTCCCAATTTCTGCGGCCGCACTCAACAACTGAGCGATATCAGACATTGGATTGTCAAAGAAAACTGTCGCTTGGTAGTGTTGAGCGGAGTCGCCGGAATTGGCAAGACAACTCTGTCGGTCAAGCTAGCCCAACAGTTGAAAGATGAATTTGAGTGCGTGATTTGGCGATCGCTCCACCAAGCACCACCTCTCATCAATCTCTTAGATTACCTCATCCAATTTTTTGAGCTATCTGCGCCAATTAATTTACCAGTAGATGTCGATGAAAGTATCACGCAAGTAATAGCAAGTTTGCGCTCTAAAAAATGTCTGATCGTTTTAGATGCAGTTGAGACAATATTAGAACCGGGTAAGTTAGCCGGACATTATCGAGACGGCTATGAGAAATATGGAGAATTTCTCAAACGAGTTGCAGAACAACAGCATCAAAGCTGTTTAGTAATAGTGACGAGGGAAATGCCGGAAACTCTTGTACCGTTCGTGGGAAATAATTTCCCCGTTCGAGATTTAAAACTCACAGGTTTGGATGCAGCAGAAGCCCGAGACATTTTTCAAGCTCAAAATCTGTCAGATGAGGAAAAATGGAGCGATTTAATTAAAATTTATCAGGGGAATCCTTTAGAATTGAAAATTGTAGCTCCTGCTATCCGCGAGTTGTTTAATGGCAAAGTTTCTGATTTTCTTAAACGCAAAACTTTCGTATTTGGGGGGATTAAAGCTTTATTGAACGACCAGTTTGAACGGTTGGCAGATTTAGAGAAAGCTATTCTCTATTGGTTGGCGCTCGAACGCCGTCCCGTTTCCATAGAACAGCTCTCCGATAATCTTTTGTTGCCGATATCTAATTCGGATATTTTAGAGGCTTTATCTTCTTTGCTGCGCCGGGAACTGATTGATAAAAATGCTTCCACGGGTCAAGCTGAATTCTTACTGCACCCAGTCTTAATGCAGTACGTGACCGAGCAATTAACGAATCAGGTTTGCAGCGAAATGTTTGTGATTTTAAGAAATCACAAAATCGATGACAAAAAAATTAAATTTCTTAAAAGTCATAAGGTGTTTAAAAATCAGAATCTAGAACCAAGCCCTAAGAATGCTATTGAACCAAATCCGATTGTTACTGCGGTTAAGGATAATCTGACTAAGCTGTATAAAAGCAATAGTAAAGATTGGTTAAAAAAAATTTCTACTATGGTTCAAAATCAGTCTGATTGGGAAATGGGATACCTTCAGGATAATTTAGAAGATTTAGTAGAGGTTATGACATCCGATGCAAAAACTTTAAAACAAGGCGATCCAGAAAAGCTGAAGAAATTACCTGCAAATAGCTTTTAGAATTTGTAGGGCGGTGCTCCGTACCCGCCATAATTTCGGGTTTCTTTTTGTAAGTTTTAAAGTTATGGACGCACCCATACCAAAGAAACCGGGCTTTTTACAGGAATTCAAGCTTAGGATGCAATATTTTTGTAAAAACCCCGGTTTCTGCCTCTAGGACAGTTCTATAATGCAATACGGTTCAGTTAACACCATCCTCAAGGCAAAACAATGTCAAAAATAGACTCTGCGATTGCTTCGTTCCTCGCAATGACAATTCCTAACTGAACCGTCTTGTTCTATAATGTTGATTTTTATAGTCGAAAAATTAGGAGGAGATTATGGATAGCTTTGATGAAGAAATGTTGGGAATGGAGAGTATTAGCTACTGCATCAATCCTAAGTGTCAGCAACGTCAAAACCCTTCTGAATCGGATACTTGTCTCGCTTGCAATACGCCATTGTTAGTCAACAATCGCTATCGAGCGACGAGAATGCTATATCAAAACGATCGCACTGAGATTTTTGAATTACAAGATTTCGGGTTTGGTGAAGCAGGTTGGGATGTCCCCAAGATTTTAAAAGTCCTAACCGATGATAGCAATTTTAATTTAGTTCGACTGTTCCAGCAAGAAGAAATGATATTGCGACAACTGAAATACCAGGCTGTCCCTCAAGTTTTTGCGGGTGGATACTTTACTTTTGAAACCAGTTATGGTATGAATTTGCACTGTTTAGCAATGGAGCAAGTTGAAGGTAAAAATCTCGGAATTTGGCTGGAAAAAAACGGAATAATTTCCGAAACTCTAGCGATTGATTGGCTCAAGCAATTAACAAATATTTTAGAGGCGGTGCATAACAAAGGCTTTTTTCACAGAGATGTTAAGCCGAGTAATATTATGTGTCGTCCCAACGGAAGTTTAGTATTGATTGACTTTGGTGCGGCAAGGGAGGTTATGTCTAGTACCTATATTGATAAATATGAAAATCATGATGTTACTTTAATCTGTTCCCCTGGTTATACACCTCCCGAACAAATGAATCGCGCAGCTATTCCCAAATCAGATTTGTTTGCTTTGGGGCGGACTTTTGTGCATTTGATGACGGGGAAACACCCAGATTGTTTACCAAAAACTGCGAGGAAAGAGTTGATTTGGCGAAAGCTTGCGTCGCAAATATCACCACCTTTGGCAGATTTAATTGATGAAATGATGGCTGGTGATTCTCAGCGCCGTCCTCAAAATACATCCACGGTTTTGCAGCGGTTAGCTAAAATTGAATGTCTTGATATAACTGTCCAAAACTTTAAATATAAAGCTGCTTTAAAAATAGTAATAAATTCGAGTTACTGGGGTAAAAAACTGCTCAAGTCTCGTTTTGTTCAGTTAGGAGTAGGTGCGTCGCTGGTTCTCGGATTTATGGTTGGGAAATTAGTTGTGCCTAAATTAGCTATTTATTTCAATGATTCGGCCGCTGCTAGTTACGAATTAAAGAATTTAGATAGCGCTCAATTTTATCTGAAATTAGCAGTGATGCTTGACCCGCAATTGGGAGAATCTTATTATACTCAAGGCTTGATTTTTGATGCCAAGCGAGATTTTCATGCTGCGCGCGATCGCTATGAGAAAGCTGTGGCAAATGTTCCCGCTAAATCTCTCAACAATTTGGCTCGATTGGATATTCTAGAAAAGCAGTATGCGGCTGCTATTCCCCGACTGGAAAAGGGATTGCAGCTTGTTAAAGAGGTGGATTTAAAGTCGGCTTTGCACAAGAATATGGGCTGGGTACTGTTGGAGTCGGGTGATTACCAGCAGGCTGAGAGTCACTTAAGTAAGGCGATCGCACTTGATACACAGCGCGCTTCTGCGTACTGTCTGCTAGCGCGGGTACGAGAGACTCAAAGAGATAGCAGCGGGGCATTTACGGCTTGGCAAAGTTGCCTGAGATACGCCCCAAATGAAAAATATCAGCCGGAAGTAGAAAACTGGGTGATTCAGGCACAGCAGCGCTTGCAAGTGCCTGAAAATCAAGGGTTCCAGCAACAATAGTTCTGTTGGACAACTGTGAATTTTGATAAATCAGCGGCTACTTTGCATAAAAAACCCAGAATACTCCCGATATTTCAATAGAGACAAGCGAAACCTTTCAAGCTTGTTGACACCGCACCTCTGTTGAATTAGGAGTCAGTTATGCGCCGGAAATTCACACTGTTAGAGACTACCTTGATTTCGCTGTTGCTTGCTAATTTGATTGGCAATATCTACTTAGAATCGAAGACGACTGCTGCTATCGCTGCGCCAGTCGATCGCCCTTCATCTCTGGTACCTATCGCTGGCTACTGTGAGTGTCCGAAAACGCCACCGGGTGGCAAATAGCAGAATTCGATCGCAGAATTCTCTCCCTCTTAACCGATATACAAATAGCAGCGCACAAGGGCGCGGCTGTCAACCCTCAAAACTACAGGAACATAAAAGTCATGGCTACCACACTCCCTGCGATCGCACATTATCTCGAAAATCGCAACTGGGTTTACAATTTTGATGAGGACAATTCTCGGATTATGACTGGAGTTAATGCAGAGAATGTCGAGGGTTTTCTTATTGTAATTCAATTAACCGAAAATGGTGAATACGTGCAATTTATTGCTCCACAATTGTTGCAGGTAAAAGACCAATTTTTTAAAGGCATTCTGTTTCAAACTATGCTGGCTATTAACTCGGAACTCAAGATGTTGCGGTTTGAATATGACCCGTCCGATGGGGAAGTTCGCGCTTCTATTGAGTTGCCTTTGGAGGATGCTGAGTTCACGGAACGCCAGTTTAATCGCTGTTTGAGCGGCTTGATTGAGTTGGTGGATGAAGTGGCAATGCCTCGGTTAAAAACTGTGCTGGCAACTGGTATCGATCCTGGGAGAAAAAATTTGGCGGCGAGGCTTTTGGATGGGATGCCGGATGAGTTGGTGAGTTTGTTGGAACAGGCGATCGCTCTTCGTCAAGAACAACATGATATTTAAAGTTGATCATATTTATTGATTTATGTCAATCAATATGCTGTCAAAGGTTGGGTTCAGAGGAATTCTGCATAATTTCTCTGTGCCCAGTCGATTAAATTTTGTACCGACTAACTGGGAGAAGTGAAGACTATGGGAAGACTCAACGGGCTACAAAGTGCGATCGCCACTGCTGACAGTACAAGTGCGATCGCCCTACCGGTAAACTTTGCCAGTGATAGCGGCCAAGATGCGTCCTATGAAGTGCGATCGCCCGCCAGAACTTCGGTAAACGGATTTTTGGGTTTGAAGCTGCTGCGGGGAATCAAGCGGCAGGAGTGGCAAAAAACCGCTGTAGAGATGACTTTTTGGGGTACGGTGGCGGCGGCGGCGGGTGCGGTTTCCCAGCAGGCGATGTTGGCCCTACCGCTGTCGCTGTGTTTGGGATTGAGTGCGCTGCATCGGCGACAGTGGGAGTCACTTTTGCAGCAGCGTCTGGCTGCAACTGCGGAAATAGCGGTTGTTCAACAACGGGAAAATCGCCTTGATGCTGCGGCAATTAGTTCGATTCAGGAACGAGTTTTGAGGTTGGAGAAGGCTAATTTACCACCGCAAATTACGCAATTGCAGCAGTGGGTGGCTGATTTGGACGATCGCATGGATGAATTGGGCGATCGAACTCAAAAACTCGATGAAATGCAGCAGCAATTAGCCGCCCTCAAACGGTTAACATCAGTCCCGGCCAAAAAAGGTCGCGGGCGAGTAGCCATATTTATAGATGGCGCTAATTTGTTTTATGCAATTGGGGAATTGGGAATCAGAATTGATTATACCAAATTACTGAAATTTTTAGTAGGAGATGATACTTTATTTCGAGCTTTTTATTATACTGGTGTAGAGGCTACGGATGAAAAACAGCGGGGCTTTTTGTTGTGGATGCGGCATCATGGGTTCCGGGTGGTGTCTAAGCCGGTGTTGCAGCGGCCGGATGGATCGAAAAAAGCTAATTTGGATGTAGAGATCGGGTTAGATATTGTTGGTTTAGCGGGGGAATACGACACAGCTATCTTAGTCGGTGGCGATGGAGATTTAGCTTGTGCGTTGAATCAGGTTAGTTTTCAAGGGGGCAGGGTTGAGGTGCTGAGTTTAAGGTCGATGACGAGTGAGGCGCTGATTGATGTCGCGGATTGTTATATAAATTTGGAGGATGTTAAAGACAAAATTTATAAGATTTAGTAATTCTCCCTCTTCCTAACTCCTCAGTGCCCTCAGCGTCCTCTGCGGTTCAACAAACCCATTCATAACATTTACCCAAAAACCATGAACGAACAACGCCAGCAACACTATCTCAATTTAATTCAAGCATTACTAGACTCCCCCAACGGAGAAGAGGTTAACATCCTCAACGCCCATCCACAGCTAATCGATGCAGACTTGGTGGAAGAGATGGCAAAAGTAGCAGAAATGATGGCGCAACAGGGAAATCAAAACACTGCGGAATTTTTAAATTATTGGGGACAGCAAATAACAGCCTATGTGGGCAATACCTTATCAGCATCCCCACAAGAATATATCGCTTTTTTAGATGAAGTATGCCAAGCCGCTTCTGACAGCCAAGGCAACAAACAAGTAGTCTATCCCATCCTGGCTGCTAACCAAGATAAACTCAATCGAACTTTAGTTGTAGTGTACGAAAATTGGGCTAACCATATTATCTCCCAAGTCACACCAGAAGAAGCCCCAAGCTTTGCAGGAGGTTTTTTTTATTTCAGTAACTTAATTCAGCAGTTCCCTTTAGGCAACAGGACGAGTAACCTAGACATCGCAATTATTGGTTACGAATTAGTTTTAAACATCTGCACTCGTGCGGATTTTCCCGAAAATTGGGCGATGACTCAAAATAATCTGGCAATTGCCTACAAGGACAAAATCACCGGCAACCGGGCCCAGAATATAGATGAGGCAATTCGTTGTTATCAACTAAGTTTAGAAGTCTACACCCGTGCCGATTTTCCCGAAAATTGGGCGATGACTCAAAATAATTTGGGAGAAGCCTACTCCAACAAAATCACCGGCAACCGGGCCGAGAATATAGATGAGGCAATTCGTTGTTTCCGGTTAGCCTTAGAATTTCTGACTCCCACCACTTTACCACTAGATTGTTTGCAATCTGGCAGAAATCTCGGCAATCTTGCCTTCAGAGAAGGTTTGTGGGAGACTGCCATTGAGGGATACGAACTCGCCATTAATGCCGTGGAACAAAGTCGCAGTTGGTCAACCACCGATGCTAGCCGTCAAGAAATTTTAGCCGAGTCAATAGATGTTTACGAAAACATCATTCAAGCCTACATCAACAGCGGCAAAATTGACCAAGCGATCGAATATGTAGACCGTTCTAGTTCCAAGCGTCTAGTAGACTTAATGGCAAGTAACGACCTCTACGCAGGCGGCGAAATCCCTCCCCAAGTTCAGCAATATTTGCAGCAACACGATACACTGCAAGCACAAATTGATGCCGAACGCAAACGCCTCCAAGCAGAGTCCGACTCTAGCAAACAACAGACAGACAAACCAACAGACAAAGGCAGTTTAGCCCTCGCCCGCGCCACGAGAGAAGCCGCCACCCAAACCATCATCGAGTTGGAAGCCCAGAAACAACAAGTCTGGGAACAAATGCGCCGTTTAGACCCCATTTTAGCCGGAGAAATTAAAGTCACTCCCCTAGATTTTTCCACCATCCAGCAACTCATCGACTCCCCCAAAATCGCCATCCTCAATTTTTTCACCACCAACAACGACACCCACATTTTCATCATCTACAAAAACCAATCACCGCAACTGCACACCTGCACCGGCTTTGGCTATCAAACTTTGCGCGAGTTAGTCGTTGACGAATGGTTAAATCCATATCTTAACAAGAAAAATGATGGCGGCATTTGGTATGCAAAAATCTCTGAGTTTTTGCAAAAATTAGCCGAAAAACTGCAACTCACAACCTTAGTCGAAAAACATCTAACAGGCATTGAGGAATTGATTATCATCCCGCACCTATTTTGGCATCAAATTCCCTTTGCAGCCTTACCTTTAACTCGCCCCACTCAGAACAATTCTCAGCCACCGGAAAATCAACCATCAGGAAAGATGCGCCAAGTCATCGAAACCTTTACCAGACTGGAGAAGAAAAACAGCGCCATAAATAATATCAGTACAATTCCCCCTGAAACTGAAATACTGTCAACCCAATACTTAGGCGATAAATTCCGCCTGCGTTATGTTCCCAGTTGCCAGATTTTGCAATATTGCCAACAGCGTCCCCCCCTAGACAAAATTAATTACGGCACTGTAGAAGATGCAGATGGTACACTTTCTGGTGCAGGGTTTGAAGGAGAAAAAATCGCCCAACTCTACAATATCCCCAAAAATCAGCGGTTAAGAGGTATCACCCAAGCCACCGTTAAAAATTATCGCCAATTAGCTAACCAAGTCCAAGTTTTGCACTCCAGCCATCACGCCTCATCGCGCCTCGATAGCCCCTTAGAATCGCGCCTAATTCTTGCCGATGGCAATATTACTTTAGGTCAAATCATGACCCCTGGGTTTCGACTTCCCAATCTCTCCGATGTGTTTCTTTCCTGTTGCGAAACCAATCTCAGTGTGGTTGGCATTAGCGATGATATTTTATCATTATCAACAGGGTTTCTCTGTGCGGGGGTGCGGAGTGTGGTGAGTACCTTGTGGGCAGTTGATGATTTAGCCACAGCTTTATTTTCCATTAGTTATTATCGCTATCGCCACCAAGGCAAAAGCCGTCCAGAAGCCTTGCAAAAAGCACAAAATGACTTGCGTAACTTGAAACTGGCAAAGGTACAAGCTAATTTAGAATCGGAATTTAAGTTAGTCTATGAAGCGCGGCAAGCTGCTAGAGATAAACTAAAAAAAGCAGATAGAAGTTCAGTAACTTATCAGCAATTAGAGGAGGCTGTGAGAAATTTAACCACTATTTCTGACTCAATTCATAACTTTCAGACAAAAAGATTGCCCTTGTACGGTCAACAAGAATATCCTTTTGCCGATCCCTTTTATTGGGCTGGGTTCATCTGTTCCGGTTTAGCTTGATAAATGTGTTTGGAGTAAGCTTTTTAGGGCTTTGAGGACTTCAGTCCTCACTACAAACTAATTTGTGATCTTCGGCAACTCTGCATAACGATCGCCCTTACTGTCGATATAGCAGTAGCACCGTAAGGAGAGCAACAGCCATGAGCCGATATTACCACCCGACGCGCCACACCCGCAACAGCCTGCAACCAACCGCCGCACCCACTCAAACAAACACAACTTGGTTCAAGTCGCCGGCGATTATTTTAGCAATGCTTCTAGGTGTTGGCGCTGTCGGCGCTACCCTATTAGTTGAGTTTACCACCCAACACGTCATCCACGTTCGCGCCGACGACAGTTCCGATTCTGCTAAGAAATACACCGAACAGCGACAACAACACTGTCAAGCAAGCGTTCAGCACTACAAACCAGGCGATACTGCTATTAACATCGCTTTTGCCGATCGCCCCGTCACCACCCAAAATATCTCCATTCTCAACAGTTTATCTGTACTCGGTCAGTGCCAAAATACCAAGGCCCCGATTAGCAACAAGCAGCCCGGTACTTCTCTGATTTTACTCCTAGAGCGCATTCAAAACGTTGTCAAAAAAGAGCGCGATCGCAAAAATAACAATCCCGTAGTGGTGACAGTCGAGATCCAAGATAGCGAACCGGGGCCAAATCAGCCCAATCCCAAGGATCTTCAGCGCGTTAAGACACTTGTCCGCAGCATTATCTCTGGCGGAGGTGCGATCGCGATCGCCGTTGAAGATGAAGCATTAAGAAACCAGCTAGACACAGCCTTAACTGACGAGGAAAATGTACAAATTTCCGCTTTCAACAATATCGCTTCCTCTGTTGATTGGGCTTTTACAACAGGTCGCAAAACCCACAATCAGTAACCTGAAAAAGCAATCAATAATACCAATTATAAAAAGTATTGCTACATCTAGCATCTGTAGGAAAACGGCATTGCCGTGTCCTTGCCGGGAACTTTTTTAAATTAGTATTTACTCATTCCCAAGCCAGAGCCTGGGAACCAGTTAAAAGTTACAAAGTTATGTCTATTCAAACTTTTGTGGGGTGGGCTTCTAGCCCGCCAAAACTCAAAAGCACTTGCATAACTTCTGACAATTCCCTCGATTAAAAATTACAAGCAATCAAACTATTTACCAGGATTTTTATCATGAACAAACCTCAATCAGAACGCAATAACACTCGTCAAATCCATATCTGGCAATTTGTAGACAACTGGCGGCAGCTTCAGTCCGAAGTCATCAACCGCTTACCTAAAAAATTGCGGGCTGATATGACAGAACGAGTCGGAATATCAGGGGAATCTCGCATCGCTGATTCCCGCATAGAAGACATGGCTCCGATTGCTAAGAAACAGCATTCACCAACAACGAAAAAAGCAACTAAAATTGTTGTCGCTATCATAGGCACTCTGACATTCAGTGCAGGAACCCAAGTCCTCACATCGCGTCTGGGTGCAGCCGCATTACCTGCGGCAATGCTTGGGGGCGGCCTGGCGACTTTTTTGGTAGACGATCGCGCCACCAAAACTATTACGAAAATGCGAATTACTCACAGTACCAAACAAGAACTGCAAGCGATCGCCCGCCAACAGCAGGCTCATCCTCCAGTTAATGAATTGGACGAACGATTTTACTCGCTCCAGACAGCATTAGTGCAGCAAGTTGAGGGCAGAAACCTGGAAAAACAATTGCTGATAGATGCCGTACTAGCCGTGTCGATGAGTGCAGCAGAATTGACGATCAATCTGTGGATTATCTCACAAATGGGCTTGCCAGGGGGATTTTTGATAGAGGCGATCGCAGCAAGTTTGCCCATCACGATTATTTGGATGGCCGCGGCGTTTCAGAGCGATCGTTTTGAATTACCAGAACACTATGCCGATTTGATGCACAAATATGAGTCTTATCTATTTCCACCTTCAGGAATGCCGGAAGCAGAAGTAACAGAATTGTTGGCAGATAAGGAAGCTCAAGAATCTCGCATTGACTGGCTAGTGAAATTCGTAGCTGACGGAGATGACGGCGGGCGGCTGAAGAATTTGGCGATGGCGGAGGCTGACTATGACTTGAACTTAGCCCGCAAGGAGAAGCAACAATTGGAGGAAGAGCGCAATTGTGCGATCGAACAGCGTCTGTTTCAACACCGGGCTGAAGTTGCCGAACTTCCGAATCAATTCCGAGCATCAAAGACGGATATAACAGGCTGGAGTCCTCAACAAATGAGGGAAAACAAGCAAAGATTAGAGCGGTTGCGAGTGCAGTGGGTGCAGCATAAAACTGCTGAATTGGAAGCTACTCAGGCTCAAGATATCCAGTTAATTATTCCTCACCGCTACAGCACCAAAATTCAGCAGCGGGAGGAGGATATGGCTGAAGCCCAAAAGCGGTACGAGGAGGGACGGGACAACTGGAGCGAGGAAAATGAGGGCGCTGAGGGCGATTTAGGTGATGCGGCTTAGTCAGTGATGCGGCTTAGGTGATGCGGCTTAGGGCGATCGAGAGTAGGTGAGGTGGGGGGTGCTTTCTAGGTGATAATGGAAGCATCCCCTTTTTTCTCTGATTGAAGCCCGTATGGATGATGCGTCGTTGTGCCTATTGATTCAAGAAGCCTTGCACGATCCTAACAGGGTTGAGGCACTAGCACTGGCGATCGACCAGTTGCCAGAAGTTAAGAGATATCTCGGCCCAGGTTGGCAACCCTATTATGAGCAAGCTTTGCCAACAACACAAAAAGATGTTCAGAGGAACATTAATAAGTTTCCTCAAATGTATAAATTGAATATGGGAGATGTTAATCACGAAAATAGCTCAGATTCTGCTCAGGTTCGTAAATGGTTTATTAACTGGGTGCTGATAATTCTGAAAAGAGATTGCCATGATGTTAAGCGGGCGGAAAAGAATAAACCTAAAATTATTAGCACTAGCACTTTCATGAGAGGGGATGATGGCTTAACAGTTGGAGAAACAATCCCAGACCAAACGATCGATGGCATTAAGCGTCTTTTAGAACAAGAACGCCGCTTTATGGGAAGGAAAATAAAGCGCTATATTGAAGAAGATCCAGAAATGAGGTTGAGAAACTGCCATCCCCGCAATAATCCTAACCTTCACTGTCAAATTATGGCTCAAAAGTTATTACTTCAAGAACCACCTCTCAATCGCAGAGAGCTTGCTAAAGAGTTAGAAGTTCCCGAACAAACGGTTTACGATCGCTGGAAAAATTACTGCTTACCTTGGCTCTTACAAATTGCTCAAGAATTAGAATGTGAATAGGAAAAAACCATGAATACAGTAGACAACCACAACTTAACTATTTCCCTAACCAAAGAAAATCATGCAGTGGCTCGGCAGTTTGCTGGGGAACAAGACACTGTTGAGAAGGGAGAAAAAGTTTACCTCAATACCCTCGCTGTTTATGCAGTTGAAAATTTTGTGCAATGGCTGAATATAAAAACAGATTTAGCCGCCGGAGACAGTTGGAATTCGGTGATTAGACTATTTAATGATGTGGCAGATTTAGTTATTCCTAATTTGGGTAAACTGGAATGCCGTCCTGTTTTGCCAAGAGAAACGGTTATTACTTTACCTCCAGAAGTAACTGAGGACAGAATTTGCTATATTGCAGTTCAATTTCAGGAAGAATTGAACGAAGTACAGCTATTAGGATTTATGCCTGCTTTAGATCCTGAAGAGCCTTTGTCACAAATTGAAATCTCCAATCTTCAACCCATCGAAAACTTAATTGACCATCTCGATCGCCTAGAATCAGCCCAAGATTTTTTATACAGCGATGATGAAGTGGCTATCAAGGTAAGAAAAAGATTAAATACCGAGTCTTTTTCTGAAATTGTAGCTCAAATCGAACGAATTGTTCGGACTTGCAAACCATATAACTGGCGCTATGCTGGCGGGGATTTTTTAGCTAACTACGTTAATTCCGAACAGGGAATAGCTTTCAGAAGTCCTGCATATCGTTCTGAGCGAGACGAATCTAATCGATCGCCAAACAGTGATTTACAAGATTTGGCTGAGAAATTGCTAGACAAGTTGAGTGAAATTTGGGGTATACAAAACGAAGAGGAAGAGATGATAGATAATTCTGCATCTCACCCCGCACCTGAAATCCCGCAAGACTTTGTGCTGAGTGAGAGTTGGATTGACTTGACCGAATGGTTCCAAAATCCTGAAAGTTTACCTCGGTATAACTTCAAAACCCTTGAATCTTTTTTGCTCGAACAGAAAGAAAGTTTAGTATTTCGATTCGCGACTACACCCCGATCGCGCAATGCAGCAACTGAAGACAGTGTAGCAAATATTACGGGGGTGCAGAAAATACAACTGCAAGAACACGCTTTAGCTTTGGCTGTGTGTTTGCAACTGGAAACAGACCATAAAACGGATGTACTTCTACGATTGTATCCTGCCGGGGATAATACTTGTCTACCGAGTGGGTTGCAATTGATTGTCATAGATAGTGAATCTGGGGATATTTTCTTGGAAGCCCAAGCCCGAAGTGCTGATAATTGGATTCAGTTAGAGTTCCGAGGTGAACCCGGAGAACGTTTTAGCGTTAAGGTAGCGCTTGGTGATTTGAGTGTTACGGATAATTTCGTGATTTAATCTGCATAATTTGTGTTCCTTTGCCCGATTAAGAAATATAAGCAACATTCAAAATCGTTCAAAGGAGTACCAAAAATGCTCACCAGTCCCAATGGCAAGACACCAGCGCTGTTAAGCTTCCAGACACTCTCTGTCTTAGTGTTTCTTGCAACTTTCTTCACCCTCTCAGCAACGGCTGCAAAAGCTCAACTGAGAGTTGGCAACTCCATGTCTTGCGGACAGGTGCGGATGCACGGTGGCATGGGAGGCGTAGGTTTTAATGGTCAAACAATGAACATTTGCATCCCCAACAACGCCCTCCAGAATTCCTTCCAGCCAACTTCTAACCGAGGGGCTGATTTAACCATTCAGCCGACAAGTTGCGGTACTGGGGCAGCCACTGGTGTGATTCCCATTAGCTTTGGTAACGGCAATGGCACGTTTGTTGAAGGTGGTGTCATGCTCAACCAAGTATTCCCGATGAATCGCAATGGTGGAAGTTGCCCGCCGATGTCAGTAATTATGCAGCTTGCTGGCGAATGCAGTCGCCGTGATTCCGATGCTTGTGGCGGTTACAGTAGAATTCGCCGGGCCGGTTGCGCGATCTAATCTATTTCAATACCAGAGAACAATTAGATTTCTTTCTAGTTGCTCTCTGGTTTTTTAGACTGATTGTTTAGGGATTTTGGTTGTTACCAATTAATACTATGAAAGTTCAATTTCTGATGATTTTACCAATTTTATCATTGGTGGCGATCGCCAATAGTGCTTGCAGCAGTCAACTAAAAGCTTCGACTCCGCTAGCGATCGCAATTTCTCCGGCTCCCCCAATGCTCGCACAAAACCGCCAAACCTCGCCTCAACGGCCTAGTAATGGGGATTCAGAACAGGTGGGAATCCAAGTATATCAAAGGGCGCTACCTGCGTTTGTGACGATTAATTCCGGCGGTGGTTCTGGTTCGGGAAGTATCGTGCGTGCGGACGGTTTTGTGCTGACAAACGAGCACGTTGTTCGGGGTGCGAGACAGGGTTTGGTGGCGGTTGTCAGCAGTAATGGCGATCGCTATCGGGGACGAGTGCTAGCAACAGATGTCGCCAATGATTTAGCGTTAATTCAACTGGAAACCAACGATCGCTTTCCGGTGATTCCTTTAGCAGAAACTTCAGGGATTCAAGTAGGGCAGCGGGTTTACGCAATTGGTAGCCCTTTTGGGTTGTCGGGAACGCTGACAACTGGAATTTTGAGTCGCATTGGCAATAATGGGGATTTGCAGACGGATGCGAATTTAAATCCGGGTAATTCTGGGGGGCCGTTGCTGAATTCTCAAGGTCAATTAATTGGGATCAATAAGGCGATTTTGAGTCCTGATGGCCGGAGTAATTCCGGGATTGGGTTTGCGACTTCGGCACCGGTGGCGAGGCGGTTTATTCAACAGGTGATTGCGAGAAGAGGTTCCGGGGAAACAAATTCCTCTGAGACAAATTCTCGTAGGCGTTTGGGTGTGAATATCGATCGCTCAAATTTGTCGGTAGAGTCAGTGGAAAGGGGCTCGGTGGCGGCGGTGGCGGGATTAAGAGCGGGCGATCGGCTGGTGGCGGTTAATGGCCGTAGGTTGCAGCAAATTGACCAGTTGTTGCGGTTGTTGGATGGTGGGTCTGATACGATGTTGTTGACTGTGGAGCGCGATCGACAATTACGGGAAGTTCGCATAAATTTTTAGTGCGTCTGGATCGAAAAAATGTTTGAGATTAATTTTGCCCCCGCCGGAGTCAGCTACAATTAGTGGATGATGCGGCGGGTTTTGGGCGTGTGAGGTTGAATTTGTACTTCCTGCCTGGGGTGAAGCGTGATTATGCTGCACTAAAGTTACCGTTGTTACCATTGGATGAATATATAGTCTTAGAAGGTACATTATGCAGGTAAATACCGTAATAGTTGAAAAATTGGATATTGACGGGACAGTGAAAACATTTACGATGGAAGCTGATAGAAGATATGCTCTATGGATTGCACTAGCGAATGAATATGAAGACCCAAGAGAAGGGCCATTTCACTTTCTTGATAGACGATATGCTGAAAAATTTTCAAGAAAATTTGTAAAATGTCCGGTTCGACGAGTCGGAAAGAATCACTTTGGTCGTTCGGACAATAGCTACGAATTTAGGACATCTTGGCAGCGAATTCCTACAAAAGAAAATGAGCTTTCTTACTATGCACTCTCTTTGCCAAAATATGCAGTTCCAAAAGAAATTTGCATTACAGATCCAATGCAACAAGAGCATAAATACCAAAAAGAAGTTATCCGAGATGACCAAAAGGAATGTTTTGTTATTTACTTAAAATGTAGTTCACGTTATGGCTCATTTAATTTTGATTTATCCTGTAATTTTTATATAGAAGAGAAAAATTTATTTAAAGTAGCTGAGTATCAAGATTCGTTGACTACTGATTATGGGTTCGGAGATGTATGGAAATATGGTTTAGAATCCAGGAAAGAAGCAAATAAAATTGAACATTTTTTAGATATAGGAGTTTTTGGCATCAATAAAAAAGCAACGCTAATCTTTGGTGAAGGAAATATCAACGATGGTTTCCATTCAATTATTGCTCAAATAATCACGAAAAGCGGGCAAATATCAGCCGAATGTTTCGGTAAACTTCCTCCTTCATCAGAGTTGTTAGGCTTGTATAGTGATTGGCAATCAATGTACAAAGCCAGTCTGGGAATAAACAGAAAATTAGACGAAATACCAGGTATGGTAGCAAATTATTCACATCAAGACTTAAATGATTTATCACAACGGTTAGAAAACCAACTAAATCAATGGCTTAGATCAGAACAATTTATTCCGATCGGTAACATCTTGCGCGAAAAATTTAAAGGTTCTGATCAATTTCAAATCTTCATTCAATCTCAAAACCCAGATGTGCAGAAACTCCCCTGGCATCTGTGGGAATTTTTCAAACCTTACTGCAAAGCAGAAATAGCCTTAAGTGCGCCTTTTTATGACAGAGTAGAAAAAATAGTACGTCCGAGAAATAAAATTAGGATTTTATCGATATTAGGTAATAGCCAAGACATCGATATAAATCCAGATAGAGAAATTATCTCAACTCTCGTTCCCAAAGCAAAATTTTTAGATAAACCAAATCGCCAACAGTTAGATACTCAATTGCGGTCAGAAAAAGGTTGGGATATTCTCTGTTTTTCCGGTCACAGTTCCAGCACAATGGATAGCAGTAGGGGTTATTTTTATATCAACGATACGGATAAACTAACAATTCCTGACCTCAAATATGCTCTCCAAACAGCGATCGCACGCGGTTTGCAAATCGCCATTTTCAACTCTTGCGATGGTTTAGGACTAGCGCGTCAACTGGCCGAATTGCACATCCCACAAATAATCGTTTTCCGAGAACCCGTTCCCGATCGCGTCGCACAGGAATTCTTGAAAAACTTCCTCACCGATTTCGCTAGTGGGAAATCCTTTTATCTGGCAGTACGAGAAGCAAGAGAAAAACTACACCCCCTAGAACAACACTTTCCCTGCGCCACTTGGCTACCAGTCATCTGTCAACACCCCGCAGAAGTGTCGCCCACATGGCGATAGCTCCAGCATCCCTAACTCCCCCCACGAGACATATTGCACAAATATCAGAAACCGGGTTTCTGGGAAAGACTCTGCAACAAAGCCCTTATTTATCGTCAGAAACCCGGTTTCTTGATGCTTCTTGAGAATGCTGCAAGATGTCAGCCCGCGAAACTTTCCCAGAAATCTGCATAAAATTCCCAAGCCGCCACGAGAAAGATATAGCAAACAACAACACCCCCTCAACGAGGTTCTCATGGCCGCCACTCTCAACCAAATTGCTCAGTATCTCGACAACCGCGACTGGAAATACAACTCTCAACCCGAAAACTCCCGCATCATCACCGGAGTTAAAGCCGAGTCCGTTGACCGATTGGCGATCGCAATTAGCCTCAAAGAAAACGGCGAATACCTAGAATTAGCCGCCCCCAACCTCCTCCACGTCAAAAGCCACGTCTACAAAGGCGTACTGTTTCAAACCATGCTCGCTATTTCCTACGAAACGAAAATGATTCGCTGGGAATATGACCCCCTAGACGGCGAAATTCGCGCTTCCATCGCCTTTCCCCTCGAAGACGCACCCCTTACCAAACCACAATTCGATCGCGCTTTGAGCGGCTTAATTCACATTGTTGACTCCCTATCTATGCCGCGACTCCAAGCAGTGCTCGCCACCGGCATCGATCCAGGAGAAAAAGAATTAGGCGAAAAATTGCTGGAGACTTTGCAGGAAATTCTGCCCGACGGTTCCCTGAAAATGTTGCAAGATGCGATCGCCGCCCGTAAACAACGAGGCACTATTTAAATGTTGCATAAGCTCAACCTCAGTTTGCGATATAAATCTATCGGCTGATTTTTTTTAGTAACCGTAGCTACAATGCAAAAACGTCAAACAGTCATTGAGAAATTTGTCACATTTTATCAGGTTTACCCAGACACCCGCTGGATTATAGTTCCTGAGTTGCAATCTAACATCAACCGCTTGTTAGCGGCATCTCCTAGAAATCAAACCTTTTGGCAAAGCAACGAAATTGCTTGCTTAGAGTATTTCTTGCAAACTGCTCGCGACAACTCAAATCCTTTAGCAGAAAAACACCTGCGCGCCTATCTGGAAGAGGCTTGCTATCAAAGTGCTCAGAGCGCTTATCGCTCGTTTTCTAATTCAGATTACACTTTGTGCGATTATTGGCAAATCGCCAGAGAATATGCTAGCAATCCGGTGCGAGTCTTCAAAAACTGCAATCTCCAACGAGGGATACCAAGTGCTTACCTTCAAAAGATTCTTGTCCCTGCCATCATGGATGAGATTCGCAAAGGCAAAGAAGCTGAAAGAGCGAGTGATTGGGCGCTGTTGCGGAGAATCAGTAAAAAAGCTTTAAAAACTGCCTTGCAAGCCGCAGCAATCAACGAGCGTCATCTGTCTCGCTGTATACTTGCTTGGCAAGCATTTGGGGAAATTTACACTCCTATAAGCAGCTTACAGAGAAATCGGCAATTGCAGCCTCCAACTGCCGAACAATTTGCCGCTATGGTCGATTATTACAATGAGTTTCGCTTGTTGGATCTGCAAGAACCTGCGGCGACTGTTGCTGAAATTCAGAAACTTCTGAACACCTGTATCCATCTTGTACGACTGAAAACAGCAATTAGATTTAATTCGATCGATGCTGACAGCCCAGGCATAAATTTAGCGATGGCTGACAAATCCGAAGCAATCTTGTCTCGCAGTGAGGAAGAAGCGGAATATTCTCAGCAATGGGAGCAGTTGAGACAAGTTTTGGGAAATGCGATCGCCACTTTGTCGCCTGATGCCCAGAAAATGTTAATTTTGGAACACGGTTTAGAAGGCTTCAAGCAAGTTGACATTGCCCAAATATTTAGCGTGCCACAATATCAAATTTCTCGCCAGTTAAAAGGGCATAAAAAACCGTTGTTAACAGCTTTAGCAGAGTGGAGTCAAACCAACGCTGGAGTTACACTGACTGTCGAGAAAGTCAACGAACTTTCCCAGCAACTGGATGATTGGTTAAAATGGTATTACCAAAGAAATCACTTGTTTGAATTGCTACAAAATATTTTTGTCCAAGAGATGAATGATTCTTTGCCTCTGTTGCGCTGTCACTTCGGTAAAAAAATATCGATTGCATTGGTAGCAGTAGAACTTAATCTGAGCGAAAACACAATAAATGAACAGCTCGCATTAGTCAAGAAAAAGTTGCAAAAACAAGTAGAAAACTGGATGCTAGATAGCTTGAAGCTTCCTGCCAGTTGCATGAGTAGAACAGCTAAACCGATCGCCAAATTGGTTGATACCTGGTTGAGTGAAGCACCGTACAGTATTTTAGAAAAGAAAGTGAGGCAGTAGAAATGACTTTGAATTTAGAACAATTGAACTTAGCTTACCCGCACCAATTGTGGTTAGAGTTTTCGGAAAACCAACAGAAACAAGCCTTACCTTTAGCTGGGGATTACTCCCACGATGCAGCACGTCACCGCGCTGGTGTCAATCGTTTAGTTCTCAATACTTTATTGCCAGCACTTCAAGAGTCAGGTAATCTTAAAAGTTTACCAAAACTCTGGCATGGATCTGATATTTCTAGTATTTGGGAATTTGTGACAGGTGTGGCTATTACTTTGCTGCAAAGTCGAGTTGTAATTATTCCCAGTGAGGCGATCGATACTGAAGAGTTTTGCGTACCTCAAGAATGGGTAGATATTCCCGAATTAGCCGGGGATTATTATTTGGCGGTGCAGGTAAATTTAGAGGATGGATGGTTGCGGGTGTGGGGTTTCACCACCCATCGTAAGCTTAAAACAGAGGGGAGATATGATGCGGGCGATCGCACTTATGCCCTAAACTCAGAGGAGTTATTTGAAAATCTCAATACTCTGTGGGTTTCCCAGGAACTTTGTGCAGCCGAAACAGCGGAGATTCAAGCGTTACCAAGTTTATCTAGCAGCCAAGTAGAAAGGTTAATGGGAGAATTAGCTAAACCTTCACTTTATTCGCCGCGTTTGAAAGTGCCTTTTCCCCAGTGGGCGGCGCTTGTAGCTGCGGATGATTGGCGGCAACAACTTTATAATCGGCGTATTGGCAAAGAATCGGTGGTGCAACAATTGCTAAATTTGAGTCGGAATATTTTTTCAAAGTTGTGGTTGATGGCGGATGAATTGGTGCTAAGCTATGGGGTTAATCTGACCGTAGTGAGGAGTGGATCTCGTTCTGGAGACGCTGAGGGCGATCGGCCTTTTCAAATGCGGGGAAGAATGATTGATTTGGGAATTCAATTATTTGGTAAACCTGTAGCGTTAATTGTCTATTTCACACCAGAATCGGAGAATAAATGGAATATCCTTTTGCAGATTAAACCCGGTGGGGGGCAAACGTACTTGCCGCCAGATGTGGAACTGATTGTGTTGGATGATACTGGTGAAGTGTTTCTGGAAGCGCGATCTAGAAGTGCTGATAATTGGATTCAGTTGGAGTTTAGGGGTGAGCCTAGGGAGCGGTTCAGTGTTAAAGTGGCTTTAGGCGATGCCAATATTGTGGAAAATTTCGTTATCTAAGCAAAGGAAAAATAGCAAGCTATGGGTAAGTTAGTTGTCCTGATTGTTGGAGAAGGAAATTTTCAGCAAGGTTTTCCAGTCACGTTAGAAATTGGAGAAGAGGGCGATCGCTCTTTTCTTAAAATCACTGGATATCTGCCGCAAAATATAAGCATTGCTAACTTATATAGTAGTTGGCAGTCAAAGTATCATAGCCATATCAATAACGGACTAAGATTAGAAAAACCCAAAGAGCAAAAGTCTAATAGCTCAAATGATGAAATCAAAGAAAAAGCTAATGATTTGAGTGCAAATTTAAATTTTTGGCTGGGAACGCAGCAGTTTAGCCAGATTCGAGAGGAGTTGCTAACCAATCTAAAACCAGATGACGAAATACGGTTTATCATTCAAACATCAAACATTCAGCTACGGCAACTACCCTGGCATATTTGGGATTTATTTAAGGACTATCCCTTGGCAGAAGTTGCCTTGAGTGCAGCAAATTATGGTCAAGTATCCTCACCTAAAACTTCCACAAATAAAGTCAGAATTTTAGCTATTTTGGGTGATAGCAATGGGATTGATATTCAAAAAGACCGAGCTTTGCTAGACCAATTACCCAGCGCAGAAACCAAATTCTTACCTGAACCAAAGCAGCAAGAAATCACTGAGAATCTGTTGAAGCATTGCTGGGATATTTTATTCTTTGCCGGTCACAGTCAAACAGAAGGAGAAAGGGGACGAATATTTATTAACAAGACCGATAGCTTAACCATTAGTGAGTTGAAAAATGCACTAACAAAAGCGATTGAAAAAGGTCTAAAACTAGCTATTTTTAACTCTTGTGATGGATTGGGTTTAGCACAGGAACTAGCTGATTTGCAAATTCCTCAAATCATTGTCATGCGAGAGCCTGTTCCTGACCCAGTAGCTCAGGAATTTTTAAAATATTTTCTAGCGGCTTTTGCAAATGGTAAATCTCTATATCTATCAGTCAAAGAAGCACGAGAAAATTTACAAAAATTAGAACAAAATTGGCCTGGTATTTCTTGGTTGCCGATTATTTGCCAAAATCCGAGTCAATTAATGCCAACTTGGGATAAGTTACGCACTGCTTCAAGTACGATAACTCGTTCAACAATCTGGAATACAAAACGCTCTCCTCAAGAATTAGGCAATCGAAATGACTTACTAGAAAAAGTAAAAAACGAAGTGGAAAATCGTTGGAAACAGTCACTGTACAATCAAGTAGTTATTCAATTACCAAAGGAACAGCAGCCCAAACAAGTACAACGACCTTGGGATGTAGAGGTCAAACTCAGTCATCTACCGAATCAAGTATTGGCTCCAGGAAAAGAATTAATAGATGTTTTAAAGCAGGGTAATATCGCTGGAAAGTTATTAATTATAGGCGATCCAGGAAGCGGTAAAACGACAACTCTCTTAGAACTAGCAAAGCAGCTAATTACCCATGCTGAAAACGATACAGATGAGCCAATTCCTATTTTGTTAAACCTTTCATCCTGGAAAGATGAAAACCAATTTTTTACAAAATGGCTGATTGCTGAACTTGTCTCGAAATATCATGTCAGTATAAATATTGCTCAATCGTGGTTAGAAAATCGGCGGATTTTGCCACTTCTTGACGGTTTAGACGAATTAGAAACACTCCCCCAAGAACGCTGTGTAGAGCAGATTAATCAATTGCTAGAAAGTCCCTATCGCCCCCGTGGTTTGGTTGTATGCAGTCGCGAGAAAGGATACGAATTTATTAACACCAAGCTCAAACTGAACGGGGCAATCTGTTTGCAACCGGTAGCTAAGGCAGAAATTCAAAAATATTTCACAGATGTCAGAGGTCAAAACTTATGGGAAACAATTAAAGAATATGACGCTTTCTTGAAAATATTAGAGTCTCCACTAATGTTAAATCTTATGGCGTTAGTAGGTCAGGAAATAGCGCTTGAAGATGATGTACAATTTAAGTCCACTAAAGAACTAGAAGATAGTTTGTTGAATGCTTACATTCAGCAAATGCTAAAACGGGAGATTACAAATGTATCCTATTCTCATCAAACAGAGCCATCCGCTAAAAAAACTCAGGACTGGTTAGCATGGCTAGCTAACAAATATCAAGACGACTCTCAGACAGAGTTTTCAGGATTTTCGCTGGAGCAAATGCAGCCATCTTGGTTGCCGAATCGTTATAAACAGATTTATGCTTTGGGAGTCGGACTAAATTTTGGTTTAAGTTTGGCGCTGATTGTTGGTAGCATTGTCTGGTTAACTGTTGGCATACTTTTTGAGCCATTTTGGGGAATGGTTCTGGTTTTGGCGATCGCGCTCTTTGTAATTATACCCTCTAGTCTGTGGGCTTTTTTAACAGTTGGACAAGCTGAAAAAATAGAACCTGTAGAAACCCTGATTTTTTCACCCAAAAAGTTATTCAAGTCTTTAGTTGGAGGTCTGATAGCTGGACTAATTACTTGGAAATTGTCAGGAATGATGGTTTTCTCGATTGTTGGAATCCTCGTTGGATTGATTTATGGAGTGAGTGGTTCTAATCTTGAAAAAATAAAAATTCCCAACCAAGGCATTTGGCAATCAGTCAAAAATGCAAGTTTATTTGCACTGATAGGCGCAATCAGTATGGCTATACCCGCTGCTATTCTGAGCCAACAGCTTCTGGCAATGATAGTCGAATCATCGGTTCTACAAAATAGAATTGGGACTGCAAATATTGTTTTATCTGCCATTATTGTTGGCGGAGCTTTTGGATTAACTCAAGCAGGGATGGCTGGCATTCAACACTTTACCTTGCGCTTAATTCTTTGCTACAAGGGATATATGCCTTGGAACTATGCCCGTTTCCTCAACTATGCCACCGAACGAAGGTTTTTGCAGCGAGTTGGCGGACGTTATCAATTTATTCATAAGTTATTACAAGTTCGTTTGGCTACATGGGAACCTGATTTAGGGAAAAAGTAAGTTATCTTACCCCACTGCAAATTCAGTAAATTGACGTACATAATGAGCTTTAAAAGCTCAAACAATATCCTCTTTAGGAACTCCAGCAGCTACCAACTTATTCGCCACTCCTGCTTCCGTTCTATCCCTCTGAATCCAAATTTTTCCATCTTTTATATCAACGTGAATTACACAGCCGTAAACCCGTTTTTGCTCGTCCCAGCCTAAATGAAGCACTTGATAATGCTCCCGTTCCGTATCAAAAACTAATTGTACTTCTGTTTCAGTATCAAGGTCATTCCCTGAGTGTTGAGACAGAATTGTTTGGACTAATTCTCCGTAATTTATTATTTCCATAAAACTATCTACTCTTTAATAGCTTCAAAAAAGATTTTATCTAATTATGGTAGCTGCTCTTGATTTAGAGAGGGCCGCATCATTCCGTCATCATATCATTACAGCGAATCCCGATCGCCCTCCCGAACTTTTCCCCCATCCGCATAACCATCCGCCTCACCCCCGATAAAGCAATAGCAGGCAAAAACCAGAGAGTCCAATTCAGTATTCCCCGGCAACCCTGCATAAAACCACAAACCCTTCACGACTAAACAATAGCCAACAATCAAGAGGTAATTATGACTCAGCAAGTCGATCTCAACGAAGTCAGAAACCGCGTGCTCAGCAACCAGCAAAGTGACACAGACCTGCCCAACTCAACGGATCGCAGCGTTTTCGTAGACTCCGAAGGCAACATCATCCTGCGGCCCCAAGCAGGTACCGAACGCCAACTCTCCCGCGTTCCCCAGAAAACCTTTGCCACCAGTCTCACAATCGATCGCCAAACCGTCGCTCAAAAACTCCCCAACAACACCCAGGAAATGTCCGTCAGCGGCGTTACAGGCTGGACATACAGCATTGTCAGCGAACTCGGCGACCAGTACACCATGTTTGCTTACAGCGACGGCAGCCTATACCAAGTGATGGTTTTGTTCCCAGCAGTCGCCGGCAAATTCAATGTCCACGATGCCCACCTGTTTAGCGATGGCCGCATCTGCTTCGGCGATGCAGGCGGCTTACCCACCTTAGAACAAGCTTTTGCCAAATCAGTCCTTTGGGCAACAGGCTTTAGCAGTTACCTGCGTACCGGGTTGTTCCCTTTTTCCATCAACAACCTCTAAAAGGGCGATCGCCTTAGTGACCAAAGAAACCGGGTTTTTACCGAATCTGTGGGCTACAACCAAATATTTTCGTAAAAAACCCGGTTTCTGGGCCCCCATCACCTGCCGACAAGGCATACAAAACCTTGCCCTTTACCTGCCAACAATTATTTCAATTAACAACCATGATGCTGTACATTTCAGAATCAGTTCTGCACGAAATTCAGACTGCGATTTCAGACCATCCGCCCGAACGCGGAGGAGGCATTCTAGGGCCTGTGGGTCAGCCCATAATCACCCACTTTCTCTTAGACGAAGAAGCCCATACCAGCGGTGCTAGCTACCTTCCGTCTCCGCAATTAACTCAGCGGGTGCAGCAGCTAGAAATGATGGAAAGACTAGAGTTTAAAGGCGTAATTCACTCGCACCCCGGCGGCTTAGACCGGCCTTCCGGCCCCGATGAAACTGCCATGCTCGAAGGGCTGAATCTCAACCCTCACATCCCCTATTTTGTAGCTCCGATTGTCACTTTACAACGTCCTTGGGGACACTTGCGCGAACACGAATTGTTCCTCGGTCAAGGTAAAATTTCCTGCTATGTTGCTTACCGCGATCGCAACAATTTGCGAGTGGAAACGCTAGCGGTTAACAAAGTGTGCGATCGCGAATTGTCGCGCATTTTGCAAACCCTAGAACCAACAGCCTCGCGAGCGCCCAAACGGATACCGCTACAAGCTGACCTAGAGCGACTTTGCCAGACTTTCGGCAGCACTCAACCGCCCACAGTCTTTATGACAGAGGTGGAAGGGCGAACCATCCCCGCTGGCATCGTTATCCTGAATGGTGGCTTAGAATTACTATTCCTGGTCAGTGAATCCTATCCCGTCACACCACCGATCGTCATGGTGACACAGCCGGGGGAAGATACCGAAGCACTGCAACTTCCTTGGTCGCTGTCAACGCCCGCAGAGGAACGTCTGTTAATTGCAGTCAAAAGTGCGATCGCAGGTGAGGGCCCTTACCGGAAGGTGTACGGCCCTTTGGGAAAGTCTCCGGTGACAGCAGACCGCGATCGCGCGTGTTTGGCTGGTTGGAGTGGTTGCTATTCGGACGCTGACCCCCAGATAGCCGCCAATGAAGTGCAGCAGGGGTTATTCGCTCGCAGCCAAGGGCTTCTCAGCCAACATTTGACCAAAAAACGGGTTTTAGTCGTTGGCACGGGTTCTGTGGGCTCCTACATGGCTGAATTGTTAGTCCGCAGCGGTTTAGGCGCGATCGCACTTATTGACCCGGAAACGGTGGAAGCAGCGAATTTGTGCCGCACGACTTACGATTTGACTGATTTGGGTCGTCCGAAAGTGGAGGCGATCGCACGGCGACTGCTCAATATTAACCCGCTGCTGGATGTAACATTGCAGGCAAAGAGTCTGATGGACTTCGATGTGGCAGAATTCGAGGCGAGGGTGCAGGAGGCGGATTTGGTAGTGGCGGCCACTGATGACACAGCAGCACAGCGTATCATCAACCGTTTCGCCTATTTTCACGGCAAACCGACTCTGTTTGTGGGGCTCTACCGGGGTGCGGAAGGGGGAGAGGTGATTTTTACGATTCCCGATCGCACTCCCTGCTATCTTTGTGCTACGGCCAACCGCCACAAGGCTGAATCGGATTTGGGACGGGTGAGTGCGGATGGGGATTACGGCAACAATGGTCGTGTGATGGGTGAAGTTGCGATCGCAGCGGACATTCACCATGTTACCAGCGCGGCGGTGAAAATCGCTCTGTCGTTGTTGTTGCCGGAGGATGCTGAGGCGAAACTCAAGGGTTTCTTGAATCGGGCGATCGATGGGGGGTTAAATTATCTCACGCTTTCGATGGTTGCGGATTATTGGTTTTATCCCAATGTGTTTGGAGATACGCCGGGACAGTATGCTTATCAAAGCGTTTGGCTTACGGCCAAGTCTGGCGAAGAATGTCCTGTGTGTGGTGGGGTACACCATCGGGTTGAGCCGCGCACAGTACCGTTGCGGGGGTTTCAGGCGGATGATATTCGCGCTGCTTTGAATCTTACCGCTTCCTAGGGCGAAACTAGAGATTGATGCGATCGCGCCCAGGGGAAGAGATGCTTTCCCCTGGGTCTGTTTTTATCTGGTACTGTAGAGGTTTGAGGGGAATCCTCGGAATATGGGTAAAAAGGGCGATCGGCGCTTATAAAAGTTGATCTATGGGAAAATTAATTGTTATCGGATTGGATGGGACTTTCAAGATAGGTTTTCGAGTTTCCCTGCGAATTGCGGAAGATGGCAAGCCACATCACAATGAGCTAATTGCCAGTTTACCTCCCGATCCAGAACTTGACAAGTTTTATGAAAACTTGAAACAAGAAGGGTTTAAGCCTTATATGAAGAAGAAATACTATCCTTCATCAAGTTCATTCAAAAACCTTCTGAATCCTTGGATGGCATCTTCACAATTCCTAGAAAAATGGGACAGATTAAAAACAGATTGCACGTCTCAGGATATTATTCGAGTTATTCTCCAACCTTCCGACTCCGATTTGGCAAAGCTTCCCTGGCATCTCTGGAATTTTTTTGAAAATTACCCTCTAGCCGAAATAGCCTTTAGTTTGCCAGAATACAAAATTCAACCTTGTTATTCAACTAGGACGGAAGTCAGAATTATAGCAATACTGGGAGATAGTACAGGAATTGACACTACTGTAGATGAACGAGAATTCAAACAATTGTCGCCCCAAACCTTATTTTTGCCAGAAAAAGACCAGGAAACTATTTTTCGGCACTTGAGGGATGAAGAGTCCTGGGACATCTTGTTTTTTGCAGGTCATAGTAAAACTTCAAATGAAGAAGGTATTATTTATATCAATCAAACAGATAATATCAGAATTGATGACTTAGAAAATGCAGTAAAACAAGCCATTGGTAAAGGATTGAAGCTGGCTATTTTTAATTCCTGCGATGGCTTGGGTTTAGCAAAAACTTTAGCCAGTTGGAACCTTCCCCAAGTTATCGTCATGCGTCAACCAATTCCTGATGAAGTCGCGCACAAATTTTTGAAGTTTTTTCTAGAAGCTTTTGTGAAAAGCAAAATTGTTATTAATGGCAAAACTTATGATAAAACTTTATATTTAGCCCTGCGGGAGGCTAGGGAAAATCTCCAAGGATTAGAAGGAAAGTATCCTCTAGCCAGTTGGTTGCCAGTAATGTACGATCAAAGTTTTGCTGCTGAGTATTCCCCTACTTGGAAACAGTTAAACAAAACTGATTCGGATTCCCAAGCATCAGCTAATTCAATCGTTACCCAACCAAATAACGACAAATTTCACCAAGCATTACTGCGATTAAATTATCAACATCAAGTTAAACTCTTCCGAACTGTTGTTGAATCAAAACCCATCATTGCTTGGTTGATTCATGGCGAAGAAGAAAGCGGTCAAAAATGGCTATTGAATCGGTTGATCAAGTTTGTTCCTGATTCCACAACAGCCAAAATTGTTCCAGTGAATCTCAGCCGTAAGTCTCGTGCTACCTATACAAAAGCTTTGTGGCGAGAACTGGGAGGTCGAGTTGGTTTGATGAATCAACCTTTACCTGCACTAATTGTAGATAAAGTCTCTCAATGGTGTCAAAATCAAACAGTAGTTTTAATCTTTGATGACCTCCATGAGATGCCAGAGGAATGTATGAGTGAATTTATTAGCGAATTTTGGTTGCCCTTGGTAACAAAGGTACGCAGCCTAACTGAGTCCAAGCCTCGATTACTAATGTTTTTAATTGACCATAGTGGTTGTGTTGAAGAGTGGAATGTAGATTTTGCTGATAAACTAGATATCGACTGGGAACCCCACATCCCTGTTAAACTGCCCAAAATTACTAAACTGTGCGAACAAGATTTGACATCTTGGATTGAAAATTCTCTTGATGACTTGCCCCTTAAATTGAGTAATCAAGTTGAGGAAATAGTCCGAGACATCCTCGAAAGCAGCGAGGGTGGTTTGCCTCAAGGAGCGCTGCACAGAATTTGCGAATTGTGCGATTATGATTGGTATGAGAGGGAAACAACATGGCTGAAATACTGAATAGAGAAGGACTGAAATACACAGGTGAGGTACAGCCTCAACCAGGAGAATTGGATAAAAATGGTCAACTGCTTTATCCTTATCTTCCTGAACCGGATTTAGTTGAAGCTGTTAACTTAGCAATTCAATTAGAACGCCCGTTGCTAATTAAGGGAGAACCAGGTTGCGGTAAAACTCGATTAGCCCGCGCTGTTGCGTATGAATTGGGACTGCCCTATGAAGCTTGGAATATTAAGTCTACAAGCAGGGCAAAAGATGGACTTTATACCTATGATGCCGTGGGGCGTTTGCGGGATGCCCAATTAGCCGCAGCAGGCCGCCTCAGCGATCATAAAATTCACGATATTGACCAGCCTGAGACTTATATTAAATGGGGGTCCTTGGGGCGTGCTTTTCTCAATGAACAAACCACCGTGGTGATCATTGATGAAATAGATAAGGCTGATATTGACTTTCCTAATGATTTACTCTTAGAACTCGATGAACAGCGGTTTGTGATTGAGGAGACCGGAGAAAAAAAGCAGGCTAAGGCTGTACCGATTGTGTTTATTACTAGCAATGATGAGAAAGATTTACCCGATGCTTTCTTGCGACGCTGTTTATTTCACTTTCTTGAGTTTCCCAAACGTCAGCAGTTAATTGAGATTATCAATGCTCATTTTACAGCTTCTCCAGAGAGATTAGTGAATGCGATTATTGATAGATTTTTGGAGTTACGTGAAGAGATGCGGAAAGATAAGGGAGAATCTGGCAAAAAAGTTAGTACCAGTGAATTGATGGATTGGTTTCGGGTATTGCGTCACTATCCTGAAGATCAAATTTTAGCTGAGTTATCTCAAAAACTTTTATATCCGGGCGTGTTGCTGAAGAGTTGGGATGATTACAATCGCTATGCCAAAGAAAAGCGTATTGGGGGTAGCTTATGATTAGACATCAGAGTTTTGAAGGACTTTTAGAAATTACCATTGATCAAGCACTGGCAATTGTAGAGTATGTAATGGATGACGAGCATTTGAACGAACTTCAAGAAATTGTCTTTCGTCTGTCTTGGGAAAGAAAATCTTATCAGGAAATAGCCCAAGTCACCAATATTCCACCGAATTATATCAGGGATGTTGGATCTCAACTCTGGAATCAACTTTCAACATCATTTGGCGAACAGGTTGGAAAAGCTAATTTTCAATCAGTCATCAAGCGATACTTAAAGCGAAATCAAGTAATTATCAATCGCAATCAGGCTATTGGAGATATCCCAAAATTATTAGAGGGTAGGCAAGATGCCTGCCCACCCGATGCTTTTATGCAGACCTCTATTGTTGATGAACTTCCACTGATTGAGCTTTTTACTCAACTGCGGGAGGCAGGTTTCCCGCTTGGCATCAGCGAATACAAGCTGTTGCTGCAAGCTTTACACAAGGGGTTTGGAACGATAAATCGCGATTCTTTATACCGCCTATGTAAAACTCTGTGGGTGAAATCAGATGAAGACAAGCGCCTGTTTGACTATCACTTTGAAATAATTATCAAAGACAGTCAGGAAACAGCATCAGCCATCCCCGAAGAACAAGATATTTCGCAAAAAACCGAGGATTATGATACAATCGAAACAGCAACCGCGACAACTGAACTAACCACTGAAACTATAATTCATGCCCCGCAGCCTGAATTAACAGCAGCAATAGAAGATGAAGTGCAAGCTGCTAAGGCGGTGATGCAAGCTACGAATGCTGATGAGCAGATTTCTTACAAAAATTTCATCCTGACATCGGAATATTTTCCGGTGACGCGGCGACAGATGAAGCAGAGTTGGCGTTATTTACGCCGTCCCGTGCGAGAAGGGCCGCTGGTAGAATTAAATGTGGAAGCGACAGTTAACCAGATTGGCAGACAGGGGATTTTATTGAATCCGGTAATGATGCCGCGCCGGGTAAATCAGTCGGAATTACTATTATTAATCGATCGCGATGGTTCGATGGTTCCCTTTCACGATTTGTCCGAACGGTTAGCCGAAACAGCGGTGCGGGGTGGACGTTTAGGCAATGCTGGCATTTATTATTTTCACAATTGTCCGGTGGATTATCTCTACCGCGATCCCTATCACTTGGAAGCCGCAAAAATTGAGAACTTGTTGGCTAAATTGCGGCCTCAGAGGTGTGCTATGTTACTTTTTGGTGATGCTGGGGCGGCTCGCGGGGGTTATAGTGAAGATCGGGTGAAGTTGACGGCGTTGTTTCTCAAGCAGATTAAGGCAAAGGTGCGGTATGTAGCTTGGCTGAATCCTATGCCGATGTCGCGCTGGGAAGGAACGACGGCGGGTGAGGTGGCGCGTTTGGTGCCTATGTTTGAGATGACGCGGGGGGGATTGCAAAATGCGATCGCCCTGTTGCGCGGAAAGAGTCAGAATTCGGTTTTTGTCGGGAGTGAGTAGAGGGGGATGAAATGAAACCAGAAGTAGCCCGCAGGCGGATTGAAGCTTTTGAGAGACGATTCGGAAAAGCGCATTTAATTTTTGCGTGTCATGCGGCGTTTCCTTTGGCGCTAACACCGGATTTATTATACAAGTTGTGGGCAAATTTCCAGTGGGATATTCACGGGAAGGTGTTGGGAATTACGTGGGTAGTTGTGGCAGATTTGTTGCTTTCGAGTTTGTGCGATGAGGTGGGGCGAGAACTTTATGAGATGGATGCAGCGGTACGAAATTTGCTGTTAAATCGGTTAAAAAAGGATGAGAATTTTGGGCAATTGCGGATTAATGAATTGTCGGATTTTTTGCTGGTTTATGTGCGGCAGCAACTTAATAGTAGTGATCAAGAAGTGCGGGATTTTGCTCAGGTGCAACGGTGGACGGCTTTGGCTTATGTAAGACCCAGCGAGGCGGCGTGTGAGTTGAAATTGGCACTTGAAGAAGTATATCAGCAGGATAGGTCAGAACAAGTGCGACTGGCATCTTTAATAGAAACTTTTGCAGAACCTCTTGCTGAATTTCAGCCGCTATTAATTTATGCGCGTGAGATGGGCAAGTTTGCGCGGGGTGAATCAGCAACTGTTCCTACACAAGTATTGGAAACGACCAATCAACCTTCTAATAAGGAGTTCACAGAAAAACTCTTGGTTGAAGTCAAGTTAGTTATCTTGATAATAGGGGATGGTGACTTTGAAAAAGGTTTTCCAGTGACTCTACACATTAGGTCAGTAGGCGGACAATTGGTAAGTGGATGCACTGGAATTCTGCCCCCTGCTCCAGATGTTCTCTCATCTTACAACAATTGGCAGTCATATTATCGAGAGTCTTTGAATGGATATTTACATCGACAAATGGAAATAAAAAGAGGTGTTACGAATTTTTCTTGGGATAGCGTGGAGCATCTAGCTGAAACCTTAGCAAATAGTCTAAACAGTTGGCTCGGATCAGAATCATTTCGCTCTATTGTTGATTGGCTGTACAGCAAATTATCATCAACCGATGAAATACGAGTATTCATTGCAACTGAAAACCCCTTTTTACGGCGATTACCCTGGCATATTTGGGGGTTTTTTGAAAATTATCCGAAGACTGAATTGGCTTTTATTTTTTCTGAATATACAAAAATTAAGCAATCAACGCATCTAAGAAATAAAGTCCGAATCTTCGCACTTCTCGGTACAGCTACAGGAATAAATCTGGATACAGATATAAGTTTAATCGATCAATTACCTAATACAGAGTCAGTATTTTTAGTAGAGCCAAGTCCCTCACGACTTAACGATCAACTTTGGGATGAACAAGGTTGGGATATTTTCTATTTTGGGGGCTTGAGTTCTAACGATGATGAAGGTAGCACTGGTCAGATTTCATTAAATTCAACAGATATATTAACAGCAGATGAATTAAAAATTGCACTAAAAAAAGCAGTTGAACGAGGTTTAAAATTAGCTATTTTTAATTCTTGTGATGGGTTAGGATTAGCCAATACATTAGCTGATTCGGGAATCCCTACAATCATCGTCATGCGTGATATGTTAACTAATAAAATTGCAGAAGAGTTCTTGAAGCATTTTCTGAGGGCGTTTTCAAGCGGTCAGTCTTTGTATGCTTCAGTGCGAGAAGCACGGCAAAGATTGCAATTATTAGAGGAGCAATTTCCTTGTGCTAGCTGGCTGCCAGTAATTTTTCAGAATCCAGCCGAAGCTCCTCCAACTTGGCAAGGGTTTCTCAATAAGACAATAGACAGCGTTCAACTCAAAAAATTATTAGAAGAAGGTAAGTGGAAAGAGGCTGATGAGGAAACTACTAGATTGATGCTGCGTGTTGCAGGTAGAGAGAAAGAAGGATACTTTGATGATGTTTCTCAAATAGACAAAATTCCCGATGAAGTCCTCCGCACTGTTAATAGTCTTTGGGTGCATTACAGTAACTCTCGTTTCGGGTTTAGCGTACAAAGACACATTTATCAAAGCTTGGGCGGAACTAGGGAATATAATCAACAAGTATGGAACCAGTTTGGCGAAACCGTTGGTTGGCGCAGAAACAATAAATGGTTACTATATATTTATTTAGACTTCAGTCTCAATGCACCAGAGGGATGTTACCCGTCTCAGGTATTGAGAGTTTATGAAGCCGGGGGAGTTTGGGTAGTGGATGAGTTTTCCGGTGTGTTACTTTCTCGTCCAGAATTGTAAGTTAAAAAAGTTATGGCTGATTACTCTAAACCATAATCATTCCTAGCAATACTCCAGGCAGTTTCAAGAGACGATCGCCCTTTTGCCCAAACTCACCTTTCCTCAGACAATCACTCCCAGTAATGATAACTCATCCAGCTTTCCTGTAGGTTATCAATCCTTGCACTACCATTTTTAGTCTCATTTGTCAATGATATATCGCCCCAATGTCCCCAAACATTAATCCTGCGATATTTTTGGTGCTCAATTCGCTATCCTTTTGCCGACGATCCCCAACACCAGCCACTTCTTCAAACCATACACCTGTATAGCATACAGCCTAAATGTAGTTATAATCGGGCGATCGGATCGGGCGATCGGATGAAAACTCACAACAGGTTTTAATTTGGCTTAGATATCTTCCCACAATACGGGTCGAAACCTCAACAAAAAATATCCCCAGCAACGTAGATATTGTCAAAAGTACATATCTCACAGATGTCGCTGTACTTTTTAAGCCGGTAATCTGCTATCAATCGGATAATTAGGTGATAAATAAATCGAAAAGCTAACGCTTATTAAGAGAATGATAAAATTAGCACCAGGCACTAACTAATGATTCAAGCTTTACTAGAAAAACCGCACCCAAATACACAAATTCCCTTCACTCTCAAACCACAACAACAGCAAGCCCTAGAAAAAGTAAGAGCCTTTCTAACCAGTACCGAGTCATTCTTCTTGCTTTGCGGTTACGCAGGCACAGGAAAAAGCACAATTGTCTTCCAAGTTATCAAAGAGCTCTTGAGTAAAAGCAAGCGAATTGCCCTCACCGCCCCCACCAACAAAGCAGTCGGCATCCTCAGAAAAATGGCAGCGTCTCAAGGCATTTTCGGAGTAGATTTTCTGACGATACACCAACTTTTAGGACTAGGCATGGTTCAAAAAGAACAAGAGAAAACTTTGGAGCAGACAAGTTTGAGTACCCTGCACCTCTACGATATAATCTTCCTCGACGAATGTTCAATGGTTGGGACTCAACTGTGGGATTGGATCGATCGCAGATTTGAACGTACCCTGTTCAACCACCGCAAATTAATTCTCATGGGCGACCCAGCTCAGCTTAACCCCGTCGGAGAAA